>Ga0187815_10000164_pt1 | contig 33540 bp, 34 predicted proteins | sample NC_S_5_FD_132962 | JGI IMG/M metagenome (GOLD analysis project Ga0187815, IMG submission 132962) | Wetland sediment microbial communities from Neuse River Estuary, North Carolina, USA - ASW-S_5 | ecosystem: Environmental > Aquatic > Freshwater > Wetlands > Sediment | place: USA: North Carolina... | reverse complement strand
TTCTACAATCCAACGCGCCTGCACTCCGCGCTCGGCTACCGCTCGCCCAACGACTATGCCAAGACGTTGAAGCAGGCGACTTGACCCGCCCTTCCTGGCGTCCGTTTCAACAGGACAGCTTCAGAGTTACTTTTCTCTTGCGTGGCCAAGAGAAAAGTAACCCAAAGAGAAGGCCACCCCGCGGTGGCGCTCTCCGGGCCTCCTGCCCTGCGAGTGCGTGAGTCGCGGCCGGGCTTTTCGGCCGGACTCCTGTCCGGTCGAAAAGGCATCGCCATCCTTGGCGATGCCCGCTGCGCGGCCTTGTCGTCCACCCCTCACCGCCACCGAGGGGCCCCGGGAACAGCAGCGCGCTCCCAGCGCGCAGAGGCAACCGCCAGAGCAAAGCAAGAACAAGCAAAGCGAAGCCCCGCAATCCCCCGCCCCTTAGTTTCCAGATACGGTGCGGCGTGGCCACCACGTAGATCGTGTAGGCGGGAGTCGCTCCACCATCCTCGACATAACACCGCTTGTAATTCCGGCGGATTGAACCAGGCCATTTCTCTGGGTTCCTTCTCTTTGGGCCAGCAAAGAGAAGTAACTCGGGCGCCAGGAGGCGACCGAAAGCCCGCCGCAGGCGAGCCAAGGTGCCGAACCGGAAGGTCATCGCGAGCACCCAGCCCTCTCCCCAAAGGGGGAGAGGGAGAAAAAGCAGGTGGCGGTGACTTGACCACGACAGACCGAAACCCCTTTGAAACTTGCACCACGCGCCGCCCCCAACCCTACACACAGGGACCGGGACAGAGTCCCGCTCCCCCTCAACGGCAGGCGTCGATCGCCTGCCCCAGCCGCTCCACCCCCACCACTTCCAGCTCTCCCACGCGACCGGTCTTCGGCGCGTTCGCCTTGGGTACGATGGCGCGGCGGAAGCCGTGGTGCGCGGCTTCCTTCAGGCGCTCCTCGCCGTTCGGCACCGGACGGATCTCGCCGGACAGGCCCACCTCGCCGAAGGCCACGGTCTTTTCCGGCAGTGGCCGGTCCCGCAGTGAGGACAGCACGGCCAGCAGCGCGGGCAGATCCGCTGCGGTCTCCTGCACGCGGATGCCACCCACCACGTTGATGAACACGTCCTGGTCGTAGGCGGCCACGCCGCCGTGCCGGTGCAGCACGGCCAGCAGCATGGCGAGGCGGTTCTGCTCCAGGCCCAGCGCCACGCGGCGCGGATTGCCCAGGCTGGACTGGTCCACCAGCGCCTGCACCTCGACCAGCAGCGGCCGGGTACCCTCGCGCGTCACCATCACCGCACTGCCCGGCGTGGGGCCGGCGTGCGCGGAGAGGAAGATCGCGGAGGGATTGGGCACCTCGCGCAGGCCCTTGTCGCCCATCGCGAATACGCCCAGCTCGTTCACTGCGCCGAAGCGGTTCTTGAATGCGCGCAGCACGCGGAAACGCGAGCCCGACTCGCCCTCGAAATACAGCACCGCGTCCACCATGTGCTCCAGCACGCGCGGGCCGGCGATGCCGCCCTCCTTGGTGACGTGGCCGACCAGGAACACCGACGTACCGGTTTCCTTGGCGAAGCGCGTGAGCCGCGCCGCCGACTCGCGCACCTGCGACACTGAACCCGGCGCCGCGGTGAGCAGTTCTGTCCAGATCGTCTGGATCGAGTCGATCACCAGCACGCGCGGCCGCGCGGCCGCAGTCTGCTCCAGGATGCGTTCGATGCAGGTTTCGGCCAGCGCCTGCAACGGCGCCAACGGCAGGCCGAGGCGCTGTGCGCGCGCGGCCACCTGGGCCAGCGACTCCTCGCCGGTGACATAGACGCTGGGCAGTTGGGCGCCCAGCGTGCCCAGCATCTGCAGCAGAAGGGTGGACTTGCCGATGCCGGGATCGCCGCCCACCAGCACCACCGAGCCCTCGACCAGCCCGCCACCCAGCACGCGATCCAGTTCGCCGATGCCGGTGAGCGCGCGCGCTTCGGCGGTCAGCGCCACTTCGGTCAGCGGCGTCACCCGCGGGGAGCCCGCCGCCTTGCCTGCATAACCGCCGCGCGCGCTGCCCGCCGACTTCACCGCCGGCTGCAGCACGATCTCGGAAAGCGTGTTCCACGCGCCGCACTCCATGCACGAGCCCTGCCATTTGGGATGCTCGGCGCCGCAATCGGTGCAGACGTAGGCGGTCTTGGCCTTGGCCATGGTGAGTTTCCAATTTGAATAGTGCGGCCATGGATGGCCGCTTTTTGATCTTCGCACTCATGGACGAGTGCAAAAGTGAGGAATGGTGCGGCCGTGGGCGACCGCTTCCTGATCTTCGTGCTCATGAGCGAGCGCAAGGGCAACTCGGACAAGCTTAGCCACCACCCATCGCAGGGAGCGAGACGCAAGCGCCGCGCCGTGTCGTCAGCCGTCGTCCTCGACGAACAGCACGCGCCGCGTCATGCCGCAGGTGAGGTCGTAGCTGATCGTGCCCGCATGGGCCGCCACGGTTTCCACCGGCAGACCCTCGCCCCACAAGGTGACGCAGTCGCCCACCTTCGCCTGCGGCGCCTCGCGCAGGTCCAGCGTGATCAGGTCCATCGACACGCGGCCGATCAGCGGCACGCGCCGCCCATCCACCAGCACCGGCGTGCCGGCCTCGGCGCTACGCGGGTAGCCGTCGCCGTAGCCCACCGCGGCCACGCCGACCGGCATGTCCTCAGGACAGGTCCAGGCGCCGTTGTAGCCGATGCGCTCGCCCCGGGCCGTCCGGTTGATCGCGATCAGCCGCGTGGTCAGCGTCATCGCCGGCCGGAAGCCGAAGTCGGCGCCGCTTTTCCCCTCCACCACGGACAGCCCGTACAGCAGGCCGCCGCTGCGCACCCAGTCGGCGCGCGCCTCCGGCCAGCCCAGCACGGCGGCCGAGTTGGACAGCGAACGCGGCCCGTCCAGACCCCGGGTCATCGCGTTGAAGCGCGCGATCTGCGCGCGGGTGACCTCGCCGCCGAACACTTCCGATTCGGAGAAGTGCGTGAGCAGGCCGATCTCCGGATCGATGCCGTGCAACACGGCAAGCCGCGCATGCACGTCCGCCGCGCGTTCGGGCGCAAAGCCCAGGCGGTGCATGCCGCTGTCGATCTTCAGCCACACGCGCAGGCGGCCGCGGGTGGCGCTGGCTTCGGACAGCCACGCCAGTTGCGCCTCGTGATGGATCGCCGCTTCCAGCCCTAGCCGCTGCATCTCGGCGATGTCGCCGGCCTGGTCGGGGCCGGACAGCACCACGATGCGCTGGCGATGCCCCGCCGCGCGCAGGCGCAGGCCGTCGCCCAGCGCGGCCACCGCGAAACATTCGGCCGCGGCATCCAATGCGCGCGCGACGCGCTCCAGCCCGTGGCCGTAGGCATCGGCCTTGACCACGGCCATCACCTTCGCTGGCGCAGCCATGGCCTTGATGCGGGCGAGGTTGTGGCGCAGGGCGCCGAGGTGGATGGTGGCGACGGTGGTGCGGCTCATGCGTGGCGCGCGATTACTCGAACCCGCCCACGAACGAGTCGGCGGCGTAGTTCTCGAACTTGGTGTAGTGGCCGAGGAAGGTGAGCTTGACGGTGTCGGTGGGGCCGTTGCGCTGCTTGCCGATGATGATCTCGGCCAGGCCCTTGTCCGCCGATTCCTTGTTGTAGTACTCGTCGCGGTAGATGAACATGATCACGTCCGCGTCCTGCTCGATGGCGCCGGATTCGCGCAGGTCCGACATCATCGGCCGCTTGTCGGCGCGCTGTTCCAACGAGCGGTTCAACTGCGAGAGGGCGATCACGGGCACGTTGAGTTCCTTGGCGAGCCCCTTCAGTGAACGCGAGATTTCTGAAATCTCGGTGGCGCGGTTCTCCTTGTTTCCGGGCACCTGCATCAGCTGCAGGTAGTCGATCACGATCAGGCCCAGGCCGCCGTGCTCGCGGTGCAGGCGGCGTGCGCGCGAGCGCAGTTCCACCGGCGACAGGCCCGGCGTGTCGTCGATGAAGATCTTCGCCTCGGACAGGATCGCGATGGCGTTGGAGACGCGCGGCCAGTCCTCCTCGGCAAGGTCGCCGTTACGCAGGTGCTGCTGGTGGATGCGCCCCACCGAGGAGATCAGGCGGAACGCCAGCTGCGAGGCGGACATTTCCATCGAGAACACCGCCACCGCCTTCTTCGCGCGCAGCGCGGCGCTCTCGGCAATGTTCAGCGCGAACGCGGTCTTGCCCATCGAGGGGCGCGCGGCGACGATGATGAGATCGGAGGGCTGCAGGCCGGAGGTGAGGTTGTCGAGGTCGTTGAAGCCGCTGGTGATGCCCGTGAGCTGGCCGCGGTTCTCGTAGCGCTCGGTGAGCAGGCGGAACGCGTCCTTCACCGCCTCGCGCATCGAGACGGAATCCTTCTTGCCGCGCGCACCGGATTCGGCGATGTGGAACACGCGCTGCTCGGCGCTCTCCAGCACCTCGTGCACGCTCTTGCCTTCGGGGCGGTAGCCGTCCTCGGTGATCGAAGTGCCGGCGTCGATCAGCTGGCGCAGCACGGATTTCTCGCGCACGATCTCCGCGTAGGCGGCGATGTTCGCCGCGCTGGGCGTGCTGTTGGCCAGCTCGATCAGATAGCTGGCGCCGCCGACCATTTCGGCCAGGCCGTTGGCCTCGAACCAGTCGCCCAGGGTCACCGCGTCGCAGGGCATGCCCTTGTTCGCCAGCTCGTTGATCGCGCGCCAGATCAGGCGATGGTCGCGGCGGTAGAAGTCCCCTTCGCCGAGACGGTCGGCCACCTTGTCCAGCGCGTCTGGCGCCAGCATCAGGCCGCCCAGCACCGCCTGCTCGGCGTCGATCGAATGCGGCGGCACACGCAGCGCCTCGATGGCCGGCGACGAAGGCTTGCGTTCGGGCACGAAGGACATCGGGATACCTCTGGAAAACGAAGCGGCGGACGCCACCTGCGCCCGCCGGTGGCAAGACCAGCATCATGCGCGGCGCCGTCTCAGGCGTCGAGACAACAACTCTGTGGATAAGCTGGGAATAGCTGGGGATAACGCAAACCCGGGTGCCCGAAAGCAGACGGGCGCCCGAAGGCGCCCGTCCGTCGTGCCTGCGGCGGTGGCGGGGTTACTTCTTCTCGCCGACCACGATCACCTTGACGCTGGTCTGCACGTCGGCGTGCAGGTGGATCGCCACCTCGAACTCGCCGGTGTTGCGCAGCGGGCCCTCGCCCAGGATGACCTCGCCCTTGTGGATGTCATGGCCGATCGCCTGCAGCGCCTCGGCGATGTCGCGCGGACCCACCGAGCCGTACAGCTTGCCCTCGGGGCTGGCGTGCGCCTCGATCGTCACCGACACCTCGGCCAGCTTCGCCTTGCGGGCCTCGGCCTCGCTCAGCATGTTCGTGGCGCGGGCCTCGTACTCGGCGCGGCGCTGCTCGAACGCGGCGAGGTTGGCGGCGTTCACGCGCACCGCCTTGCCCTGCGGGATCAGGAAGTTGCGGCCGTAGCCCGGCTTCACGCTGACCTTGTCGCCGAGGTCGCCGAGGTTGCGCACCTTCTGCAGAAGAATGAGTTCCATGGGTATTCCTTTTCGTTAGCGCCGGGATGGCCGGCGCAGCCGTGGACGGTTGTCCGAAGGTCCTGCTTTCGGCTCCCCTCCCCTCAAGGGAAAGGGAGCCGGAGCATCAGACGTCGTGGTTGTCGGTGTACGGCAGCAGCGAGAGGAAGCGCGCGCGCTTGATCGCAGTGGCCAGCTGGCGCTGGTAGCGCGCCTTGGTGCCGGTGATGCGACTCGGCACGATCTTGCCGTTCTCGGTGACGTACTGGCGCAGGGTGTTGAGATCCTTGTAGTCGATCTCCTTCACCTTCTCCGCGGTGAAGCGACAGAACTTGCGGCGGCGGAAAAACTTGGACATGGTCTGGATTCCTCTCAGTCTTCGCTGTCGCTGTCGTTGTCGCGGCTGTCACCCTCGTCGTCGCGGCGGCGCGACGAACGGGCGTCGTCCTTTTCCTTGCTCTTGAGGATGAAGGACGGCTCGGTGTCGGCGGCGTCGCGCTTGATGACGAGGTGGCGCAGCACCGCGTCGTTGAAGCGGAAGCCCGATTCCAGCTCGCTCAGCGCGTTCTGGCCGACTTCAATGTTCAGCAGCACGTAGTGCGCCTTGGCCAGGTTGACGATCGGGTAGGCCAACTGGCGGCGGCCCCAATCTTCCAGGCGGTGGATCTTGCCGCCGTCGGCCTCGATCAGCGCCTTGTAGCGCTCGATCATCGCAGGAACCTGCTCGCTCTGGTCAGGGTGGACCAGAAACACGACTTCGTAATGTCGCAGGGACATCGTGATTCGACTCCTTGTGGATGCGGCCGGAATGGCCTCGCAGCCTCCCGCCGGATGCGGTGAGGCAAGTGTCCGTCACACCCCTCTCAGGGCGGACAGAAGCGGAATTGTACGTGGAATACGGCTTGCCACGCAAGTGGCTGAATTTGAAGAGTGCGGCCAGGATGGCCACCTTCCGACTTTTGCGCTCAGGGATCAGCGCAAAGGTACCGCCCCGCTCAGCCCACCGTGAAGCTCTCGCCGCAGCCGCACTCGCCGGTGGCGTTGGGGTTGTGGAACACGAAGCTGGCGTTGAGCCCCTGGCGCCGGAAGTCGATCACGGTGCCGTCCACCAGCGGCAGGCTCTTGTCGTCCACCACCAGCGGCACGCCGTCGACCTCGAGCACGCGGTCGTCCTCGCCCGCGACGGTGGCCAGGTCCACCACGTAGCCGAAACCGGAACAGCCGGTGCGCTTCACGCCGAAGCGCACGCCGGCAGCGCCTGGCGTCTGCGCGAGGAACTGGCGCATGCGTTCGCTGGCGGCGGGGGTGATCGTGATGGTCATGGCAGGCAGGGAATTCATGCGGAAAGCGGAGATTGCGCACGCGGAACGGTCGCGGCGTGGGCAATGGCTACATTATCATGCCGGTTTGTCCACGCGGGCCGCAGGCCGCGCGTTCCAGCGATTTCATGCACCGAGATGCGGTGCACCAACGGGAGTTTCAATCCATGACGGCGGTCCGCCCCACGGCATGCAGTGTGAAGCAGGCACTTTCCGGCAAACTCGACGCCGGCAGCTCCGTGACCGTGCGCGTCTGGGTGCGCACCCGCCGCGATTCCAAGGCCGGCCTGTCCTTCGTCAACGTCAGCGACGGCTCCTGCTTCGACCCGATCCAGGCGGTGGCGCCGGCCACGCTGGCCAACTACGACGATGAAGTAAAACACCTGACCGCCGGTGCCGGCGTGATCGTCTCGGGCACCCTGGTGCCGTCGCAGGGCAAGGGCCAGGCGTTCGAGATCCAGGCCGACCGCATCGAGGTCACCGGTTTCGTGGACGATCCGGAAACCTACCCGATCCAGCCCAAGCAGCACTCCATGGAGTTCCTGCGCGAGGTGGCCCACCTGCGCCCGCGCACCAACCTATTCGGCGCGGTGACCCGGGTGCGCCACACGATGATGACGGCGATCCACCGCCACCTCACCGAACAAGGCTTCTTCTGGATCAACACGCCGATCATCACCACCTCCGACGCCGAGGGCGCCGGCGACATGTTCCGGCTGTCCACGCTGGACCTGGCCAACCTGCCGCGCACCGAGGACGGCAAGATCGATTTCCGCAAGGACTTCTTCGGCCGCGAGGCCTTCCTCACCGTGTCCGGCCAGCTCAATGTGGAGGCCTACTGCCTCGCGATGAGCAAGGTCTACACCTTCGGCCCCACCTTCCGCGCCGAGAACTCCAACACCCCGCGCCATCTGGCCGAGTTCTGGATGGTGGAACCGGAGATCGCGTTCGCCGACCTGGCCGCCGACGCCGACTGCGCCGAGGGCTTCCTCAAGGCGATCTTCAAGGCGGTGCTGAAGGAGCGCCCGGACGACATGGCGTTCTTCGCCGAACGTGTGCAGCCGGACGCGATCAGCCGGCTGGAGACCTTCATCAGCCAGCCGTTCGAGCGTATCGACTACACCGAGGCGGTGGACATCCTCAGGAAATCCGGGCAGAAGTTCGAATACCCGGTGGCCTGGGGTATCGATCTGCAGACCGAGCACGAACGTTATCTGGCCGAGAAACATATCGGCCGGCCCGTGGTCGTAATGAACTACCCCGAAGCGATCAAGGCGTTCTACATGCGCCTCAACGACGACGAAAAGACCGTGGCGGCGATGGACGTGCTGGCGCCGGGCATCGGCGAGATCATCGGCGGCAGCCAGCGCGAGGAGCGCCTGGACTACCTCGATCGCCGCATGGCGCAGTTCGGCCTCGACCCCGTGACTTATGGCTGGTACCGCGACCTGCGCCGCTATGGCACGGTGCCCCATGCCGGCTTCGGCCTCGGTTTCGAACGCCTGCTGGTCTACGTCTGCGGCCTCTCCAACATCCGCGATGCCATCCCCTATCCGCGTGCGGCGGGGACGGCCGAATTCTGAGTACTCCCATGAAGCATCGGCTCCCCACCCTGCCACTCGCCCTCGCCGCCACGTTGCTGCTAGCCGGCTGTCACAGCGTGAAGGACCTGGTGCCTCCGAATCTGCGCCCGCCGGAGAACAGCGACGATCAGCTCAAGCTGGCGCAGCAGCGCCTGCTTGAAGCGATGCCGTGCTGCACCAGCTTCGCCGACTTCTCCTATCAGAACCTGCTGCCCTGGCAGCCGCAGCCGTTCGCCCTGGGCAGCGGCAGCAGCGTGGCCGACATCAACGGCACGCACAGCTACTTCCTTGCCTTCCGCCTGCCCGAAGGCACCAAGCTGCCCTACCGCGTGGCGTTCAAGTCCGAATTGAACGGCCGCTGGCTGAAGTCCAGCTACCTGTTCGCGCCCACCGTCGTGCTGCTCGACAGCGGCTTCCAGCCGATCGGCTCCAGCGACATCTCGCTGTGCGAGCACATGGGCTGGAGCGACGCGGCCTCCGGTGCGTTCGGCAGCTTCACCGTCGCCAGCAAGCAGGCGCGCTACCTGCTGGTCTACAGTTCGGCCGCGCAGCAGACGGGCAAGACTTACTGGGAGCAGTCGCCCGCGGCGTTTTCCAGCAAGGCCACGCTGGACATGAACTCCAGCGGCGCCTTCAGCGTGCCGCACGGGCCCGACGGGACGATCTGGGTGGGCATGATGGACACCACCTATGCCAGGGCGGTGGACAACGCGATCTGCGGGAAACCGCAGCAAGGCGACGGCGTGCTGAACACCTTGCGCAGCGCCCTGCCGCTGCCGTGGAACAGCAACACCAGCAGCACCGGCAGCGCCACCAAGGCCAAGGGAAGCTGACGTGCTGGCCATCTACCTGGGGCTACTGTTCGCCGGCGTCGCGCTGTTCGTACTCTCCTACGTGGCGCCGTTCCGGGTGGCGGCGCTGATGCGCCAGCGCTATCCGCAGCACTGGCAAGTGGTGACCGAGTCGGCCAAGGGCAGGACCGGCCTGTGGCATGTATGGATGCGCATGCAATACGTGCTGCGTTCGCCGGCGTTGCCGGCACTGCAGGATCGCGACATCGACCGCTGGCGCGGCGCCTGGCGCTACAGCCAGTGGCTGGGCTGGCTGTGCTGGCTGGCCGCGCTGGCGATCCGTCTGCGCTGGGGCTGAGCGGCCCATTCGACCACGGGAGCACGCCCATGCAACTGCAACTCGACGGCCGCCACGCCCTGGTATGCGGCGCTTCGCAAGGCATCGGCCGCGCCAGCGCGATTGAACTGGCCGCGCTGGGCGCCAGCGTCACCGTGCTGGCGCGCCGCGCCGAGGCGCTGGAAGCGCTGGTGCGCGAGCTGCCGCGCACGCACGCGGCGCAGCGCCATGACTACCTCGCCGTCGACGTGGGCGACACCGCTGCATTGCACGCGCAGGCCGAGACGCTCGTCGCCGCCGCGCCGGTGCACGTCCTCGTCAACAACAGCGGCGGCCCGCCGCCCGGCAGCGTTCTCGACGCAAGCCCCGATGACTTCCTCGCCGCCTGGCGCCAACACCTGCTGGCCTGCCACACACTGGCGCAGGCGGTGGTGCCGGGCATGCGCACGGCCGGCTGGGGACGCATCGTCAACGTGATCTCCACCTCGGTGCGCGAGCCGATCCCCGGCATCGGCGTGTCCAACACCACGCGCGGCGCGGTGGCCAGCTGGGCCAAGACCCTGGCCGGCGAACTGGCGCCGTTCGGCATCACCGTCAACAACGTGCTGCCCGGCGCCACCCGCACGCCGCGCATCGAGCAGATTGTCGCCGCGCGCGCAGCGAAGAACGGCAAGGCACCGGCCGAAGTGCAGCAGGCGATGGAGGCCGAAGTACCGATGCGCCGTTTCGCCGAACCCGCGGAAATCGCCGCGGCGGTGGCCTTCCTCGCCTCCCCCGCCGCCGGCTACATCACCGGCGTCAGCTTGCCGGTGGATGGCGGGCGCCTGCGTTCGCTGTAATCCACCCGAATCCTCTCCCCAGAACGGGCGAGGATGCTGATCGCATCCGTGCCACCTGGCGTACGCCAGCGTCCGGTGCAATCGCGCGCTGCGCAGCGTAAGCTTGCAGAGATGCCTCCCGCGCGACTCGCCAACCTGATCGATGGCCGCCTGGTGCCGCCCCAGGCCGATCGCTGGCTCGATGTGTTCGAGCCCGCCACCGGCGACATCTTCGCCCATGCTCCCGATGCCGATATTGCCGACGTCGCCGCCGCCGTCGAGGCCGCGCAGCGCGCCTCGCCGAGCTGGGCCGCCACGCCGGCCGAGCAGCGCGCCCGGCTGCTGCACGCGCTGGCCGATCGGATCGAAGCGCGGCTCGACGAGTTCGCCGCGCTGGAATCGCGCGACAGCGGCAAGCCGGTGGCGCTGGCCCGCCGCGTGGATATCCCGCGCGCAGTGAGCAATCTGCGCTACTTCGCCGCCGCGATCACGGCATGGAACAGCGAGTCGCACGCGATGGCGCTTGGCCCATCGGATCAAGGCGCGATCAACTACACGCTGCGCCAGCCGCTGGGCGTGGTGGGCTGCATCAGCCCATGGAACCTGCCGCTGTACCTGTTTACCTGGAAGATCGCACCCGCGCTGGCTGCCGGTAACACGGTGGTGGCCAAACCCTCGGAAGTGACGCCGTGCACCGCGGCACTGCTTGGCGAACTGGCCATCGAGGCCGGCCTGCCGCCGGGCGTGCTGAACATCGTGCACGGTCGCGGCCCCACGGTGGGCCAGGCCCTGGTCGAGCACCCGCAGGTCAAGGCGATCTCCTTCACCGGCAGCACCGCCACCGGCGCGCACATCGCCGCGGCCGCCGCCGCGCAGTTCAAGAAGGTGTCGCTGGAGATGGGTGGCAAGAACCCGGCGATCGTGTTCGCCGACGCGGATCTTTCCGACGCCAACCTCGACACCCTCGTACGCTCGGGCTTCGCCAACCAGGGCGAGATCTGCCTGTGCGGCTCGCGCCTGCTGGTGCAACGCTCCATCTACGACAGCTTCCGCGAGCGTTACCTGGAACGCGTGCGCGCACTGCGCGTGGGCGATCCGAATGACGAAGCCAGCGATCTCGGCGCGCTGGTCTCCAAGCCCCACTACGACAAGGTGCTGGCCTGCCTCGCCCGGGCACGCGTCGAAGGCGGCCGCATACCGGTCGGCGGCGAAGCCGTCACCGTGCCCGGCCGCTGCGCCCGCGGCTGGTTCGTGGCGCCGACGGTGATCGAGGGTCTGCCAAACGAAGCCGCCACCAACCAGCAGGAAATCTTCGGCCCGGTGGTGACGCTGATCCCGTTCGAGGACGAGGACGAGGCACGGGCCATCGCCAACGGCACCGGCTACGGCCTCGCCGCTTCGCTGTGGACGCTCGATCTTGCCCGCGCGCACCGGCTCGCCGCACAACTGGAATTCGGCATCGTGTGGGTCAACTGCTGGATGCTGCGCGACCTGCGTACGCCGTTTGGCGGCGTGAAGCACTCGGGCATGGGCCGCGAGGGCGGCACCGAGGCGCTGCGCTTCTTTACCGAGCCAAAGAACATCTGCATTCGCTATTGATACGGGACCGTCGATGCACTCATTGAAAGACCTGTTGGAAAGCAACCGGCGCTGGGCCGCCAGCGTCAGCGCGCAAGATCCGCACTTCTTCGAGCGACTGTCGCAGCAGCAGGCGCCGAAGTACCTGTGGATCGGCTGCTCCGACTCGCGCGTGCCGGCCACCCAGATCGTCGACCTGCCGCCGGGCGAGATCTTCGTCCACCGCAACGTGGCCAACGTGGTGGTGCATACCGACCTCAACGCGCTCAGCACCATCCAGTTCGCCGTGGACGTGCTCAAGGTCGAGCACATCCTGGTGGTGGGGCACTACGGCTGCGGCGGCATCGGCGCGGTGTTGCAGGAAAGCCGCCTGGGCCTGATCGACAACTGGCTGCGGCATGTCGCCGACGTGGCCGGCAAGCACGGGCACGCGCTCGACCGCAGCATGGCGTTCCAGTTGCGCCACGCACGGCTGTGCGAACTCAACGCAGTGGAACAGGCGGTCAACGTCTGCGGCACCACGATCGTGCAGGATGCCTGGGAACGCGGCCAGAAACTCGCCGTGCACGCCTGGGTCTACGGTCTCTCCAATGGCCACATGCACGACCTAGGCCTCGACATCGCGGGTCGCGAACAGATGCCGGCCGCCTACGATGCGGCACTCGCGCGCCTGGCCGAACGCTGGAAGACGCCGGCATGAGCGACATCGTGCGCACCGACGCGGCGCCGGCGCCGGTGGGCGCCTATCCGCATGCGCGGCGCGTGGGCAATCTGCTGTTCCTCTCCGGCGTGGGCCCGCGCCAGCCGGGCAGCAACGCGATTCCCGGCAACGTGCACGATGCGGACGGCAAGCTGGTGGCCTACGACATCGAAGCGCAATGCCGCCAGGTGTTCGCCAATGTGCGCGCGGTGCTGGAGGCCAGCGGCGCGCGCTGGGAAGACCTGGTCGACGTCACCGTCTTCCTCACCGACATGGTGCGCGACTTCGCCGCCTACAACCGGCTGTACGCCGAATACTTTGCCGGCGTGGATGCCTGCCGCACCACCCTGGGCGTCACCGCGCTGCCCACGCCGATTGCAATCGAGCTGAAATGCGTGGCGGTGTCCGATCGTTGCGATCGTCCCTGATCACGAAGGTTAAACGGGCGGCCATCCCTGGCCGCACTTTTCAAACCTGCGCCCACAAAAAAACCCGCCGGCGAACCGGCGGGTTTTCGTCATGCCGATACCGCGGCGATCAACCGCCGCTGGTGCCGCTGGCGGCGGGCGCCTCGGCGGCTTTCTTGGCGGCCTTCTTGTGATGCTTGTGGTGCTTGGCCGTCTTGTGGTGCTTGGTCATCTTGTGGTGCTTGGCCATCTTGTGCTCAGCGGCAGGAGCAGCGGTCTGCGGAGCAGAAGCCGGAGCGGCCTGCGCGGCCGGAGCAGCGGCCTGCGGCGCAGCTTCCTGGGCCAGCACGGAACCGGACAGGGCAACGCCAGCGAAGAGCAGGGAAGCGATCGCAAGTTTACGCATCATGACGGTGAACCTCGACGATATTGTTATATCGCGAACCCGGCCGGAACCCGGCGCCACGGGTGGCGCGACGGATTCACAATAGCAGCATCGCGGGCCTATCGGGACTGACCGAGACACGGTTTTGCGTGATACGTCGAACGCGGATACCCGAGCTTCAGCTTGGTGACGATACGTATAACGAACTTCCAGCGTGATACCCCACGCCGCAGCATCAGAGGGTAAAACGCGCCGGCGCATAAGGCGACGGGTCGAACGCCGGCGTGGCACCGCTCAGCTGCGCGGCCACCAGCTCGCCGGTGGCCGCCGACATGCTCACCCCCAGCATGCCGTGCGCGGTGGCCAGATGCAGGTTGGACCAGCGCGTGCTGGGCCCGATGATCGGCACCTCGTCCACGCTCATCGGCCGCCAGCCCCACCATTCCTCCAGCCGCTGCGGGCCTTCCGGCTCGCGCAACCCGGCGGCCGCGCCGCGCCGCAGCGCGTCGAGGCGGGCGCGGTTGAGGCCCTCGGCGTAGCCGGAAAACTCCATCGTGCTGCCCAGCCGGTAGCCGCTGGCCCAGGTGGTGACGCAAACCTGAGCCTCGCGCAGCACCAGCGCGTGGCGCGGCGCCAGCACCGGCCGCGTGTAGGTGATCGAATAGCCCTTGCCCGGCTGCATCGGCAGGCGCAGGTCCAGCGCGCGGGCCAGCAGCGGCGACCACGCGCCAAGCGCCAGCAGCACGCGTTCGCCAGTAAACGCGCCGCGTGTGGTATGCACTCGCGCGACGCGCCGGCCATCGGTATCGAAGCGCACGATGCGCGCACCGTCCTCGATCACGCCACCCAGCTCGCGCACGCGACGCGCCAGTTCGTCGACGTAGCGGTCCGGCCGCAACCGCGCATCGCCGGGATGGAACAGGCCGCCGGTCACGCCGGGCTTCAGCGCCGGCTCCATCGCCTCCACCGCGTCGCCGCGCAGCCGCCGCACCTCGATGCCGAGGCGATCGAGCACGGCGGCGTGATGCCGCTCGTCGGCTGCCATCGCCTTCGCGCTGCGATACACGTAGAGCTCACCTTCCTCGGCGAATTCGCAGTCCAGCGCTTCGCTGCGCACCAGTTCGCCCAGCAGCCGGCGCGATCGCTGCAGGATAGCCGAGCGCGCCGCGGCGGCGCGGTGGAAGTCCGCCCAGTTGCAGTGCCGGGCGAAGCCGAGCAGCCAGCGCAGGCGCGGCCCGTCGAAACGGGGATTGAGGTAGAGCGGCGCATCGGCGCGCAGCACGGAGCGCAGCGCCACGCCCAGCGTGCCCGGCATCGCCAGCGGTGCGGCGTGGCTGGGCGTGATCGTGCCGCAGTTGCCGTGCGAGGCGCCGCAGCCGGGCGTGCCCTGTTCCAGCACCCGCACGCCGACGCCGGCCTTGAGCAGGAACAGCGCGCACGACAGCCCGATCACGCCGCCGCCAAGAACCAGCACATCACTCGCCGAGTCACCCATCGGCGCATTGTACGGTCACGGGGCCACGCAGCGGCCGCTTGCGACCGCCCGCCGCGGCGGCGCTTGCGCAGCCCGCACGCCACGGGCATCATCCGACCAGTCTGTCCACATGGCTCGGGTGTGTCGATCAACCTCGCCTCTCGTGCAGTCCTACTTGCCGCGCTCCTGGCCTGCGCAGGCGCCTCCGCGCAAACTTTCGACCCGTCCGAAATGCACCTGCTGCAGACGATCGGACGCGAACCCGACACGCTCGCCCGCTACCAGTACCTGGCCCGCGAAATGCCGAAGTTTTCGCCGGACGAACGGGTACTGGCGATGCAGTTCATGTCCTTCTCGCTGGACGAGCTGGGGCTCTACGACCAAGCCATCTTCAGCTTTCCACTTCAGAACCGCCTGCCGTCCGGCCTGATCCTCCCTACGCCCACGGACTGGAAGGCCGCCAACGCCGCCGACGTCATTACCTCGCTCGCGGCAAACCGGCGCATCGTGATGATCAACGAGGCGCACCACGACACCCACACCCGCCTGCTCACGCTGGAACTGCTGCCGCGACTGAGGGCGTTGGGTTTCAATTATTTCGCCGCCGAAGCGTTGAGCGAAAACGACCCCGACCTGGCCAAGCGGGGTTACCCCGTGTCGAAGAGCGGCACGGAATATCTGCGCGACCCCGTGTACGGCGACATCGTGAGGGAAGCGATCCGGCTGGGCTACATCATCGTGCCCTACGACAACGGGCTCACCGGGCAAGCCCGAGAAAATGGCCAGGCCGAAACCCTGTACCGGAAGGTATTCGCCAAGGATCCGCATGCCCGGCTGTTCGTGCATGCGGGTTACGCCCACGTCGACAAGGCCGCGGGGCGCCTGGGCAAGCTGCAGCCCATGGCCATGCGTCTGGAAGCGTTGACCGGGATAACGCCGCTGTCGATCGACCAGACCGATCTCCTCGAAACCGGCCTGGACACCTCGGATACCTATCACCAGCTCGCGCATGCCTTTCCATCCGGCGGCCCCGAGGTATTGCTCAACCGCCGCACGGGTCTGCCCTGGAGCGATCGCCCGGCTGCCTACGACCTCAACGTGATCCTGCCGCCCAGCCTCACCATCAAGGCATTCGGCCAGTACAAGTACGGCTACCGGAACGACTCGATGGTGTCGGGCCTGCCGCACATCGACGACAAAAACGAGATGTACCGGGCGGACTGGCTCTCTCTGGACGGAAAACGGCGGCCCTTCCCCATAAGCGCGGCGCTGTGCAGGAATTCCATCCCCTGCGTGGTCGATGCGCACTACACCGGCGAACCGGACGATGCCATCACCGCCGACCGCTATGCCTTCATGGGTACCAGCGAAGCCACCCTGCTCTACCTGCATCCCGGGCGCTACCGGCTGCTTGCGCGCGACAGCGATGGCACCCATCTGTCGGAACGCACCATCAGCGTGCCCTAGGAGCCTGGGCGGCGGAAGCCGTCCAGGCTCCTAGCCACGAGTGCTTGCATCGGAAGAATTACAGATGTAGTCTCACAAACTACATCCGTAATCTCCTGCCAGTGCAATCATGGCCAACCCATCCACGTCGATAACGATCAGCGAAGCCGAAAGCCGGGTGATGGAGGTGCTGTGGCGCAAGGCGCCGCAGAGCTCCGAGGACATCGTCGCTCTCCTGCAGCAGGAGAGCGACTGGCACGAGAAGACCATCCGCACCCTGCTGGGCCGCCTGCTCGGCAAGGGCGCGGTGTGCGCAGAAAAGGACGGCCGCCGCTATCTGTATTCACCCACGATCAGCCGTGAGCAGTGGCAGTCGCAGGAAAGCCGCAGCCTGCTCGATCGCGTGTTCGGCGGCCGGCTGAGCCCATTGCTGACGCACTTCAGCCAGCACGAGAAGCTCAGCGCCAAGGACGTCGCCGAACTGCGCAAGCTGCTGGACGGCATCGAGAAGAAGGAGCGCTGAGATGGACGCACTCCTGCTGCGCAGCCTGCTGTTCGCGACCGCGGCGCTGGCCATGGTGCTGCTGGTGCGCCGCCCCGTGCGGCAGGCCTTCGGCGCCGGTCCCGCCTTTGGCCTGTGGCTGCTGCCCGTGCTGGCGATCGCGCTGCCATGGCTGCCGGGCCTGCCCGCACACTGGGTCGTGCTGCCCGCCATCCAGGTGCTGCCCGCTGCCGTCGCCACCGGCTCGGTAGGGAGCAACTCTGTTCCTGCCTCGCCCTGGCTGCATGGGCTCTGGTTGGCCGGCACGGCCGTGATGCTGCTGCGTCTGGCCACACAATACCTTCGCCTGTGCAGGCAATGCCGCCCGTTGCCGACCATGCTGGCGGCGAGCCTGCAGCACGAACTGGACGGCCTCGACCCGCGCCGGCTGCGCCTGCATCCGGCCGGTCCCGCCGTGCTGTGGGCGCCACGCAACCGGTTGCTGCTGCCGGCGGATTTCCTCGACCGTTTCGACGCCGCCGAGCGGCGACTGGTGCTGCGCCACGAGCTGACCCATCTGCGCCGCGGCGACGCGCTGTGGAGCCTGCTCGCCGAGCTGGCAACGGCGCTGCTCTGGTTCCACCCGCTGGCCTGGGCGGCGTTGCCGCGCTTCCGGCTCGACCAGGAGCTGGCCTGCGACGAACGCGTGCTGCGCGATGCCCCGCGCGATGAAGCCGGCTATGCCCACACCTTGCTGCACAGCGTCGGACTGGCCCCGGCGCCGGCGCTGATCCCCTGGCTCGCCGAGCCCCAACTCAAGGAGCGACTCACCATGATCCAGCGTCATCGTCCCGGCGCCCTACGCCGCCGTTTCGGTTATGCCGCGCTCGCCGTGCTGATGATCGGCAGCATGTTCGTGGCGCAGGCGGCGACTCCGGACCAAGCCGCCGGTCAGGAGCTGACCTACAACTCACATCTGCAACCACGCTATCCCGCGGCGGCAATCAAGGCCGGAGAGCAAGGCACAGTGCTGTTGAAGGTTCAGGTGCTCGCCGACGGCTCAGTGGGCACCATCAGCTACGAACCCGAACACAGCACCACGACATCCGCCGACCTGATCGCGGCGGCCACCGATGCCGCAAGGCAGTGGCACTTCAATCCGGAAACGAAGGGGGGCAAGCCAGTCATGGGCTACGCACGCGTGCCCGTCACGTTCAACATTTCCCCGCTTCCTGACAAGCCCGGCAAACAAAGCTGAGAAATCAGCTGCGAAAAACTCAGAAGTCAATTGATTTGAATGTGATTTATTCTCCTGATAATCTCGGCGCAACCCACGCCGAGGTTATCCGGTGAATCCGCAACCCGTCGCCCGATTCGCCACTTCGCCTGCCCGCATCGTACGGCTGGCACTGCTGAGTCTCGCAATCGCCCTGCTCGCCGCCTGCGCCAGCGCCCCCCGCCGCGGCACCGTCGCCCCATCCGCCCTGGCCAACGAGCCCGCGCGCGGTCCCACGGGTGAGATCGCCGCCGCCAACGACGTGCTGTTCCGCGCGATGGCCCTGGTCGGCACGCCCTACCGCTGGGGCGGCAACAATCCCGCCGGCGGTTTCGACTGCAGCGGCCTGGTCGACTACATCTACCGCAACGCCACCGGCCTCCAACTGCCGCGCACCTCGGGCGAAATGGCGGACATGGGTGTGCGCAAGGTCAGGCGCATGACCCAGCTGGTCAGCGGCGACCTGGTGTTCTTCGACATCGGCGGCCACATCAGCCATGTCGGCGTCTACGTGGGCAAGGGGCGCTTCGTGCATGCGCCGAACAGCGGCGGCACCGTGCGGCTCGACGACATCGACGGGCCGTACTGGGCCGAGCACTTTGCGTTCGGGAGGCGGGTACTGGATTGATTCAACGTCCCCAGCCCCTCTCCCGCAAGCGGGAGAGGGAGCAAACGAAAAGCGGCGCCTAGGCGCCGCTTTGCTTTTATTTCATTGGAGCTGGCCGTTTTGCTTTGACTCCTGACCCGCCGCTCAGTGCTCCGCACTGCCCGGCGGGTGGGCGTGGCCGTGCTTGATCTCTTCTTCGGTGCCGTCGCGCACTTCCTGGATGCTGACGTCGAAGTCGAGGGTCTTGCCGGCCATCGGGTGGTTGAGGTCCACGTCGATCGTGCTCATGCCGACCTTGTGTACGGTCACCGCGCGGTGGCCGCCTTCCTTCAGCGCCAGCATGGTGGCCATGCCGGGCTTGAGGTGCTTGGCGTCCTGGAAATACTTCTTCGGCACGCGCTGGATCAGGCCTTCCTGGCGCTCGCCGTAGCCATCGGCGGGGGTGATCGAGACCTGCAGGCCGTCGCCGGCGGCGTGGTCTTCCAACGCCTTCTCCAGCCCCGGAATCAGCTGGCCGTGGCCAAGCAGGATCCACAGCGGCTCGCCGCGATCGTGCGAACTCTCGACCTTCTCGCCGTCCACGCTGAGCGTGTAGTGCAGCGCGACGACTTTGTCCTTGCCAGCCTTCATTGCCTGTCTCTCGAATGGATACAAAGCGGCGATTCTATCAGGAGCCCGACCTGCCGAAGCCCACTCCACGCGCCTCAGGCCCCAGCCACACCAGCGCGGCCAGCGCCACGGCAACCACCGCGATCCACAGCGACATCGCCCAGGCGAAATCGCCGCCATGCCGATGCGCCAGCCAGGTCTGCGCAGTGGCGGTGCCCGCGGCGAGCAGGTTGCCCAACTGGTAGGCGAAACCCGGCAGGGTGCCGCGCACCGCGTCCGGCGAGAGCTCGTTTAAGTGGGTGGGCACCACGCCCCAGGCGCCCTGCACCATCACCTGGATCAGGAACGCACCGAGTCCCAGCAGCAGCAGCGAGCCGCCGTGCATCCACAGCGGGATCACCGGGATCGCCAGCAGTGCCGCCACGATCATCGCGCGGCGACGCCCCACGCGTTCGGACCACGCGCCGAAGAACAGGCCGCCCGCCAGCGCACCGAGGTTCAGCAGCGCCACCAGCAGGAAGGCCGCCCCCGAGCCGGTGGGCAGGTGCAGGTTCACCTCCTCGAAGGTGTGGTACATGTCCTGCGAGCCGTGGCTGAAGGCGTTGAACGCGCACATCAGCACGATCATGTAGGCGAACAGCTTCCAGTGGCCGCGCATCGCCTCGCGCACGCCGATCCTGCCGTGTGCATGCCGACCCGCCTGCCACACCGGCGACTCCGGCACCTTGCGCCGGACGTACAGCACCAGCAGCGCCGGCAGCGCGCCCACCACGAACAGTCCGCGCCAGCCGATGGCGTCGACCAGCAGCCAGTTCACCAGCGCGGCGAGAAAGAAGCCGCAGGGATAGCCACTCTGCAGCAGGCCCGAGACCAGGCCGCGCGATTTCGGCGGGATCGATTCCATCGCCAGCGAGGCGCCGATACCCCATTCGCCGCCCATCGCCACGCCGAACAGGAAGCGCAGCACCAGCAGCGTCGCCAGCGAATTCGAGAACGCAGTCGCCAACTCGAACAGCGAGAACAGGATCACGTCCAGCATCAGTACCGGCCGCCGCCCGTAGCGGTCCGCCAGCTGGCCGAAGATCAGTGCGCCCAGCGGTCGCGCGGCCAGGGTAAGGAACAGGCCATAGGTCACCGCCTCGTTGCCGGTGCGGAACTCCTTTGCCACTCCCACGATCACGAAGGTCAGCAGAAAGTAGTCGAACGCATCCAGCGTCCAGCCGAGGAAGCTCGCCAGCACCGTGTGGCGCTGCCCATGGTTCAGCTCGCGCAGGGACGACAGCAGCGACATGATGGGCACTCCGCCAGGCGATGACGCAGGCTATCACGCTGCCACAGCGCAGCCGCTGCGCTTATCGGCTACACTGTGCGCACGGCCTTCCTGCCGTCAGCGGTTTTACCGCCCCCCATCCCCCAAAGATCGCAACACGGTTCCGCATGAATGCTCCGGGTTGCACAGGAGTGTTTTCATGTCTTTCGAATCGTTGGGCCTTGCGCCCGCGTTGTTGCGTGCGCTTGCCGAGCAGGGCTACGCCGAACCCACCCCGGTACAAGCCGGTTCCATCCCGCTGGTGCTGGCTGGCCACGACCTGCTCGCCGCTGCGCAGACCGGCACCGGCAAGACCGCCGCATTCGCGCTGCCGCTGCTGCAAAAGCTCTCCAGCGCCGGTCCGACCATGACGCGCCGCCCGCGCGCGCTGGTGCTCACCCCCACCCGCGAACTGGCCGCGCAGATCCTCGACAACGTGCAGACCTACGGCAAGCACCTGCGGATCTCCGCCGCCACCATCTTCGGCGGCGTGGGCATGGGCCCGCAGATCAACGCACTGCGCCGCGGCGTGGACATCGTTATCGCCACGCCCGGCCGCCTGATCGACCACATGCAGCAGCGCACGGTTGATCTGTCCGGCGTGGAAACGCTGGTGCTGGACGAAGCCGACCGCATGCTCGACATGGGCTTCCTGCCCGCGCTGAAGCGCATCCTCGGCGCGCTGCCCAGGCAGCGCCAGACGCTGCTGTTCTCCGCCACCTTCGCGCCCGAGATCAAGGCGCTGGCGCTGCAGTTCATGCGCGACCCGCGCGAGGTCTCGGTGACGCCGCCGAACACTGTTTCCGCCATGGTGAGCCACCACGTGCACCCGGTGGACGCCGAGCGCAAGCGCGACCTGCTGCTGCACGTGCTGGCGCAGGACAGCCGCCGCCAGACCCTCGTCTTCGGCCGCACCAAGCACGGCGCCGACAAGCTGGTGAAGTACCTGGAGCAGGCCGGCCTGCGCGCCGCGGCGATCCACGGCAACAAGAGCCAGAATGCGCGCACCAAGGCGCTGGCCGACTTCAAGAGCGGCCGCATCACCGTGCTGGTGGCCACCGACATCGCCGCGCGCGGCATCGACATCGACCAGTTGCCGATGGTGATCAACTTCGACCTGCCGATGGTGGCCGAGGACTACGTGCACCGCATCGGCCGCACCGGCCGCGCCGGCAGCGAAGGCATGGCGGTGTCGCTGGTGAGCCACGACGAGTCGGGCCTGCTGCGCGACATCCGCAAGCTGCTCAAGGACGAGATCGCCATCGACGACGTGGCCGGCTTCGAACCTTCCACGCCGCTGCGCCTGGACGCCGGAGCACCGCGCCCCAAGCAGGGCCAGCGCCAGCCGCGCTCGCCGCAGCGCCCATCGCAGCGCCCGCAGGGCTCACCGTCGCATCGTCCGCACGGCCATGCCCAGCAGGGCGGCGGCGAGCACGCCGCAGGCAACCGCAAGCGCCGCCGCCCTCGCCGTCCTGCCGCGAACGGCTGAACACCCGGACTCAATCGCCCGGCCGGGTCCGGGCGGTGAGCACGTGGTCCTCCCACACGCCGGCGATCTGCAGGTAGCGTTTCGCATAGCCCTCGCGCTCGAAGCCCAGCCGCGCCAGCAGGCGCGCGCTGCGCTCGTTGCGCGGCATGTGGTTCGCCATCACGCGGTGCAGGCCCAGCTCGCCGAAGGCCCAGTGCAGGCCAGCCTGCAGGGCCTCATGCATCAATCCCTGCCCTTGCACCTGCGCCGCCGCCCCGTAGCCGAGCAGGCAGGCCTGGAACGGTCCGCGCATCACGTGGGCCAGGGTGAAGGTGGCGAGGATTTCCGTTTCGTCCGGGCCGTACACCAGGCACGGGTAGCTGCGGTCCTGCCGCGCCAGCTCACGCCCGTCGGCGATGGACCGCACGCAATGCTCCAGGGTGTAGAACGCCTCCTCGCGCAACGGCTCCCACGGCGCAAGATGCGTTCGGTTCGCCACGCGGTAACGCAGCAGTGCCGGCGCATCCGCTTCCTCCGGCAGGCGGATGCGGCTGCGTTCGGTGCGCAGTTGCGGCAGATATTCCATGGTCCGCTCAACGCTCCTGGTCGGTCGGGCGCATCAACACCTCGTTGATGTTGACGTGCGGCGGGCGGCTCACGCAGAAGGCGATCGCCTCGGCCACGTCCACGCTCTGCAGCTGGCGCATGCTGTCGGCCCAGGCGTTGAGCGCGTCCCTGGTCGCGGCATGCCCGATGTGCTCGCGCAGTTCGGTCTGCACCGCGCCGGGCTCGATCACGCTGACGCGGATGTTGTCCTTGTATACCTCGCGCCGCAGCGCCTCGGAGAACGCCACCACGCCGAACTTGGTGGCTGCGTAGCCTGCGGCGTTCGGGTTGGCCACGCGCCCGGCGGTGGAAGAGATGTTGACGATGTGGCCGTCGCGCCGCGCACGCATGCCGGCCAGCGCCGCCTGCGTCGAGGCGATCAGGCCGAGCACGTTGAGCTCCAGCATGCGCCGCCAGCGGCCGAGATCGGCTTCGGCGACTGGCTCCAGGTACATCACGCCAGCGTTGTTGACCAGGAAGTCGAGGCGGCCATAATGCGCCTCGGCTTCCCTCACGATGCGCTGCGCCGCGGCCTCGTCGCCCAGGTCGGCCACCAGCACCAGCGGCTCGGCGCCGAGCTCGCCGAGCTGCTTCGCCAGAGACTCCAGGCGCTCGCGCCGACGCGCGGCGACCGCCACCCTGGCGCCCAGCCGCGCCAGTTCCAGCGCGGTGGCCTCGCCGATGCCGGACGAAGCGCCGGTAACCAGCGCGATGCGATCTTTCAGTCGGTTCTGCATCTTCATCTCCCAATGGCTGAACGCGCCTTCACCAGTGCGGGGCGCGCGGACTGTTACAATGCCGCCATTGTCCCGCATGCCGCCGCGCATGCCACCTTGAGGTTCCCCCATGTCCGCCCCGTCCTCCGATTCCGCCCCGGCTGCCGCCGGCTTCGGCGCGCTTGCGCTTTCGCCCGAGGTGCAGAAAGCGCTGGTCGACGTGGGCTACGAATCACCCTCGCCGATCCAGGCCGCCACCATCCCGCCGCTGCTGGAAGGCCGCGACGTGCTGGGCCAGGCGCAGACCGGCACCGGCAAGACCGCCGCGTTCGCGCTGCCGATCCTGTCGCGCATCGACCTCAAGCCCGGCAAGCCGCAGGCCCTGGTGCTGGCGCCCACGCGCGAGCTGGCGATCCAGGTGGCCGAGGCATTCCAGCGCTACGCAACACACCTGCCCGGGCTGCAGGTGCTGCCGATCTACGGCGGCCAGAGCTACGGCCCGCAGCTGCACGCGCTGCGCCGCGGCGTGCAGATCGTGGTGGGCACGCCCGGCCGCGTGATCGACCATCTGGACAAGGGCACGCTGGACCTGTCCGAGCTGAAGTACCTGGTGCTCGACGAAGCGGACGAGATGCTGCGCATGGGCTTCATCGATGACGTCGAGAAGGTGCTGCAGGCGACGCCGCCCCAGCGGCAGGTCGCGCTGTTCTCGGCGACCATGCCCAGCGTGATCCGCAAGATCGCGCAGCGTCACCTGAAGGACCCGGTCGAGGTCACCATCAAGTCCTCCACCACCACCGCAGCGAACATCCGCCAGCGCTACTGGTTCGTCAGCGGCATGCACAAGCTGGATGCGATGACGCGCATCCTCGAAGCCGAGCCGTTCGACGCGATGATCATCTTCGCGCGCACCAAGCAGGCCACCGAGGAACTCGCCGAGAAGCTGCAGGCGCGCGGCCTCGCCGCCGCGGCGATCAACGGCGACATCGCGCAGCCGCAGCGCGAGCGGGTGATCCAGCAGCTGAAGGACGGCAAGCTCGACATCCTCGTCGCCACCGACGTGGCAGCGCGCGGCCTGGACGTGGAACGCATCAGCCACGTGATGAACTACGACATCCCGTACGACACGGAAAGCTACGTGCACCGCATCGGCCGCACCGGCCGCGCCGGCCGCAGCGGCGAGGCGATCCTGTTCGTCACGCCGCGCGAGAAGGGCATGCTGCGCGCGATCGAGCGCGCCACCCGCCAACCGATCTCGGAGATGAAGCTGCCGACGGTGGAAGCGGTCAACGACGTGCGCATCGGCAAGTTCAAGCAACGCATCAGCGACACCCTTGCGATCGGCGAGCTCGACCTGTTCCAGCAGCTGATCGAGCAGTACGAGCAGGAACACAACATTCCCGCCATCGAGATCGCCGCCGCGCTGGCGCGCATCGCGCAGGGCGACCAGCCGCTGCTGCTGACGCCGCCGCCCAAGCGCGAGTTCGCCCCGCGCGAAGCCGACGCCCCCAGCCGCGATCGCGGCAAGCCCGAACGCGCCGCCACGCGCGAGCGCGCGCCACGCGAGCAGGCGCGCGAATCCGCCGGCCACGCACCACGCCCGCATCACACCGAAGCCGGCAAGATCACCTACCGCATCGAGGTGGGCCACGACCACGGCGTGAAGCCGGGCAACATCATCGGCGCCATCGCCAACGAGGCCGGGCTGGACAGCCAGTACATCGGCCGCCTCAGCATCCGCGGCGACCACAGCCTGGTCGACCTGCCCGAAGGCATGCCGAAGGAAGTCTTCGAGCACCTGAAGAAGGTCTGGGTGGCGCGCCAGCAGTTGCAGATCCACGCGTGGGACGGCAAGGACGACACCACCGGCGAACAGGGCGCGCACCCCGCCCGCCGCCCGGGCGGCTTCCGCAAGCCTGGCGGCTTCAAGCCCGACCCGCACAAGCCGCGTGCACACGGCAGCAAGCCGCTGCGGCACAAGTAGGCCCTTCTTCCCTGCTTGCAGGAGGGGGACGGGTGTTCGCGACAGCCTTTCGGTTTCGCACCTTGGCTCGCCTGCGTCGGGCTTTTGTCCACCTGCCGCGAGTAACAGAGCGGTTTCGTCCACCTGCCGGTGGCCGAGCTACTTCTCCTTTGCTTGTCCACGCGCGCGCAGGAGCGCGTGCGAACGGCGAAGCCGGCCCGCAGGGCGGAGGGTAGGATGCCCGGAGTCAAGAGAAGGAACCAGAGGAAACGACACCCCGCGGTGGCGCTTTCCGTCCATCCATGGACGGAAAGTGCGTGAGTCGTGGCCGGGCCTTTCGGCCGGACTCCTGTCCGGTCGAAAAGGCGAGTCCATCCATGGCCTCGCCCGCTGCGCGGCCTGATCGTCCACGCCTCACCGCCACCGAGGGGCCCCGGGAAGAGCAGCAGCGTGCTCCCAGCGCGCAGAAGCAACAGCCAGAGCGAAGCGCTGCAATCCTCCGCTCCCTCAGTTCCCAGATACGGCGCGGTGCGGCCGCCGCGTAGATCGTGTAGGCGGGAGTGGCTCCAATACCCTCGACACAACACGGCTTGTAATTCCGGCGGATTGAACCAGGCCATTTCTCTTGGTTCCTTCTCTTGACTCCGGGCATCCTGCCCTCCGCACTGCGGGCCAGCTGCGCTGTTCGCCGCCGCTCCGGCGGCGGCGTGGGCCAGCAAAGAGAAGGAACTCGGGCGCCAGAAGGCGACCGAAACTGCTCTGTCCCTCGCGGTAGGCGACCGAAAGCCAGCCGCAGGCGAGCCAAAGTGCGGAACCGAATGGTCGTCGCGAGCACCCACCCCTCACCCCAACCCTCTCCCCCAAGGGGAGAGGGAGAAAAAGCAGGTGGCGGCGGGCGATCGAAATCGCTGTGAAACTTGCGCCACAAGCTGATCTCGGCCCAAATCCTGCGCGCAGCTGGAAACAGCTTGCACGGAGCTTCCGGCGTTTCCCGAGTGCAACGCAGTGTTCCCTTCACCCTCGCTGCAAACCCGGCAGATGCCACTATCTTGAGCCCGTCCCCTGCGAGGCGATCCGCCATGCCTGCCCTGCCCAGCCTGTACGTCTCCCACGGCTCGCCGATGACCGCGCTGCAGCCCGGCGCGACCGGCGCACGGCTGGCGGAACTGGCGCGGGCCCTGCCGCGGCCCAAGGCGATCGTGATCGCCAGCGCGCATTGGCTGGCGCACGCGCCGATGGTCGGTGGTGCCCTGCAGCCGGAAACGATCCACGACTTTTACGGCTTTCCGCCCGAGCTGTACCAACTGCGCTACCCCGCACCGGGCGAACCTGCGCTAGCCGCACGGGTGGCGGAGTTGCTGGACCGGGCCGGTCTCTCGCCGCAGCTTGATCCGCAGCGCGGACTGGACCACGGCGTCTGGGTGCCGTTGCACCTGCTCTATCCCGCCGCCGACATTCCGGTGGTGCCGGTTTCCATCCAACCCGAGCTTGGCCCAACGCACCAGTACGCAGTGGGCCGTGCGCTGGCGCCGCTGCGCGAGGAGGGCGTGCTGGTGATCGGCTCGGGCAGCATCACCCACAACCTGCACGACCTGCGCAGCGGCTACAGCGCGGAGCGCGAGGCGCCCTACGTGCGCCCCTTCATCGGCTGGATCGAGCAGAAACTGGCTGCGGGCGACGTCGACGCCCTGCTCGACTACCGCCGCCAGGCACCGTTCGCCCAGCGCGCCCACCCCACCGACGAACACCTGCTGCCGCTCTACGTGGCACTGGGCGTGGCCGGCGACGCTGCGCAGGCGCAGCGCATCGACGCCGGCATCGACCTGGGCTTTCTCGCGATGGACATCTATCGCTTCGACGGTGCGCAAGCCGCCGGTTGACCCTCTGCGGCGGGCATGCCAAGTTGCGCCGGGCGGCCCGTTGCCGCGATCAGGGAGAGAACGCGATGTCGGGAACCAGGCTGGGCGGCATGCTCGGATGCATGATCGTGGTCGGCGGCTTCCTGCTCTGGCACTACGGCCGCAACGCCACCATGCCCACGCTAGCCGAGGAAGCCCGGCTCGCACCGCCGGCCGGAGCCAATGCCGTGAGTTTCAAGCCTGGAGCCTGGGCCTGCACCCGCGAGGAGTTCAAGCTGCAGGTATCCGACCGCCGCAGCTATTACGCCAGCCCCGTGGTGACGAAGATCGTCGGCGGTCCGCCCGAGTTCTGCCGCGAGATCGACACCAGCCACGCCTACGCGTTGCAGTCGCCGGCCGCGGCCGGCACGGATGCCGACGGCCCGTGTCCGGACCGCAGCTGCGTGGCGTTCGCCGCACGCGTCGCTGTGGACGGCAGCGAATACGACTGGACGCTGTACTCGCCGAACAGCTTCATCTCCAGCACGCATTGACCGCCGCGCGACCGGCGGAACGCATGGCCGCGCAACAGCGCTCCAGCATCCATCGCTTGCCGGTGACGGCGCCAGCCGCTGACGGATGCTCCGCGCAGCAGCGGCGTGCTCGGGTGTCCCGCCTGTCGCCACCGGCCGTACGGTGCCATTGGCACAAGGGCCGCAGCGGCCTGGCTGGACTCCGCCTGGAGCCACGATACGAGACTCCGGCATCGGCTGCCGCAGCCGCATGTTCATGGCGCCGAGGCCCCCGACATGCCGAAGGTCATGTTCCACAAATCATATAAGCGCTTATACGATTTGCCCATGGAACAGACACTCGGCACACAACTGCGGCATCTGGTCGATCTGCTCGATGGAGCGGTCGGCGCGGCTTACGTGAAAGCGGAGCTCGACTACCGTCCCCGCTATACCCCGGTGCTGCGGGCCTTGCTCGCCAACGAACCGATGACCATCGGCGAGATCGCCGAAGCCACCGGATTGACCCAGCCCGCCGTCACCCAGACGGTGAGCTTGATGGTCAGCAGCGGGCTGGTGCGCGTGCGCCCATCCGCGGATGACGCACGCAAGAAAACGGTGCGGACGAGCCGGCGAGGCCGCGAGATGCTGCCACGCCTGCAACAGTGCTGGCGGGCCACGGCAGCAGCAGCGCGTTCGCTGGACGCCGACTTGCCGCATGGATTGTCTGCGTTGCTCGCACAGGCGATCGAAGCGCTGGAACGCAAGCCGTTCGACCGGCGCATCGCGGAAGCACACGCCAGATCGCGCTGAACGCCGACGCCGTCGCGCCACAGGCCGGCATCGCCCCCTACCCACGCAAACGGGAAACCCAGAGATGAGATCAAGGAACATCGGACACGCCATGCGTGCCGTCGTCGGCGCCAGCCTGCTATGGGGTACCTGCGCCGCGGGGACAGCGGCAATACATCCGGCTGCCTCGCCGAGGCATGGCGCGGACATCGATGCGACCCAGCGGCGCCAGATCGTCGACGCCCTGGCCAGTCACATCGCGGCCGGCTACCTTAACCCGCAACTGGGCCGGCGGATCGGCCAGGCCCTGCGCCAGCACGAGGCGCGCGGTGACGACGACGCTTTCACCCAGGGTCGGCAACTTGCAGACGCATTGTCCACGCAGATGCAGCAGGTCACTCCGGACAAGCACCTGTATGTCACGTACAGCGCTGAGGCGATCCCCGCGGACAGATCGGATGACAGCCCATCACCGGCGGAACGAGCCGCCGAACTGGCGCAGATGAAAGCACACGACTACGGCATCGACGACGTGCGGAGACTGCCGTTCAACATCGGCTATCTCCGCCTGGAAGTGTTCCTGCCCGCCAAGGACGCCGGCGACGTGCTCACCACCGCGATGAACCTGCTCGCCAACACCGACGCCCTGATCATCGACCTGCGGGACAACCACGGCGGCGACCAGAACACGGTGGCGCTGATCGCCAGCTACCTGTTCGACAAGCGGACCCACCTGAACGACTTCTACTATGCGAAGGGCCGCCGGCTGGAGCAGATGTGGACCTCGGAATACGTGCCCGGGCCGCGCTACGGCGGCAGCAAGGACGTCTACATCCTGACCAACGAGGACACCGCCTCCGCGGCCGAGGATTTCAGCTACGACCTGCAGCATCTCAAGCGGGCGCTGGTCGTTGGCGGGACCACCGCGGGCGCCGCCCATTGCGGCGATATGGTCCGGCTCACGGCGCACTTCTCGGCGATGGTGCCGGACTGCCGCGGCATCAATCCGGTCACGGGCACCGACTGGGAGGGTACCGGCGTCGCTCCCGACCTGAAGGTGCCCGCCCGGGACGCGTTCGAGACGGCTGAGATACATGCCCTGAGGAAGATGCTCACCTCGGCCGGGCATTCCGGGCGGGCGCAACGTATCAGGGCACGTATCGCCGAGGTGGAGGCCAGGCATCCCGACGGGATGGAACCGTAAGGGCCAACCCTTGCAGCCCGTCCGCCTGGCGACTTAGAGACTCAGGCCCGGCGAATCGCCCCAGTCCTCCGGCGTCAGCGGCTTCAGCCCGTGTGCGATACGCCCCTTGTCGCACTGCGGGCTATGTCGGCCGAATTCCCAGGACGGCTCCACTTCGCGGCACACCGAAGGCTTGATCGGATGGATGCCGCAGTGCGCGGCCACGCCGATCTCGCCGACCAGGGCCACGCAACGCGGCGTCTTCGACTGCGTGCCGCGCATCACCACGCGGTGCGGGTCGAGCTTCTCGGTGAGTTCGGCGGGCACCGTGCCGCCCAGGGCAGGGTCGGCCTCGGACCAGTGGAAGGCGATGCGGAAATGGGCGCAGCAGGCGCCGCAGCTAAGGCAGGGATGACGCATGCATTCGGCGAAAGCGCACCCCGAGGCGCGCAGACCGTGGATTCTAGGGCTGCCGGGGGATCGGCGGAAGATGCCCCCGGCTCGCCGTCACGGTTCACCCGCGAAGGTGTTGCAACTCTGGATGTCGCCGCTGGCCATGCCGGTCTTGAACCACTTCACCCGCTGCGCCGAGGTGCCGTGGGTGAAGGTGTCCGGCATCACCGTGCCCCGGGTTTCCTTCTGCAAGGTGTCGTCGCCCACCGCACTGGCCGCGTTGAGCGCGGACTCCACGTCGCCGGGCTTCAGCCAGTCTAGGCGCTGCTGCGTGCGCTTGGCCCATACGCCGGCGAAGCAGTCGGCCTGCAGCTCCTGCCGCACGGACAGGCCGTCGGCCCCGTCCATCGGATAACCCTGCTGCTGGAGTTGCCGCACCTTGTCGAAAACGCCGAGCAGGTTCTGTACGTGATGGCCCACTTCGTGCGCGATCACGTAGGCACGCGCAAAATCGCCGGCGGCGTGGAATCGATCCTGCAGCTCCTGGAAGAAGCCGAGGTCGAGGTAGACCTTGCGGTCCCCCGGGCAATAGAACGGCCCCACCGCAGTGGAAGCGGCGCCGCACGCAGTCGCCACCTGGCCCTGGAACAGATGCAGCTTGGGATCGGCATAGGTTCTGCCCATCGAAGCGAAATAGTCGCCCCAGGTTTTTTCGGTCGACCCCATGATGTGGCAGGCGAAGGCGACCTGGTCGCTGGCGGGATTCTGGCAACTGACGGCCTGCGTCGGCTGCGCTTGCCCGCTGGTCTGCACCCCACCATCGCCGGCACCGCCCAGGAAGGGGGTGATGAGGTCGCGCTTGAAGATCAGGCTGAGCACCACGAGGATCAGCAATCCACCCAGGCCGAGGTGGATCCCGCCCGGCTGAAAGCCGCCGCCACCGCCGCCGTCGCTGCCTTCCTCGACGTTGTTGCTGTTTTCGCCCTTCTGCCAATCCATCTCCCTGCTCCCTTGCCGGTGACCGTGGCGACGATAGCGCCTCGCCTGCTGCTGCGCCAAACCGCTACAGTGTCACCTCCCTCCGGATGAGACGCGCCATGCTCCAGCAACTGCCTGCCCTGGTCACCCTGCTCACGGTACTGCTGATGGCCGGCACCGCCTTCGCGGTGGGCCGCGCACGAGTGAAGTACGGCATCAAGGCGCCGGCCACCAGCGGCCACCTCGCGTTCGAGCGGGCGTTCCGCGTTCAGATGAACACGCTGGAAGCGACGGTGATGTTCCTGCCGCTGCTGTGGCTGGCCGCGCGTTACGGCCTGGGCGGCTGGGCCGGCGTCGCGGGGCTGTGCTGGGTGGCCGGGCGCACATGGTACGCCGCGGCCTACCTCAAGGACGCCAGCAAGCGCGAAGGTGGCTTCGTGCTGGGCATGCTGGCCTGGCTCGCCGTATTGCTGCTGGCCGTCTTCGGCGTCGGCCGCGCGCTGCTCGCGGGTTAGGCCACCGACGGCAGCACGCGCAGGCGCCCGATGCGCGGACCGTCCATCGCCGCCACCTCGAACTGCAGGCCCTCGCTGACGAAACGGTCGCCTTCCGCAGGCAGCCGGCCCAGTTGCTGCAGCACATAGCCGGCCAAGCTGGAGAAGCCGTCGTCGCTGCTCAGGCGATGGCCCAGCAGGTGCTCCACCCGGCGCAGGTCGAGGCTGGCGTCCAGCAGCCAGCTGCCGTCGCCCTCCTGCACCGCGGCTGGATCGCCGCTGTCGTCGTCTGGGAATTCGCCGGCAATCACTTCCAGCACGTCGGCCGGGGTGACCAGGCCGAGCACGCTGCCGTACTCGTCCACCACCAGCGCCACCTGCAGCGGCGCACGGCGGAACTCGTCGATCAGGCGCAGCACGCTCAGCGACTCCAGCACGCTCATCGGCTTGCGCACCACGCTGTCGGTATCGATGCGGCCGTGTTCCAGCAGGCTGGCCAGCAGGTCGCGCGAGGTGGCCACGCCGACCAGCTGGTCGAGATCGTCGCCGGCCACCGGCAGCCAGCGATGGCTGGAAGCGATGACCTCGGCACGCAGCTTTTCGGCATCCTCGCGCGGATCGATCCAGCTGATCTCAGGACGCGGGGTCATGATCGAGCGCACCGGCCGGTGCGCCAGGTCGAGCACGCCCTGCACCATCGCCAGCTCGTCCTTGCCGAACACCGCGCCGCTCTCGGCAACCGCCGCAGCCGCCTTGGGCGCATCCTCCTCGTCCTCGCCGCCGGCGCCGAGCAGGCGCAGCACCGCCTGCGCGGTGCGGTCGCGCAGCGTGCGCGGGCTGCTGAACAGGCTGCGCTGGCGATTGCGGCGCATGGCCTGGTTGAACGCCTCGATCATGATCGAGAAGCCGATCGCGGCGTACAGGTAGCCCTTGGGGATGTGGAAGCCGAAGCCTTCGGCGACCAGACTGAAGCCGATCATCAGCAGGAACGACAGGCACAGGATCACCACCGTGGGCCGCGCGTTGATGAAGACGGTGAGCGGCTTGCTGGCGCCGATCATCAGCACCATCGCGATCACCACCGCGATCATCATCACCGCGAGGTGGTCGACCATGCCCACCGCGGTGATCACCGAGTCCAGCGAGAACACCAGGTCCAGCGCCACGATCTGCGCCACCGCCAGCCAGAAGCGCACCCGGATGCGCTCGCCCGCGCCGTGCTCGTCGCCGGCCTCCAGCCGCTCGTGCAGCTCCAGCGTGGCCTTGAACAGCAGGAAGGCGCCGCCCAGCAGCAGGACGATGTCGCGCCAGGACAGCGAGAAGCCGCGCCAGGTAAGGATCGGCGCAGTCAGCTGCACCAGCCAGGACATCGCCGCCAGCAGCAGCAGGCGCATCACCAGCGCAAGGCCAAGACCCATCAGGCGGGCCCGGTCGCGCTGCTGTGCGGGTAGCTTGTCGGCGAGGATCGCGACAAAGACGAGGTTGTCGATGCCCAGCACGATCTCCAGCACCACCAGGGTAAGGAGACCCGCCCAGGCGGCGGGATCGGTCAGCCAGTCGAAAGCGAACATGGGAATGCACCGCGGCGCCGTCGTCCTCCTTGCAAGGGCCGGCAACTATAGCAAGCCGCCCCGCTTTCCCCTGTGCAGCGGCCAGCTCGCCTGGTTTGCGGCCCCTGGGCGCACCGCGCAGGAAATCCTCGCTCACGATCCCCTGCGTGCAGTAGGGCCAGCTCATACTGCAAGTTTCAAAGCGGCTTCGGGCGCCTGCCGCCACCTGCTTTTCTCCCTCTCCCCTTGAGAGAGAGGGGCGGGTGCTCGCGACGACCTTCCGGTTCCGCACTTAGGCTCGCCTGCGGCGGGCTTTCGGTCGCCTTCCGGCGCCCGAGTTCCTTCTCTTTGCTGGCCCACGCCGCCGCCGGAGCGGCGGCGAACAGCGCAGCTGGCCCGCAGGGCGGAGGGCAGGATG
>Ga0187815_10000163_pt1 | contig 33922 bp, 32 predicted proteins | sample NC_S_5_FD_132962 | JGI IMG/M metagenome (GOLD analysis project Ga0187815, IMG submission 132962) | Wetland sediment microbial communities from Neuse River Estuary, North Carolina, USA - ASW-S_5 | ecosystem: Environmental > Aquatic > Freshwater > Wetlands > Sediment | place: USA: North Carolina... | reverse complement strand
GAGCGTTCACCGAAGGCGCAGAAGAACACGATGCGACGGCCGCTGGCGGCTGCGACCTCGCGCAGCATGCCGCCGGGCTTGAGGCTTTCCTCGATGCTGCCATAGGGCGCATGCAGGGCGCCGGCCAGCATGCCGTGCTTGTTGCGCTCGCCGGTCTCGCGCAAATCGACCAGCAGGATCTCCGGCCGGCCGAGGCTTGCGATCGCATCGCGCGCCGTCAGCGACAGGCCCTGCTTGGTCAGCTCATCCTGATGCAGCCCGACATGCATGTTGGCGGGTACCGCCACATCCATCATCTTCGGGTTGGGCAGCTTCAGATTGGCCATCAGTTCGACATACTCGTCGACCGACTTCACCTGCAGCCGCGGATTATAGCGCTTCTCCTCGCCGATGGTGGAGACCGTGTCGCCCTTGTAGTCGTGCGCCGGGAAAACCAGCGTCTCTTCCGGCAGCTTCAAGAGACGATTGAAGATGGAATCATATTGCGCGCGCGACGAGCCGTTCTGGAAATCGGTGCGACCGGTGCCGCGGATCAGCAGCGTGTCCCCGGTGAAGACGCGGTCGCCCATCAAATAGCTGTACGAGTCGTCGGTGTGGCCGGGCGTGTACATGACGTCGAGGGTAAGGCCCTCGATGGTCACCTTGTCGCCGTCGGCGACGCGCATCGACACCACGTCGGCCTTGCTTTGTTCGCCCATGATGGTGATGCAGTGGGTGCGGTCGCGCAGCTCGCCGAGCCCGGTGACGTGGTCGGCATGCAGATGGGTGTCCACGGCCTTGACCAGCTTGAGGTCGAGCTCGCGCAAGAGCTGGCAATAGCGGTCGGCCTTTTCCAGCACGGGATCGAGGATCAATGCCTCGCCGCCGTGACGGCTGGCGAGCAGATAGGAGTAGGTGCCGGAGACGCTGTCGAACAGTTGGCGGAAGATCATGGCATTCACCGCAACGTTATTGATCTCAAATTCTATCACATCAGGCGCGGATGTTGGCGCGGTAATATTCGATCACAATGACGGTTCCGGGTTCAGGGCTTGACCAGCGTATAACCGTTTTCGGTCAGGTGCAGGATTTGCGCGACGCCGACCTGGACGGGGGTCGCAACGGAAATGAATTCCGGCCGCTTGCCGGTGTCGCGTTCGATCGTGTCGACGGTGTTGAGGCAAATATCGACGCGGACACCCTGAGCAACCAGGCTCTCGACCGACTTGCGGGCGGGATTGTCGGGCTTCAGCAGATCGATGCCGGGGCCGAAGGCGACGATCTCGATCGCGACCTTGTCGGGATCATAGAACTTCATGAGGTTGTTGGCGACGCTGATCACGAGGCGGGCCTTCTTCGGATCGCCCTCCGAGAGCTGCAGCACGACCTTGTGCTCGGCAAAGGGCTTGTCCTGCAACGGGATCTGCTGCGCGCGGATCGGCGTTGCCGCCAGCCACAATGCGACGGCCGATGCGGCTAGATATGCTACGAGACGCTTCATCCCAGACCCGCGATCCCCGGATTGCCGTCGACGCCCTTCAGCGTCACGCCTGGACCTTGCCGGTTCGGCGGCCGGCCGGCGCGAAGATGCTTGGCGATCACGTCCCATACCGGGGCGCCGCTCTGCTCGTTGACGGAGGCCCAGCCTGCGACCTTGTAGGTCTTGTGGGCCTGAAGCGTGTGGCCATTATCGAGCTTCAGCTCGGAGATGCGCTTGCCGGCGTTTTCCGCCGGCGCGCAGGTGTAGGTGAGGCCGCCGACGCGGACCATGTCACCGCCCTGCTGATAGTAGGGATCGGTGTTGAAGAGGTTGTCGCAGACGTCCTCCAGCACATCCCGGATCTGGGCGCCGGTCATCTTCTGCACGTAGGTGGCGGGATAGCTGATCGCGGTTTCCGCAAGAATGTCTTCCATGGTCAATGGCTGGCCGGCGAGCGCCGTGGTGCCCCAGCGGAAGCCGGGCGACAGCGCGATCTCCGCGTCGAGCTCGGCGCGCAGCGCATCGCAGATCAGAAGGTCCATGGTGCCGCTGAAATTGCCGCGGCGGTAGAGCAGCCGGTCGGCGGTGCCGAGCTTTTCGGCATAGGCGGTGGTGTAGGGCGCGCGTACCCTGTCGATCAGCGCCTGCATCGCCGCGTCTGGTTTCAGGAGCTCGGAAAAGACCGGCAACAGGCGGTAGCGGACATCCGTGACCTTGCCCTTGGCGATCTCGAGATCGAGCACGGCGAGGAACTTGCCGTTGGAGCCGGCATTGGTGACCAGCGTCACGCCGCCGGCATTGGTCACGGCAATCGGCTGCGGCACGGCGTCGTGGGTATGGCCGCCGAGGATGACGTCGATGCCGGTGACGCGGCTTGCGAGCTTGAGATCGACATCCATGCCGTTGTGCGACAGCAGGATCACTACATCGACCTTGTTGTTGTCGCGCAAGGTGGCGACCAGCTTCTGCAGCTCTTCGTCGCGGATGCCAAAGGTCCAGTCCGGCGTGAAGCGTTTTGGATGGGCGATCGGCACATAGGGGAAGGCCTGGCCGATCACGGCCACGCGGTGCCCGCCGATCTCCTTGATCATGCTCGGCTTGAACACGCGGCCCGATGCGGGATCGAACGCCTTGGCGTCGTTGAAGGCGGCTTCCTCGGTGAGGAACACGTTCTGCGCCAGAAACTCGCCCTTGAAGCGGGAGAGATTGTCGCGCAACGCCTGCTCGCCATAGGTGAATTCCCAATGCCCGGTCATCGCCTCGATGCCGAGCAAATTGGCGGCTTCCACCATGTCGGCGCCCTGCACGGCGTTGGCAAACCCGGTGCCCTGCCAGAGGTCACCGCCATCGAGCAGCATCGAGCGGTTCTGGCCGACATCGCTCCGCAGCTTATCGATCAAAGTCTTCAGATGCGCAAAGCCGCCGAGCTTGCCGAAACGGCCGGCGGCCTTCTCGAATTCGATGCAAGTAAAAGCATAGGCGTCCGCGCTATCGGGGCGGATGCCGAAGCGTTCCAGAAAGGCCTTGCCGACCAGATGCGGCGGCTTGCCCTGCATCTCGCCGACGCCGAGATTGACGCTGGGCTCGCGGAAGAACACCGGCCGAAGTTGCGCATGCGTATCCGTGATGTGCAGGATGCGGACATTGCCGAACTTCTCGATGTCGTAAACACCAGCGCTGTCGGCGCCGCGCGCAAGGCGCGGCAGGCCGGCCGAGAGCGCGGCGAAGCCGGTTGCTTGCAGGAAATCCCGGCGGCGGATGATCATGTCTCCCTTTCCGCGCGCGGAGTACGCTTCAGCGTATCTCCAAGTCCTTCCAGAGCGTCTTCTCGGAAGTCGCCTGGAAAATCGAAGCCTTGGCCAGCGCTTCCGCTTCCTTGGCGGCCGCGGTCGCCTTGTCGAAATCGCCGGCGTCGGCGGCCTTCTTGGCAGCGGCGAGCGTGGATGCGGTCGTTGTCCACTGGTTGCGCAGCGCGCCCGCTTCCTTGTTGGCCGCTTCTGCGGCCGCATATGCCGCCTTGTAGTCGGCTTCCGAGGCCGCGAATGCCGAGCCCGCCGTCAACAGCGCGGCGAGGAGAACAAGACGTATCTTCATGGCCGCGCTCCCGGGCCCGAGATCGGCAGGCCATTGGCGACATAGGACAGGTAATATTCGACGTTGCGGTATTCGTCGTCCTGCGGGTTGAAGGGCACGCCGCGCACCTGGCTGTTGCAGGTCACGAAACGGCGGCTGGTCGTGCCCATGCCGGACCATTCCGACCGATAGATCGGCATGGCGTTGACGATGCCGAGCGCGGGCGCCAGCACTTCGGTGCGGACGCGCTCGCCCGGGCTCTGCACATGGCAGGTGGCGCAGGAGAAGTTGAGCTGGCCGCGGCGGCTGTAGAAGTATTCCTTGCCCTGCTCGTAGGCGGCAAGGGCGCGCGGATCATCGGGGATCTTGATGTCCATCGGCTTGCCACGCGAGGTGTAGGCCATGTACGCGGTCAGCGACGCCATCTCGTCCTTCACATAGGAGTAGGGCGCTTCGCCATTGGCTTCGCGGCAGCGGTTGAGCGCCAGCTCCAGCGTGATGACCTTGCCTTCCTTCTCGTCGAAATAGGGATAGTTCTGGCGGATGCCGATGCCCTTGTTCGGGAAGCAGTCTTCATAGGTCTTGCCGTTCTTGAACGGTTTGGTGAACATCTCCTTGCCCGCCTCGACCGCGAATTCGTAAGGCGGGAACTGTTCCTTCTCGACCCATTGCTTGTGCAGGCCCTCGTCCATCGAATAGGGACCGTTGACGAAGTCTTCGGGCTTCAGCTTGGGAAACTTGTCGTAGAAGAATTTCTTGAACGCCTTGGCGTCCGCCACCGGATCGACCTTGTCGGCGGCAATGGCCGGCAGCGCGAAGGCAAGTGCGGCCAGCGCCAGCGCACAGAAGCCAAGGCGGATCGCAGAACCCAACTTCATCATCCGATCTTCGCCGTCGTAGAGTCGGTGGCGCCCTTGTTGTCGACCCAGCTCACCTTGAGCTCGTCGCCCTTCTTGCCGCCCTTGAAGGCGAACTTGACGTACGGGTCCTTGGAGATGCCGCCGCCCCAGTCGGCAAGGAAAACCGGCTTGCCGTCATGTTCGAAGGTGAGCTGCTGGATGAAATGCGCCGGAATCAGCTCGCCCTTGGAATCCTTGACGAAGCCGGAATCCATGGGGTGCTGGATCAGCGCCTGCACCTCGGTGATGTCGCCATTATTGGTGGCGCGCACGCGAATGGTCGATGCCATGGGATAGCTCCTTCTAGCCGCCGCAGCCGCCTACGGTGACTTTGACTTCCTTGTCGGTGCGGAACAGCTTGCCGCCGGCTTCGACGAGCACGGTCACCTTGCTGGTCTTCGCCATCTTGATGCGGTTGGCGACGGCGGGCACGGTGCCCGCCGGCAACCTGTAGGAGGCGACCAGCACGATCGGATTCTCGGCCACCAGGAACGAGATCGAGGTGACGTCGGGGAGCGTCGTCGTGACCGATACCGGAACAACCGCGCCGTTCTCGGCGATCTCGGGTGCATCGAGCTTGATCTTGTCGGAGGCCTCCGCAGCCTTGCCGTAGAGCGCCTTGATCGCGTCAGCGTCGCTCTTCTGCTTGAACGCCTCTTCCGGATACTTGTCGTTGGCTGCGGCAAGAGCGGGCAGTCCAAGCGAGACGCTGCCGAGGCCGACGAGAGCGACTGCGCCTGCGCCCTGCAGGATCACGCGTCGCGAGAATTGCCTTTCAGTGATGCTCATCCAAATCTCCTGAAGCCGCACGGGCCTTCAAAGGGTCTGCAGGAAATCCACGATCGCGTTGATCTCCTTCTCGGTCAAAATCCGGTTTCGTCCGAACGGAGGCATCACGGTCAGCGGATTGCGCTTGGTTTCGTCAAACACGATTTCGAAAAGGTCGTCGCGCTTGTACTTGCTCTTCATGTCGGACAGTTCGGGTCCGATGGTGCCGGGATTGTCGCCGCCCTTGATCGCGTGGCAGGTCAGGCAATTGCCCTTGCTGCGGTCGAAGGCGAGCTTTTGTCCCTCCGCAACAGCCGATTGGGCATGGGCGGAGGCCGCCGCGAGGCTGGCCAGCAGCGCCAGCACTGGCGCAGAATTCCTGAAAGAGAGGGCGATCAAGGCGTTTCCCGGACGTTCGTCGATGGTCGCTCGGTCAATATATAAGGTCAAAAGCACAAAGCCCATCGGCTGGCAATGCGGACAAAAGGTACGGTCAAAGTAGGGGTTAATCGTCCCCGGGGAAGGTCCGGAATAGCCGGATTGTGCCGGTGTTGCGCAAGGGACAGCCGAATTTTTGCAACGCGCCACGCGAGGGGCCAAAGCGGGACAGGAGAGACTTGTGACGCACCATGTCACCGAATTCGGCCGGGATGGCCGACCGACCGAACCGGACGGCCGTCTCGACGCGCCGGCGTTTCACCGCAACCATCAGCCGATCTGGGCAGTGCTGGAGAAGTTCCTCGCCCGGCAGACCGGCGACGTGCTGGAGGCGGGCAGCGGCACCGGCCAGCACGTGGTCTATTTCGCCCGCCAAAACCCTGACATCACCTGGTGGCCCAGCGATCTCAGCGCAGCCCATCTGGAAAGCATTGCGGCCTGGCGCGCCGCAGCCGGCCTGTCCAACGTTCGTCCGCCGCAACGGATCGATCTCTCCGATCCCGCCTGGTCGGTGGCCGCAAGCGATGGGTACGCTCCCGGAAAGCTGCTCGCGCTGTTCTGCGCCAATGTCATCCACATTTCACCGTGGCGCGTGGCGGAGGGGCTGGTCGCGGGCGCCGCGCGGCATCTGCGCGAGGACGGGCGGCTGTTTCTCTACGGACCGTTCAAGCGTGATGGCCGGCATACAGCAGTCAGCAACGCCGTGTTCGACACCAGCCTGCGTTCGCAGGATCCGGAATGGGGCGTTCGCGACATCGGCGACGTCACAAGGCTCGCGGAAGGCGTGGACTTCAGGCTGGCCGAGACCTTCGAGATGCCCGCCAACAATCTGATCCTGATGTTTACGCGATAGCGCTGAGAGATTCGGTCGCGACCGGGACAATGGCGAAGTCGGCCGTTTGGTGCATGGCGCGCGCCCGTTTGCGGCGGTTGATTGCCACACACGCGCTCTCCATAGTCCCGGTCACAAGGGCTCCCGCCGGGGCCGGGCGGGAATACTGATGATCGACGTGACAGCCACTGACGAGGCGGCCGACGATGCGCGGGCGCGAGGCAATGTCGTGCGGCTCGCGGCGGCGCAGGCGCTGACCGGCGCCAATTCAGCCGTCATCTTCGCCACCGGCTCGATCGTCGGCGCGACGCTGGCGCCGAACCTGTCGCTCGCGACCGTGCCGGTGTCGATGTACGTGCTGGGCATGGCAAGCGGCACGCTGCCAACCGGCTGGATCTCGCGCGCCTACGGCAGGCGCGTCGCCTTCTTCATCGGTACCGGATGTGGCGTGCTGACGGGCGCGTTCGGTGCGCTCGCCATCCTGCGCGGTCAATTCTGGCTGTTCTGTCTCGCGACGTTTTTCGGCGGTCTCTACGGCTCGGTCGCGCAATCCTATCGCTTTGCCGCCGCCGATGGCGCCAGTGCCGCGTTCCGACCGAAAGCCGTGTCATGGGTGATGGCAGGCGGTGTGTTCGCCGGCGTGCTCGGGCCGCAGCTCGTGCAATGGACCATGGATATCTGGCCGCCTTACCTGTTCGCCTTCAGCTTTGTGGTGCAGGCGGCGGTCGCGCTGGTTGCGATGGCCGTGCTTGCGGGTGTCGACACGCCGAGGCCCGCGGCGACCGATCTGCATGGCGGTCGTCCGCTATTTAGGATCGCGCGGCAGCCGCGCTTCATTGCCGCCGCGTTGTGCGGCGTCATCGCCTATCCCATGATGAACCTGGTGATGACCTCGGCGCCGCTCGCCATGCAGATATGCGGCCTCACGGTCAGCGATTCCAATTTCGGCATTCAGTGGCACATCGTGGCGATGTACGGGCCGAGCTTCTTCACAGGCTCTCTGATTTCCCGCTTCGGCGCGCCGCGCGTCGTCGCGTTGGGCCTCGTGCTGGAAGCGGCCGCTGCGGGCATTGGTCTATCCGGCATCACCGCGCTGCATTTCTGGGCGACGCTGATCGTGCTGGGCGTGGGCTGGAATTTCGCCTTTGTCGGTGCATCGGCGCTGGTGCTGGAGACGCATCGGCCGGCTGAGCGCAACAAGGTGCAGGCCTTCAACGATTTCCTCGTGTTCGGCATGATGGCGGTGGGCTCGTTCTTCTCCGGCCAATTGCTCGCCCATTACGGCTGGAATGCCGTCAATCTCGTCGTATTCCCGCCGGTGCTGCTGGGGCTCGCCGTGCTCTGCTTCGTCTCCTTTGCAAAGCGGCGGGCGCGTCTGCGCGAGCTCGACGAGTTTCCGGAGCCGAGCCTTTAAGATCCACGCTGATGCCAGCTGCTGACAGTTCGATCTGCGTCGAAATGATTGCCGTGGGATTCCCGCAGGCAGGCCTGTTCGGGCGTGGCCGCGCGATCCATATCGTCGGGACAGGAAACGGGTGGACGTGCGGTCCGGGGCAGGACACGCTGGCCCGCAGAGAAAAGTACAAGAGATGGACGCATCCACCTACAAGACCATTCCGGAAAGCTCGATCCGCTACGATGGCTGGCGCATCGTCGTGGTCTGCTTCCTGCTCGCGACCTTCGGCTGGGGCCTCGGCTTCTACGGCCAGAGCGTCTACGTAGCCGAATTGCACCGGCTGCGCGGCTGGCCGGCCTCGCTGATATCCTCCGGCACGACGTTCTTCTATCTGTTCGGCGCGTTGCTGGTCGCGTTCGTCGCGGAAGCGATCAAGGCGTTCGGCCCGCGCAATTGCCTGATCGCCGGCACCTTTGCCATGGCGGCGGCCGGAATCGCCATCGGACAGGTGCGCGAGCCCTGGCAGCTTTACCTCGCCAATGCCGTGCTCGCCTTCGGCTGGGCCGGCACGAGCCTGGGCATCATCACCAATACGCTCGGCCTGTGGTTCGACCAGAAGCGCGGCATGGCGATCAGCCTTGCGCTGAATGGCGCCAGCTTCGGTGGCATCATTGGCGTGCCGCTCCTGGTCGCCGGCATCGGCCATTTCGGTTTCCCGGGCGCGATGACGGTCGCCGCGGTTGTGATGATCGTGTTGATGGTCCCGATCATCCTGATCTTCGTCGGCCGGCCGCCGGTGCTGGCGCATACGGCAGCCGCCGCCGATGCCGATGCGCCGTCGCCGACAAAAATCCGCGCGCAGGCTTTTCGCGATGTCGGGTTCCTGTCGGTCTCGACAGCTTTCGCGCTGGTGCTGTTCGCGCAGGTCGGCTTCATCGTCCACCTCATCACATTCCTCGACGGGGTGATCGGGCGCGAGCGGGCGGCGATTGCAGTGGCGCTGCTGACGGCGATGGCGGTGGTCGGCCGCGTGCTGTTCTCCTTCGTGATCGACCGCATGAACCAGCGGCTGGCGTCCGCGGTCTCCTTCGTCAGCCAGGCCGTCGCGCTTTTGATCGTCATCAATGTGCGCAACGAGTTCGCGCTGATTGCGGCCTGCGCGCTGTTCGGCTTCTCCGTCGGTAACCTGATCACGCTGCCGGCGCTGATCGTGCAGCGCGAGTTCGACCCGCGTTCGTTCGGCGTGCTGATCAGCCTGATCACGGCGATCAACCAGATCACCTACGCATTCGGGCCCGGCGTGATCGGGTTGTTGCGTGACGTCTCCGGCAGCTACGCGCTGCCGTTCTATGTGTGCATCGGCGTGGAGCTGACGGCGGCGGTACTGATCATGATCAGGGGGCGACGCGCGAAGACCTCATCCTGAGGGGCGCGCTTCAGCGCGCGTCTCGAAGGATGGCCGCGAGGGGAGACTGGGGCCTCATGGTTCGAGACGGCGCGATGCGCCTCCTCACCATGAGGATCAAACAGCCTCACGCCAGTTCGGACACTTCTCCCTCCGGCAGGCCGAATTCAAACGCGTTCAACGTCATCGACACCAGCGTGTAGTAGCCGCAAAGCCCGATCACCTCGACCACGCCGCGTTCGGTCAGCACCTTGACTGCTTCGTCGTAGAGCCCCTGCGCGACGCCATGGCCCTCATGCAGCGACTTGGCGAGGTCATAGATCATCTTGCCCTTTGGATCATCGAAAACAGGCGTGCGGCGTTCGCGGATGTCCTCGATGATCCTGGGATCCATGCTGCCCTTCAGCGCGAGGCGCTTGTGCGCGAACCATTCGTAGTGCGCCGTAAAATGCCGTGCAGTGACGAGGATCGCGATCTCCGACAGCTTGGCCGGAAAGATGGTGTTGAAGCGCATCACCTCGCCGAGCCGCGTGGCGTGCCTGGCCATTTCCGGGCTGTTGAGCCAAGCCATCATCGGCGCCGGCGGAGCGCCGCGCTTGCCCGCGATCGCCTCGTCATAAGTTTCTTTTTGCTCGGCGCTCATTTCGCCAGGCGAAAGCAACGTCAGCCGCATTGCCGTTTCCTCTTGTTTTTCAATCGTTATCGCTGCCAGCGATACACCTGATCGGAGGCCGTGACCATGCCGTGGCATGCATGGCGTATCCGATCACATATTGAATTCCGCGAGGCCGTGACTAAGGTCGATTGCAATTCCCTCGATCCTGATGGAAACGCCGATGTCCGACCTCGAACAATTCCGGAAAGAAACCCGCGCCTGGCTGGAGGCGAACTGCCCGCCGGAAATGCGCAAGCCTGCTAGCTCCGACGCCGACGTCTTCTGGGGCGGCCGCAACACCAAGTTCGCGTCGGATGCGCAGCGCGTCTGGTTCGAGCGCATGCGTGACAAGGGATGGACCGTGCCGGATTGGCCGAAGGAATATGGCGGCGGCGGTCTCGATGGCGCCGAGCACAAGGTGCTGCGTGAGGAGATGGGAAGGATCGGCGCGCGGCCGCCGCTGTCGAGCTTCGGCATCTGGATGCTCGGACCGGCGCTCCTCAAGTTCGGCAACGAGGCGCAGAAGAAGGAGCACCTGCCGAAGATCGCCGCGGGCCTGATCCGCTGGTGCCAGGGCTATTCCGAGCCGAACGCCGGCTCCGACCTCGCTTCGTTGCAGACCCGCGCCGAGAGCGACGGCGAGGACTTCATCATCAACGGCCAGAAGATCTGGACCTCCTACGCCAACTATGCCGACTGGATCTTCTGCCTGGTGCGCACCGATCCGGCCGCGAAGAAGCATGACGGCATCAGCTTCATCCTGTTCGACATGGCCTCGAAGGGCGTCTCGACCAAGCCGATCCTGCTGATCTCGGGTTACTCGCCGTTCTGCGAAACCTTCTTCGACAATGTGCGCGTGCCCAAGTCGCATGTGGTGGGCCAGGTCAACCGCGGCTGGGACGTGGCGAAATATCTGCTGCAGCACGAGCGCGCGATGATCTCCGGCACCGGCGAGCGCGGCATCGGCCGTCCGCTCGGCCAGATCGCGGCCGACTCCGTCGGCAGCGACGACGTGGGCAGGCTCGACGACGCCATGCTGCGCAGCCGGATTGCGGAGTTCGATATCGACGAGGCGGCGTTCGCGGCGGTGTCCGAGCGCGCGGTTGACCTTGCGAAAGCCGGGCAGTCGCATCCGGCGTTCTCGTCGGCGATGAAATATTACGGCACCGAGCTCAACAAACGCCGCTATGAAATCCTGATGTCGGCCGGCGGCATCGACGCGCTGGAATGGGAGAGCGAACGCTCCCGCGGCGGCGCCCGCCCGCGCGCCTGGCTGCGCACCAAGGCCAATTCGATCGAGGGCGGCACGTCGGAGGTGATGCTCGGCATCGTCGCGAAACGCATCCTCGATCTGCCGGGGGCGTGATCTCGCCCCTCATCCTGAGGAGCGCGGAACGCGCGTCTCGAAGGATGAGGCCCGACTGCGTCCTCATGGTTCGAGACGGCGCGATGCGCCTCCTCACCATGAGGGTCAAAGACCGAATTTGCTGAAACACGTACACCGGAAGCACCTCACCCATGGCACTCGTCCTCACCGAAGAACAATCCATGCTGCGTGACAGCGCGCGCGGCCTCATCAGCGACAAGGCGCCGGTGTCGCATTTGCGCGCCCTGCGCGACAGCAAGGATGCCACCGGCTTCTCGCGCGAACTCTGGAAGACTTTTGCCGAGATGGGCTTCTCCGGCCTCCTGGTGCCGGAAGAATTCGGCGGCAGCGGGCTCGGCTGTGTCGAGGCCGGCGTCATCATGGAGGAGATCGGCCGCACCTTGATGCCGTCGCCGTTTCTTTCAACCGGCGTGCTCGCGGCGTCGGCGTTGACGCGCGGCGGCAGCGCGGCGCAGAAGGCGGAATATCTGCCGAAGATTTCGGCCGGCTCGCTGCTTGCAACGCTTGCCGTCGATGAGGGCACAAAGCATCGCCCGCTGCAGACGGCGATGCAGGCGACGCGTTCGGGCAACGGTTTTCGTCTCAAGGGCGCCAAGGCTCTCGTCGTCGACGGCCACACCGCCGATCTCCTGATCGTTGCCGCGCGCACCGGTGGGGCGGCGGGCGAAGCCAGGGGCATCACGCTGTTCCTGGTCAATCCGAAGGCCAAGGGCGTGGCGACCGAGCGCACCATCATGGTGGACGCGCATAACGCTGCGCGTATCGCGTTCGACAATGTCGAGGTCGACGCCGATCATGTGCTCGGCGAGGTCGATTCCGGCGGGGCGCTGCTGGAAAACCTGCTCAATATCGGCCGCGGCGCGGTCGCCTCTGAAATGGTAGGGCTGAGCGAGGAAGTGTTCGGCCGCACGGTGACGTATCTGAAGGAGCGCAAGCAGTTCGGCAAGCTGATCGGCGAATTCCAGGCGCTGCAGCACCGCGCCGCCGAGCTCTATATCGACATCGAGATTTCCCGCGCCGCCGTGCTGAAGGCTCTGCAGGCGCTTGACGCCGATATCGCGAAGGCGGCCTCTGCCGTCGCGGTGGCAAAGGCCAAGGCCGGCACCACGGCAACGCGCGCGGTGCAGGAAGGCGTGCAGATGCACGGCGGCATGGGCATGACCGACCAGTTCGACATCGGCTTCTTCATGAAGCGCGCCCGGGTCTGCGAGGAACTGTTCGGCGATGCCAACTTCCACGCCGACCAGCTGGCGCGATCGCGGAGTTACTGAGGCTGGCTGCGGCTCAGCCACGTAAACACTGTCATCGCCCGGCTCGACCGGGCGATCCAGTATTCCAGAGACGTTAGCGATAGAACCGATAGGCCGCGGCGTACTGGATCACCCGCTTTCGCGGGTGATGACACCTTCATATGACGCGGAGTCGTGCCTTACCTAATCGGCGGCGCGTACTGGATGCCGCCGGCGTTCCAGAGCTGGTTCAGGCCTCGCGGGATCTGCAGCTTGGAGTCGGCGCCGATATTGCGGTCGTAGACTTCGCCGTAATTGCCGACATGGCGGATGATGCGCACGGCCCAGTCCTTGGTCAGGCCAAGCTTCTCGCCGTAATTGCCCTCGGTGCCGACCAGCCGCATCACGTCCGGCTTCTTCGACTTCAGCGCCTCGTCGATGTTCTTGGAGGTGATGCCGAGCTCTTCGGCATTGATCATGGCATAGAGCGTCCACTTCACGATCATCATCCAGTCGTCGTCGCGCTGGCGCACGACGGGCGCGAGCGGCTCCTTGGAGATGACGTCGGGCAGGATGACGTGGTTGCCGGGCTTGGCCATGTTGAGCCGCAACGCGTAGAGCTGCGAGACGTCGGCCGTCAGTGTATCGCACTTGCCATCGCCATAGGCCTTGACGACCTCGTCGAGCTTGGGAAACTTCACTTCCTCGTATTTGATGTTGTTGGCGCGGAAATAGTCGGCGAGGTTGAGCGCCGTCGTCGTGCCGGCCTGCACGCAGACCTTGCTGCCGTTGAGATCCAGCGCCGAGTCGATCTTGCGCGCGGCCGGCAGCATGAAACCCTGGCCGTCATAATAGGCGACCGCCGGGAAATAGAGGTCGTATGTGGTTTCGCGCGCCATGCTCCACGTGGAGTTGCGCGAGAGGATGTCGACCTTGCGCTTCTGCAGCTCGGTGAAGCGCTCGCTGGCGTCGAGCGGCACGAACTTGATCTTCTTCGGATCGTCGAAGATCGCCGACGCCACCGCCCGGCAGAAGTCGACGTCGAAGCCGGTCCAGTTGCCCTTGTCATCGGGGATGGAGAAGCCGGGCAGGCCGGCATTGACGCCGCACAGCACTTCGCCGCGCCGGACCGTCCGCTTCAAGGTGCGCGTGTCGTAGAATTCGTAGATGATTGCAGCAATGGCGACCAGGACTGCGACCGCGAGCCCGATCAGCAGGCCGCCCCGAAATGTGCGCATCATTTTTCTCTCACAGGAATTTTGCGTAAATGGATTGGGCGACGTGGGCCGAGACCCGCGCCGTTACAACTCGGGCTTCTGCCGGATGACGACCTTGGTGCCGACAGGCACGCGTTCATAGAGGTCGGCGACATCTGCGTTGACGAGGCGGAAGCAGCCGGAGGAGACGGCCGTGCCGATCGTATCCGGACGGTTGGTGCCGTGGATGCGATACACCGTCGTGCCGAGATACATCGCCCGCGCACCCAGCGGATTGCCGGGGCCGCCGGCCATGAAGCGCGGCAGATAGGGTTGGCGCTGGATCATCTCCGGCGGCGGGGTCCAGTCTGGCCATTCCGCCTTGCGCGTGATGTTCACGAGCCCCTGCCACTGGAAGCCTTCGCGGCCGACGCCGATGCCATAGCGGATGGCGCGGCCGTTGCCCTGCACCAGGTAAAGATGCCGCTCGGCGGTCACGACGATGATGGTGCCCGGCGCCTCGGTGGTGCGGTAGTACACCACCTGCTTTTTCCACTGTGGCTCGAGCTCGTAACTGTCGTCGGCGACCAGCCCGGGCTCGTCGGCATCAGGACGCTTCTGGGCGTGGCTTTGCGTGCTCGAAAACACAAGACCGAAGGTTGCAATCAACATCCAGGTCAGGTGGCGGAAATTCGTCATGCAAAGCCTCTCCTTGATAGGCGCGACCGCAAAATCGATCCGCGCTTTGAAAACATCAAATCTCAGGGCTGACTTGATGGCAAGTTTAGGGCGAATGTGGGTTCAGGCCATTGGAATGCCGCGAATTTTCCGGGATTCACGTCGTAACGCCGTCATTTCGGGGCGATCCAGAGCTTGAGGGCCATCGATACCAGCGCGACTGTGCCGATACCGGCGAGCCAGAGCGCCACAAACCAGACCAGCCGGTGCGCGAGCGGGCGCTCGGGTCGTCTGTCCTGCATCAGTGATACCCACTTCCCGCCTGCACCTTGCCGCGGAACACGTAATAGGCCCAGGCGGTGTAGGCGAGGATCAGCGGGATCAGCACGGCGACGCCGACCAGCATGAAGATCTGGCTGCTCTCCGGTGCGGCGGCCTGCCAGATCGTGATGCTCTGCGGCACGATATACGGATACATGCTGATGCCGAGCCCGGCATAGGAAAGCAAAAACAGCGCAAGCGACAGGAAGAACGGCTGGTAGTCATATTTCCGCGCGAGGCTGCGCAGCAGCAGCACACTGACGGCGGCTACCGCGAGCGGCACCGGCGCGGTGAGGATAATGTTAGGCCAAGCAAACCATCGATGGGTGTATTGCACACTCAGGAGGGGTGTCGCGATGCTGACCGCCCCGATGGCGCCGAGCATGGCGAACAGCAGCGCCCATGACAGGCCATAGGCGCGCTCGCGCAATTCGCCCTCGGTTTTCATCACCAGCCAGGTCGCGCCGAGCAGCGCATAGCCGACGACCAGCGAAACGCCGGTCAACAGGCTGAACGGCGTCAGCCAGTCCCACCAGCCGCCCGCATAACTCCGCCCCTCGACGTGAACGCCCTGCAGAATGGCGCCGAGCGCGATGCCCTGCGCCAATGCGGCCAGCAGCGATCCCCCGGCAAAGGCAACATCCCACCTGTTGCGCTCCCTGGTGGTGCGCCAGCGAAATTCGAAAGCGACGCCGCGGAACACCAGGCCCAGCAGCATCGCAATCATCGGCGTGTAGAGCGCCGGCATCAGTACGGCAAAGGCCAGCGGAAACGCCGCCATCAGGCCGCCGCCGCCGAGCACCAGCCAGGTTTCGTTGCCATCCCACACCGGCGCCACGCTGTTCATGATGACGTCGCGATCTTCCCTTGCCGGAAACAGCGGGAAGAGGATGCCGAGCCCGAGATCGAAACCGTCCATCACGACATAGACGAACACCGCAAAGGCGATGATGAAGGCCCAGACGATGGCAAGATCCACGGCAACGCTCATCGGATCGCTCCCGAAACGGCGCCGGCAGCCGGCGTGATGCCGGCAGCACGGGCAGGGACCTCATGGCTCGGGCCTTCCTCGCCCGGATGCGGTGCCGCCGCCATCAGGCGCAGGATGTAGACGACGCCGGCCGTGAAGACGATGAAATAGACGATGGCGAAGGCGATCAGCGAGGACGTCACCGCAGGCGCCGCAAGCGGCGAAGCCGCATCCGCCGTGCGAAGCAGCCCGTAGACCGTGAACGGCTGCCGGCCGACCTCGGTGGTGATCCAGCCCGCAAGCACTGCGATAAATCCGGCGGGCGCCATCGCCACGGCCCAGATGTGAAGCGGGCGGGAGTCATAAAGTGTGCCGCGGATGCGCATCAGGAGACTGAAAAGGCCGAGCGCGGCCATCAGCAGGCCCATGCCCACCATGATGCGGAATGACCAGAAGGTGATGAAGACCGGCGGCCAGTTTTCGCGCGGGACGGTATCTAGTCCGGCGAGCGGCGCATCGGGCGAATGCTTCAGGATCAGCGAACCGGCCTTGGGAATCTCGATCGCGTATTTCACCGTTGCCGCGGCCTGGTCGGGCAGGCCGAGCAGGATCAGCGGCGCGCCGTCCTTGTGGCTCTCGAAATGGCCTTCCATCGCCATGATCTTGACCGGCTGATGCTCCAGCGTGTTGAGGCCGTGCTGGTCGCCGGCGAGGATCTGGATCGGCGCGACGATCGTTGCCATCCACATCGCCATGGAGAACATCACGCGCGCGCCGGCCTGGTGGGAGTCGCGCAGCAGGTGGAACGCGCCGACCGCGCCGACCGCGAAAGCGGTCGTGAGGTATGCCGCCAGCACCATGTGCACCAGGCGATACGGGAAGGATGGGTTGAAGATCACTTTCAGCCAGTCGGCGGGGACGAATTGCCCCGCCGCGTTGACGGCGTAACCGGCCGGCGTCTGCATCCAGGAATTGGCGGAGAGAATCCAGAATGCCGACATCAGCGTGCCGATGGCAACCATGAGCGTCGCCATGAAATGCAGGCGTGGGCCGACGCGATTGAGGCCGAACAACATCACCCCGAGGAATCCCGCCTCGAGGAAGAACGCAGTCAACACCTCATACGCCATCAAGGGGCCGATCACCGGGCCGGTCTTGTCGGAAAACACCGCCCAGTTGGTGCCGAACTGGTAGGACATCACGATGCCCGACACCACGCCCATGCCGAAGGCGATGGCGAAGATTTTCAGCCAATAATTGAAGAGGTTGATGAACACCTCGCGCCCGGTCCACAGCCAGAGCGCTTCGAGCACCGCAAGATAGCTGGCAAGGCCAATCGAGAAGGCAGGAAAGATGATGTGAAAGGACACCGTGAAGGCGAATTGCGCCCGCGCGAGGAATACCGCATCCCACCCTTCGAACATCGCCGATCACCCATCGTTGCTTCCACCGCGAGCCTATCACGCCGCGCAAGACGGATACACGTCGAGGTCCCGACAACAATGACGGGCAGAGTTGCGGAGGGCGACTTTGTCGAAATCAGGGCGTGGTGCGCCGCGCTACTCGATGACGATCTCTCCGGTCATGCCGAGTTCTGCGTGGGTCTTGCCGTCGGCGCCCTTGATGTCGCAGCGCAAGTCGTTGGCGCGGCCGGCTGCGACCGGCACCAGCCACCACTCGGCGGCCTGTCCCGGATAGACCTCGATCTCGCGCATGGCCCCTTTGAACTCGGCGAGCGTGACAGTCTTGCCGTCACGCTGTTGGGTCACCTGCACTTTTCTTGTCCACACCATCTGCGAGAAGGCGTGCGAGGTGAAGTAGTGCGGGTCATTGCTGTCGTTGCGCAGGACCAGCTTGTAGAGCTTGCCGGTCTCCAGGCGCAGCTGGTTCGGGGCGAACGCGTGCTTGCCCGACGTGCCGAGACTGACCGTTACCTCGATCGGGGTTTGCCGGGAGAGGTCGCCGGCCGCGATGGCCGCCCCGGAGGCGAGGCCAAGCAAAACAGCAGCGCCAAGCGCCGCACGATACGACCCGGTCATCATCCATTCCCCCCTGGGTGAACTGCGCTGAAGCCGCGGGCAGGATATGCAAATGCGAATTAGTTGCAAATAGCGAAAGGCAGCGGCAGATCGTCGCTCAGAGAGGCCCAAAACTACAACGACCCGGCTGGGGGGCATCCCGGCCGGGTCGGTGGAGGCAACTTGGGAGGTAGTAGAAGTGGTCGAAATTCTATTCAGCGTGGGGATTCGCTGCCCCAGGAGATCACACAGACCTCCGAGGGAGACTTGGCGCTGCAATCCACGACCTGCTCCCGGACGATCGTCGTGCCGTTATCGCGCTGGGCGCGCGGGGCGGCACTCTGGGCCGATAGCGTAGCAAGGGTCGAGATCGCCCCGAGCGGGATAATGAAGTAGCGGAAGGACGGCTTCAGCATCTCAGTCTCCCGTTCAGTGGTTGGCGCTTCGTCAGTGGTTACGTGTGTAAGGGCTGAGTTTTTCCAGGTGATGTTGTGAATTGTTTCAATTGTTTCGTCGGGGGTAACCCGGGACATCAAAAAAAGCCCGGTCTCCCGGGCCTTTTCGTTACTTAATCAACTGAAAACACTACACTTTACGCAGCGAGGCTGTCGACGCCGGCGCCCTTAAGCAAATCCGCAAGCTGCTTGCGGGCATAGAACATTCGGGTCTTCACGGTGCTCTGGGGGATGCCGATGATCTCGCCGGCCTCCTCGACGCTCTTCTCGTGATAATAAACGAGGTTGATGATCTCGCGATGCGCCGGCGACAGCTTTGCCACGCAGGCGCGCAGGATGGCGCTGGTCGAGGCGCGGTCGAGCGAAGCTTCCGGCGTGTCGGAATCGTCGGCGATCTCCAGCACGTCTTCCTGCTCGATGTCTTCATGGCGGCGCTGGCGCAGCGATGTCAGGGCCTTGAAGCGGGCGATCGACAGCAGCCAGGTCGAGACCTGCGAGCGGCCCTGGAACTGACGGGCGGTCCGCCACACGTCCAGAAACACCTGGCTAACAAGGTCTTCCGCCACTGAGGTGTCGCGCACGATGCGCAGCACAAAGCGGTAGACCCGAACGTTGTGGCGCGAATAGAGCACGTGCATCGCGTGACGGTCGCCTTTGGCGATGGCCTGCAGGAGCATCTCATCCGATATCTCGCGCGCAGCGGCGATGTGCTTCTTGGCTGCAGCGTTGATGGCGATGACGTTCGGCATGACAGGCTCCCGGTTCGCGCCTTGCGGCGTTTCGTTGGGAGGATTGATAGTTAAGGTGCGTTTCGGGATGTCTGCGCCAAAAGCAGAAAATGGTTTCACGGGCGAAAGAATTGTTTCGTCGCATGCGCTGCGACGAAACATTCGGGGCAAAAATGCGAATGATTCCAATATGCGGAAAATTCTAGGGATCGCACGGGGCCGGTTCGAACCCTTTGATCCCGGCCGCGTCTAAGGCGGTACTCCGGGAATCAGGCCTTGTCGCCGGTCGGCGAGAACAGGTAGCCGCCGCCCCGGATGGTGCGGATCACGGCGGGCTTGGCCGGATCGATCTCGATCTTGCGGCGGATGCGCATGATGCGCAGGTCCACCGCGCGGTCGAAGGCTTCGGCATCGCGCGCATTGGCAAGCTCCAGCAGTCGCTCGCGCGACAGCACCCGCTTGGGATTGGCCGCGAACACCTTCAGCAGCCCGAATTCTGACGCGGTCAGCGGATGCTCGTTGCCTTCATCGTCGCGCAGCGCCTGCGCCTCGAGATCGAGCCATTTGGTGCCGAAGCGAACCAGCTGATCCTTGGCGGCCTTGGCGCCGCCTGCCTCGGCAGCGGCCGGCGCCTTTGCCGTGCTCCGGCGCAGCACCGAGCGGATGCGCGCCATCAATTCGCGCAGCTCGCAGGGTTTTGCGACATAGTCGTCGGCGCCAAGTTCAAGCCCGACGACGCGGTCGATCGGGCTCGCGGTCGCCGTGAGCATGATGACGGGCACGTTGGTGCGGCTCTTGAGGTCGCGGATGATCGACAGCCCGTCTTCCTCAGGCATGTTGAGGTCGAGCACGACGAGATCGGGCACGCCGGATTCGATGGCGCCGCGCAGGCTCTTTCCGCCGTCGCACAGCGTCACGTTGAAACCGTGCATCTTGAGGTAATCGCCGACCATTTCGCGGGCCGGCGCCTCGTCGTCGACGATGATGATGTGCGGGTTCTGGGTCATGTCGCTTCTGTCGCGGGAAGTGTAACCGTAAAGGTCGAGCCCTGTCCGGGCCCCGGGCTTTGCGCGGTCACATGGCCGCCATGCATGTCGATGATCCGCTTGACGATCGACAGACCGAGCCCGGTCGAGCTTTCGCCGGCGGTGGGTTTTGCGGACAGCCGCTGGAATCGCCCGAACAGGCGGCCGAGATCTTCCGGCGACAGTCCCGCGCCCTGGTCGGTAACGCGGATCACGGTGTTGGGTCCCTCATGGCTGACGACGACCGCGATCTTGCCGCCGATCGGCGAATATTTGATGGCATTGCTGACGAGATTGTCGATCGCCTCTCGGATGCGGTCGGCGTCGCACATGGTGACGAAATTCGGCGGCGCGGAGACGCTGATGGCCTGTTGCTTGTTGACCGCCGAGGGCATGTTGGTCTCGGTGACTTCGGCAACCAGCGCTGCGACATCGACCGGCTCGCGGCGGATGGTGATGTCGAAGGCGTCGGCCATCGCGTCCGAGATCAGATGATCCACCATCGTGGTCAGCCGCTTGGTGGCATCGCGGATGTGATCGACCTGCGCGGTGACGTTCTCCTTGGGCGAGCCGGCGCCGATCAGTTCGGTGAGCATTTCGGTGCGGCCGAGGATCACGCCGAGCGGATTCTTCAGGTCATGCGCGACGGTGCCGAGGATCTCGTTCTTGAAGCTGTTGGCGCGCTTCAGCCGCAGCCATTGCGAGGACAGCCGCCGATTGGCCTGCATCAGCGCGCGGGTGCGCTGCGCGACGCGATCCTCGAGCTGGGTATTGGCCTCGTGCAGCTGCTGATAGAGGATGACGTTGTCAAAGGCGATCGACAGGCGGCTCGAGAAAATCTCGACCAGGGCGCGGTCGGTTTCGGAAAGCTGCCGCTCGGCCTGCAGCAGCACCACCACCTCGCGGCCGCTTCCGGTGCGCAGATAGAGCACGCTGCGATGATCGGCGAATTCGTTCTTGCGGCGCTGGAAGGCGGCCTCCACCATCTCCCGCAGATCCGGATCGAGCGACCTGGAGCTGCTGGTGCCGATGAAGCGGCTGTAGCAGCCGCTGCCGGCCAGCACGGAGAATTCCGAGCCCGCACCGTCGTCGCGCAGCACCAGAATTCCGGCACAATCGACATTGAGCAGCGAGGCGAGCTGGGTCAGCACGCCCTCGGCCAGCCGCTGCATCGACTTGAAGTCATAGAGCGTGGAGGCGGCATCGATGATGATTTCGAGGCCGCGCCTGGTCTGCACCATGCGCTCGAGCTGCTGGTAGCTGCGCAGCGCTGCGGTCAGCGAGGTGAACAGCTTGTCGGCGGTGAGCTCGGTCTTCGCCTTGTAGTCGTTGATGTCGTACTGGACGATGACGCGGCGTTCCGGCGCCTGGCCGGGCTGGCCGGTGCGCAGGATGATGCGCACGGTCTCGTTCTTGACCTCGTTGCGGATGTATTCGACGAGCTCGAGACCCGCAACGTCGGTCTCCATGATGACGTCCAGCAGCACGGCCGCGATATCGGGATGGCTGTGCATCAGCTTGCGGCCCTCGGCCGCGGAATAGGCCGAGAGGATTTCCAGCGTGGCGCCGTTGAGGCTGTAGTCGCTCAGTGCAAAGCGGGTGCCCTCGTGCACGGCGGCATCGTCGTCGATGACGGCGATCTTCCATTTGCGCGCAGAGGGGTCCTCCGGGACGGTCCCGGTATCGTCGATCAGGTGGAGGACATCGTCCTGTTCGGCCATTGCTCGGTTCCGTCCGCTGTTTCGTCTACTACGGTCGGGTCGCCCCGGGCAACCCGCGGCATGATAATGCGAAATGTGGTGCCTTGTCCCAGTCTTGACTCCAGCAGAACGCGACCGCCAAGCTGCTGGGTGACGAGGTTATAGACGATATGCAGGCCCAGTCCCGTGCCGCCTTCGTTGCGGCGCGTCGTGAAGAAGGGGTCGAACGCCTGGCGCTGCACGTCGGGGGTCATTCCGGCGCCATTATCGGCAAAAATGATCTCGACATCGTCGCTGCCGCGCGGCCGCGCCGAAATCGAGATGGTCCCGGAACGAACGCCGGCAAAGGCATGGTTTGCGGCGTTCAGGAAAAGATTGGTCAGGATCTGTCCGTAGGAGCCGGGATAGCCGTCGATCAGCAGCCCTTCGGGCACGTCCACCGAGAGCTGGATCGCCGACTTCTTCAGGACCGGCCGCAGGCTCGCCACGATCTGGTCGGTCGCCTCCGACAGACTGAATTGCCGACGCTCGGCGTGGGAGCGGTCCACCGCGACCTGCTTGAATGACTGAATCAGCTCGCCCGCGCGATGCAGGTTCGCCACCAGCTGCTGGGCCGCGTCGCGCGAGGAATTGACGAATTCGTCGAGTTTGGAGCGCCGCAGCTGGTTCGAGTTCAACTCCGCCTGGAACGCTTCGGCGCGGCGAGCAAAGCTGGACGCCACCGTCAGGCTGATGCCGATCGGGTTGTTCACCTCATGGGCGACGCCGGCGACGAGGCCACCGAGCGCGGCAAGCCGTTCGGCGTCGATCAGGTTCTGCTGCGCGGTATTGAGCTCGAGCAGGGCCGCTTCGGCCTTCTCCTTCGAAGCGCGCAGCTCCTCTTCGGCCTTGCGCTTGGCGATGGCGTTCTCGCGAAACACCTCCACCGCGCGCGCCATGGCGCCGACCTCGTCCCAGGCTCTCGTGCCCTGCACCTCGCGGTTATAGTCGCCGTTCATGATGGCGCGCATCGAGGTCATGATCTGCTGCAGCGGCAGGCGGATCGACAGCGCGATCACGACGCCGGCGGCGAGGATGATGCCGAGGAACAGCACGGCGATCGACGTCACGCGGCGGGAAATATTCGACAGCGTGCGATCGAACGTCTCCTGCGCCTTCTGCTCGCGCTGGCGCATCTTCACCGAGAGGTCGTCGATGGCGCCGATCGCATCGGCCTGGCTGGCGTCGATGGTGTTGCGAAGCAGCTCGGTGCGGCTGGCGAGCTGCTCGGAAAGTTTTGCCAGCCCCGCCCGCAGGTCCCGCGTGCGCTGAAGCAGCCGCTGCAAGGCGAGCTTCTGCAGGTCGTTCTCCGCGAGATCCGTCATCACGGGGATGGACCTTTCGATCGCCTCGGTGTTGCGGCGCGCATCCTCGGCCGAAGCGGAGGCGACCGACAGATAATAGGCGTTGGCCGCGACCAGCAGCGCGGTGAAGGCCTCGCGCGATTTGCCGAGCGAGGGCCAGATCAGCGCGTCGCGATGGCCGGTGGCGCCCTCGATGATGGAGTAGAGCCCGGCCATGTCGCGCGCCGGCCCCAACACCTGCTCGTCATAGGTCTTGGAAATCTTCGACTGCACGGCACGGAGTTCGCCGAAACCGTCGAGGAAACGGCTGGTGACGCGCTCGAGCTGCTCCACCGAGCCCGACAGCATCGGATCGGTCGCCGCGCGCGTGGTCAGCGTGCCCAGCACGGCTTCGCGCAGCAGCAGGATTTCGGCAAACAGTTCGGGGCTCGGCTGGTTGATGTAGCGGTGGATCAGGTTCTGCAGCCGGCTGGTCTCGGTCTCCAGCATGGCGAGGATCTTGTCGGATTCGCGCACCTGGCGCACATCGTCCCAGGCCGATCCCAGCACCTTGGCGCCGTTCCAGATCAGCGCGGCCAGCACCAGCACCACGGCGGAGTTGAGCAGCGCGATCGACAGGATGCGCCAGCGGATCGGCACCGCGCGCACCAGCTGGACGACGCGGACGCGGGCGCGGGCGACGAAATTCGTCGTCCGTTCCATCCCGCTGTCCTGGTCAGTCACTGGCAAAGGCCGCCTCACTCCACCTTGCGGATGCGTTCGATCAGTTTCGCGGAAGCCGGATCGCGCTTCGCCCTGGCGTAGATGCCGGTCATCGCCGCCTCGAACGGCTTCCTGTCGATGTCGCTCACGATGACCACGCCCGCCGCTTCCGCCTGCTTGCGCGATTGCTCCTCGAGGTCGCGCCATCTTTCGCGCATGAACTGGCTGGAGCGCCGCGCTTCCTCGCGGAAGATCCTGCGGTCGTCGGGGGACAGGGTCTCCCAGGCCTTCAGCGACATCACCAGGACTTCCGGGCTCATCGTGTGTTCCGTGAGCGTGTAATGGCCGGCGTGCCTGTAATGGTCCGTGGTGACGAAGGAGGGCCAGTTGTTTTCCGCGCCGTCGATCAGCCTTGTCGCAAGTCCGGTGAGCACTTGACCATACGGGAGTTCTACGGGGATGGCGCCGAGCGCGCGCATCATCTCGCTCATCTGTTCGGATTGCTGCACGCGGATGCGCAAACCCCTGAGATCGGCGAGCGAGCGGAGCGGGCGGACGCTGTTGTAGATCGATCGCGCGCCGGAATCGTAGAAGGTGAGCCCGACGAAGCCATACGGTTCGAAGCTGCCGAGGATTTCCGTGCCGATCGGCCCGTCCAGCACCTTCTGCATGTGCTCGATGGAACGGAACAGGAATGGCAGCGCAAGCACGTTCATCGCCGGCACCACGTTTCCGATCAGCGCCACATTGGTGCGGTTGAGGTCGATGGCGCCGGCGCGGGTCTGTTCCAGGGTTTCCTTTTCCTCGCCGAGCTGGCGCGAATGGAACACCTTTACTTCATGCCGGCCGCCGCTGCGTTCGGCGACCTGCCGGCCCATGAAGCGGAGCGCCTGAACGGTCGGATAGTCCTCGTTCTGGGTATCGGCGGCGCGGAATTCGCGCGCAACAGCGCCCGTGGAGCCGGCCGTCAAGAGCAGCGCGACAACAACAACCATCGTCCGCTGAAATTCGGCGCGGCCAAACACGTTCAAACACTCATCCCCTTGGTGATGGAGTCTGTGGAGGAAGGAAAAGGTTCAACGCATTTTAGCAGAAGCCGGCCGGCGGTGGCTATCCCGCCAAGGTTTTGCTTGATTTCGTTAATTGTGCGGCGCGTGCGGTGTTTCCCGATTGCAACCGACGGGGCGCGGACTTAATCAGGAGCGCCTGATAAGAAACGCTTCGCGAAAGCATCCGGAGAGTGAATCCGTCGTGAGACCGGCCCGAACATTGCTGCTGATGGCGGCCGGCATCATTGCCGCCGGTCTTGCATCGCCGGCGCATGCGGTCACCGAAATCCACTGGTGGCATGCGATGTCGGGCCAGCTCGGCAAGCATCTGGAAAAACTCGCTGCCGATTTCAACGCCTCGCAGAAGGACTTCCGCATCGTCCCCGCCTACAAGGGCAACTACACGGAGACGGTGACGGCCTCGATCTTCGCGTTTCGTTCGCGCAGCCAGCCGGCGATCGTCCAGGTCAACGAGATCGCCACGGCCACCATGATGGCCGCGCGCGGCGCGATCTATCCCGTGTTCGAGTTGATGCGCGACGAGAAGGAAGACTTCTCCCCTAGCGCGTACCTTCCCGCCGTCAGCGGCTACTACTCCGACGTTGCGGGCAACATGCTGTCGTTCCCGTTCAACGCCTCGACGCCGATCCTCTACTACAACAAGGATATGTTCCGGAGCGCCGGGCTCGATCCGGCAACGCCGCCGAAGACCTGGCCCGAGGTCGGGGCTGCGGCGAAGAAGCTGCGCGCAGCAGGCGCGGCGTGCGGTTTCACCACGTCCTGGCCGTCCTGGATCAATGTCGAGAATTTTTCCGCCTTCCACAACGTGCCGCTCTCGACCAGCTCGAACGGCTTTGGCGGCCTTGATGCGGAGCTGACCTTCAACAATGCGCTCGTGGTGCGCCACGTCGGCCAGCTCGCGGAATGGCAGGCCACCAAGGTCTACGACTACAGCGGCCGTGGCCAGTCGGCCGAGCCGCGCTTTCAGAAGGGCGAGTGCGGCATCTTCATCGGCTCATCGGCGACGCGCGCCGACATCAAGGCGAATTCGAAATTCGAGGTCGGCTACGGCATGCTGCCGTACTGGCCGGATGTGGCGGGCGCGCCGCAGAACACCATCATCGGCGGCGCCACGCTGTGGGTGCTGCGCGACCGGCCGCGCGCGGAATACACTGGCGTTGCAAAGTTCTTTGCCTTCCTCTCCAGGCCCGAGGTGCAGGCGGCCTGGCACCAGAACACAGGCTATCTGCCGGTGACACGCGCGGCCTACGAGCTGACGCGCACGCAAGGTTTCTATGACCGCAACCCCGGCGCTTCGATCGCGACCGAGCAGGTCACATTGAAAGCGCCGACGATGAATTCGCGCGGCGTGCGGCTCGGCTCGTTCGTGCTGGTGCGCGATGCGATCGAGGACGAGCTCGAGCACGTCTTCAGCGGCAAGAAATCCGCGCGCGCCGCGCTCGATGCGGCCGTGGAGCGCGGCAACCGCCTGCTGCGCCAGTTCGAGCGCGCCAATCCGGACCGCTAGAGCGGGATGAGATTGGTCGGGATTTCCAAATCAGCGGGTTTCTGATCCACCGCGCTGGCGGCGCAGGACCCCGGCACGGATGGAGCACCTTGCTCTTGATCTTCGGAAGCGGGTTGTAGCGGCGATCAAAGACCAGTTTGGGATCGCGATCAGCACGGCCGCCCGGCCGGGACGGGGTCGATAAATATGTGTTTTAAATCAATCAATTATCGGTGCCGCGCCAGGTCGCATCGGGGACACGGCATTTGCCCATTAAATAGGCCCCCAGCTCCAGGCTGAGGTAGCATCGCCGGCTGACGGTTGCAGTGCACGCGATGGGTAAGACTGCCAGTTGCGTATTCGCTGGAAATTCACCTTTTCAAGGTACTCAGTCACCGGAAGTGCGTGCCGCACGGCCAATGTGCACGAAGAGGATGTTGCCATCACATGGCGCAGTCGGACAGTGCGAGTGACAAGCTCAAGCAGTACCTGGCGCAACTTGCGCCGCAGGTACGCGGGCGGCTGCTGGTCGAACTCGAGCGGCTGCTTCTGCAGGGAGAAGACCTTCCGCGCCTGGAAGAGCTGATCGCCTCGCTCCGCACCGAACTGCTCGCCGCCGGGCAGAGTAACGATCGCATCGGCAATACCGGACGATATTTCTTCCAGCCGCTGGAGCCCGTGCTGGTCGATCGCGCGCCGGAGCGCGCCAATGGCGGGCAGATTGCGCGCGGGTCGCTTGGGCCGATCTGGGACATCCTGACCGAAGAGCTGCTGTCGACCATGGCGAAAGAGTACATCGCCAAGGCCGGCAAGGCGATTTCCGCCAACAACCGGCCGGAAGCGGACAAACTGGCGTCGGCCTTCAGGAAGAAGGTGCTCGGCTATCTGCATGGCACGATCCGATCGAGCGAAGGGGTTGCGGTCCTGCAGCAAGGCCTCAGGAAGTACACGAGCTCGCCGGCGACCTTCGACGATCTTTCGAAAATGTTCACGGTGCTGCGCGAGAGCGAAGCGTTGGCCGAATTCGCCGCTGCGCTTCCCGACAGGATCAGGAAGTTTGACGGACAGGTCTTTGCCAAGGTGCTGAAGCAGCTGAACGCGTTCAGGGTCAAGCACGCCGATGCCGTGCCGTTCGCGCTGACGATGATCGCCAGGCGCCTCGAGACGCCGTGGCAATTGATGTATCTCGCCACCAACACAGTCGAAAGCAAGGCTCCCGCCGCGATATCGGCCACCCCCTATGCCATCGTGGTCTCGATGGCGCTCGACCAGATCGATGAGAAGCAGTTGCTGCTGCGCATTGCGCTGCGGAACAATCGCATCGTGATCGCCAAGGGAATCCTGCGCGAGATCTACGGGATCGAGGAGGCGCTGAAGGCGCGCATCAACCTCGGCAATTCCGATTGGGGCAACCGGCTGCGTGACACCATGGCCGCGGTTGCGGCAGCACTCGATGCCGAGGTCGAACGCAGCCGGGCCAGCTGCGGAAACCTGTCTCACGTCCTCGAATCATCCGCCCTGCGCCCGACGCTGTCGCTTAAGGAGCGCCTCGGGCAGGCGGTGAGGAAAGGCCGCACCATGCTGGCGGACATCCTGCCGGCGTGATTCCTGCTGCGATCGCCGTCAGGCGAAGCCGGAGATAATCTGCAGCAGCCGCTCGCGGTTCTCCTTGCCGATCTTTTCGGCGACATGCCGCTCATGCTCGGCCGCAAGCCGCTTGAATTTCCGCAGCGAGTCCTGGCCGTGAGCTGTCAGATGCAGTGCATGGGACCGCCGGTCGATTGCTGATGGTACCCGCTTGACCAGCTTGCGCCGCTCGAGGCTGTCGAGCAGATGCACGAGCCGCGCCCGCTCGATGCCCAGCCGCTTTGCCACCGCCATCTGGCTCAGTCCCGGATTGGCGCCGATCACGGTCATGACCGAATATTGCGTCGGCCTGATATCGACCGCGGCAAGCGTCTTGATGAAGTCCTGGAAGATCCAGAGCTGAAAGCGCCGCACGGCGTAGCCGGCATGGCCCGCCAGCGCGTCGAGGCCGATCTTGCCATTTGCCTCGCCGTGGTGCGACGGGCCCTTCCCGGATCGGTGCTTGCGCTTGCGCGCTGCAATTCCCGTTCCCGGGCGGACCGACTGACTCACACGTGTTTTCCTCCCCGGGCAGTGCGGTCCCTTGTAACGCGTCGCCGCGCGCGGGGAAAGATTGTTGTTGACGACAACAATTCTTCTGCCAATTTTACCGAAAGGCAGCCCGCCACGAGGTTGCGGCCTTAGGGGGAGGAAATCATGCCGATTGCCGCTATCCGCCGTGATGATCCCGACGGCTTGTTCGCCGCTCCCGCAATCGTCGCCGAGCACCGTTCCGACGGCTCTATCATCGTGAGGTCGACGGCGCCGCTAAAGCCGGCCGCGCGCTGCATCGGCGACTGGCTGGAGCATTGGGCGCGCGTGGCGCCGGATCGCATCTTCCTCGGCGAGCGCTCGGGCGATGCGCCATGGACGACGGTGACTTATGGCGAAGCGCTGAGGCAGGTTCGTTCCATCGCCAGCTGGATGCTGGCGCAGCGGCTGAGCGCGGAGCATCCGCTCGCCGTTCTCTCCGACAACAGCATGGATCACGCATTGCTTGCGCTGGGCGCGATGCATGCCGGCGTGCCTGTCGCCGCGGTCTCGACGGCCTATTCGCTGATGTCGAAAGATTTCGAGAAGCTCAAGGCCATGATTGCGCTGCTCGAGCCCGGCGCGATCTATGTCTCCGGCACAAAACCGTTTGCCGCAGCGCTCGCGGCGATCCGGCCGCTGCATCGGGCGAAGATCATCAGCGGCAACGCCGCGGATGATGGCGCGATCCCGTTCCGCACGGTCGCCTCGACGCCGGAGACACCGGACGCAGCAAAGGCGTTCGCGGCGGTGACGCCGGATACGATCGCAAAATTCCTGTTCACCTCGGGATCGACCGGCACGCCGAAGGCCGTGATCAACACTCACGGCATGCTCACCTCGAACCAGCAGGCCAAGGCGCAGGTCTGGCCGTTCCTCGAAAGCGGGGAGGACTTCGTCATCCTCGACTGGTTGCCGTGGAGCCACACCTTCGGGGCCAATCACAACTTCAACATGGTGCTTCGCAACGGCGGCACGCTCTATATCGACGGCGGCAAGCCGGCGCCCGGGCTTTTCAACGCCTCGCTCGCGAACCTGCGCAGCGTGGTGCCGTCGGTCTATTTCAACGTGCCGCGCGGATACGACATGCTGATCGCAGCGCTGCGCAGCGACGACGAACTGTGCCGGAAATTCTTTGGTGGCGTGAAGTTCGCCTTCTATGCCGCTGCAGCGCTGCCGCAGAATTTGTGGGAGGCTCTGGAAGAGCTGTCCGTCAAGACCGTCGGCCGGCGGCTTCCGCTGGTGTCGGCCTGGGGTTCGACGGAAACTTCCCCGCTCGCCACCGACTGCCACTTCCAGGCCGAGCGCTCCGGCAATATCGGCGTGCCGATCCCCGGCACCGAGCTGAAGCTGGTGCCCTCCGGCGACAAGCTCGAGGTCCGCGTGCGCGGGGCCAACGTCATGCCCGGCTACTGGAAGGCGCCCGAGCTGAGCGCGCAGGCGTTCGACGAGGAAGGCTTCTACCTGATCGGCGACGCGATGAAATTCGTCGATCCCGCGCGTCCCGAACGCGGGCTGTTCTTCGACGGCCGCGTCGCCGAGGATTTCAAGCTCAGTTCCGGCACGTGGGTCAGCGTCGGCATGCTGCGCGTGGCCGGCATCGCCGCGCTCGCGCCGCTGGCGCAGGACATCGTCGTCGCCGGGCATGGTGGTGACGAGGTCCGCTTCCTGGTGCTTGCCAACATTCCCGCCTGCCGCGCCCATGCCGGACTGCCGGACTCCGCCAGCGCGGATGAAGTGATCGGCCACGACACGGTGCGCTCTTCGATCGCACAGGGCCTTGCGAAACTGAAAGCGCAGTCGCCGAATTCCTCCGGCCACGCCACGCGCGCGCTGTTGCTGGCGGAGCCCGCATCCGTCGACGGCGGCGAGATCACCGACAAAGGCTACATCAACCAGCGCGCAGTGCTGACACGGCGGGCGGCGGCGGTGGTTGTCTTGAACGACGATGTGTCGCGCGCGTGGATTGGTTGCTCATAGATCGCTATCCGCGGGCGCCACTGCACCCTCTCCCCTTGTGGGAGAGGGTGCGATCGCGAAGCGAGCGCGGGTGAGGGGTTTGTCTCCGCGGATACAATTCTCTGATTGAAACGCTCGCGCGTGCGGATAGAGACCCCTCATCCGTCGCGCATCTGTCGATGCGCGCCACCTTCTCCCACAAGGGGAGAAGGGAAGAGGAGGCCGCCGCAGCCTAGCTTGTCACCTTGCTGCTGCCTTGCGTGATCAGCCGCGCCGGGCGCTGGTCGCGCATGTAGATCCACAGCCAGCTCAGCGCGACGCTGAGACGGTGGCGCAGGCCGATCAGGAAGTAGATGTGGGCGATGCCCCAGATCCACCAGGCGATCGTGCCGCGCAGCTTGAACTTGCCGAAATCGATCACCGCGAGCCGCTTGCCGATCTGTGCGAGGCTCCCGGCGTGTTTGTAGCGGAACGGCGGCAGCGTCTTGCCGGCAAGCCGCGCCTTGATGGTGGCCGCAACGTAACGCCCCTGCTGTTTCGCCGCCGGCGCGATGCCGGGCACCGGATTGCCGTCGGGTCCCTTGATGGTCGTGGTATCGCCGATGGCGAAGATGTCGGGATGGCCTGGCACCGTCAGGTCGGCCTCGACCTGCAGCCGCCAGGCGCGGTCGTGCGGCGCGTTGAGCCATTCGGCGGCCCGCGAGGCGCGCACGCCCGCGGCCCAAATGAGCGTGCGCGCTTCCAGCTGTTTGCCGCCATAGACGACGCCGTCGGCCGAGCATTCGGTGACGGCCTCGCCCAGCATCACCTCGACGCCGAGCTTTTCCAGCGAGCGCTGCGCATAGGCCGAGAGGTCCTCGGGAAAACCGGAGAGCACGCGCGGGCCCGCCTCGATCAGCACCACCCGCGCCTTGCGCGTGTCAATGTTGCGGAAATCGGCCGGCAGCGTGTCGCGCGCCATGTCGGCGATGGTGCCGGCCATCTCGACGCCGGTTGGACCGGCGCCGATGATGACGAAGGTGAGAAGTGCCGCGCGTTTTGCAGGATCGGACTCGCGCTCGGCGCGCTCGAAGGCGACGAGGATCCGCCGCCGCAAGGTCGTGGCGTCCTCCAGCGTCTTCAGCCCCGGCGCAAACGGCTCCCATTCGTCATGGCCGAAATAGGCGTGCCGCGCGCCGGTGGCGAGCACCAGCGTGTCATAGGAAACGGCGGTGCCGTCCTCGAGCAGCACGCGCTTGCCTGCCGCATCTACGCCGTTGACGGTCGCAAACAGCGTTGTCACCTCGCGCCGGTCGCGCAGGAGATAGCGGACCGGCCAGGCGATCTCGGAGGTGGCGAGCGAGGCGGTCGCCACCTGGTACAGCAGCGGCTGGAACAAATGATGGTTGCGCCGGTCGATCATGGTGATGGTGACCGGCGCGCCGGCAAGCCGGAACGCGGTTTCCAGTCCGCCAAAGCCGGCGCCGACGATCACCACGTGGTGGGGCTTTGGCAGCGCTTTGTTCATCGGTCGGACCTCCGGATCACTCCAATTATGTAGGCAAACCGATTGATTGTTCCAAGCCGCATTCGTCAATCGGGCGATAGCGTCACGCTATTGAGCAAGAAAACGTGCCGGCAGGGAATCCTTTGGCCATCGTCAAACGTCCTTGAGACGAACATCTCAAGCGATGGAGACAGCCATGAGACGAACCCTGATCCGGTACAAGACGAAGCCCGAGGCGGCCGACCGCAACGCCGAGCTCGTCAGGGCGGTGTTTGCCGAATTGAAGGCTGCGCAGCCCGAGGGCGTGCGCTATCTTACGCTGCGGCTCGAGGACGACAGCTTTGTCCACATCGTCGAGAACGCCGGCGACGGGCCGAGTCCGCTGCCGACGCTGAAGGCGTTTCAGGAATTTCAGGCCGGAATCCGCGAACGTTGCCTGGAGCCGCCGCTGCCGCGCAGCGCCGTCGTGGTCGGCAATTACCGGATGCTGGAGCGTGATCCGGAGCAGTTGCTCCAGACAGATAACGAATCGTGATGAGGCGATGACGTCGCAAGCGGAAATACCGGCCCCGGCCGATCTCGATCGTTTGCTGGCGGCGATGCGGCCAAGGCTGCATCGCTACTGTGCACGCATGGTCGGCTCGGTGATCGACGGCGAGGATGTGCTGCAGGATGCCATGGTCAAGGCGGTGGAGGCTTTCCCTGCCGCCGGGCCGCTGCGCCATCCCGAAGGCTGGCTGTTCCGCATCGCGCACAATGTGGCGCTGGATTTCCTGCGCCGGCGCAGCAGGCAGGCGGCGATTTTCTCGCAAGCGGAGCTGGACATGATCGCCGACGAAATCGATGCGGTGACGAGCCGCCAGATCGCGAGTGCCTCCTTGCGCACCTTCATGCGCCTGCCGGAGACGCAGCGGGCCTGCGTGATCCTGTCGGATGTGCTCGGCTGCTCGCTGCAGGAAGTCTGCGATGTCCTGGGTTCAAGCCTGCCCGCGGTGAAGGCATCGCTGCATCGCGGACGCGCGAGGCTACGCGAGTTTGCCGGAGAGGCGGAGGATGTGCCGCAGCCGAGTCTCTCCGACGCCGAGCGCGCTCAGCTCAACGCCTATGTCGCGCATTTCAATGCGCGCGATTTCGACGCCATCCGCGCCATGATCGCCGACGATGTCAGGTTGGAGCTCGTCAACAAGACGCACATGCGCGGCAAGGCGGAGGTTAGCCGGTACTTCGGCAATTACTCCGGCGCCCGCGACTGGCGTCTGGTGCCCGGGCTGGTCGAGGGCCGGCCGGCCATCCTGGTGTTCGATCCGAACGCGCGCGATGCGCCGCCGAAATATTTCATGCTGCTCGGCTGGAGCGGCGACAAGGTCGCCACCATCAGGGATTTCCGCTACGCGCCCTACATCGTCGAGGGCGCCGAATACAGCATCTGATCCTACTTGGCCGTCCCGCCTGAGGGCGACGGCCACTCGATCGACGCTTCGATGATGTCGGCCGTCTTTCGGTAGTGCGCGGCCAGCAGATGCACGGCTTCCTCGTTTCGGCGCAGCGTGGCGTCCATGATCTCGCGGTGCTCGGCCGCGGCGTCGCGCCGTCGCTTGCCCAAAACCCCGCCAAAATAGTTCGGCAGGCGGTAACGCTGCGTCTCGACGTATAGCTGGTCTGCCAGATCGAGCAGGCGCGGCGAGCCGCAATGCGCGATCAGCGCACGATGGAAATGATGATGCCGCTCCTCCATCGCGAACAGGTCGGCCGCTTCCGCCTTGCCGGATGCGCGCGATTGCCGCTCGACCTGCAGGTTCAGCGCATGGAAGGCGGCGACAATGCCCGCTTCCCAGTCGTCGTCGCCGTTGCGCATCGAGCGGCGCAAAGCCTCGCTTTCGATCAGGATGCGCATTTCCGTCGCGTCCTCGATCTCGGCGCGCGACAGCGGCGCAACCGAGAAGCCGCGCAGCGCGGTCGATAGCACGAGGCGCTCCGATTGCAGCCGCATCAGCGCTTCCCGCAGCGGGGAGAAGCTGAGGCCGTAGCGCTGGCGCAGCGCTTCAAGCCTCAGCGGCTCGCCAGCCTTGAACGTACCGACGACGATG
>Ga0187815_10000162_pt1 | contig 33936 bp, 22 predicted proteins | sample NC_S_5_FD_132962 | JGI IMG/M metagenome (GOLD analysis project Ga0187815, IMG submission 132962) | Wetland sediment microbial communities from Neuse River Estuary, North Carolina, USA - ASW-S_5 | ecosystem: Environmental > Aquatic > Freshwater > Wetlands > Sediment | place: USA: North Carolina... | reverse complement strand
TTGCTTGAGCACGGCCAGGATCTGGCTGTCGGTAAATCGGGACTTTTTCATGGAACCTCCTCGGGAAAGACTACGAGAAAATTCCACTTCTGGTGTCAGCTAATTGGCGGGGGGATTACCAGCGCGCTTTACCAAGGCGAGCATGCGCGGAATGTTGTGTGCCGTGACCGCGCCCTCCCTGCAGCAGCAGAGGGGCGTACCTTCTTTTCTCCTGCAGGCAGGAGGAGACGGGGTGTTTAGCGTGCAGCCGGGCGTCGCAAGATAATTTTGAATATCGAGTACACCGGCGTTGTCGCGTCAGTGGGAAGGCATCGCAGGAGCGTCACCGATCACGGAAACGACGGCCGAATCCGGGCCGCTCCATGCCGGCGCTCCCTCATGCTGCAGCCGATGGGCGGCATCATTCCATATCAGCCTGGTGACCGAATATTTGCCCTGCTCGTAGCGGTAGGACGTCCCGTCGTCCCGGAAAAGCGTAAAGCTGCCGTCCGCTCCCAGATGCACCTTTACCGACACGATCTTCGGCGTTTGCCGGAGACTCGCTTCACGCCCTCTGGCGCGCCTTCGAGCGGAAAGAACCGATCAAGTCGACGATCTGCCGCACGCCGGGCACCATCACCATGGGCCCGGCGTGCGTAAAGCGATCTGCTGACGACGGTCAGTCCGTCTTGGTCGTGGCCTTGCCGAGGTCGATCAGCGGGATGCCGCTGCCGGTCACGGTCGGCAACGCGCCGTTCCAGTGTTGAAGGCCGAAGAAGCGCACGTATTCCGGGTTCGCACGCAGCGCGGCACCAATCGTCTCGGCCGCCTTCGCCTGGGCGTTGGCCTCGATCACCTGCGAATCGGCGCGGCCCTGCGCCGCCTCGACCGCCGCCTTTGCGTGGGCTGCCGCCAGCACCGTCGCCTGCTCGCCTTCGTATTTCGCCCTGGCCACGGTGTTCTCGGCCTGGACGGCGTCCGCCTTGGCCTTCACTGCCTGCTCGATGGACGCTTCGAATACCGGCGAGTAGTGGATCCCGGTGAGCTGCACATCGACCACCTCGACGCCGAACAGTGTCTCCAGCCCCTGGCTGATTGCCTTGCGCATCTTCGCCGTGATCTGGGCACGCTGATCGCTGATCGACAGGGTGTTGTAGGTGGCGAAGGCCTCGAGCGCCCGGTCGCGGACGACCGGAAGCAGCGTGGAGTCGATATCGACGGCTCCGGACCGGCCGACCTTGTACAGGAGATTGAACACGGATCGCGCCGGGATCTGGTAGATCACGCTGATGTCGATCGTGACCTTCTGGTTGTCACTCGTGTAGACATCGAGGCCAGACAGCGTGTAAATCGACCGACTGGTCTGGAGCCGGTCGACGGTCTCGACCAATGGCACCTTGAAATGCACGCCAGGGCCGAGTGGCTCGGCCGTGACGACCTTGCCGCCCATCCAGCGCATGCCGGCCATCTCGCTGGGCTGCACGACGAAGAACGAGCCGGAGAGCACGACGACCGCCAGGATGACGATCGCGGCCAGCTTGATGAGGCCCGAACTGCTGCCCAGTTCGGCTTGGAAATCCCTTGACATAGGAGCGGATCCTTTGTGTGGTGGTGGCGCGCCGCACCCATGCGGCCGCGTGAATTCTATCCCTCGCAGCACAGGCGAACGCGCGAGCGCGAAGCCCTTGAAGGCCAGCTTGTGCTTGCGTCTTGGGTTTCAACTAGAGCCGAGCCGATTCGGGCGTGATTTTCGCGAATTTTGAGCTACTTTCGGCAGCGCCCAAGCTGCTCTCGATTCGGATCGGGCAGCCATCGGGTGGCTCGGTTTTCGATGCAATTCAACGCCGCGCCATCTCGCCGAAGAAGTAACGCCTGACGCCCATGGCTGTCATCTGTCGGGTAGAACATGGCGCGGCCCAATGGCGGGCGCTCATAGGCCATGCATCCATGAAAGGAACGTATAGAGCGGCGCTTGCCGCTGCCCTGCTGATCGTTGCGACAGTTCCAGCTGGCTCCGCGCTGGCTGCTACCTACACCAGTCCGAATCTGATCGTCGGCGGCGATGGCGAAGCCGCTGCATGTTCATCGGATTGGAACGCGGTGACCACGGTGCCGGGCTGGACCGTGCTGCAAGGCAATCCGAGCGTCGTGTGCTATGCCATCGCCAGTTTCTCCACGCCCAGCACGCCGGCGCGCGGCAATGCCTTTATCGCGGACGGCCCTTATGGCGACTCGGCGCTGCAGCAGCGCGTGGACGTGTCGGCAGCCAGCGCCGCCATCGATACTGGCACGACGACCTACACGCTTTCCGGCTGGCTGGGTGGCTACGGCGTCTACAGCGCGCATACCGAACTCGGCGTGACCTTCCTCGACGCGAACGGCAATCCGCTGGGTTCGTCGGCGATCCTGCCGACGGTGACGGCAGCCGACCGCAACTACAGCAACGCCTTCCTTGCGCGCGCGATCAGCAATCCGGTGCCGGCCGGCACGCGCGCGATCTCCGTCCTGCTGCGTTTCGTGGATACCGGCGCCTCCTACAACATCGGCTATGCCGACAACGTATCGCTGACGCTCTCCACGCCGGTGCCCACCCCGGCGTTGACCATCCCGGCATCGAATGTGCCCGCGTACGATCACGTCTTCGTGGTCATGATGGAAAACACCACCTACAGCCAGGTCATCGGCGACGCCACCGACGCTCCCTTCATCAACAGCCTGGCGAATCGCGGCACCTTGCTGATGAACTCAAGCGGCACCTACCACCCCAGTGACGAGAACTACCTGGCTGTCGCGGGCGGCGACAATTTCGTCCAGGGCGCGATCTACTACCCGAACATTCACGTCGCCTCAGCCCACCTCGGCGACCGCCTCGAAGCCATCGGCAAAACCTGGAAGGCCTACGAACAAGGCATGGGCACGCCGTGCAACACGAACAAGAACTACGATTCGTATTACGCACCGGACGACGCGCCCTTCATCAACTTCACCGACATCAGCACCGACCTTGCGCGTTGCCAGGCGCACCTGGTGGACCTGAGCGAGCTCAACAGCGATCTGCAAACGGCTGCGAGTACGCCGAACTTCGCCTGGCTGGCCGCCGACGACTACTACGACGGCGAAGCGTCGGGCAACGGCTCGTCGGCGAGCCTGCAGGTGCAGGACGGCTGGCTGAAGCAGACCCTGCAGCCGATCTTCGACTCGCCCGCGTGGACCGGCCAGCATTCGTTGCTGATCCTGACCTGGGATGAGTCGGCGGATAAGTCCAACAGCTCCGGCAATCACATCGCAACGATCTTGGTGGACTCGCAAAGCGCGGTGCGGGCGGGTTACGGTAGTTCCACCAGCTACAACCACTTCAATGTGGGCCGCACCATCGAGCAGGCCCTGGGCTTGGCCTCGCTGACCGCCAACGATGCCTATGCCGCGCCGATCAACGATGCATTCTCGCCCGCTACGCCGCCGCCGTCGGCACCCACGCTGTCAACGGCCACCCCGGTGGTGCCGCAAGGCGCCAATGTGGTGTTCGACTACGCCACCACCGGCGCCATGCAGAGCGCCACTAACTGGGTGGGCATCTATGGCCCCGGAGCGACGCCGGGATCCAGCGCCTCGATCACCTGGCAGTACGTCCCCACCGCCAATGGCAACGTGGCATTCAACACGTCCGCCCTCGCGCCGGGCAGCTATACCGCCTGGTATCTCTATAACGATGGCTACAGTGTTTTGAGCGGCCCGGTCAGCTTCAGCGTATCGCCCTGACCTGCCTGCAGCGGAACAGGTATTGCCCATTTCCGCTGCCACGAAGGCCTGCGCTCCTTGTCGAAGGATCGAGGAGCGCAGTTTTTCGAATCTCGATTGCCCCCGGAATCACGGTGCTTGCCGGCCCGGGCATCAGGCAGTTTGGATGCAGACGCGCTTTATTCGGCCGGAGGCGCCGCTCTTGATGGATACGGCGGATTTCGGGCGGCCGAAGCGTTTCGCTACCAGCGCAATCAATTCTTCGTTGGCCTTGCCGTCGATGGGCTGCGACTTAAGTTGGGCAAGCCACACGCCATCGGCGGCTTCCTCGATCTGGCTGACCCGGGCATTGGGCTTGACCTTCACTTGAATCACGGTGGCAGTGCCGGTCCCTTTGGTCATTGCGCTCTCCAATTGGGTACGCCTCCGGTTCCATGGAAGATCAGGGGCTGTTCTTTTTGAGTTGACCGCTCCGAATATCATGAGGGCAGAGCCGCCGAGGTGTCCATGCCGGAATCGCCGCGGGCTTCTTCCCTATTGCCGTAATCCCGGCCGCGCACGCGCTTTTTTCTCGGGTTGGCGCCGGATCGCCATGGGGCGATTGGCATATTCCATCGGCATTGCTTAATCTTAAGCCGCTGAACCAACCCACAGGACTGATATGGCTATTAATCTCGACTCGCTTTCCCCCGCCGAACTCCAGACGCTCATCAAGAGCGCTGAAGCGCAGATGGAATCCGCGCGGAAGAATCACATCAAGGAAGTGCGCACCAAGATTGATGCTGTGCTCGCAGGTGCGGGCCTGACCCTGGCCGAGGTCTATCCGACCCGTGGCGGCAAGGGCGCCAAAGGCCCGAAGGCAACCGTGGCGCCGAAGTTCCGCAACCCGGAGAACCCGGCCCAGACGTGGTCCGGCCGGGGCAAGCGGCCGTTGTGGTTCAACGATGCGTTGAAGAAGAAAGGCGTGACCGCCGACAGCCTGCTGATCGGCGGCGCTCCCGCCAAGGCTGCGCCCGCCAAGAAGACGGCCAAGAAGGCTGTAAAGAAGGCGGCGGCGAAGAAGAAGGGCTGATCCTGTAGCTCAAAGGCCTTGGCCGGGATTGAAAACCGCGGTCTTGGCCGTACGCCGCAGGAATGGAAACGCCGAGGGGTTTGAGCCCCTCGGCGTTTTTGTTCACCCATGCAGCACATGGCTGCTTGAAGCCATCAGTTCGACTCGGTGAACTGGATGTAGGGCGAGGTGCCGCCCGCGGCGCTGCACGGACCGAGGTTCAGGTTGTTGGTCTCGCCGGTCGTGCCGGCGTTGGCCAGACAGGTCGGGGTGTTCGTGCTGCCGTCGTTCACCTGCAGGTTCACCGTGATCGACGAGCCGGTGTTGAAGGTGGCCGCGGAGCCGCCGCCGTTGCCGACGATGTTGTACTCGGACTGGTTCCACACATAGGCGATGCCCAGCGTGGTGTCGGGCTCGCTCACCGCGTAGACCGTGGTGCCATCGGTGAAGGTCACCGTGTCGTTGCCGTTCGCCGAGACCGCGCCAGCCAGCTTGAGGCCGCCCAGCTGGGATGCCGGAACCTGCACCGAGTTCGCGGCGGCGCTGTTCTTGTAGCAACCGTTGTACGAGCTGGTCTTGTAGGAAGTCCAACCGCCACTGTGCGGGCACCTGGCTCCCTTCGGGATGAACATCCAGTTCTGGATGAACACTTGCGGCACGCCGCCGGCATAAGCCGAGGAGTAGATGAACTGCTCCCAGACCTGGCAGCTCGAGTAGCCGTAGCTGGCGCACGCCGGTGAACCACTGGCCAGGTTGGTGTTGAGCTGCAACGTGTAGCTGTTGGCGGTGGTTCCGTCGGTTTCGCTGGTCACGCCCGTCACCACCGGGAAGCTGCCGGTGGCGGAACTGGTCAGGTTGGCCGTCTTGGCGGCGTAGTCATTGCCGTTGCCCACGGTGTCCAGCGAAGGGTTCACGTGCGGGTTGGAGCGATAGTTGGTGGTGCCGCAGGTGGTCCTTTCCCAGATGACGCTGGGGTACGAGGCCTGGAAGCAGCCCGTCGTGGGCGGCGCCATTTGCCGCATCGTTTCGTGCCAGGTCTTGAGCGCCTGGGCCTGTGCGTCGGCGGCGATGCTGGACGTCGATGCCGCAGCAGGCAGGAATGACGCGGCGCCGAGAAGTCCGGCCACCGACACGATCTTGGCAATGCGACGAATGCCGAATGCGTTTTTGGACTGCATTACACCCTCCCAGGATTTTCGGTATTTGAAGGTCGTTGGGCAGGCGTCTTGCGGCGCTTGCCCGATCAGGAAGGCCAGGCACAGCTGCGCCCTTGCCCATGCGCATGACGACGCGTGCCGTTATGCGCAGGCAAATACCTCGCAACCGCGATAGCCCCAGAGCGTCCTTTGAATATTTCTCCCCATCCGCAGCCGGAAGACGCGACCAGCCCCTCCCCCCGAGGAGGTCTTACGCCTGCGAACGCCTTGAGCGTATCGGTATTAACCGGGGAAGAAAAGATCCCTGGCGACTCGGATTTTCTTGCGTAAATGCGCTGGGAAATACGCATGCGCAGCATGCAGCGTGGACGCAAAACCGAGGCTCGATTTGAATCAGTGTCGCGGATCGCTTTTTCGATTGCCGCTCGGCAGCCAATCCTGAAGTTGTCTCAGCACCTGGCCGCGGCCGGGCTCGGCCTCGTTGAACAGTTCGTGGTAAAGCGACGCGAAGTAGCGCGTGGTGAGTTGTTTCGTGCGCGCGGCGGCAGTGGAGAAATCGCGGCTGCCGGCGGCGTCGACCAGCGCGTCGTCGCCGGCCACCAGCAGCAGGGTAGGCACTTCGAGGCGGCCGGCGTCGGCGATGCAGGAAGCGCCGGCGTGGAAGATGAAGTCGGCGAGGCGGGGGCTGACGCGGTCGTGGCAGAGCGGATCGTCGCGGTAGGCGGCGATGACCTGCGCGTCGTGACTCAGGCGCTCCAGGTCGAGCCCGTTGCGCAGCGGCAGGTTCGGCAGCAGGTGTGCGAGCACCGCGGCCAATCGCTGCAGCCCCTTGGAGGCGTGGCTGCGCAGTGCCGGCGAAGAAAGCACCAGCCCTTTCGGCGTGATGCGTTCGTCCAGCACGGCGCGCAAGGCAACCAGGCCGCCCATGCTGTGGCCGAGCAGCAGCGGCGCGGCGCCCAGCGTGCGTGCGTAGTCGGCATGCACCACGGACAAGTCCGCAAGCAGGTCGTCGGGATGCTTGAGTACGCCGCGTGGTCCGGGGCTCTGGCCGTGGCCGCGCTGGTCGTAGGCGCGCACTGCGTAGCCGTGCGTGTTGAACCAGCGTGCGAGGCGGTCGTAGCGACCGGCATGCTCGCCCAGTCCATGCACGATCAGCACGCCGCCGCGGGCCTGCGGCAGCGGCCAGTCGTGCAGGCGCAATGGCTGACCGTCGGGCATGTCCAGCCAGGCCTTGTTCCGCGTCTGTTCCGTGTCGTATTCCGATCGCACCGGGGGTTCTCGCCGAATCACGCCTGCACTCCGTCACCGGGCGCACGCGGAGGGGCACGGTTTCCCGTGCACCCTCCCCATGCCTGGATCAATGCTCCATCACCCGCATGTCCTTGGTCAGCAGGTCGAGCTTGTCCTTCATGTCGGCCTGGGGCTGCGTGCCTGCGGTGCCGTAGAAGGCGGTGTACAACACTGCGGACTGCTGATTGCCGACGGTTGCCGGGGCGACCACGGTGTCGATCTTCATCAGGTCGTTCTCGTAGCGCGCCACGGCGTTGTAGGGATACTGCCGGTCCGACAGCTTCTGCCAGCGGCTGCTCAGGTCGTCGTCCAGTCCGGACGGCGGTGCGATGTGGCGCTGGACGTTGACGTTGTCGTGGTCATCGGAGGCGGTGTCCTTCCAGATTTCCACGTCGCCCACGTCCCACACCGGCTTGCCGCCGTCCAGGAAGAAGCGGAAGCCCAGCCACAGCAGGTTGTCCGGCTTGATCGCCTGCACCGAGGACGGGTAGGAGAACGCCACCCGCTGCGAGGCGTAGCTGAAGCTGTGGCCGTAACCGTAGTCCATATGGATGTTGCGGAACGCGGCCGGCTGCAGCGCGGGCTTGCCGAGGAAATCCTTCCATTGCGCCAGCGTGCCTTCGTAGGTGACGTGGACGAAGCTGCTGAGCTCGTTCAGGTCCAGCATCGTGTCGTGTTGGTGGGGCGGCGGCACGAAGCGCACCAGCATCACGCAGCCGTCCGGCACCGGCAGCGAATACGACACCACCAGGGTATTCGCATAGGGTAGCGGCCAGATGGCCACGTGCCAGGGGCGCTGCCAGCGGTCGGCGTGCGTCGATTCGTAGATAGGCTTGCCGAGCGAGGTGATCTTGATCTTCTCGCTGGCGACCGCGCGCTGGAACAGGCCGGTACGCGCCAGCAGGTCCATGCGCGACTTCGCGTCGCCGTAGAACTTCGCCGCATCCATTCCGTCCGAACGGTGGATGCGGATCAGGCCGTTGCGCCCGGTTGCGCCGACGAGCACGTAGCCGTTGCCGTCCAGCGCGAAGTACCGCGACTGCGAGCCGGTGCGGCCCCATTGGCCGTCGCTGCCGCGCACGATCAGCGAGGGAAAGCCGTTGAGCACCGTTTGCTCGTGCAGCAGGCGCGCCGAGCCAGCGCCGTTGGGGAACAGGTTGGCGGATTCGCGGGCCAGCAGCGCCTTCAGCTGTGCGTCGCTGTTGGCGTCGAGGCGCGTCTGGAAGTCGCGGTAGAAGTCGCCCAGGCTTTCGGGCAGTGCAAACTGCGTCTTGAGCTGGCCGTTCTGCACCGTGTCGAACAGATCGAGCTGATAGGCCAGGCGCGCGTCCATGATGGCCTTGCCGGCCGGCGCATCCAGCGCTTCGCGGATCGGCAGCGCGTAGTTGAGGTTCTCGTTGGCCGACTTCATCAGCACCACGCCGATGACCTTGCCGTCCTTGTCCAGCAGCGGGCCGCCGCTGTTGCCGGGCGAGGCGGCGGCGGAGAAGCGCATCCACTTCCAGGCGCCGTCCTGCTGCTCCGGTGTGTCGGAGGTGTAGAGGCCGTCGCGAATCACCACGCCGGTGCCGAGCGCGTTGCCCACGGCGTAGACCACCTGGTTCAGCGCCGGCTTGGCATTGACGTCCAGCGTGGCGTCGCCGGCGGAGCCGGCCAGCGAGAACACCACGAAATCCTTGCGCAGGTCGAATTTCTCGATCTTGCCGATCGGATAGACGTGGCCGCTGGCGTCGCGCAATTCGGGCGGTCCCCACAGGCTGGCCAGGCCGGCCAGCAGCACGTGTCCGGCGGTGACATAGCGGTTGTGGCCGATCGCGAAGGCGGTACCGATGGAGTAGTACTTGTCGGTGCGCTCCTGGTAGGGCAGCAGCTCCAGCGGCAGCGGTTTCTCGTAGCTCAGCGGATCGCTGGTCGGCTTGGCCTGCACCACCTCGAAGGTGGCCGACTGGATCTTGGGCAGCAAAGCGGGATCGAGACTCGCCGCCTGCACCGTCGATACGCCAAACCCCGACACCAGCACCAGTACGCCGATCCGGCCGAGATGGCGGATCGTCCAGTCGCACCATGTACGCATACGTTTCCTTCGCATGGAGGCGCGGCCCGCGGACTCCCCTCGGCATCCTCGCGGACGGCGGCCAGCGCGCATCTTGGCATGGCGACGCGTTGCTTGCATGGCAGGCGATGGCCATGACGGGGCGCCCTTGTGGCGGTTTGCGAACGGGCGGGCGCGTAGAATCCGGAATCCCAATGGACGTTGTACCCCCCGACTGCATGCAAGCGGATGCTTTCCCGCTGAACGGTTTCCACCCTGCCGTCGCCGTCTGGTTTGCCGGCCGCTTCGCCGGACCCACCGCGGCACAGGCGCAGGCGTGGCCGGCGATCCGCGCGGGCGGCCCCGTGCTGGTGGCCGCGCCGACCGGCTCGGGCAAGACGCTCACCGCCTTCCTCGCCGCGATCGACGCGCTGGTGCGCGAGGGCGTGGCGAACGGCGGCACGCTGCCGGACGAGACGCGGGTGGTCTACGTGTCGCCGCTGAAGGCGCTGTCCAACGACATCCACGTCAATCTGGAAGAGCCGCTGGAGGGCATCCGCGCCGAACTGGCGAAGCTCGGCCTGCCCGAGGTGGCGATCCGCACCGCGGTGCGCACCGGCGACACGCCGCAGGCCGAACGCGCGTGGATGCGCAAGACGCCGCCGCACATCCTGGTCACCACGCCGGAGTCGCTGTACATCCTGCTCGGCTCCACCTCCGGCCGCGAGATGCTGAAGAGCACGCGCAGCGTGATCGTGGACGAAATCCACGCCGTCGCCGGCAGCAAGCGCGGCGCGCACTTGGCGCTGACGCTGGAGCGGCTGGAAGCGCTGTGCCAGCGGCGCCTGCAGCGGATCGGCCTGTCGGCGACGCAGAAGCCGATCGAGGAAGTGGCGAAATTCCTGGTCGGAGCCGTGTCTTCTCCCTCTCCTCGCGCGCCCCAAAGGGGAGAGGAGGCGAACGCGAAAAGCGGCGTCACCATCATCGACACGGGTCACGTGCGCAAGCGCGACCTCGCCATCGAGGTGCCGCCGCTGCCGCTGGAGGCGGTGATGTCGAACGACGCCTGGGCGCTGGTCTACGACCGCCTCGCCCAGCTGGTGCAGGCGCATCGCACCACCCTGGTGTTCGTCAACACGCGGCGGCTGGCGGAGCGCGCGGCGCGCCACCTGTCCGAGCGACTGGGCAAGGAGGCCGTAGCCGCGCACCACGGCAGCCTCGCCAAGGAGCAGCGCCTCGACGCCGAGCAGCGGCTGAAGCGCGGCGAGCTGGCGGTGCTGGTAGCCACCGCTTCGCTGGAACTGGGCATCGACATCGGCGACGTGGACCTGGTCTGCCAGCTCGGCTCGCCGCGCTCCATCGCCGCCTTCCTGCAGCGCGCGGGCCGCTCCGGCCACCACATCGGCGGTACGCCCAAGGCGCGGCTGTTCCCCACCACGCGCGACGACCTGGTCGAGTGCGCCGCGCTGCTCGACGCGGTGCGGCGCGGCGAACTCGACGCACTGGTGCAGCCGCCGCAGCCGCTGGACGTGTTGGCGCAACAGCTCGTCGCCGAGGTGGCCTGCCGCGAATGGGACGAGGATGCGCTGTACGCGCTGGTGCGCGGCGCGCATCCCTATCGCGCGCTGGCGCGTGCGGATTTCGATGCGGTGGTGCGCATGCTGGCCGAGGGCTTCACCACCCGGCGCGGCGCGCGCGCGGCCTACCTGCACCGCGACGCCGTGCATCGCCGCCTGCGCGCGCGGCGCGGCGCGCGGCTGGTCGCGCTCACCTCCGGCGGGGCGATTCCCGACACCGCCGACTACCTCGTGGTGCTGGAACCGCAGGCCACGGTGATCGGCTCGGTGCACGAAGACTTCGCGGTGGAAAGCCTCGCCGGCGACATCTTCCAGCTCGGCAACACCAGCTACCGCATCCTGCGCGTGGAGCGCGACCGCCTGCGCGTGGAGGACGCGCACGGCGTGCCGCCCAGCATTCCGTTCTGGCTGGGCGAGGCGCCGGGGCGCAGCGACGAATTGTCGTTCGCGGTGTCGCGGCTGCGCGAGGAAGTAGCCGAGCGCCTCGACACAGAGCCCTCTCCCTCAACCCCTCTCCCGCAAGCGGGAGAGGGGAGCAACGCATTCGCCTGGCTGCGCGACGAGCTTGGCCTGGGCGAAGCCGCCGCGCGGCAGTTGCTCGACTACCTCGCCGCGGCAAAGGCCGCGCTGGGCGTGCTGCCCACGCAATCGACCCTGGTGTTCGAGCGCTTCTTCGACGAATCCGGCGGCACCCAGCTGGTGATCCACGCGCCGTTCGGCAGCCGCATCAACCGCGCTTGGGGCCTGGCGCTGCGCAAGCGTTTCTGCCGCCAGTTCAACTTCGAGCTGCAGGCCGCGGCCACCGAGGATGCGATCGTGCTGTCGCTGTCCACCAGCCACAGCTTCCCGCTGGAGGAAGTGGCGCGCTACCTGCACTCGAACAGCGCCGAGCACGTGCTGGTGCAGGCCCTGCTCGACGCGCCGCTGTTCCCCGCGCGCTGGCGCTGGAACGCCGTGACGGCACTGGCGCTGCCTCGCTTTACCGGCGGGAAAAAGGTGCCGCCGCAGCTGCAACGCATGAAGAGCGAGGACCTGCTCGCCGCGGTGTTCCCCGACCAGGTCGCCTGCCTGGAGAACATCGTGGGCGAGCGGCAGATTCCCGACCATCCGCTGGTGGCGCAGACCTTGCACGACTGCCTGCGCGAGGCGATGGACGTGGATGGCCTGCTGCGGCTGCTGCGCGCGCTGGAAGGCGGCGCGATCCGCCTCGTTGCGTGCGACCTCACCGCGCCCAGCCCCCTCGCCGGCGCGGTGCTCAACGCCGCGCCCTACGCCTTCCTCGACGACGCGCCGCTGGAGGAGCGCCGCACCCGCGCCGTGCGCCAGGATGGCCCGGCCCACGCCGGCGACCTCGGCCGGCTCGACCCCGACGCGATCGCCGCGGTGCGCGCCGAGGCCTGGCCCGAGGTGCGCAGCGTGGACGAGATGCACGAGGCGCTGGATGCGCTGGGAGGCATTGCCGCGAACGAGGCGGCGGCGCACGAGGGCTGGGACGACAGGTTGAAGGCGCTGGCGAAGGATCAGCGCGCCACGCGCCTGTCGCCGAAGCAGGATGACGGCGTATGGGTCAGCGCGGAGAAACTGCCGCTGTGGCAGGCCGTGCATCCCGAGGCCGCGCTGCACCCCGTCATCGCTGCGCCCGCTGAGTACGCTGCGCAAGCCTGGACCCGCGAGGACGCCCTGCGCGAACTGGTGCGCGGCCGGCTGCTCGGCCTGGGGCCGGTCACCGTGGACATGCTGGCCGCGCCGCTGGGCGTGCCGCCGGCCGAAGTGGAAACGGCGCTGTTGCGCCTGCAGGCCGAGGGCTACGTGATCCAGGGCCAGTTCGACCCCGCCATCGGTGCAACGCAATGGTGCGAACGCCACCTGCTGGCGCGCATCCATCGCTACACGCTGGGCCGGCTGCGGCGCGAGATCGAGCCGGTGAGCCGGCGCCAGCTGATGCGTTTCCTGCTCGACTGGCAGCATGCGAGCCCCGCCACGCAACTGCGTGGACCTGATGCATTGCCGGCGGTGCTGGTGCAGCTTGAAGGCTACGAGGCGGCGGCCGGCGCCTGGGAGGCAGAGATCCTGCCCGCGCGCATCGCCGACTATTCCGCCAGCTGGCTGGACGAGCAGTGCCGCGCCGGCCGCATCGGCTGGAGCCGGCTGCGCGCAGGCGGCGGCAGCGGCCCGGTGCGCGCCACGCCGATCGTGCTGCTGCCGCGCCGGCAGATGGCCGTCTGGACGTCCATTGCGCAGGACGCCGCATCGCAGGAAAGCCTGCTCTCGTCGCGCGCTCAGGCGGTAGCCGATACGCTGCGCGAACACGGCGCGCTGTTCTTCGACGAGCTGCAGGCCGCGGTGCACCTGCTGCGCACCGAGCTGGAGGACGCGCTGGGCGAACTGGTCGCCGCCGGCCGCGCCAGCGCGGACAGCTTCGCCGGCCTGCGCGCCCTGCTGCTGCCTGCGGCGAAGCGCGAGGCGCCGCGGCACCGGCGCATGCGCCGGCACACGTTCGGCGGCATCGAGGACGCGGGACGCTGGTCGCTGGTGGCTCGCTCCCTTTCCCCCTCCGGGGTACGCGGGGAGCGGCCGGGGGTGGCCGCGGCCTTGGGGAGCGAGGAGAAGGTGGATGCGAAGGGGGCGGATGAGGGGCGGGTGCTCGCGGAGAAGCTGGATGAAGGCTCGCGGCAAGAACAGCCCCTCACCTCAATCCTCTCCTCGCTCCTCAGAACCGGCGCCATCCATGGCGCCTCCCCGCGTGCCCCGCAGGGGAGAGGAAGCGAAAGTGGCGCTTCGCGCCGAGGCGATTCGATTGAAGCGGAGCACGTGGCGCGCGCCCTGCTCGCCCGCTACGGCGTGGTGTTCTGGCAGTTGCTGGAACGCGAAGCGCCGTGGCTGCCGCCGTGGCGCGAGCTGCTGCGCGTGTACCGCCGGCTGGAGGCGCGCGGCGAGATCCGCGGCGGGCGTTTCGTGGAAGGGCTGGTGGGCGAGCAGTTCGCCCTGCCGGAGGCTATCGCGCCGCTGCGCGCGATCCGCCAGCGCGCGGACGACGGCGAGCTGGTCGTGGTGGGCGGCTGCGATCCGTTGAACCTGGTGGGCAGCGTGCTGGCCGGCGACAAGGTGCCGGCCGTGCCCGGTTCGCGCCTGCTCTATCGCGACGGCGTGCCGCTGGCGGCGCAGGTGGCGGGGCGCTTCGTGCCGCTGGCCGAGCTGTCCGCCACCGAGACGCAAGCGGCGCGGCAGGCCTTGCTGCTGCGCGCGCCGGTGCGCCTCAGCGCCTGAGGCAACGACAGGTCATCGTTGGGGTCCGGCCTGCAGCGACACCCGACCCAGTGCATACAGCGGCCCGTCGCTGGGCGCGGTGTAGACCAGGCATATCGCATGCTCGCCGCTCTGCGCGGGCAGCTTCGCGACCAGCTTGAACCGGTGGCCGCTGTGCGCGGGGTCGGGCAGCGGCATCGTGGCCAGCACCGGGCCGTCGCAGCGGTCGGCATGCGCCACCAGTTCGCCGAACGGCGTGGCGTGCGGGCGCGAGACCACCAGCTTCGCGTCGTGCGCCAGCGCGAAGTTGCGCACCAATCGCACCGCGTCGACATGGATCGCGTCGACGCCATCCATCAGCGTGGGCGGGAACTGCTGGCAGGTATCGAACACGTTCACCGCATACACCGGCTGGGTGCTCGCCGCGTCGGGCATCGGCTGCAGGCGCAGGCGGAAGTCGCTGCCGGGGCAGTTCGCCAGCGCGGTGCCGGGCAGGCTCAGCAAGGCGGCGCGATCCAGCGTGCGCGCGCGCGCTGCGGCGAGTGCGCTGCCGTCGGCGGCGAAGCTGGCGGCGTGCACGGTGGCGGGCAGCTTCACGGTGAACGGGGCGTCGTAGCGCGGCGAGGCCGGCGTGGGCGCGCTGCCGTCCAGCGTGTAGTGGATGGCGCCGAAGCCGGCCTGGTCGGCGAGCGTGACGGTGGCCTTGTCGGTGGCCAGCGCCACGTTGCGATCCACCTCGATGTTCACCGCGAACGCGCTGTCGGCATAGCCGACGTGCTGCGCGCGATAGCGCGCGAGCTGGGCCGGCAGGCGGGCGAGGAAGCCCGGCCAGTCGTTGGCGGCGGCCGGCGACCAGGCCACTTCGCTGAGCGCGTCCAGGCGCGGGAAGACCGCGTGTTCCACATGCGCCATCGCCGGCATGTGCTCGGTCCACACATTGGCCTGCACGCCCAGCACGTGCTTCGCCTGCGTGGCGTTGAGCACGTCGGGCACGGCCTGGAAGCCGTACACGTCCTGCAGCGATTCCACGTCCAGGCGGCCGGCGTATTCGTCGGCGAGGTCGCCCTGCACGTGGTCGAAGTAGAGGTTCGGCGAGGGCGACATCACCACGTCGTGGCCGAGCAGCGCGGCCTTGATCGCGCCGTCGATGCCGCGCCAGGACATCACCGTGGCATCGGCCGGCAGCTTGTCGCCCTCGAGGATCTCGTCCCAGCCGATCAGCTTGCGGCCATGCTTGTCGAGGTAACGGCCGATGCGGCCGATGAACCAGCCCTGCAACGCATCTTCGCTGGTGATGCCCAGCGCGCGCATCTTCGCCTGCACCGCGGGCGAAGCCTTCCACTGGTCCTTGATCGCCTCGTCGCCGCCCACGTGGATGTACTTCGAGGGGAACAGCGCCATCACCTCGTCGAGCACGTTGTCGATGAAGGCGAAGGTGTCGTCGTTGACGTTGTAGAGCCAGGGGTTCACGCCGGAGTCGACGGAAACCTGCGGCCGCTTGCCGGTGACACCGATCTGCGGATACGAGGCTACCGCGGCCTGCGCGTGGCCGGGCATGTCCAGCTCCGGCACGATGGTGACGTGGCGCGCGGCGGCGTAGGCCACCACATGGCGGATCTGCTGCTGCGTGTAGTAGCCGCCGTAGCGCTTCGGCTCGCCGTCGTGGCCGGCGTCGGGCGGGGTGCGCCATGCGCCGATCTTGGTGAGCTCGGGATAGCGCTTGATCTCGATGCGCCAGCCCTGGTCGTCGGTGAGGTGCCAGTGCAGCACGTCGAGCTTGTGCTGGGCCATCTGGTCGATCAGCTTCTCGACCTCGCTCACGCTCTGGAAGTGGCGTGCGGAATCCAGCATCAATCCGCGCCAGGCGAAGCGCGGCCAGTCGCGGATGGACAGCGCGGGCACGTCCACCGCGCCCTGTCCGGCATCGGGCGTCAACAGCTGCCACAGCGTCACGGCGCCGTGGAACAGCCCGGCGTCGTCGCGCGCGGTGACGCGGATGCCCTGCGGCGTGACGTCGAGCGCATAGCCTTCAGCCCAGGCCACCGGTGCCTGCGGGTCGCGCGCCAGCACGATCGCGTGCACCGCCTTGCCGTCGGTGGCGAGGTGCAGCTGCAGGCCACGCGTGCGGGCCACCAGGCCGATCAGGTAATCCGCGGTCTGCTTCGTGGCGGGGTCGCGGTCGGCGAGCACGACGGGCGTGTGCGCATCCACGGTGAAGCCGCCGTGCTGCAGCGTCAGTTGCGCCGGCAGCGGAATCAGCGAGGGTGCCGCCGCGTCGCCGGCGTGCGCGGCGTGCGACGACAGCAGGGCGAGCGCGAACAGCAGGCTGGCGCAGCTGGACAGGAAGGAACGGCGAAGCATCGGCATCTCCTGTACGGGACGGCCCAGCATGCCATCGTCGCGGCTGGCCCGGCATAAAAAAAGACGGGCCCGCAAGATGACGCCGGGCCCGGTCGGGGAGATTGCAGGCCGTCCCTGGCCCGCGGGTTGTCGCGGTGCAGCGGCGGATCAGAACTTGAAGTTCACGTTGAGGTAGTACTGGCGGCCGTTGACGTAGAACGCCTCGGGCGCCTTGCCGAAGCCCAGTCCGGCCTGCGAACCGTTGATGTAGTAGCGCAGCTTCGGGTTGTTGAGGTTCATCGCGTCGAACGAGAAGCTCACGTGGTCGTTGAGCGTGTAGCCCAGCGACGCCGACAGGTAGCCCGTGCCCGCCTGCCAGTACGGCAGCAGCGGCATGCCGGCACCGGAGTTGCTCATCATGCCGTCGTAGAACGCGGAGCGGTACGTGTAGTTGATGCGCGCGTTCCAGTGCGCATCCTCGTAGAACCCCGACACGTTGATCGTGTCGCGCGACGTGCCGTACAACGGGCGGTCGCCGGCGGCGCGGTTGTTTGCCAGGGTGCCGTCCGCGTTGTACAGGTAGGTGCCGCCGGTGGAGTGGCCGTTCGCGTAGGTGTAGTTCACCTGGGTGCCGAAGTGATCGCCGATCGGCTGCACCCAGTTCAGTTCCACGCCCTTCAGGGTGCCGTTGACGTTGACCGGCACGCTGACCAGGTACTGGCTGTAAATCGGCGTGCCGCTCGGGTTGTTCGTCTGGTTGAAGGTCAGGTAGTTGTTGAGGTAGGTCCGGGTGACTGCGCCGTAGTCGTAGTAGTTGTGCAGATCCATCTCATACACGCTGGCCGACAACAGGCCGCGCGGTGCGAAGTACCATTCCAGCGACGCATCGAAGTTGGTCGAGATCAGCGGCTTCAGGTATGGATTGGCGCCGCTGCCGGAGCCGATGCTTCCGGCGGTCGTCGGGTCGGTGAGGTTCAGGAAGCCGGCCAACTGGCCATAGTCCTGCCGGGTCAGCGTCTGCGAGGCGGCAAAGCGCGTGAGCAGGCTGCCGTCGCTGTTGAGGTTGAACTTCAGGTTGAAGCTGGGCAGCAGCTTGCCGTAGTGGTGCTTGTAGTAGTTCCAGTACCAACCGTTCGGGTAGAACGCGGAGTTCATCTGCGCCGCGCTGTGGGAGGCCTCGATGATGGACGGGCTGGTGTAGCCCACGTTCTCGTCGGTGCCGGCGTAGCGCAGGCCGACGTTGCCGCCCCAGTTGCTGCCGGAGAAGTTCAGCTGCATGTAGGCGGCTTCGCTCTTCTCGGTCATCGAGTACATGCCGTTCGGATACAGGCGCGAGCTGGTGTTGCCGGTCACGGCGCGATTGGCGTATGCCGCGTTCATCGCCGCCAGCTGGGAAGGCGTCCAGTACCAGATGCCGCCCGGCATCGAGCCCACCCCGAGATCGCTGGCGAAGCTGCTGGGATAGTTGCCGCCCGCCGCCGGGTAGATGGTGGAGTTCTGGCCGAACTGCACGTTCGAGGCCCAGTTGGGGCCCTGGGCGACGTCTATCGGGCTGTCGTGCGTGTGGCGCGAGTAGCGCGCGCCGAACTGCAGCGAAGACAGCGCGCCGGCGTCGTCGAAGTCGTATTCGCCGTCGGCCTGGAACCAGTGCTCCTTGTCCACCACGTGGATGTCTTGCTCGCCGAAGATCCAGTCGAGGCCCATCGTGGCGGGATTGAAGGCGCTGTTGTTGCCGCCCAGCGTCCAGTTCAGCGGCTTGCCGAGGCCGTTCATGGCGTAGCTGGCGGGTTCGCCGTAGCCCGTGTCCATTTCCATCACGTTCTGGGTCGGGGTATTGCCCGTGCCCTTGGTGGTGCCGCCCTGGAACTTGAAGTTCAGGTTCTGCGTGGCCTGCCAGTCGGCATCAAGGGTGATGTACTGGCTGGACTCGCTCTCGCCCGGACGCGAGATCATGTCGTAGATGCCCTGCGAGATGGCGCTGTTCGGCGCCATCGCGGCGCTGGTGAGCATGTTGCCGCTAAGGGTGTAGCTGGTCAGCGTGTCCTTCGGCAACTGGTCGCGGGTGCGCAGCATGTAGTTGCGGTTGTAGTCGGTGGCGTCCATGTGCGAATAGAAGCCGTCGAGGTTCAGCGTCAGGTTGTCCAGCGGCTTCCACTCGAGGTCGATCGACGCGCCCTTGCGCTTGCGCTGCTGGGTGAACAGCGCCGCGCCCGGCAGGTTGGGGTAGAACACGCCCGTGCTCGGACTGCCCGCGGATGCGGCGCCGAGGCCCAGCTGGGTGGCGGCCGCCGAGCCGGTGGGGATGTACGAGTAGCCCAGCACTTCCTGGCCGTCGCGCTGCAGCTCCCGCTCCTCGTAGAAGACCTGGCCCAGGATGCCGAAGCTGTTGTCGTCGTTCTTCCAGTTGACCAGGCCGTTGAACTGCGGCTTGGTGGTGCTCGGCAGGTCGGAATACACGCCACCCACGCTGGCCTCGGCGGAGAACGGCTTGGCGAATTCCAGCGGCTTGCGCGTGATGATGTCGATGGAGCCGGCGGCGCCGCCCTCGAGCAGCTTCGCCTCGGAGGTCTTGTGCACCACGACCTGGCTGACCACCTCGGACGGCAGCATGGCGTAGCTGACGCTGCGGGTACCGCCGCCGCCGAGCACGAACCAGTCGCCCGAGGCGATGCCGTGGCCGTTCACGGTGGTCAGGGTGAGCGAGGGCGCACTGCCGCGGATGCTGGCGCGGTCGGCCTCGTCGAAGCCGCCTTCGGCGCCCGCCGCGTCGGCAATGTTCACGCCCGGCAGCTGGGCGATGGTGTCGGCCACGTTCTTGGCCGGCAGCTTGCCGATGTCCACGGCGGATACCACTTCGATGTGCGATTCGGCGGCCTGCTTGGTGTCGATCGACAGGGCTTCGCTGTTGCGGATGCCGGTGACGACGACCGTCGAAAGCTGCTTGGCTTCCTTCTTGTTCGCCGTGTTGCCGTTCTGGGTGTTCGGTGTTTGCGTGTTGTCCTGCGCATACGCGCCGACGGACAGGCACAGGCCGGCGACGATGCTCGCGGCAAGCAGTGTCTTGCGATGGTTCATGATGTGCTCCCCTCAGAGGCTGGATCGGTCTGGGACCGTGTGGTGGTGGTGCGTGGTTGGTTGACGGCGTTCGGCGCCGTGTCGCTAGAGCGGTGGCATGGCTGGATCTCCCTGCCGCTCGTCCAGAAACCAGCCGGCGGCGCCGATGACACCTAGCTGGCCGTGCTCGATCAGTCGTACCGGAATCTTTTGCAGGAACGCGCGCATCACGCCCTTGTCGAGAAAGCGCTGGGCGAAGCTGCTGGCGCGCAGGAGGCCGTGGATCTGCGGCAGGATGCCGCCGGCGAGGAACACGCCGCCGCTGGCGCCGTACAGCATCGCCAGGTCGCCCGCGAAGCTGCCGAGCAGGCCGCAGAACACCTGCAGCGTTTCCTGCGCCGTGCTGTCGTGGCCGGCCAGGGCCGCGCCGGTGATCTCCGCCGGCGTCATCAGCGTCACCGCGCTGCCGCGCAGCTCGCACAGCGCGTGGTAGAGGTTGAGCAGGCCGGGGCCGGAGAGCGCCTCCTCGTAGGAGACGTGCGTGCAGCCACGCGCCAGCACGCGCAGGATTTCGATCTCGCGTTCGTTGCCGGGCGCCAGCGAGATCTGGCCGGCCTCGGTGGGCAGCACCTCGGCACGGCCTGCGCGCGGCAGCAGCACCGCCGAACCCAGCCCGGTACCCGGGCCCATCACCAGCACCGGGCCGCGCGCCGCGGCCTGCGCGGTCTCGATCACCGGCAGCGTTTCGTCGGCGTCGAGGAACTGGGTGGCCCAGGCCACCGCCTCGAAGTCGTTGATCACTTCCAGCTGGGTCAGGCCGAGCTGCCCGCGCAAGCTGCCGATCGACACCGGCCAGGGCAGGTTCTCGTTGACGATGGCGTCGTCCAGCACCACGCCGGCACAGGCCACCACGCAGCGCCGGATGCGCCCCTGCAGGGCGGCGTGGCCGGCCGGCGCCAGCTGCGCCACGAAATCGCGCAGCAAGGAACCGAGATCGGACCAGTCGGCGCAGGCATAGCGGTGGTAGTGCAGCACGCTGACCGGATGCTGATGGTCGGTCGTGCCGAGTACCAAGCCGATGCGTGCGTGGGTGCCGCCGACGTCGGCGGCGAGGAAGGGCTCGCCCCGATCCTGCACGCCGCTCGACGCCGACGGTTGCGGCGGCGACTGCGCGGCACGGCGCTGGCTGGCGAACTCTCCCACGTGGATTTCCCCCTTGTCCGCTGCGATCAGCCGGAGGACTGCGCGGTCCGCGCGCAGTTGCCGGCATGCGATAGCGATGGAGTCTGGAAGTGTCATGACAACGTTGTCAAGTGACTGTCCCGAAATTTTCACCAGGGGGTGCGAAGCGTTGCAACATGACCGTTGGCACGGGCTGCGGCACTGGATCGATTTAAATTTATGCCGGCGCGCCAGGTTCGGCCTATAAGGCCTCGCAATCAGTGCGGGAGAGGGGAAAAGCGCCTGCGAAATTGCTCCTGCACGCGAATGTCTCGCGCCTGGCTTGGAGCCGGAAGCCATCGCCTGCCAGGGGGCGCTCTCACGTGGCTAGTCGGCAGGTTCGGGCCAGGCCGACGCAATTCCCGGTTGACAACGTTGTACTTTGCAGCCAATAAAGGCGCTACGGCGGCCGTTCGTGCCGTTATGCTCACGGCCGTCTATGCCGTTCCTCGGGGAGAGTCTTCATGGCAAGCACTGTGGCGGCCGCGCCGTCCGAACGTTCCTACATCGGGCCGATGATCATCATCGGCGTGCTGTTCTTCATCATGGGCTTCTTCACGTGGCTCAACGGGCCGTTGACGATCTTCGTGAAGCTCGCCTTCAAGCTCGACGACGTCAGCGCATTCCTGATACCGGTGGCGTTCTACCTGTCCTACTTCGTGCTGGCGCTGCCCTCGGCGGCGATCCTCAAGCGCACCGGCATGAAGCACGGCATGGGGCTGGGCCTGTTCGTGATGGCCATCGGCGCGGTGCTGTTCGCCGAGTTCATCAACCTGCGTGTCTATCCCGGCGCGCTGGTGGGCCTGTTCGTGATCGGCGCGGGACTGTCGCTGCTGCAGACGGCCTCCAATCCCTACATCAGCATCCTGGGGCCGATCGACAGCGCGGCACAGCGCATCGCGGCCATGGGCATCTGCAACAAGCTGGCGGGCGCGGCGGCGCCGTTCGTATTCGGCTGGCTGGTGCTCAGCGGCCTCGACACCTTCGCCCAGCAGGTGAAGGCGGCGCCCAGCCAGGCGGCGCACGACGCCCTGCTCAACAGCTTCGCGGCGCGGGTGTACTGGCCGTACCTGACCATGGCTGCGCTGCTGGTGCTGCTGGCGGTCTGGGTGGTGCGCTCCTCGCTGCCCGAGATCAAGCCGGCCGGCGCGAACGACGAGCATGCGATCGGCCACACCGGCCGCAGCGTCTTCAGTTTTCCGCACCTGTGGCTGGGCGTGCTGTGCCTGTTCCTCTACGTAGGCGTGGAGGTGATGGCGGGCGACGCGATCGGCATCTACGGCCAGGGCCTGGGCCTGCCGCTGGATGCCACCAAGCATTTCACCGCGTACACCATGTTCGCGATGCTGACCGGCTACCTGGTGGGCCTGGTGGTGATCCCGCGCTTCGTCTCGCAGCAGCGCTACCTGGCCGTGTCGGCGGTGTTCGGCGTGCTGTTCGCGATCGGCGCCTACGCGACCACCGGCTACACCTCGGTGACCTTCGTCGCGGCGCTGGGCTTCGCAAACGCGATGATGTGGCCGGCGATCTTCCCGCTGGCGATCAAGGGCCTGGGCAGCCACACCGAGGTCGGCTCGGCGTACCTGATCATGGGTATCGTGGGCGGCGCGCTGGTGCCGCAGGCCTTCGTGCACCTGAAAGAGGTCATGAACTTCCAGCTCGCCTTCGTGCTGCTGATGGTGCCGTGCTACCTGTACATCCTGTACTACGGCTTGCGCGGCCATCGCGTGGGCCAGCACGTGGCGGGCTGAGCGGTATGCGGCTATCGCGACCGCGTCCGCTAGACTGCATGCCGCAGCGGCGCGCCGCCGCCCCATCCAACGGAATCTGAGGCTCCATAGCTTGCGCAGCGCCACGATCAAGGATGTAGCCGAGCAGGCGGGTGTCTCGCTGAAGACGGTTTCGCGGGTCATCAACAACGAGCCCTCGGTGCACGCGCGCACGCGCGAGAAGGTGCAGCGGGCGATCGACGCGCTCGGCTACCGGCCCGACCCCACCGCACGCAGCCTGCGCAGCACGCGCGCCTACGCGGTGGGGCTGGTCTACGACAACCCCAACCCGCACTACATCATCAGCATGCAGAGCGGCGTGCTGGCGGCCTGCCGCGCCAGCGGCTACGGCCTGCAGATCCATCCCTGCGACTCCACCTCGCCGCGGCTGGCCGAGGAGCTGGTCGCGCTGGTGGCGCATGCGCGGCTGGCCGGTCTGGTGCTGGCGCCGCCGATGTCCGAGCAGCCGGAGCTGATCCGCACCCTGGCGGCGGCGAAGATCCCGTTCATGCGGGTCATCTCCGCGCGGCAGGACCCGCAGGACGGCTACCCCTGCGTCTACGTGGACGACCGCGACGCCGCCTACGCGATCACCGAACACCTGATCCAGCTCGGCCACACCCGCATCGGCTTCCTGTGGGGCGGCCGCGACCATCGTTCCAGCCCCGAGCGCTACCAGGGCTACGAGGACGCGCTGAAGGATTACGGCATCGCGCTGGACCGCAAGCTGATCCTGCCCGGCGACTACTCCTTCGACGACGGCTTCCGCGGCGCGCGCAAGCTGCTGGCGCTGAAGGACCGGCCCACCGCGATCTTCGGCTCCAACGACGAGATCGCCGCCGGCGTGCTGGCGGCCGCGCATTCCAGCGGCATCAGCGTGCCGTGGGAGCTGTCGATCGCCGGCTTCGAAGACAGCCCGTTCTCCAAGCAGTCCTGGCCCGCGCTCACCACCGCGCGCCAGGCCACTGAAGAGATCGCCCACCACGCCGCGCAGCGGCTGATCGGCAACCTGCAGCGCGCGGCCAACGGCGAGCCGCTGGAGGAGGGCAACGAGGGCTTCAGCCCGGAACTGGTGGTGCGCGGTTCTACGGCGCCGCTGCGCGGCACGCCGACCAAGCGCTGAGGCGCGCGCCTTTCTCCCTCTCCCCTTTGGGGAGAGGGGCGGGTGCTCGCGACGCCCTTCATTTTCCCTCTCCTGCTTGCGGAGGGGGGCTTGGTGCCTTCACGAACGGCAAAGCGGTTTCGAGCGCCTGCCGGCGCCCGAGCTACTTTTCTCTTGCGTGGCCAAGAGAAAAGTAGCCAAAAGAGAAGGCCACCCCGCGGCGGCGCTTTCCGTCCATCCATGGACGGAAAGTCCGTGAGGCGCGGCCGGGCTTTTCGGCCGGACTCCTGTCCGGTCGAAAAGGCATCGCCCTCCATGGCGATGCCCGCTACGCGGCCTGGTCGTCCCCGACTCACCGCCGCCGAGGGACCCCGGAACAGCAGCGCGCTCCTGCGCGCAAAAGCAGAAGCAACAGCAACAGCAACAGCGAAGCATTGCGGGCTTGCAGGTCGCTATCTCCCTCCCCTGCTTGCAGGGGAGGGCTGGGGTGGGATGCTCTGGCTTCTGCGCGCCGGGAGCGCGCTGCTTTTCCGGGGGCCCTATCTACTCTGGGGAATGAGGAAAGCAGGTCCATCCATGACCCTTGCCTCGCGCCCCGGCAGGAGAGGGAGGAGGTGTATCACGATACGCCTCGCCTACACCTCACTCGCTGTAGTCAGCGATGTAGATCAGCCGCCCATCGTGCTGGCGAAACTCGCTGCGCCCCTCGAGCGCGATCGACTGCCCGGCGCGCACGCCGTTCGGCAGGTCGATCGCGAAGGTGCCTTCGAAACGGATCCGGGCGTGGGCGCCATCGCCGTCCTCGCGCCAGGCGGTGATGGTCTGCCGGCGCATCGAGAACAGGTGGCGCGAGCTCTCGGCCAGGTGGCGCAGCTCCGCGATGCCGAGCGTGCGCACGCTGAGCACGCCGGCGGTGTAGTTCTCGAACACCACCTCGTCCTGCATCGTCGCCAGCATGGCGGCTACGTCCATGCGGTTGTAGGCATCGAGGTAGCGGTCGACCAGGGTGCGCATGCGGTGATTCCGGCTCGGCGGGGCGTGCATTTCAGCACGCGCTCGCCGCGGCCGCCATCCTGGCGCAGAGGTCGTTCAACGCCTCCACGCCGCTCGTGGAGACATCAATGCTTCACGTTGTCGGTGCTCTCGATGAAGTGCGCCACGTTGTCGTGCAGCTGCTTCAGCGACGGCTCGTGCGCGTAGACCATGTGGCCCGAGGGATACCACGCGTAGGAGATGTTCTTCAGCAGCGAGTCGGGGATCGGCAGGTGGTGCATCTCGTACTCGGCCGCGTAGAACGGCGTAGCGAGGTCGTAGTAGCCGCCGTTGAGGAAGACCTTGAGGTCCGGGTCGGTCTTCATCGCCATCGCCAGGTCCGGCATCACGTTGGTGGACTGCTGCAGCGCCTCATGGGCGCCCGGCGCGTGGTGCGACATGTCCCAGTGGTGGATGTCGGCGTATTCGCGGTAGCGCTGGCCGTCGCCGAACTTCAGCTCCTTGCGCACGTAGTCGTTGAACGCGGCGATGTAGGCCGAGCTGATCGCCGAGGACTGCGGGTCGTATTCGGAATCCTTGCTCAGCGGGTCCAGCGAGGGGCCGGAGAAGCGGGTGTCGAGGCGGCCGGTGGTGGTGTCGTCGTTCGCCTGCAGCTCGTGCTCGAACATGCCGCCGGAGACGCGCAGGTCGGCCTTCATCCAGTATGCCGCCGGCAGGCCGGTGTACTGGTACAGCTTCTGGGCGACGGCCTGCTTGCGCGCGGCATCGAGTTGCGAGCCGGCCATCAGGGCCTGCGCGTATTCGCCGGTGGCGAACGGCTCCACCTCGTCCAGCAGGGTCTTGAGGTCGGCGGGCGGCGAGGGCAGCCTGTGGTGGTAGTAGGCGGTGGCGGCGTAGGTGGGCAGCGCCAGCTCGTAGGGCTGGTCCACGCCGGGGTTGGTCTCCGGGCCGTCGATGCTGTTGTCGAAGCTGAGGATCTGCGACAGCAGGATCACGCCGTTGAGATCCACGCTGTCCTCGTTGGTGAGGATGTTCGACACCACCGCCGAGCGGGTGGTGCCGTAGCTCTCGCCGAACAGGTATTTCGGCGAGTTCCAGCGGCCGTACTTCGACAGGAACTCGGTGATGAACTGCGCGAAGGCATGGCCGTCGCCGTCCACGCCGTAGATCGCCTTCTCGCGATCCTTCATCTGCGTGGCGCGCTTGGCCGGGTCCTTGTCGTCGGCGATCAGCCGGCTGAAGCCCGCGCCGGGCGCGTCGATGAACACCAGGTCGGAGGCGTCGAGCAGGCTGTAGTCGTTGTTCACCAGCTGGTACGGCGCGGCCGGCGTGTGGGTGTCGTCGGCGGTCACCACGCGCTTCGGCCCGAATGCGCCCATGTGCAACCACACCGTGGCCGAGCCGGGGCCGCCGTTGTAGAGGAAGGTGATCGGCCGCTGGCCCGCCTTCGCGCCTTTCTTGAAATAGGCCACGTAGAACATGCTCACCGTGGGCTCGTTCTCCTTGTCGCCGGTGCCGTGCAGCACCAGGGTGCCGGCCACCGCCTTGTAGCCGATGCTGTGGCCCTCCACCGACACCGAGCCCTCGCTGGTCGACGACTGCGGCTTGACCAGGGCCGCATCGGGCGCACTCGCCGGCTGCTCCTTGTCGTGCTTCTTGCCGGTGTCGGCTGCGACGGCAGTGCTGAGCAGCAGCGCGGCGACGGCCGCGGCGAGGGGAAGCTTGCGCATGGGCGGATATCCTCGGAATGGCGGAGGCGTGCAACGCCTCGGGGGAACGAAGCGGCAGCATAGGAACCGCTTCCGCACCCCCGCATGCCCCGGAAGTCACTGTCGCGCCGGCAATATCCTGCGGCGCAGGCCACGCGGAGATCGCGGGCCGTCTCCTATGCCCAGGCGAGCAAGGCGATCGCCAACAGCGCCAGCAGCAGGCCGGCGAGGTTGGTGCGGCTCAGCCGCTCGCGGAACAACAGCACGCCGGCCAGCGCGCCCAGCATCACCACGCCGAGGTTCATGCTGGCGAACACCAGCGCAGGGTGTTGCGGCAGGGCGCGGTGCGCGCGCAGGTAGAACAGGATGTTGCCGAAATTGAAGAGGCCCAGCAGCAGGCCGCCCAGTGCGTTGCGCAGGGTGAAGCGCGCGCCGCCGCGTAGGCGGCGCACCGCCGCCAGCGCGAACGCTACCGGCAGCGCCAGCGCGAACATCGCCACGAGCGAGGTGCCCAGCGGCACGCCCGCCGCCGCCACGCGCTTGAACAGCACGTCGATCATGCCGAAGCCGGCGAACACCAGCAGCGGCCACAGCCAAGGCGCCGCCCCGCCGTCGCCGCGGCTTGGTCCACTCCGCCACACCATGCCCAGCAGCGCGCACAGGCCCAGCACGCAGCCGAGCGCCTTGGTGGCGTCCAGCTTCTCGCCGAACAGCAGGAATGCCGCCAGCAGCGAGAGCAGCAGCGACAGCCGCTGCGCCGCGTCCGAGCGCACGATGCCCGCATGGCGCACCGAGGCGCCCAGCGCCAGGAAGATCGTAGGCAGCAGCACGCCCAGGCCCGCCAGCGCGAACCAGGGCGCGCCCGGCTGGCGCAGCGGTGCCGGCGAGGCCTGGGCCTGCAGCAGCAGCGCGGCCAGTACCGCCGCCGCCGCATAGTTCCATGCCACCATCTGGCCGACGTCCAGCCCGAAACGCCGCGCCAGCTTCAGCAGCACCGACACCAGCACGCTGCAGATCGCGCTCGCCAGCACGTAGATCATCGATCGGTTCCCGATCCGGAAGGACGGCGAGCTTAGCGGATTGCCGCAGGCCTCTTGGCCGTGGAACGATGGCTGCCCGGCACTTTGCGCCATGCAACGGCAGGCGACTTCCATGGAGATCCGACTGCTCGACCGCCGCGACGCTCCCGCCTACCAGGCGTTGCGGCTGCAGGCGCTGCGCGACAGCCCGCAGGCATTCAGCGCCAGCCATGACGACGAGGCGGACCGTAGCATCGTCGAGGTGGCGGCCCGCCTCGTGCCGGCCGCGGACGGTTCGGTATGCGTGTTCGGCATCTTCGAGGGCGGCGCGTTGGCCGGCTTCGTGGCCCTCATCCATCCGCAGAGGAAGAAGCTGCGCCACGGCGCCGAACTGGCAGGCATGTACGTGGCGCCGGCCTTTCGTCGGCGTGGACTGGGTGCCGCCTTGCTGCGTGCGGCGATCGCGCATGTGCGTTCCCTCGACGGCGTGCGCCAGCTCGGGCTCAGCGTCAACGCCGCGAACACGGCAGCGAAGAGCCTGTACCGCTCGGTGGGTTTCGTGAGCTGGGGTGTGCAGCCGCAGGCGCTGCAGATCGACGGCGTGTGCCACGACGAGGAACACCTGCTGCTGCGTCTCGGCGCCGCCGGCTGAGCTTCCGCCGGAGGCGCGCGCAAGCTGCGTCGCCTGCCGGCACGGAACCAAAGCGGTGCGCGGCCGGTCTCCGCCAAGGCCTGTGCGCCGTCCGGCGCCGCATGACCGGGATGGAACCTCGCAGCATGAGTGGACGGAAGGCAGCGGCGGAACGGGAAGCGCTTGGCCGGCTTGGCCATCGCCTGCGCTGGGCGCGCGTCGGCACGCTGGCGCTGGTGTTGCTGATCCACGGGGGCTTCCTTGCCTTCCTGCTCGCGCCGCCGCCGGGCTGGCGCTGGCCCGCCGCGGAAGTGCCAACCGCATCGCCGGACGCGCTTGTCGCGCGCCTGCTGCCGCCGCGGAGCAAGCCGATCGCACCGCTTCCGCCGACTACGCCGCGGTTGCCGCAACCCGCACATGCCGCATCCCCGGCACACCGCCGGGTGCCCTTGGCGAAGCCCATCCACGCAACGGCACAGGCGGCGCCGCCGACACCGCCGGCGACGCCGCGTTCCATCGACAGCCTGAACGCCACCACGCCGCCGAGCTACATCGCCGGTGGCGGGCGGCTGTCCGGTCCGGACTACGGACAGCAGAATGTCCGCGTGCCCGGCAGCAGCCAGCCGGTGCGCGGCATGCCGAGGTTCCGCATGGCCGATCCACGGATGCAGGGCATCGCTGGCGTGGTCCGTTTCGTCGGCAGCCATCTCGGCGCCATCGACTCGCACTGCCTCAAGCTCGATGCCGAGGGCGGCATGACCGCGCGGGAACGTATCGCGAACCACGTCGACGCCGACGGCGCGCAGATGGCGGCCATCGCGGAGCGCTACGGCTGCCCCGATCCGCTGAAGCCGGGCGCCGCGATGTACTACTTCACCCATTGACGCCGGTTGCGACACGGTCTCCGCGTGCCCCAATCAAGGCGAGCGGCAGATTTCCCCCGGGTGTTATTGACATCGCTTTTGATCCGGGCAAAATAGGTCATCGATTTCACCCGGATCAAACCATGTCCCCGCACGACAACGCCGGCTGCACGGCCTTCGACGGCCACGCCCTGATCGCCTCCGGCGCGCTCGCCGAGGTGGCGCTGGCGGTGAAGCGCCTGCTCGACCGCGACCCGGCACGCACGCCGCTGATCTTCGACGACGCCACCGGCCAGCCGGTGGAGATCGACTTCCGCGGCGGCGCCGACGAGGTGCTGGCCCGCCTGCAGCCGGGCGCGGACGGCGATGCGCCACGCGGTGCGGGGCGCCCCCGGCTCGGCGTGGTGGCGCGCGAGGTAACCCTGCTGCCGCGCCACTGGTACTGGCTGAACAGCCAGCCCGGCGGCGCCTCGGCCACGCTGCGCCGGCTGGTGGACGAGGCCCGGCGCAACGGCAGCGCGAAGGACCGCGCGCGCATCGCCGGCGATGCCGCCGACCGCTTCATGCGCGTGGTCGCCGGCGACCTTGCCGGTTACGAGGAGGCCTCGCGCGCGCTGTGGCGCGGCGAGCGCGAAGCCTTCAACCGCCATACCCGCGGCTGGCCGAAGGACGTGCGCGAGCACGCCCGCCGGCTCGCCGCCATCGCCCGCGATGCTCAGGCCGAAGCCGGCTGAATCGTCGCGTACACGCAACGGACACATCATGCAGAAGGAACCTCCCATGTCCTCCGTTTCTGGCAATTCGCCGCTTGCCCAGCGCGATTTCCGCCTGCTGTTCGGCGGCAGCACGATTTCCGCGATCGGCGACCAGTTCACCCTGGTCGCCCTGCCCTGGCTGGTGCTCAAGCTCACCGGCAGCCCTGCCGCGCTGGGCCTGGTGCTGGCGACGATGGCGCTGCCGCGCGCCGCCTTCATGCTGATCGGCGGGGCGGTGGTGGATCGCCTCTCCCCGCGCCGCGTGCTCCTGGCGGCGCGCGCGGTGAATGCGCTGCTGGTGAGCCTGCTGGCGGCGCTGGTGCTGGGCGGCGCCATCCACATGTGGCTGGTGTACGCGCTGGCGCTGGGCATTGGCCTCGCCACCGCGTTCGCCTATCCGGCCGGTTCGGCGATCCTGCCGCAGCTGGTGGCGCCGGCGCAGCTGCGCCCGGCCAACGCGCTGTTCATGGCCATGCGACAGCTGAGCATGCTGGTGGGGCCGGCATTGGCCGGCCTGCTGATCAGCGCGGGCGCCCATGGCGCCCACGGCAACATGGCCGACGCCGGCGGGCTCGGTTTGGCATTCACCGTCGATGCGCTGAGCTTCGTGTTCTCGCTGGCTTCGCTGATGCTGATCCGCATCCACGGCGACCATCATCCACGTGCATCCGCCGGTAGCGTGCTGGCCAACGTCACCGCGGGCGTCCGCGCAGTGTGGGCCGACCTGCCGCTGCGCGCGTTCATGCTCTATGCGGCGGTGGTGTCGGTGTGCGTGGGCGGACCGATCCAGGTCGGCCTGCCGATGCTGGCCGATACCCGGCTGGATCTTGGCGCCGCCTCGCTGGGCATCCTGATGACCGCGAACGGCGGCGGCATGCTGGTGGGCAGCATGCTGTCCGGCCTCGCCTCGAAACTGGTGGGCAACCGGCTGGGCCTGATGGTGCTGGGCATCGACAGCCTCGTCGGCCTGGCGCTGGCCGCGCTGGCTTTCGACCACTCCACGCTGACCGGCGCCGCCCTGCTGGCCGCCACCGGCATGCTGGGCGGCATCGCCCAGGTCACCATCGTCAGCTGGATCCAGCACCGCGTGGCGCCGGAGATGATGGGCCGCACGATGAGCCTGCTGATGTTCACCTTCTTGGGGCTGGGCCCGCTTTCCGCGGCGGTCGCCGGCAGCCTGCTGAAGCTGATCACGCTGCCCGAGCTGTTCGTGGGCGCGGGGCTGGTGCTGACGGCGATCGCAGTGGGCTGCATGGTCAGTCCCGCGCTGCGCAGCATCGGCATGCCCTTGCGCGCGCCGGCCGCCCCTTGACTCCAGGAGAGCCGCAGTCCGATGAGCACCAAGCACACCGTCCGCTTCAGCCAGGTCGACGTATTCAGCGCGGTGCCGTTCAAGGGCAACCCGCTGGCGGTGGTGTTCGACGCCGATGGCCTCGACACCGCGCAGATGCAGGCTATCGCGCGCTGGACCAACCTGTCCGAAACCACCTTCCTGCTGGCGCCCGACGATCCCGCCGCGGACTACCGGGTGCGCATCTTCACCACCGGCGGCGAGTTGCCGTTCGCCGGGCACCCCACCCTGGGTACCGCGCACGCCCTGCGCGCAAGCGGCTACCGGCCGCGCCGGCCGGGCCGGCTGGTGCAGCAATGCGGCGTGGGCCTGGTGGAGCTGACCGAGCGCGCGCCCGATCGCTGGGCCTTCGCGGCGCCTCCGGCGCGCCTCCGGCCGCTGCCGCCCGAACACCGGGCCTTGCTGGTTCGCGCGCTTCGCAGCGAGGCGATCGATTCCACCGTGGCCCCGTGCACGGTCGACAATGGTGCTCCGTGGCTGCTCGTGCGCATGGATACCGCCGCCGATTGCCTTGCGCTGCAGCCCGACGATGTTGCGCTGGCCGCGCTGACCCGCGTGGCCGGCACCCACGGCGCGGCGATCTACGGGCCGCACGCCGACGGCGGCCCGACCGATTTCGAGATGCGCTGCCTGATGACCGGCGGCGACTTCGGCTTCGGCGAAGATCCCGTCACCGGCAGCGCCAACGCCGCCCTGGCCTGCCTGCTGGAAGCGCGGGGGCGGCGTCCCGCAATGGGCTACACGGTGCGCCAAGGCACGGCCATGCAGCGCGACGGCCGCGTGGCGATCGAGCACGACCGGGACGGCCGCATCTGGATCGGCGGCGATTGCGTCACGGTGATCGAGGGCAGCTTCCGCTACTGACGCGGGAGCGCGTTCAGCGCAGCGCCGCCGCCTCGCGCGCCAGCTGTTCGATGCCGGCCCAGTCGCCGGCCACGAGCTTGTCCTTGGGCGTGAGCCAGGAGCCGCCCACGCAGGCCACGTTGGGCAGGGCGAGGAAATCCGGTGCGCTGGCGAGGCTGATCCCGCCGGTGGGGCAGAAGCGGATCTGCGGCAGCGGGCTGGCCCAGGCGGCCAGCAGTTTCGCCCCGCCTACGGGCACGGCCGGGAACAGCTTCAGGTGCTTGTAGCCGCGTTCGAGCAGGGTCATCGCCTCGCCCGCGGTGGCCACGCCGGGCAGCAGCGGCAGCGCGCTGGCGTCGGCGGCGTCGAGCAGCTTCGGCGAGACGCCGGGCGACACCGCGAAGCGCGCGCCGGCGGCCCGCGCGGCTTCCAGCTGGGCGGCGTCGAGCACGGTGCCCACGCCCACCACGGCGCCTTCCACCTCGGCGGCGATGGCGCGGATCGCGTCCAGCGCGGCCGGCGTGCGCAGCGTCACCTCGATGCTGCGGATGCCGCCGGCGACCAAGGCGCGCGCCATGGGCACGGCGTGGGCCACCTCGTCGATGATCACCACCGGCACCACCGGGGCGAGGGCGAGGATCTCGGCGAGGACGGTCTGCTTGTGGTCGTTGCTGTTCATGGCTTGGCTCGTGGGAAAGGATTGAGCGTAGGAGCGCACCCTGTGCGCGAAAGACGGATCGCGCACAGAGTGCGCTCCTACGGGGATGGATCAGGCATCGGCGGCGTGGTGGCGGTCGCGCTTGGCGAAGACGGTGGCGCCGGCGTCGGCCGTGCCCACGGCGTTGCGCAGGGACGCGAACAGCTCACGGCCCATGCCGACGTGGTGCGCGGAGAGGTCGGCATGCACCTGCTCGCGCGCGGCCCACTCGGCGGCATCCACTTTCGCCTCCAGTGTGCCGGCGATGACGTCGAGGCGGATCAGGTCGCCGTCGCGCAGCTTGCCCAGCGGGCCCGCGTCGATCGCCTCGGGGGTGACGTGGATCGCCGCCGGGATCTTGCCGGAAGCGCCGGACATGCGTCCGTCGGTGACCAGGGCTACGCGATGCCCGCGTGCCTGCAGCACGCCCAGCGTGGGAGTGAGCTTGTGCAGCTCGGGCATGCCGATCGCCTTGGGTCCCTGGAAGCGCACCACGGCCACGAAGTCGCGGTCGAGCTCGCCGCGGTCGAAGGCCTGCTTCACCTCGTCCTGGTCGTGGAAGACCACGGCGGGCGCCTCGATCACCAGCCGGTCGCCCGGCACCGAGGACACCTTGATCACAGCACGGCCGAGGTTGCCCTGCAGCACGCGCAGGCCGCCGTCGGCGCGGAACGGTTCGCTGGCCGGGCGCAGCACGTCGAGGCTGCCGCTCTCGCGCACCTCGTGCCACACCAGATTTCCGGTTGCGTCCAGCGCCGGCATCTTGCGGTAGGTGTCGAGGCCCTGGCCCCACACCGTGTGCGCGTCGCCATGCAGCAGGCCGGCGTCGATCAGCGAGCCGATCAGGAACGGCATGCCGCCGGCCTGGTGGAAGTGGTTCACGTCGGCGCGGCCATTCGGGTACACGCGCGCCATCAGCGGCACCACGCCGGACAGCGCGTCGAAGTCTTCCAGCGTGAGCACGATGCCGGCGGCGGCGGCCATCGCCACCAGGTGCAGCAGGTGATTGGTGGAGCCGCCGGTGGCGTGCAGGCCCACCACGCCGTTGACCACGCTGCGCTCGTCGAACATGCGGCCCAGCGGGGTGTAGTCGTCGCCCTCTGCGGTGAGCGCCGCGGCGCGGCGCACGGCGGCCTCGGTGAGCGCATCGCGCAGCGGCGTGTTCGGGTTGACGAAGCTGGCGCCCGGCAGGTGCAGGCCCATGATCTCCATCAGCATCTGGTTGGAGTTGGCGGTGCCGTAGAAGGTGCAGGTGCCGGGTGCGTGGTAGGAGGCCGCCTCGGCTTCCAGCAGCTCCTCGCGCGTGGCCTTGCCTTCGGCGTAGCGCTGGCGCACCGCGGTCTTCGCGTCGTTGCTGATGCCGCTCGGCATCGGTCCCGCCGGCACGAACACCGCTGGCAGGTGGCCGAAGCTCAGCGCGCCGATCATCAGGCCCGGCACGATCTTGTCGCAGATGCCGAGGAACAGCGCGGCGTCGAACATGTCGTGCGACAGCGCCACCGCGGTGGCCATCGCGATC
>Ga0187815_10000161_pt1 | contig 34030 bp, 24 predicted proteins | sample NC_S_5_FD_132962 | JGI IMG/M metagenome (GOLD analysis project Ga0187815, IMG submission 132962) | Wetland sediment microbial communities from Neuse River Estuary, North Carolina, USA - ASW-S_5 | ecosystem: Environmental > Aquatic > Freshwater > Wetlands > Sediment | place: USA: North Carolina... | reverse complement strand
CCGGTTGCCTTCGGGATGAAAAACTGGGGCCTATGGGCCGCCTTGCTCGTCCTGGCCGCGATCTTGTTGATGCCGACGCCTGCCGGCCTCCCGATCGCCGGACAACGGATGCTGGCTGTGTTCGGTTTTGCGGTCGTCGTCTGGGTCACTGAAGCGCTCGACTATGCAATCAGCGCCGCGGTGATCGCCGCCTTGATGGCGTTCCTGCTCGGCACCGCGCCAAACGTCGCCAACCCGAAGGCGTTGCTCGGCACTGCGGCCGGGCTCGGTACCGCGATGGGCGGTTTCAGCAATACGGCGCTGACACTGGTTGCGGCCGCTCTGTTCCTGTCCGCGGCCATGACGATTACCGGCCTCGACCGTCGCATCGCGCTCTATGTCCTGTCGAAGGTTGGAACGCGGACAAGCCACGTCGTCATCGGTGCGATCGTCGTCGCGACGCTCCTCGCTTTCCTGGTGCCGAGCGCGACGGCCCGCGCCGCGGCAGTCATTCCGATCATGATGGGTGTGATCGTCGCCTTCGGCATGTCAAAGACCAGCCGCTTCGCCGGCCTCATCATGATCACGACAGTTCAAGCGGTCAGCATCTGGAACGTGGGCATCAAGACCGCTGCCGCGCAGAACCTGATCGCAATCGGCTTCATTCAGAAGATGCTCAACACCGACGTCACCTGGATCAACTGGTTCATCGCAGCGGCGCCGTTTTCGCTCGCGCTTTCGGTCGCGCTCTATTTCATCATGATGACCATGATGCCGCCCGAGACAAAGGAGCTTTCTGGCGGCAAGGAAGCCGTTGCCAAAGCCTTGGCCGCACTTGGCCCGATGACCGGCGCAGAAAAGCGGTTGTTGGCGGTCTCGCTGACCTTGCTCGCATTCTGGGCCACCGAGGGCATTCTCCATCCCTTCGACAGCTCGACGACGACCACGATTGCGGTCGCATTGCTGTTCCTGCCTGGCATCGGCGTGATGAACTGGAAACAGGCCAACGCGCTGATTCCGTGGGGCACAATTCTGCTTTTCGGCGTCGGCATCAGCCTCGGCACGGCGCTGCTGCAGACCCAGGCGGCACAATGGCTGGCCAACATTATCGTCGTGTGGTTCGGCCTCAACAGCCTGGGCGCGCTGTCGATTCTAGCGGTCATGGCGGCGTTCCTCGTGGTGATCCACCTCGGCTTCGCCAGTGCGACAGCGCTCGCCTCATCGATGATCCCAATCGTGATCGCGGTGCTGCAGAAGGTGCAGACCCCCGGCATCAGCGTCATCGGCATGACACTGCTCCTGCAGTTCGTCGTGAGCTTCGGCTTCATCCTGCCGGTGAACTCGCCGCAGGGCATGGTGGCCTATGGTACTGCGACGTTCTCGGTCCGCGACTTCATCCGCACCGGCCTTGCGATCACCGTTGTCGCCTATCTGCTGACGCTTGTCTTCAGCGCGACCTATTGGCACTGGCTGGGCTACGTCTAGGAGCGCGGCCGTGGCGGAGACGTATTCAGTCGCGCTGGCCGGCAGCGGCGGCGCTGGTGTGATGACGGCAGGAACGCTGCTGCTCGAAGGCGCCGCCAAGGCCGGTTTTTACGGTTTGATGAGTAAGCTCGCGGGCTCGCAGGTGCGCGGTGGCGAGACTGCGGCACTGGTCCGTCTTGCCACCTGGCGCGTCGAAAGCCCGCCCGATGCATATGACATCTTGTGTGCAGTGGATTGGCGCAATGTTGATCGTTTTGCGCCGGAAATTCCGTTGAGCCGCTCGGCCGTCATCTTGACCGATCCGGCCAGCGGCCCGGTTCCACCGGTGATGCTCGCAAGCGGTGCCCGGCTGATCGAACTGCCGCTGGCCGATCTTGCGAAGGCGATCCGCGGCGGCCGTCCGGCGATGGTGGCCATCGGCGTATTGGGTGCGCTCGCGCGCATTCCCGAAGATGCTATCGCCGCTGTCCTTCCCAAGCATCTCGCTGAGCATGGTGCCGCCGCCATCGACGCAAGTCGCGCGGCGCTTGCCGCCGGCTACCGGCACGTCGCGTTGCTCGGTCTCGAATCCGGCCTGCCGGACCCGAAACCAGCCTCCAACCGCTGGCTGATCAGCGGCAACCAGGCGCTGGCTCTGGGCGCGTTGCGCGCCGGTGTCCGCTTCGTCGCCGGGTATCCGATCACGCCAGCAACCGAATTCGTCGAGTGGATGTCGCCGGCGCTGTTACGCTTGGGCGGCCGTCTGATTCAGGGCGAGGATGAGCTCGCATCAATCAATCTGGCGCTCGGAGCCTCTTTCGGCGGCGTCCCGGCCATGACCGTGACATCGGGCCCGGGTTTCTCGTTGATGGTCGAAAGCGTCGGATTAGCAGTTGCCTCCGAAACGCCATTGGTGCTGGTCGACGTTCAGCGCGCCGGACCCTCAACCGGCATCTCGACGAAGAGCGAACAATCCGATCTCAACCTCGCGGTCTACGGCGCGCATGGCGATGCTCCGCGGGTCGTGGTCGCGCCCACCAGCGTCGCCGATTCGCTGCCGGCAATGGAATGGGCCGTCGGGCTTGCGGAACGCCTGCAGGTGCCGGTGATCGTGTTGGCCGATCAGCAGATGGGTCAAGCCGATGCCGTCATCGATGGCCTGCCGCCGCCGGCACCGCGCGTCACACGGTTGGCGCCGGAACCGGGCAAAGGTCCATACAAACGCTACGCGATGACGCCGTCCGGCATTTCGCCGATCGCCACGCCGGGAATGCCCGGTTGCTGCTGGGTCGGCGAAGGTCTGACGCATAACGAAGGCGGTGCGCCGGTTACCAGCGCCAAGGATCATGTCGCGCAAATCGAAAAACGCTGGCACAAGCTCGACGCGTTCGATTTTGGCGCGGATGGGGCGGAGATCGATGGCGACGGCGAGCTCGCGATCGTCACCTGGGGCTCGTCCGCGGCGCCCGCGCGCGAGGCGGCAGACCGGCTGCGCCGCGAAGGACTATCGGTGCGCGTCGTGGCTCTGCGCCTGATCGCGCCGGTACGGCCGAAGCAATTGTTGGCGCTGCTTGCCGGCGCGCGCCGCACCGTTGTGGTCGAGCTCAATCACCGCGGCCAGCTGTTCCATTACCTGCGTAGCGAGGCCGCGCTGCCCGACGGCGCGGAAAGTCTCGCGCGACCAGGTCCGTTGCCGCTTACCGCGCGGGAGATTTGCGCCCGCATCCAGGCGGAAGGTCACGCATGAACGCCGATGTCCTTGTTGCCGCCAGCGCGGCGAAACAGTTCAGAACCGCGGTCAAGCCGATCTGGTGTCCGGGCTGTGGCGATTTCGGCGTCTTGGCGGCGATCGAACGCGCCTTCGCGGTCATGGCGATGCCACCGGAGCAGATCGCGCTGATATCGGGCATCGGCTGCTCGTCGCGCCTGCCGGCCTATCTCACGCCATACGGATTTCACGGCGTGCACGGCCGGGCGTTGCCGTTTGCGACCGGCTTAAAGCTGGCGCGCCCGGATCTCGAGGTGATCGTTGTCGGCGGTGACGGCGACGGCTATTCGATCGGCGGCAATCATTTTCTGCACGCCTGCCGACGCAACACCGACATCACCTATATCGTGATGGACAACCGCGTCTTCGGCATGACCAAGGGTCAGCCCTCGCCGACGACCGAGCCCGATTGGGGCAGCCCGATGGCACCCGGCGGCCCCGACATGCCGTCTTTTGATCCTGTGGCCATTGCGCTCGCTGCCGGCGCCAATTTCATCGCGCGCGGCTTTTCGGGTGATCCCAATCGGCTGGCCGAAATGATCGTCGAAGCAGTGCGGTGGCCGGGTTTCGCCCTCGTCGAGGTGCTGAGCCCGTGCGTCACATTCCGTCCCGACGAGACCGAATGGAAGCATGCGATTCACCCTGGCGCCGGCTTTCCTTTTGATGACCGGTCCCGCGCGGCGGCAGCGGCTGCGCGCGACCCGTTCGCGACCGGCATCGTATTTCGCAGCGCCAGCCGGCCGAGGTCCCGGCGCGCGTCGCCAGTCGCGTCCGGCGACCTCGCTGCCGTAGAAAAGGAATTCGCGGTTTGAGCGCCAGGAGGTCTGTCGCGCCGAAATGGACTCTCGAGCGCTTCTTGGCGCATGCGCTGGCCATCGAGGAAGAGGCTGCCCTCCGTTATCGCGAGCTTGCGCTGCAGCTCGAAGTGCATCACAACGAGCCGGTATCGCATCTGTTCACCGATCTAGCCGCCGAGGAGGCACGCCATGCCGAGCGCATTCGTCGGCTCGTCGGCACGCGTCGCCTGCCGGTATTGAAACCCTGGGAATACCGCTGGAAAGAACCGGAAAGCCCCGAAGCGGCACCTTACGACGCGGCGCATTACCGCATGACAGCGCACCACGCTTTGCGGATGGCGCTGGCGGCGGAGCAGCGGGCAGAGCGGTTCTTCGCTGCAGTCGCCAGACAAACAAGCGACCGGAAGCTCAAGGCATTGGCCAAGGAATTCGCGACTGAAGAATTGAGCCACGCTGCAAGCGTTACGGCCGCGTTGGAGAAGACGCCGGCACCGCCAGCGAATTGGGCGGCCGATTTCGACCGGCCGATTGCCCAAGATTGATACCAGCACGCTGACCAGCGCCTCGGCGGCCGGCCGATTGAGGCAGATCAAGGTGTCGGCGGCGGCGTGTGTCATGTTGGTATCCGCTTGGGACAGGAGCTGGCGATGAAACTCAGCGACGATCTTCAATTGCAACAGCGCGTGTTGGACGAACTCACGTTCGATCCCAGCGTCAACGCGGCCCATATCGGCATAGCGGCACGGAACGGCGTCGTCACATTGAGTGGCCACGTGCACAGCGTCGCCGAGAAATTCGCCGCCGAACGGGCCGTACGCCGCGTAAAGGGCGTCAAAGCGATTGCGCAGGAACTCGCCGTCCATCTTCCGCCGGACAAGAAAACCGCAGACGACGAAATCGCGCAGCGTGCGGTGAAAATGCTCGAATGGGATGTGCTGATTCCGCCGGGCGCAATCGGTATCGAGGTCGAGCATGGGGTGATTACCTTGTCCGGCACCGTCGAATGGGGCTACCAGCGCGACGAGGCGGAGCGGGATCTCCACCGGCTCGGTGGCGTCAACGCAATCATCAATCTGATCGAGGTCCGGTCGCACGTCGACGTGGCCGATGTGGAGGCCAGTTTGCGCGCCGCCTTTGAGCGCAATGCCGAGCTCGAAGCCGGCGGAATTACCGTCGCCGTCAAGGATTCGCGCGTGATCCTGAGCGGCAAGGTCAAGAGTTGGATCGAGCGCGAGGAGGCGGAGCGCGCTGCCTGGTCGGTTCCCGGCGTAACCGCGGTGGAGGACCTTATCGCGCTCACGCGACCGTAAGCGAAACACAACCCAGCGGGCACGGCATGCACACCATCCTCGTCGGCATCGACGGCTCGGAATCCGCTGACCGCGCGACCGAATTCGCTGCCACATTGGCGAAAGCCTGCGGTGCCAAATTGGCCCTCGTCTGTGTCGCGGCGGTTGATTCGCGCCTCACTCTCGACGCGGGTTTCAAGGCCATGCTCGAATCCGAACGGATCACCCTCGGTGAATTCCTCGAAAACGAGGCTCGCATGACCCTGGAAAAAGCGAAACCGCGCGCGGAAAAAATCCGCGGCGGCAGCGTCGCGACCGTCGTGCGGCTCGGCGATGCGGCCGAGGCGATCATCGCGCTGGCACCGGAATACGACGATCCGCTGATCGTGGTCGGCCGGCGTGGCCGCGGCCAATTGGCCGGACTGCTTCTGGGCAGCGTGTCGCAAAAGCTCACGACGCACGTCCCCTGTCCGGTCATTGTCGTCCCGTAGCATACTGGCGCGTCATGCTGGCGATGACTCTCGAACAGGCCGGAGCGCCATTGCGGGCGATCGATCGGGCGCCGCCTGAGCCTGGTCCGGGCCAAGTTCTCGTCCGGGTGCGCGCCTGCGGCGTCTGCCGCACCGATCTGCACGTCGTCGACGGCGAGCTGCCGCAACCCAAGCTGCCCTTGATCCCTGGACACGAAATTGTCGGCACGGTCGAAGATGTGGGTCCCAGCAGCGAGCGGTTGCGGATTGGCGACCGTGTCGGCGTACCGTGGCTTGGCTGGACGTGCGGCGTCTGCGAATTCTGCCGCAGCGGCCGCGAGAATTTGTGCGATTGGGCGCGCTTCACCGGTTATCAAATTGACGGCGGCTATGCCGAATACGCCGTCGCCGACGAGCGGTTTTGCTTTGCCATCCCGCCAGAATTCGACGACCGCGCGGCGGCACCGCTGATGTGCGCCGGGTTGATCGGCTACCGCGCGCTGCGCATGGCTGGCGAGGTCAGGCGGCTCGGTCTTTACGGTTTCGGCGCCGCCGCTCATATCGCCATCCAAATTGCCCGGTATCGCGGTCAGGAGGTCTTCGCATTCACAAGGCCCGGCGACGCCAAAGGTCAGGAATTCGCCCGTTCGCTGGGCGCAGCGTGGGCCGGCAGTTCCGAGACGGTGCCGCCTGAGCCGCTCGATGCGGCGCTCATTTTTGCGCCGGTGGGCGCGCTGGTGCCGGCGGCCCTGGCCGCAACCGTGAAAGGCGGCACTGTCGTCTGTGCTGGAATCCACATGAGCGACATTCCGCACTTTCCGTATCGCCTGTTGTGGCAAGAACGCACCGTGCGCTCGGTCGCCAATCTGACACGGCAGGACGGCGAGGAATTTCTGGCGCTCGCGCCGCGCGCCGAAGTGCGAACGACCACGATCCCCTTCCCGCTCGCCCAGGCGAACGAAGCGTTGGCACAATTGCGCGCGGGCGAATTCGAAGGCGCGGCGGTGTTACTGCCCTAGGTCCGCGCAATCGCTGCCAAGGCGGCCTGGGCCTGGTCGGCGATGCCGCCAGATGCCTCAAGGCGATTCCAGTCGATCTTGCCTGGATCCTGCGCCAGCTGAAACCGCAGCACGGCGGCATCCGCGTCCGAGGCGTCGCCGCGGCGTCCTGTCAGCCGCTCTGCCAGGACCGCTTCCGGCGCCGCGAGCCAAAGCCCGGTGAAGGAGGCACCAGCCTGGCAGGCAATCGCCTCGATCGCCGCGCGTTCATCTGGGCGAAGAAAAACCGCATCGGCGATGACCGATTGGCCATCGTGCAACGCCGCCGCGGCTTCGCTGCCGAGCGTTTCGTAGACCCGAACGTTGGTGGCCATGTCATAGGCCGTTGGCGTCAGCCGCTGCTCCGGCGCGAGACCGTGCAGGCGCTTGCGGATGACGTCACTGCGCAAAACGCGCGCGCCCGGTGCGCGGCCGACGCTCGGCGCGATCGTCTGGGCGAGCGTCGTCTTCCCTGCGCCGCTGACGCCGCCGATTGCCACCAACGCCGCCGGCACCGGCCGCAACAACGTCTGTGCCAGGCGAAAATAGCTCGGAGCGGAATCGGCGGCGCCGCCAACCGCGGTCACGTGGGCGCGGATTGCTGCCCGCATCGCCAGATAAAGCGGCATCAAACCAAGGCCACCTTTATCGCCGCTGACGTCCAGATAGCGGTTGAAGACCAGTGCCGCGAAATCGGCATGCCCGCGATGAATCAAGTCCATGAGCAGGAACGCGAGGTCGTATAGCACGTCGACCGAGGCAATCGCGTCGCTGAATTCGATCGGGTCAAACAGCGTCGGCCGGCCATCGAGCAGGCAGATATTGCGTAGATGCAGATCGCCATGACAGCGGCGCACCCGCCCTTCGCGATTGCGCCGTTCGATGACCGGCCGTTGGACGGCGAATTCCGTTTCGAGTTGCGTCGCAACAGCAGTGACCTCGGCGTTGCTGGCGACCAAAGCACGTTGCAGATTGGCGACGATATCGGCGATCACTGCGCGCACGGCATCCGGGGTGCCCCAACGCGGTACAGGCTCGGCGGCGGCGTGAAATGCCGCAATCGCATCAGCCAGGTCGCGCATATGCCGCGGCGTCAGGCGGTTTTCTGCCGCCATGCGATCGAACAAAGCGGCTTCGTCGAACCGGCGCATCTCGACCAGCCAATCGACCGCCTCGCCCGCTCCGTCGAGGGCGAGGACGCCGTCGCTGCTGCGAATCACGGCATGCACGGCGCGATAGAGCGGCGGCGCCATCGCGCGGCCGAGCCGCAGTTCGGCTTCGCAGTTCGTGCGCCGCAAGTCCGGAGTCGAGAAATCGAGATAGGAGAACGCGACCGCGCGTTTCAGCTTAAAGGCGCGATCACCGACCAGGAAAACGACTGATATGTGCGTCTCGCGCCGTTCGACTATCGCGCCCGGCAAGCCGTAGGCCGAACCATGGCTCAGGAATGCGACGGTCTCGCTCTGATCGGCTGGCGTCATGGCCAGCATGGTACGCCGGCACGGCACGTACGCTCAGCAGCAATTGAACTCGGGTTCGTTGCGGCAGCGATCGATGAAGTGCCGCAGCAAGAGTTTGAGCTTGGCGGAGTGGCGAAAATCGCCGCGCGCCTGGGCCGCCAGTATATCATCTCGGATGATGTCCTTGATCGCGCGCTGTCCACTGGCCGTATGGACCAGGTAATTGCCCAACTCGGCTGCGATCACTTCGGGCAAATGCTCGTGTTCGGCGATCGCTTCGATCTCCTCGCGGCCGAGGTCGCACAAGTCGAGACAGTCCACCAAGGTCAACAATGCCGGGTCCTCTGCTTTTGTGCGATCATGTCGCGGGCAGACGGGTGGCGCCTTGACCTAGGTCAAACGGACAGGAAGCTTGACATGAATCAACGCCGTTGCCCGCCGGATCGGTAATGGATTTGCGCCATACAGCCGGGACCGCCGCGTGAGCGTTCGCAATTTCAATTACCTGTTCAAGCCGCGCTCAGTCGCTTTGATCGGGGCGAGCGACAAGCCAGATTCGGTCGGTGGCGTGCTGACGCGCAATTTGATGTCGGGCGGTTTCGACGGCTCGATCATGCTGGTGACGCCGACGCACGCCGCCATCGGCGGCAACGCCACGTTTCGCGACGTCGATCATCTGCCGCGGGCGCCGGACTTGGCGGTGATTGCCACGCCGCCTGCGGCGGTACCCAACCTGATTGCCGCCTTGGGCCGGCGCGGCACCAAGGCCGCGGTGGTCATCACTGCCGGTTTCGGCGAGGGCGACGACGTGGCGGGTGCGAGTCTGCGCCAGGCCATGCTCGATGCTGCGAAGCCGTATCTGCTGCGGGTGGTCGGACCGAATTGCCTCGGGATCATCGCAACGCAGCACCACCTCAATGCGACCTTCGCGCATCTCGACCCGCCGCGCGGCGATCTCGCCTTCGTGGCGCAGTCAGGCGCGATCATCACCGCCATGCTCGATTGGGCAGCGGCGCGCGGTATCGGCTTTTCGCATGTTGTCTCGCTCGGCGACATGGCCGACGTCGATTTCGGCGACATGCTGGATTATTTGGCGAGCGACGGCGGGACGCGCGCAATCCTGTTGTATATCGAGGGTATTACGGCGCCGCGCAAATTCATGTCGGCGGCACGCGTCGCCGCGCGAACCAAACCGGTGCTCGTGGTCAAGGCTGGCCGGCGCAGCGAAGGCGCCCGGGCTGTCCGCTCGCATACCGGTGCCATGGCCGGCAGCGACGCGGTTTATGACGCCGCTTTCCGCCGCGCGGGAATGCTGCGCGTTTACGAACTCGACGAGTTGTTCGACGCCGCCGAGACACTTGCCTTGTGCGATCCACTGGTCGGCGAGCGACTGGCGATCGTTTCGAATGGCGGAGGTCTCGCAGTCATGGCGACGGACAGCCTGATCGAAGCCGGCGGTACATTGGCGCCTTTAGCGCCAGAAACCACCGCCGCGCTGGACCGTGTCCTGCCGCGCACCTGGTCGCGCGGTAACCCCGTCGACATCGTCGGCGATGCGTCGCCGCAACGCTATCGCGACGCCGTCGCCGTCGTACGGCGGGACGCCAACGTGGATGCGTTACTGGTCCTGAACGCGCCGACGGCGCTGGCCTCGCCGGTCGAGGCAGCCCGTGCCGTGGCCGCCGAGGGTCGCGCAGGACATCGCAACCTCTTGACCAGCTGGGTCGGTCAGAAATCGGCCGACGCCGCACGACAGGTCTTCGCCGCGGCCCGGATCCCGACTTATGCGACGCCGAGCGAGGCCGTGCGCGGCTTCATGCACCTCGTGCGCCACCGCCGCCGGCAACAATTGCTGTTGGAGATTCCTGACGCGGCCCCGCCAGAATTTTCTCCAGATCGCGACCGGGTTCGCCGGCTGATCGATTCGGCGTTGGCGCGTTCGCGCACCTGGCTGAGCGCCACCGACAGCAAGGAAATCCTTCAGGCATACGGAATTCCGGTCGCAGCGGCCCAGACGGCGAAAGACCCCGCCGAGGTCGGCGCGATCGCGCGTAACCTCGGTACGGCCTGCGCGATCAAAATCCTGTCGCCCGACATCACGCATAAGAGCGATGTCGGCGGCGTCGCCCTCGATCTGCAGACGCCAGCGGCAGCGAGCGCCGAAGCGGAACGAATGCTCGCCCGCGTCCGGCAGGCACAGCCCCAGGCACACATCGAAGGATTTACCGTCGAGCCCATGGTGGTACGGCGCGACGCCTACGAGCTGATCCTTGGCATGACCGATGATCCGCAATTCGGTCCGGTTATCCTGTTCGGCCAAGGTGGCACCGCCGCCGAGCTCATCGACGACACGGCGCTGACGCTAGCGCCGCTTAATTTGGCGCTGGCGCGAAGCTTGATGGCCCGGACGCGGGTTTACCGATTGCTACAGGGCTACCGCAATCAGCCGGCGGCGGCGCTCGATGCGATTGCCGCGACGCTGGTCAAGCTGTCGCAGCTGGTCGTCGATTTCGCCGAAGTCGCCGAATTGGATGTCAATCCGCTAGTCGCCAACGCCCAAGGCGTCATTGCGCTTGATGCACGGTTGCGGGTCAAAGCGGTGAGCGGCGACCCCGCCGCGCGGCTGGCGATACGTCCCTACCCGACGGCGCTGGTCGAACACGTCGTCCTGCCCGATGGACAAGCCTATCAGCTGCGGCCTATCCGGCCGGAAGACGCGCCAGCGATCCAGGTGATGTTCCGACGTCTCGAGTCCGAGGACATCCGCATGCGATTCTTTGCGCCGATCGCCGAACTGAGTCCGGCACTGCTCGCGCGCCTGACACAGCTCGATTACGACCGCGAGATGGCGCTGCTCTTAACCGAATCCGACGGCGGCACCGCGCCAGGAGATCTCGTTGGTGTCGTCCGCCTAGCCGCCGATCCCGACAACGAGCAAGCCGAATTCGCCATCACCGTCCGGTCGGACCGCAAAGGCCACGGCATCGGCTACTTCCTGATGCAGCGGATCATTACGTATGCCCGCAGCCGTGGCATCGCATCGCTGCGCGGTGACGTGCTGCGCGAGAATCGCCTGATGCTGGATTTGTGCCGCGATCTCGGCTTCGTCCTGGAGCCCTTGCCCGAAGACCCGGAAATCGTGCGCGCGACGCTCGGTCTGGTCGCCGCGTCAGTGCCCGCCTAGGACGCGGCAGCCGGCAATCTGCTCTCGCGCGCGAGCAATGTGCGCTTGCGCTCGATGCCCCAACGATAACCGCCCAGACCGCCGTCGCGGCGCACGACGCGATGACATGGGATCGCGACCGCAGCCGGATTTGCCCCGCAGGCTTGCGCCACAGCGCGCACAGCGCGCGGGCGGCCAATACGCTTGGCCAACTCGCTGTAGGTCGTCGTTGCACCCGATGGGATCGCACGCAGCGCTTGCCAGACCCGCTGCTGGAATGCCGTACCGCGCAGATCGAACGGAAGATCGGCAGCCGCGCCCGGACTTTCGACGAGACCGACGACCTTAGCCACTAGGCGTTCGAACGATGCGTCGCCGCCGACAAGCTGCGCCTTGGGAAATCGATCCTGGAGATCGCGCACCAGCCGCTCGGCATCGTCGCCGAGCATGATCGCGCAGATGCCTTTCGCAGTCGCTCCAACCAGGATCGCGCCCAGCGAACATTGCCCGACCGCGAAACGGATCGCCGTACCCGCGCCGCCGGCGCGGAAATCGCGCGGGCGCATGCCGAGTAGCCCGTCGGCGACCGCGTAAAAGCGGCCGCTGGAGTTGAAACCCGCATCATAGAAGGCTTCGGTCACGCTACCGGCACGCGGCAAGGTCGCACGCAGCCGCTTGGCCCGGCAGGCGGCCGCGTAGGCGCGTGGCGTCACACCGGTCACCGCCTTGAACAGCCGATGAAAATGAAAGCGGCTCATGCCGGCATCGCGCGCGAGTGCCGCGAGCGACGGTGACTCATCCGCCGCCTCGATGGCGCGGCAGGCCGTGGCCACGATGGCGGCACGGCGTTTCGTCAGCGGCGGCGCATCCGGCCGACAGCGTTTGCACGGCCGGAACCCGGCGGCTTCGGCGGCCGCTCGGCTGTCGTAGAAGGCGACGTTTTCGCGCCGCGGCAGCCGCGCGCCGCAACCAGGCCGGCAGTAAACGCCCGTCGTCCGCACGGAATAATAGAATTGGCCGTCAGCGCGGCTATCGCGCCGTTGGACCGCCGCCCAGCGTTGTGCGTCGGTCGCATAGGGTTTCGCGCCAGTCGGCACCTGGGATGCTGCCAGAGCCATCCTCTGCTCCATCAATTGCGTCACGGACCGATCCGTGCCGCAACCGCTATTTGGCACACCCGAAAAAAGACTCACACTCCGGCGCTTGCTCTTGAATTACCCGAATTACCGCGCCGATGCCTTAAGTCGCCGGATCCACGCAGCCAGCGCCACCATTAGCTCTTGGATGAACTTGAGCGATGCCGCGTCCGTCAAATGACCCTGCGCGTCAAACTTGTTCTGCGCCTGGGGGATCATCACCTCGGGCTTATTGAGCGGAATCATGTCGAGATAAACGCAGGTCTGCCGCAGGTGGTATTGCGCCCGACAGGTGCCGAATAGGCTCATGCTCGCGCCCATCATCGCCACCGGCTTGCCGGCAAACGGCTGGTCGGGCGGCCGCGACGCCCAGTCGATCGCGTTCTTGAGCACCCCAGACATTGAATAATTGTATTCCGGCGTGACGAAAAGCAGACCGTCGGCCGCTTTGATCCGACGCCGCAGATCTTCGATGACGGCCGGAAATCCTTGTTGGCGGATATCTTCGTTATAGGGCGGAATCTCCCCGAGCCGGTCATATTGATCGAGCACCATTCCAGACGGCAGGTTCTCGGCCGCCACCTTGAGCGCCATGCGGTTATACGAGCCTTTGCGCAAACTGCCGCAAATCGCGAAGACCTTGATCGTATCTGCCATGGTTCCTCCGTCGCCTCGTCGGCGCACAGGAAGCACGGCACGCAGCGCAGATCAAGGTGAACGGCCGCGATTCGCATTGCCGCCGTGATCGGCCCTGCGATATTCGGTCGCTTTCGCCGCAATCAACGTCGCTATTGCGGACGCGCGCGGTTATAGCTGTCGCTGTGTACCGTCGGTGCCGAGGAGAATGATGAAAAACCGTGTCACGGTCGTGCTTGCCGGCTTTGTGCTTGCGATGGCACCAAGGTCTGCTTCGGCATCGCCTAACGTGTGTGCCGCCCTCAACGGCGAGGTCGTCACCGTCGAAGGCACTGCGATCCAACACAGCTTTGATTCGGCGCACGATAAATACAGTTTCATCCTGAGCCAGCCGACGATGTGCGGCGCCCAGATCGGACAAATCATGGTTTATGGCAAAGGCCGGCCGCCATGCGACGAAGGCCGCCGCGCACGCGTCACGGGCCGGTTCGGCTACGTCAACGATGCCGCGCGCGCGCTGACCGGGAACCTGCTGTTCGCCGACGCCGTCAGGTGCTACTGACGCACCAGGGGCTGGTTTGGCTGCGCGCCAGCCTGGCTTAAATCGCCGCGCTCCCACCAGCCGCCGCCCATAGCCAGAAACAGCTGCGCCGTATCGATGTAGCGCTGCGCCTCCGCCTGCGCGTAGCCCAATCGCGCCCGCGAATAAAGGCGCGAGGCATCGAGGACTTGCAACAGCGCCACATCTCCCGCCTCGTAAGCGCGCCGAGTCAGTTCGAGCGACCGGCGGGAAGAATCGAGCGCCGCGCGTTGTTCGCCGAGGAGCCGGGTGTTATTTGCCAGCGAGTCGAGAGCGTCGGCCACTTGCGCGAAGGACTGCAGCACCACCTGCTGATAGACCGCGCGCGCCGAATTGAAATTATCCTCGGCCGCGCGTTCTTGCGCCCGCAGCGCGCCGCCGTGGAATAGCGGCGCGGTAACGCCGGCGCCGAAATTCCAGACGTTGTCGCCGGCCGTAAGCAGGGTATGCGGCGCGAGGCCGATCTGCTCGACCGCGGCGGTCAGGGTGATGTCGGGATAGAGCTGCGCCGTGGCGACGCCAACGGCCGCCGAGGCCGCATGCAGCTCCGCTTCAGCGGCAAGAATATCCGGCCGCTGACGCACGAGCGCCGACGGCAGGCTGACCGGAATGTCAGCCGGCAAAACCAGCGAGTCGAGCGTAAAGTCCGGCGGTGTCCACGTTCCCGGCGTCTCCGCGACCAGCACCGTCAGCACGTGACGGGCGGTGCTCAGCCGCTGCTGCAGCGGCGGCAGCAAGGTACGGTCCGCGGCCAATTGGCTGCGCGCGCTTTCGACGTCGAGGTCGGTCGCACCACCCGCCTCGACGCTCCGCTGCACAAGCGCGAGAAGATTGCGATCGTCGGCAACGACGTCGTCGACGGCGGCGATCTGCGCGTTGATCGCGGCGATGCCGATCGCGTCAGTCACGGCATTCCCGGTGACCGCGAGATAGGCCGCTGTCAGCTGATACCGTTCGACGTCGGCCTGAGCTTGCTGTTCCTCGACGAGTCGGCGGTTGCGGCCGAATGGGTCGAGCGAATAGCTGACCATCGGCCCGACCGAGAACACGTTGAAAGTTGCCGGTGGCTGTTTGAGGCCGAAAGCGGCGTAGCTCACCTTCTCGCGTTCCGCCGATGCGGTGAAATCGACCTGCGGAAAGAGCGAACCGCGCGCGGCCACGACGATCTCCTGCGCCGAAGCCAGGTTGGCGCGGGCCGCGGCAAGATCGCGATTGCGCCCAATCGCCTGTGTCAGCACCGTGTCAAGCGCGGGCGACCGATAGAGCATCCACCAATCGCCGGCGATCCGCTGGCCGATGGCGAGACGCTGCGCCGGTTCGCCGGCGACGGGCGGCGGTGTGGCATGCGCGGCGTCATAGGCCTGGTCGGTGGGCGGCGAAGGCGGCGTGAAATTCGGACCGACGGTGCAGCTGGCAAGCACCACGCCGATCAGCAGCGGCGCCAGAACCGGGCGCGCAGGCATGGAAATCTCCCAAGTTTCGGGTGGCTACCATTAGGCCCGCAGCCACCTCAGCGCAACGGTCCGAGGCCCGCCGCGCCTGCATGGGCGCCGTGCGCGCCGCTCAGGCAGCGGCAGTTTGTCGGACGGTGCGTTCGGGCGGCAGTGTCAAACGCGCGGTTGTACCGTAGCCGACGGCGCTTTCGAGCCGCAAGGTGCCGCCATGCAACTCGGCGAGCGATTTGGCGATCGGCAGGCCGAGCCCGGTGCCTTCCTGGGTGCGGGCGAGCGAGCCGTCGACTTGATAGAACGGCTCCATCACGCGGCTGATCTGGTCGGGCGGAATTCCGATGCCAGTATCCTCGACGTCGATCTGGATGCCGCCGGCGTCATTCATGCTCGCCAAGATGCGCACTTCACGCTCGGCCGGTGTGAACTTGACCGCATTTGACAGCAGGTTGAGCAGGATCTGCCGCAAGCGGCGTTCGTCGCCGCGGAAATGCGGTACGTCTTGCGCCACCTTGGTCGCGATCGTGACGCCTTTTTTGTTGGCGACCGGCGTGACGAAGCGGACGCTGTCGCCGATCAACGTCGTCGCATCGATCAAGCTTTCGTTCAACGACAATTGCTTCGCATCCGACTTGGCGAAATCCAGGATGTCGTTGATGATCGACAGCAACTGCGCGCCGCTGCGGTTGACGTCCTTGGCATAGTCGCGGTAACGGCCCTCTGCGAGCTTGCCCTGCGCGTCGTTCATGATGATCTCGGAGAAGCCGAGGATGGCGTTGAGCGGCGTACGCAGCTCGTGATTCATATTGGCGATGAATTCGCTCTTGAGGCGGCTGGCGTCTTCGGACACCTGCTTGGCCTCAAGCAGATCCGACACAGCGCGCTCGCGTTCGGTCACGTCATGGAAAGTAATGATGACGCCGCCGATCGACGGCTCGTGCGACATGTTGCACAGCGTCGCCTCGTAGTCGCGCAGCGATCCGTCGGCCTTGCGAATCTTCAGATGGTCGACGTGCGCTGCGGCGGAACGCGGACCGTGCACGATCAGGGCCCGGCGCAACGAGTCGACACCTCGGCCTTCGACAAAGTCGAAAACGCTGCCGCCTTCGCGGGCCTTCGTGTCGAATCCGGCCAAGCCCTGCGATTGCACGGCCAGCGTGATCTGGCCGGTGCGGGTGACGACCAGAAAGATATCGTTCGAGCTTTGCACCAGAAGACGAAAGCGATCGGTCGAGGCTTGGACGATATGCCGTTCGCGCGCGCGCACCGATTCGAGGTGGTGATCGAACTTGGCAGACAGCAGCTCAAGACTGAGAATGATGGCGCTGGCAGCGGCGATCACAAGCGCCAGTGCGCTGCGATCGAGCTGCGCGGTATGGGGGTGCAGCAGGTTCGGCACTGCCGTGAAGCAGGCCGCCTCCATGCCGGTGTAATGCATGCCGTAGACCGCCGCGCCCATGACCACGGCGGCGCCGGCACGCCAGAGGCTGCCCTTGTCGCGCATCGCGATCCACAGCGCGGCCGTCGCCGCGACGCAGGCGATCACCACCGAAAGCACGACGACCGTGAGATCGTAACTGACGGCTGCCGGCATCCGGATCGCCGCCATGCCGGTGTAATGCATGCCGGCGACGCCGATGCCCATGATGACGCCGGCAAGCACAAGATGCGGGACGGTACGTTTGACGGCGATAATCGCGAAACCGACGGCAGTGACGTCAATCGCGATCGCCAGCGACAACAGCGTAACCGGAATGCTGAAGGCAACCGGCACCGGCAGAGAGAACGCCAGCATGCCAATGAAGTGCATCGACCAGATGCCGCCGCCCATCGCGGTCGCCGCGGCGACGATCCAGCCGATGCGGGTCCAGCCGGCCGACGACCAAATGCGCGAAGCGACGTTGAGCGCGACGAACGACGCCCAGGTGGCGACACCCATCGACAAGACAACGAGCATCGGATCGTAGACGCCGTTAAGGATGCTGGTCATGCCCGGAGCTGTGAAACGCAGGAATTTAGCGGCGGAGCATGAACGAGAATCCTTAACGTTGCGTTTGCCCGAGTGCGTGGCGCGCGGCCCGGCGCTATGGTCAAAAAAGACTTAACAACGGAGATGGCGATGGGTGAAACCGCGGCGACGTTCGATGCGCGCACCATCGCCTTGCACCGGACAGGCAATGGACCGCCGCTTGTATTGCTCCATTGTCTCGGCGTCGACCATCGGCTGTGGCCGCTTGCGCTCGGCGGCATGGAGCGTGAGCGCACGTTGCTCGCTTACGATTTTCCCGGCCATGGCGAAAGCCCGGTATCGCTGGCACCCTACGGCATTGCTGATCTGTCGGCCCAGCTTGCTGCGATCCTCGACCAGGCCGGCATTGCTCGCGCCACGATTGCTGGCATCTCGCTCGGCGGCCTGGTCGCGCAACATTTTGCCGCCAGCTTTCCCGCGCGCACCGATCGCCTGGTCCTGATCGACACCACGCCGCGTTACACCGATGAGCTGCGCACGATGTGGGCCATGCGTGCAGCGCAAGCCCGCAAGGATGGGGTCAAGTCGCTGGTTCCGGGCCTGCTCGAGATCTGGTTCACCCAGGATTTCGCCGCCCAGAATCCGCCGGCGGTGCGCTATGTCCGCGATACGCTCGAGCGCTGCTCCGGCGAGGGTTATGCGCGCGCATGCGAAGCGCTGGCGGCGGCCGATTTGCGCGGGCTGGCAGCGAAGATCGCGGCACCGACTCTGGTGGTGTGCGGCGAGCACGATATTCCGAGCTTCCTCGACGCCGCGCGCTGGCTCAAAGCCAACATCGCGAACGCAAAGCTCGCTTGGCTGACGCCGGCGCGACACGCTTCGATCCTGGAACAGCCGGACGAATTCCGGCGAACATTGCGCGATTTTCTCGCCTAGCGCGGCAGGTCGGACCGGCCCATCAAGAATTCGTCGACCGCGCGGGCACACTGCCGGCCTTCGCGGATCGCCCACACCACGAGCGACTGGCCGCGGCGGCCGTCGCCGGCGGCGAACACCTTGTCGACGCTCGTGCGATAGTTTTCGGTATTCGCCTTGATATTACCGCGCTGATCGAGCGCCAGGCCGAGGCCTTCGACCGCACCGGGCTTGACCGGATGGAGGAAACCCATGGCCAGCAGCACGAGCTCGGCCGGCAGATGGAAGGCGCTGTTCGACAGCTCGACCATCTGCACGCGCCCATCGCCGTCGCGATGCCATTGCACACGAACGCAATCGAGGCCGGTGACTTTGCCGTCCTCGCCAGTGAAACCTTTCGTCATGACCGACCAGTCGCGGTCGACGCCTTCTTCCTGCGACGACGAAGTGCGCAGCTTCATCGGCCAATCCGGCCAGGTCAGCAGCTTGTCCTCGTGCTCGGGCGGCTGCGGCATGATCTCGATCTGCGTGATCGACTTGGCGCCTTGCCGGTTCGAGGTGCCGATACAGTCAGAGCCGGTGTCGCCGCCGCCGATCACCAACACGTTCTTGCCACCAGCCAAAATGTCCGCGCCATCGAATTTCTCGCCGGCGACGCGATGGTTTTGCTGCGTCAGGAAATCCATCGCGAAATGAATGCCATAGAGCTCGCGACCCGGCACCGGGAGATCGCGTGGCTGTTCGGCGCCGATGGCGAAGACAACCGCGTCGTTCGTCTTCATCAGCTTGGCCACCGGCACGTTGCGGCCAACATGAGCGTTGACATGAAACACCACGCCTTCGGCCCGCATCTGCGCGATGCGCCGGTCGACGACGTGCTTTTCAAGCTTGAAGTCGGGAATGCCAAGCCGCAGCAATCCGCCGATTCGCGGTGATTTTTCATAGACTGCGACTTCGTGTCCGGCGCGCGCCAGCTGCTGCGCGCAGGCGAGACCCGCCGGACCGGAGCCGACGACCGCCACACGCTTGCCGGTGCGGTGTTTGGCTGGCGTGGGCCCGACCCAACCGGCCTCCCAGCCGCGCTCGGCGATGGCGTGCTCGATGGTCTTGATGGTGACCGGTGATTCGATGAGGTTCAGTGTGCACGACGCTTCGCATGGCGCCGGGCAAATGCGGCCGGTGAAATCCGGGAAGTTGTTGGTCGAATGCAGCACCTCTAGCGCGCGCCGCATGTCGCCCTCGTAGACGAGATCGTTCCAGTCCGGGATGATGTTGTTGACCGGGCAAGCGGTATGACAATAGGGCGTGCCGCAATCCATGCAGCGCCCGCCTTGGCGCTTCAGCTCGTCGGCTGGCAGCGCCTCGGTGAATTCCCGATAGTGCTTAACGCGTTCTTCCACCGGCGCATAGGCATGGTCGCGCCGTTCGAACTCCATGAACCCCGTCGGCTTAGCCATCGGATCAGGCGCTCACCGCGACGCCAATCTCCGCCGGCGTGGCCTTTCGTGCTTGCTCGATCTTCTGCAGGGCACGGCGATATTCGACCGGCATGACCTTGACGAATTGGTTCTGCCAGTGCGCCCAGTTGTCGAGGATCATGCGCGCACGTGGGCTTTGCGTCAGGCGCGCGTGCCGCTCGATCATCCGCCGCAGCAGGCGAATATCGTTCTCGTGCAGCGAATATGCGAATTCGATCGGCTGGTCCGCGTCGACCGGGCCGTCGTCACCCTGGAGCGGCTCAAGCTCGACCATCGCCGTATTGCAGCGCGTCTTGAAATCGCCACGCTCGTCGAGCACATAGGCGACGCCCCCGCTCATGCCGGCGGCGAAGTTCGGACCGGTGTCGCCGAGCACGGCGACGATGCCGCCGGTCATGTATTCGCAGCAATGCGCGCCGGCGCCTTCGACCACCGCGACCGCGCCCGAATTGCGAACGGCGAAGCGCTCGCCGGCGGCGCCACTGAAATAGCATTCGCCGCTGATCGCGCCGTAGAGCACGGTGTTGCCGACAATGATGCTCTTGTCGCGGGCCAGCTTGCTGTCGCGCGGCGGATAAACCACCAGCCGGCCGCCCGACAGGCCTTTGCCGGCATAGTCGTTGGTCGCACCTTCGAGCGTGAAGGCAACGCCGCGCGCCAGGAAGCCGCCGAAGGTCTGCCCGCCGGTGCCCTTGAAGCGTACGTCAATGGTGGCGTCATGCAGGCCGGCATCGCCGTAGCGCCGCGCCACCTCACCCGACAACATGGCGCCGACGGTGCGGTTGACGTTGCGTACCGGCAGCTCGATCACGACCTTCTGGCCCTGTTCCAGCGCGGGCTTGGCGAGCGCAATCAGCTTGTGGTCGAGCGCCTTTTCGAGCCGGTGGTTCTGCGCCTCGCACTTAAAGGTCTTGGTGCCAACCGGCACCTGCGGCCGGTACAGCACACGGCTGAGATCGACCTGGCTGGCCTTCGGATGGTTCGAGCCGCGGCGCATCATCAGCTTGTCGGTGCGGCCGATCATCTCGTTGAAGGTGCGGAAGCCAAGCTTCGCCATCAGCTCGCGCGTCTCTTCGGCGACGAAGCGCAGGTAGGTGACGACGTCCTCGGGCTTGCCGACAAAACGCTTGCGCAGCTCCTTGTCCTGGGTCGCGACGCCAACCGGACAGGTGTTGAGATGGCACTTGCGCATCATCACACAGCCTTCGGCAATCAGCGCCGCCGTCGCGAAGCCGAACTCGTCGGCGCCCAAAAGCGCGCCGACGACGACGTCGCGGCCGGTGCGCAAGCCGCCATCAACCTGCACCGCGATGCGGCCGCGCAAACCGTTCAGCACCAGCGTCTGATGGGTTTCGGCCAGGCCGATTTCCCACGGCTCCCCGGCATGATGGATCGAGGTCAGCGGGCTCGCACCGGTGCCGCCTTCGTGGCCGGCGATGGTGACGTGATCGGCATAGGCCTTGGCGACACCAGCGGCGATGGTGCCGACACCGATTTCGGCCACCAGCTTGACGCTCACCCAGGCCTTCGGATTGACGTTCTTCAGATCGTGGATGAGCTGCGCCAGATCCTCGATCGAGTAGATGTCGTGGTGCGGCGGCGGCGAGATCAGGCCGACGCCGGGAACCGAGTGGCGTGTCTTGGCGATCCAGTCGTCGACCTTATGGCCGGGCAGCTGGCCGCCCTCGCCCGGCTTGGCGCCCTGCGCCATCTTGATCTGCAGCATGTCGCCGTTGACCAGGTATTCGGCGTTGACGCCGAAACGCCCCGACGCCACCTGCTTAATCGACGAGCGCATCGAATCGCCGTTGTCGAGCGGCTTGTAGCGCCGCGGATCCTCGCCGCCTTCGCCGGTGTTCGAGCGTCCGCCGATGCGGTTCATGGCGATGGCGAGCGTGGTGTGCGCCTCCCACGAGATCGAGCCAAACGACATTGCGCCCGTGGAAAAGCGCTTCATGATGTTCTCAGCCGGTTCGACCTGGTCGAGGGGAATCGGCTCGGGCGCGAATTCGAAGTCGAGCAGACCGCGCAGCGCGATGGCCCCATCTTCTTGGTCGCCGGCGCGGCGCGCGTAGGCCTTGTACTTGCGGTAGTCGTTGCCGCGCACCGCGTGCTGCAGCAGCGCCACCGTGTCGCTGGTCCAGATATGCTGTTCGCCGCGCACGCGGTAGAGGATCTCGCCGCCCGGATCGAGCGCGTTGCGATAGATCGGCGCGTCGCCGAACGCCTGGCGGTGGCGGCGCACGGTCTCTTCGGCGATGTCCTTGAGGCCGATGCCTTCGACCGGTGACGTCGTGCCGGTGAAGTATTCGTCGAGCAGCGCGCGGTTGAGGCCGACGGCATCGAAGATCTGCGCGCCGCAATAGGATTGGAAGGTGCAAATGCCCATCTTGGACATCACCTTCATGATTCCCTTGGTCAGCGCCTTGATGTAGCGCTTCTGCGCCTCGACTTCGGGAACCAGCTTCTCGCCCAGATCACGCTTCAGCGTGGCGATGCTGTCGAGCGCCAGATAGGGATTGATCGCCTCGGCGCCATAGCCGGCGAGCAGGCAGATATCGTGCAGCTGCCGTGCCTCGCCGGTCTCCACGACCAGCCCAACCTCGGTGCGCAAACCGTCGCGGATCAGGCTGTGATGCACTGCGGCGGTCGCCAGCAGCGACGGCACGGCGATGTGCTCGGCGTCGAGTGCACGATCCGACAGCACGATGATGTTGGAGCCGGCGCGCACCGCCTCCTTGGCCTGATTGCAGATGCGCTTCAGCGCCGGTTCCATACCCGCGGCGCCTTCGGCCGCGTCATAGCAGATCGACAGCGTGAAGCTCTTGAAGTGACCGTTGGTGTTGTCCTCGATGCGGCGGATCCGCTCCATGTCCATGTTGGTCAGGACAGGCTGATGCAGTTCGAGACGGATGTGCGAGCCACCGGTTTCGAGATCGAGCAGGTTCGGCCGCGGACCGACCAGCGACACCAGCGCCATCACCAGCTCTTCGCGGATGCTGTCGATCGGCGGGTTCGTCACCTGCGCAAAGCGCTGCTGAAAATAGTCGAACAGCAGCTTCGGCCGGTCGCTCAGCACAGCCAACGGCGTGTCGCGGCCCATCGAACCGACTGTGTCTTCGGCCGTCAGCACCATCGGCTTGAGGAAGAACTTGATGTCTTCCTGCGTGTAACCGAAGGCCTGCTGGCGATCGAGTAGCACGTCCGCCGGCGGCGGCAGTGGCGCCACCTCTTCTGGCAGCGATTCGAGCTTGATCTGCGTCTGGTCGAGCCACTTCTGGTACGGCTTGGCGCGCGCGATCTCGGCCTTGAGCTCGGCGTCGTTGACGATCCGGCCCTTGGCGAGATCGACCAGCAGCATCTTGCCGGGCTCGAGCCGCCATTTGCGGACGATCTTGTCTTCGGGGAAATCGAGCACGCCGGCTTCCGATGCCATGACGACGTGATCGTCGGACGTGACGAGAAAGCGCGCCGGCCGCAACCCGTTGCGGTCGAGCGTCGCGCCGATCTGGCGGCCGTCGGTAAACGCAAGCGCGGCCGGGCCGTCCCACGGCTCCATCAGCGCCGCGTGATATTCGTAGAAGGCGCGCCGATCCTTATCCATCAGCGGGTTCTCGGACCACGCCTCCGGAATCATCATCATCAGCGCGTGCACCATCGGATAGCCGCCGGCGATCAGCAGCTCGAGGCAGTTGTCGAGCGTCGCCGAGTCGGAGTTTCCATCGCCAATGAGCGGCCACAGCTTGGCGAGATCTTCGCCCAGCAGCTTCGACGTCATCGAATGACGCCGCGCCATCATCCAGTTGATGTTGCCGCGCAGCGTGTTGATCTCGCCGTTATGGGCGAGGAAGCGGAACGGATGCGCCAGTTCCCACGATGGGAACGTGTTGGTCGAGAATCGCGCATGCACCAGCGCGAGCGCCGATTCGGTGCGCGGATCGTGGAGATCCCTGTAGTAGAGCGCGAGGCGCTCGGGGATCACCATGCCTTTGTAAATGACGGTGCGCGTCGACAGGCTGGCGATATAGAACGCCGCGATTTCCGGCAGCTTCTTGGCGCGCACGGTGGCGTGCGATTGCTTGCGTATGACGTAAAGCTTGCGCTCGAGCGCGTCGGCGTCGGCGCAGTTGGCACCACGGCCGACGAAGAACTGGCGGATGACCGGCTCGATCGGCTTGATGCTCTCGCCCAGTACCGTCGAATCCACCGGCACGTCGCGCCAGCCGAGCAGCGTCTGACCTTCGGCGGCGATGAGGCGCGTGATCGTGGCTTCGCATTCGCGCCTGGTTTCGGGATTGCGCGGCAGGAACACCATGCCGACGCCGTAGTGTCCAGCCACCGGCAGCGCGAAGCCCAACCTCCGAGCCTCGTCCCGGAACAGCTTTTCGGGCAATTGGATCAGGATGCCGGCGCCGTCACCTGCCAGCGGATCGGAGCCTACAGCGCCGCGATGCGCCAGGTTGTGCAGGATTTCGATGCCTTTGGCGAGGATGTCGTGGCTTTTGCGGTTCTTGATATGTGCAATGAAGCCAACGCCGCATGCGTCGTGTTCATGCGTCGGGTCGTACAAACCTTGTCGCGCAACTGTACCGTGCGCCGTCAAAACCCCATCCTCCCCCGATCCGATCGCCCCTGGGTCGCGTCCCAAGACCGGATCGGGCATTTCATCCTGCCGCATCGAATCCCGCTGCGGCGGTTTCGCGATGTGCTTTGTGGCAGCATCGCGGCAGGGCCCCATTGAGTCAAGAAAAGCCTAACGTTAAATGGGGTGTTTCCAGCCGGAAAAAACCCTTGGGACAACAGGGAAATCACGGTCAAGCGGCCCGCCCACAACCGGCACTTTCGCCGATGCGCTGACGCGTCGCACGACGTTGACAGTGCCGAAGCCCACGACGCATGGTTAAACGCGACATCAACCAGGACCAAGGTGACAGCGCGACGGCGCCGCACCACGTCCGGCGAGGGACGCGGCGCCAAACGCCGTCCGCAGAGAGGGATATCCGCGTGACCGGCCGCGCCCAGCTGAAATCCGTGACCCCGCGCAACGACGAGCTGACCGAGGCCAAGCGCCTCGACCTCTACCGCCTCCAGGTCGAGATCCGCGACTGCGAACAGCGCGCCTACGACCTGTTCCTGCAGGGTCTGGTCAAGGGCACGAGCCACCTGTCGCTCGGCCAGGAAGCCGTCGCGGCGGGCTTCGCCGGCGCAATGGAAAAAGGCGATCTGAGCTTCTGCACCTATCGCGGCCATGCCCATACCCTCGCGCGCGGCGTGCCGATGGAAAAGGTGCTGGGCGAACTGATGCAGCGCGACAACGGGTTGATGCGCGGCAAAGGCGGCTCGATGCACCTGACGTCGGTCGACCACGGCGTCATGGGCTCCTACGCGATCATCGGTGCGCATCTGCCGATCGCCTGCGGCGCCGCCTGGCGCGCGCAATACAAAGGCCAAAAGGACGTCTCGGTCTGCTTCTTCGGCGACGGCACCACCAACATCGGCGCGTTCCACGAGGCGCTCAATTTTGCTGTGGTGTGGAAGCTGCCGGTGATCTTCGTCTGCGAGAACAACCTGTACATGGAATACACGCCTATCGGTGAAGTAACCGCCGTGCAGCATCCGGCCGCCGATCGTGCCAGCGCCTATGGGCTCGAACGCATCGTCGTCGACGGCAACGATGCTGATGCGGTGTTCCGCGCCGCCCGCGCCGCCTTCGACAAGGCCCGCGCCGGTAATGGACCGTCGCTGATCGAGTGCATGACCTACCGATACAGCGGCCACTCGCGCGCCGATCCGGCGAAATACCGGCCAGCCGGCGAGCTTGAGGATTGGATGAAGCGGGATCCGATCCAGCTTTATCGCAACCGGCTGCTCGCCGCTGGCATCGGCGAATCCGCGCTCAAGGCAATCGAGCAGGACTCGAAGCGCAAGGTCGATGCCGCGACTGAAGCCTGCAAAGCGGCGCCGGCATCGCCGCCCGACATCCTGACCACCGACGTTTATGCCGACGGAGGCTGGGCATGGCGGAACTGACCTATCGCGACGCGGTGGCACGCGGCATCGCGCAGGAAATGAGTCGCGATCCCGACGTCGTTTTTCTCGGCGAGGATGTCGCCAAGGCTGGCGGCGTGTTCAAGGCCACGGTCGGCCTGCTCGAGCAGTTTGGGCCGCAGCGCGTGCGCGACACGCCCATTTCGGAACAGGCAATCCTGGGCGCCGCCATGGGCGCGGCGATGACCGGCTTGAAGCCGATTGCCGAGATCATGTTCTCGGACTTCCTGGCTGTTTGCTTCGACTACATCGCCAACGAGATTCCGAAATCGCGCTACATGTCGAACGGCCAGGTGAAGTGCCCGCTCGTTATCCGCACCGGCAACGGCGCCGGCTCGCGTTTCGGCGCGCAGCACAGCCAGAGCGTCGAGAACTGGGCGATGATGATTCCCGGCCTCAAGGTGGTGGCGCCGTCGACGCCGCGCGACGTCATCGGACTTATGGCCGCGGCGGTGCGTGATCCCGATCCGGTGATCTTCTTCGAGCACAAGTCGCTCTATGCGGCGAAAGGCGACGTTCCGGACGGCGAGATCGTCGATCGCCTCGGCACGGCCAAGATTGTCCGTTCCGGCAAGGACGCGACGGTGCTGGCACTGGCGCTGATGGTACCGCGCGCCCTCGCCGCCGCCGAGACGTTGGCCACGGAGCACGGCATCGACGTCGAGGTGATCGACGTGCGCTCGTTGGTGCCGCTCGACCTGGCGACTATTCTGGGTTCGGTCGCGCGCACGCACCATTTGTTCACTGTCGAGGAAAATCCGCGCCTGTGCGGCTGGGGCGCCGAGCTGGCTTCGATCGCCGCCGACGAAGCGTTCTACGATCTCGACGGACCGGTGGTGCGCATCACCACGCCGCACATTCCGCTGCCGGCGGCCGACAATCTTGAGGATCTGGCGCTGCCGAATGCGCCACGCATCGTCGATAAAATCCGCCGTTCGCTCAACGCGTGAGGTCGATCATGGGTGCGATGACGAAGGTGAAACTCAAGGATGCCCCAGACATCGAAGTGCCCACGGGCCTCTATATCGGCGGCCAGTTCCGCGCCGCGACCGGCGGCGGCCAGTTCGACGTGCTCAATCCCGCGACCGAGCAACCGCTGTGCAAGGTGGCCGACGGCACGGTCGACGATGCCAGGGCCGCGCTCGACGCTGCGTCGCGCGCCTTTCCAGCCTGGTCGGCGACCAATCCGCGCGACCGCGCCGAAATCCTGCGCAAATGCTTCGAGCTGGCGATCGCGCGCAAGGAATTCTTCGCCCGGCTGATGACGCTCGAGAACGGCAAGGCGCTGGCCGATTCGCGCGCTGAAGCCGCCTATGCCGCCGAATTCTTCCGCTGGTATTCGGAAGAAGCTCCGCGCAATCTCGGCGAGGTCTCCAGAGCGCCGTCAACGGGTGCACGCATCCTGGTGCAGCACAAGCCCGCTGGCGTCGCCGTGATGGTGACGCCGTGGAATTTTCCTGCAGCGATGGGCACGCGCAAGATCGCACCGGCGCTGGCCGCAGGCTGCACCGTCGTGCTCAAGCCGGCGTCGGAGACGCCGCTGACGATGCTGGCGCTCGCCGAACTGTTCCAGGAGGCCGGCGTGCCAGCCGGCGTCGTCAACATCGTGCCGTCGCGCAAGTCGGGCGCCGTGGTCAGTGCGATGCTGCACGATCCGCGCGTTCGCGTGATCTCGTTCACCGGCTCGACCGAGGTCGGCCGCAAGCTCTTGCATGAAGCCGCCGACAACGTCGTGCGACCGGCGATGGAGCTCGGCGGCAATGCGCCGTTCATCGTCTGCGAGGACGCCGACATCGACGCCGCGGTCGAAGGCGCGATGGTCGCCAAGATGCGCAACATGGGCGAAGCCTGTACCGCCGCCAACCGTTTCTACGTCCACGAGAAAGTGCACGACGCCTTCGTCGACAAATTCGCCGCCAAGATGAAGGCGCTGAAGGTCGGCAACGGTCTCGAAGACGGCGTCGCTGTCGGGCCGCTGGTCAACGCAGACACGCGCGACAAGGTCGCGGCGCTGGTCGAAGATGCACTCAACAAGGGCGCGCGCGCGGTACTCGGCGGCCAGCGCGTCAACCGCACCGGCTATTATTACCCGCCGACGGTCCTGGTCGACGTGCCCGACAACGCCCGTTGCCTGAAAGAAGAGATCTTCGGGCCGGTGGCGCCGATCCAGAAATTCCGCGACGAGGACGAGGCAATCCGCAAGGCGAACGACACCGAATTCGGCCTGATCTCCTATGTCTATACGCGCGACCTGTCGCGCGGCCTCAAGATTTCGGAACGGCTTGAGGCTGGCATGATCGGCCTCAACCGCGGCGTCGCTAGCGATCCGGCGGCGCCGTTCGGCGGCGCCAAGCAATCGGGCATCGGCCGCGAAGGTGCGCACGAAGGCATGATGGAATTCCTCGAGACGCAATACGTCTCGGTCACCTGGTAGGCGACGGCGGCCGCATGAATGTCATCATGCCGCAGCTGGGCGAGACCGTCGCCGAAGGCAAGGTCGCAAGCTGGTTCAAAAAGGTCGGTGACAAGGTCGCCGCCGGCGAAAATCTGTTCCTGATCGAGACCGACAAAGTCTCGATGGAGGTGCAGGCGACTGAAGCGGGCACGCTCACCGAAATCCGCGTGCCCGCCGGCGAAACCGTGCAGGTCGGCACCGTGGTCGCGGTGCTGGGCAAGGACGGAGAAAAGGTCACCGAGCCGAAACCGGCGGTTGCACGACCGGCAGCGAATGCCCCGAAATCTGCGCCGCAGCCTGCCGTCGCGACCGCGGCCAGCGCGCCGGTGACTGGCTATCGGCCGTTCACGCTCAAGCCCTTCGAAGAAGTCCGAACGCCGGTCGGCATCGCGCCGCCGCCGGCAGCATCACTCGATGGCCTCAAGATGACGCCGCTCGCCCGCCGCCTCATGCAGAATACGGGCGCCGATCCGGCGGCAATCGCGCAGCGGGTCAAGGCGCGCGGCGGCTGGCGCATTGCCGCGGCCGATGTCACCGCTGCGCCTGCTGCGCGCGCGCCCATTACCTTGCGCGAAGGCGATACGGTCGAGCCGCTCAATCGCATTCGCGCGCAAACCGCCGCCAATCTCGCCGACGCCTGGCGCACCATTCCGCACGCCTTCCAGGCGGTCGAACTCGATGTCACCGGCATCGCGGTTGCGCGCGACAAGGCAAAGACGGCGTTCGAGCAGCGCCACGGCGTCGCGTTGACCTATTTGCCGTTCATCGCCCGCGCGCTGTGCATCGCGCTCGGCCAATTCCCGCGCGCCAACGCCAGCTTCGACCGTGACCGGCTGATCCTGCATCGCGACATCAATCTCGGCATCGCCACCGACCTGGAACAGGATGGGTTGGTCGTGCCGGTGGTGCAGCGGGCCGAGGATTTGAATGTCGCTGGCCTGGCTAAGGCGATCGCGCGGCTGGCGGACAAGGCGCGCAGCGGCAAACTGACGCCGGCGGACCTCGCGGGCGCGACCTATACGCTCACCAACAACGGCAGCTTCGGCACGCGGTTCACCATGCCGGTGATCAATCCGCCCAACGTGGCGATCCTGTCGTTTGACGCCGTGCGCAAGGCACCGGTCGTGGTCGAGGGGCCGAAAGGCGACAGCATCGCCATCCGCCGCGTCACCATGATCGGCCAGAGCTTCGACCACCGCGCCTTCGACGGCAGCTATGCCGGGTCGCTGCTGCGCCGGATCAAGGAGATCGTCGAGACCCGCGACTGGGCGGCGGAACTCGGCTGAAGCCGAGGCCCGATCCTCTTTTACGTGCATTGAATAGTGCCGTGGTCCCGACATGCCCTGGCGTGGAGGCTTTTCATGCGGTTGCCTCTGGAACAAATATAGAACATGATGTACACTAATTACGTATATGCAGATCGTCGCGCTCGATCCCTTCATTCGCTGCTGCGGGCTGGTCCAACGCGGCGGTCCGGGCCTCGCCTGCGATAACGAAGGTTTGGCATTGGGGCCGGCGACCCTTGCCAAAAACGGACCGTGATGTCGCAGGGCGCCGACGGTGTCGATTGCGACCGCCCGACGAGGTGGCGCAAGCGCTTCGGTTGGCCTATGGGCCAGTTGCTGACCCGATTGTCGGGCGCTGGTGCCAGGGCTTGGCAAAGGTCACCGAGCGGCTGGCGCGCGGCGAGGACGCTCATGCGCGTATCTACGCTGTCCTCCTCGGATTTCCGGAAATCGCGCCAGAGGGCATGGCGAAGCTCGCCCAGGCGGCTGGGCTTGGGAAATACGGCACGGCTTGAGAAACCGAAGCGCGGGTGCCCGCTCATAACCCCGGCGGCGGCGAATGGACGAATGACGGCGGCGAGGTCGAGGTCGCAGCCGCCGGCGATCAAAAATGCCAAACTTGCCCAAGCGGCGGAAGTTACGGCGCCACTGGGATGTTCCGGATGGAAGGAAAAATTCGTTGCTGGGATTGCGCGATTAAGGCCGCCGGCGCGCAAGATTTACCGAATGACGAAAAGATAAAGATACTCGAGCCATATTTGCTCAATAGAAAATAGGCGAGGCTGAGATGACAAATCGCTCAGAATCTATCCGGGATATAAAAGAGGGCGATATCTTTCACGCCGTGGCTCCCAATGGAGCGAGCCTCGTTTGCCAAGCGCTTACTGTGAGCGATCCTACTATTGAAGCGCAGCGGATGTTCATGCCGGGTGAAATCTATCGCTTCGACCGAACCACCGGTGTTGATGATCGGGAGGGCATTCCAGGAAAAATCGATTCGGTTGCCCCGCTGCCGGACGATATCCGCGACGTTCTTTTAAAGCTCGACCATCGCAATCGGACGAGCAACGCTCCCGGGAGCGCCAAGTTGAGCGAGCCTGAGAAGAAAGCGCTGCTCTTCATTTACGATCACTATCGGAGTAATCAAATTTGAATCGATGAGCGATGGCTAATCGCGAAGCGGTCCTCCACAACATAAAAGTCGGCGATATTTTTCACGCCGAGGCCCCTAATGGGGCGAGCATGCCTTGTCAGGCGCTGACGATTACCGACAAGGCGATCGAAGCGCAGCGGATGTTCATGCCGGGCGAAATCCTTCGCTTCGACCGAACCATCGGACTCGAGCAAGGTAAAAAGGGCGGCGCGTGGAAAACAGTTATCCCGCTTCCGGACGATATCGCTCGCCTTATCTTGCGGGTGTACATGATAAACAACGTCTATCAACGATCAGATGGAACCACCTTCCTCAAGGACGGGGAGGAAACCGCTCCGGCGAGCATCGATTCAGTTGCGCCGCTTCCCAACGACATTCGCGACGTTCTTTTAAAGGTCGACCATCGCAATCGGACGAGCAACAATTTCGGGGACGCCAAGTTGAGCGAGCCGGAGAAGCGCGCGCTAGTCTTTATCCAACACCACTATCGCAACAATCAGATCTGACAGGCGGCACTCGATTTATTCCGCCGCCTGCGCTTTGGCGCGCTTCGCCGCTTTGGGCGCGATCGCCAGATGGTCCTCACCGGTTGCCGTAACGCCGACAGTCTCGCCATCCTTGATGGTGCCCTTGAGTAGCGCTTCGGCCAGCGGGTTCTGCAACTCGCGCTGGATGACGCGCTTCAGCGGCCGCGCGCCGTAGACCGGATCGTAGCCCGCTGCAGCCAGCCACGCGCGCGCCTTGGCATCGAGTTCGAGCGCGATCTTGCGTTCGGCCAGGAGCTTCTCCAGGCCCTTGAGCTGGATGGCGACAATGCCCTCCATGTCGGTGCGCGACAACCGGCGGAAGATCAGGATCTCGTCCAGGCGATTGAGGAATTCCGGCCGGAAGGCGGCGCGCACCGCCTCCATCACCTGGCCGCGCACGCTGGCGACGTCCTGGCCCTCGGGCAGATTGGCGAGGTACTCGCTACCCAGGTTTGATGTCAGGATGATGAGCGTGTTGCGGAAATCGACCGTGCGGCCCTGGCCGTCCGTCAGCCGGCCATCGTCGAGCACCTGAAGCAGCACGTTGAAGACGTCGGGATGCGCCTTTTCGACCTCGTCGAACAGGATCACCTGATAAGGCCGCCGCCGCACTGCCTCGGTGAGCGCGCCGCCCTCTTCATAACCGACATAGCCCGGCGGTGCGCCGATGAGCCGCGCGACCGCGTGCTTTTCCATGTACTCCGACATGTCGACGCGCAGGATCGCCTGGTCGCTGTCGAACAAGAACCCGGCGAGCGCCTTGGCGAGCTCGGTCTTGCCGACGCCCGTCGGACCGAGGAACAGGAACGAGCCGATCGGCCGGTTCGGATCCTGCAGGCCGGCGCGGGCGCGGCGGATCGCGTTCGAGACCGCGACCACGGCCTCGTCCTGGCCGACGACGCGGCGCCGCAGGTTCGATTCCATCTGCAGCAGCTTTTCGCGCTGGCCTTCGAGCATCTTGTCGACCGGAATGCCGGTCCAACGCGACACCACGGCGGCGATATGCTGTTCGGTCACCGCTTCGTCGATCATGCGGTTGCCCTCGGCGGCTTCGGCCGCCTTGAGCTTCTTTTCGAGGTCGGGAATGACGGCGTAGGTCAACTCGCCAGCGCGGGTGAAATCGCCTTTGCGCTGCGCCTGTTCGAGCTCGACGCGCGCCTTGTCGATCTGCTCCTTGAGCTTTTGTGCGCCTGCCATCTGCTCTTTTTCGGCGCGCCAGCGCGCCGTCAGGTCGGCCGACTGCTTCTCGAGCGTCGTAAGCTCGACTTCCAACTTCTTCAGGCGGTCCTTCGACGCGGGGTCGGTTTCCTTCTTGAGCGCCTCGCGCTCAATCTTGAGCTGGACGATGCGGCGATCGAGCTCGTCGATCTCCTCGGGTTTCGATTCCGCCTCCATGCGCAGGCGCGAAGCGGCCTCGTCCATCAGATCGATCGCCTTGTCGGGCAGGAAGCGGTCGGTGATATAGCGGTTCGACAACGTGGCGGCGGCAACGATGGCGCCGTCGGTGATGCGCACGCCGTGATGCAGCTCGTACTTTTCCTTGATGCCGCGCAGGATCGAGATTGTGTCCTCGACCGACGGTTCGTTGACGAACACCGGCTGGAAGCGCCGCGCCAGGGCGGCATCCTTCTCGATATGCTTGCGGTATTCGTCGAGCGTCGTGGCGCCGACGCAATGCAGCTCGCCGCGCGCCAACGCCGGCTTGAGCATGTTGGATGCGTCCATTGCGCCTTCAGCCTTGCCGGCGCCGACCAGGGTATGGAGTTCGTCGATGAAGACGATGATCTCGCCGGCGCTCGCCGTAATTTCTGACAATACCGCCTTGAGGCGCTCTTCGAATTCGCCGCGGAACTTGGCGCCGGCGACCAGCGCACCGAGATCGAGCGCCAGCAATCGCTTGTCCTTGAGGCTTTCCGGCACGTCGCCGTGGACGATGCGCAGCGCCAAGCCTTCGACGATGGCGGTCTTGCCGACGCCGGGCTCGCCGATCAGGACCGGATTGTTCTTGGTACGGCGCGACAGCACCTGGATGGTGCGGCGGATTTCCTCGTCGCGGCCGATGACCGGATCGAGCTTGCCGTCGCGTGCCGCCGCGGTGAGATCGCGGGCGTATTTCTTCAGCGCGTCATAGCCTTCCTCGGCGCTGGTGCTGTCGGCGGTGCGGCCTTTGCGGATCTGTTCGATGGCGGCGTTGAGATTCTGCGCGTTGATTCCGGCGGCAGCCAGGGCCTTGCCAGCCGCGGAATTCTTATCAAGTGCCAGCGCCAGCAGCAGCCGTTCGGCCGTGACAAAGCTGTCGCCGGCCTTGGTCGCGATCTTCTCGGCTTCGCCGAAGAGCCGCGCCAGATCCGATGAGGCATAGGCCTGGCCGGCGCCGGCGCCTTCAACGCGCGGCAGCTTGGCCAACGCAGCTTCGGTAGCAGCAAGTGCACGCGCCGGATCGCCGCCGGCGGCGCGGATCAGATTGGCCGCAAGCCCTTCCTTGTCGTCGAGCAGCACCTTGAGCAGGTGCTCGGGAACGATCTGCTGGTGGCCGGAACGCTGCGCCAGCGTCTGCGCCGCCTGAACGAAGCCCTTGGAGCGCTCCGTATATTTTTCGAAGTCCATCGGACCCTCTTTGTGACCGACGCAACCGCCCTTCTTGGAAGCAGCGGCAGCACCTTCCGACACAAATATGGGGTAATTTCGGCCGCCGACAAGGGCGGCCGGGCCTGTCAATCAGCCCAATTCAGGGATACGCGGACGCGCCGCGTCGCCTAGGCGTTGTAGTCGGGGTCGACCGGCGGTATCGGCTGCTGCGCGCCCGGACCGCCTGGCGCCACCGATGTCTGGTGCGACGGCTGCGGTGGTTGCGGCTGTTGCTGCTGCGATTGATGCTGCTGCGGCTGTATCGGTTGCTGCGGTTGATGCTGATGCGGTTGATGCTGCTGCGGCATCGGCTGGTGATGCTGCTGCGGTTGATGCTGCTGCGG
>Ga0187815_10000160_pt1 | contig 34049 bp, 35 predicted proteins | sample NC_S_5_FD_132962 | JGI IMG/M metagenome (GOLD analysis project Ga0187815, IMG submission 132962) | Wetland sediment microbial communities from Neuse River Estuary, North Carolina, USA - ASW-S_5 | ecosystem: Environmental > Aquatic > Freshwater > Wetlands > Sediment | place: USA: North Carolina... | reverse complement strand
GGATCCGGGGAACTCTACTGCGAGAACTGCGGGAAGGAGACGCCCCACCGCCTGCTCCGCGCGAAGCGGTCCTCCGGCGCGTCTCCCACGAGCGTCTCGGGAGTCGCCCGCTGCCGCATCTGCCGTTGGACGCATCCGTTCTCCTCCACGAGCGAACGGTCGGTGGAAGCGGCCGTGATCGTCTCTCAGGGGGCTCGGTCCGAGCGACGACGGGTCCCGTTGCCCCGCCGCCTGACCGTGGCGGTCGGCACGCGGATCTCCGACCGAGGGGTGGCTCTCCGCATCACCCGGATCGAACAGCGCGGCGGACGGTCGGTCGAGACATCCCCCGCTCCCGAGATCGCCACGCTGTGGGCGGTCGAAGGGGACGAGACCGTCGTTCCCGTCTCGGTCGTCGAGGGTCCACGGACGTCGGCCCGGGTGCTTCGCCTCTCCCCGTCGTCGCGCCTCGAGGTCGGGGCCAAGCTCGAGATCGAAGGGGAGGCAATCCTGATCGTAGGGGTTCGAGCCCGAGGTCGGACGTGGAGGGTGATCGGCGACGCGTTCGCGGCGACCGAGGTCCAACGCGTCTACGGCCGGCGGATGCTGAGGCCACCGGCCGGTAGGAGGGACTGGAGCAACGAACGCGAGATCCCGAGGTCTCGCGCCAGCTCGACCTCCTTCTCCGCTCGTTCGCGCTCCTCCCCCGGCGTGAGAAGGACGGCAACGCTCCCGCGGGCGGCGATCGCGACCGGTGGGGCCGCGACCCATCGCTCTTCGCCCTCGTAGCGGATCCTTCCGAGCCCCAGTTCGAGCGGAACGTCCCGGACGAAGTGCTTCGTCCCCCGGATCACGAACGCTCCTCGAGGGACGAACTCTCCCGAGACCGCGGACTTCGACACCTGCTCGGGCGTCGCCCAGAACGCCGACGCGGACGCGAGACCCGCGCGCCACGCCTTCGAGAACGCCACCGCCCACTGCGCCGCCTCGCGCAGCGTCGCCTCGGTCACGCTCACGGGCGGCGTCGGGCGCTTGACGATAACGCTCGCCGCCCCCTGGAGGTCCGCGTGGACGTAGAAGTCCCCGTCCTTGAGGTTCCGCCGAACGAGGACGTCGTTCGAGGCCGCGTCCCGGCCCGCGATCACGATCGCCCCCTCGGAGCTCACGAACCATCGGTGGCGTTCGAACCAGCGCCTCTTCTCGACCGGGGCCGCGGGCGCTCCACGTTCCCCTCCGCGGGGCCCGGCCGGCACCGCCTGGCGGGCCTCGGTCTCTTGGAGCGCCGCGACCGCGCCCTCGAGCTTCTCCGAGAGCCGCTTCGACTCCTCGTAGAGGGTCTGGGCGGTCCTTCGGACCGTGCTCTCGACCGGGAGCGCGACGGACCGGCCTCCGAGGTCGATCGTGAGGGTTCGAGGCCGAGGGTCCTTCGAGGCGGCTTCTGCGAGGGCGGCCTCGACCAACGTGTAGTGGGAAAGCACCGCCTCCGCGTCCTCCTTCCGCGCCCGGGCCGCCGAATCGAGCTCCGCGATCGCGGTTCGTTGCCGTTCGACCAGACGGGCGATCTGCCGACGTTCCTCAACGGCCGCAGCCTCCTCCGGGGTCGTTGCGGGCGTCACGATGGTCCGGAAGTACTCGGCCGCGGCCTCGGAGAACGAGGCCCGTTCGAGCACCTCGGCGTCCGCGATCCCCTCCCAGCGGCGCGAGCGATACGGTGTCGCGTCGAGCGCGGTGTCCCCCCGCAGGACGAGGTACCCGCGGGGGTGGTCGCCGAGCTCGCGGACGAGCTCCCGCAGGGTGGAGTGGAGGCGGGGGGCGACCTCCCCGGCCGAGGTCGCCGCCGGTTCGGTCCCTACCCACCCCCCTCGAGCGATCACTTCCTCGGCGACGGGTCCCCCGAGCGCGAGCCGCGCGGCGAGCGTGCTCGCAAGGTCGGTCCTTGAGCGGCCTAGTTCGGACTCGATCTCCGCCGGGCTGAGCGACCACGGGTCGGCCCGCTTAGGCGGACGCACGTACGGCGCCCCCGCGCGAACGTCACGATGTGCCCATCGCCGGGGCTTGGAGGCCGCAAGGATCCGGCCGCCCCGGGAGAGGATGAGATTGCCGGCGCCGAACAGTTCGAGGGCGAGAACGAGCTCCTCGGGCTCCGTGGAACGTCCGAACACGAGCTCGAGGTACCGCTCCGCGCCCGGCTCGGTCACGCTCCGGAGGACGGCGCCGGTGAACACCCGACGGATCTCGCGCGCGATCGGCGAGAGCTCCTCGGAGTGGGCCTCACCGTGCGGCAGGACGGCGGCGTAGCGACCCGGCACGAGGAGGAGGTCCTGCCGGCCCGAACCGAGGCTGCGAAGAACGACCGACCAACCTCCGTCCGGAAGGTCGAACGCCTTATCGACGCGAGATCGTTCGAGCGACCGAAGCTCGCGCACGACGGCGAGCGTGTCGAGCGAAGTGAAGCGATCCTTGGGGCCCGGGTCCGTCGGCACAGCCACTGACCCCCGTCCCGAGGGCCGAGACCCGGCACCACACCTTAAGGGTTCGGCGCGGTGGGGCGGAGCGTGGCCCCGGCGCCCCCGGAACCCGCCAACGGTTGGCGGCGGAAAGCCGCCGAATTCGTCGATCGGTTCGTGACCCCCAACGCCGGGACGATCGATCGCACCGACCGAGTCCCCGAGGAGCTCGTCGGGCGGCTCGCATCGGGAGGGTTCCTCGGGCTGGGCGTCCCCACCGAATGGGGCGGTTCGGGGGGATCCGCCCAAGCCGAGGTCGCGGTGCTGGAAGAACTCGCGCGAGGGAGCGCCGCGATCGCGGTGCTGGTCGCGGTCCACACGACCGTGTGCGCGACGCCGATCCTCGACTGGGGGACCCCCGAACAGAAGGAGCGATACCTGCGACCGCTCGCCCGCGGCGATCGTCTCGGCGCCTTCGGTCTGACAGAACCGGGAGCCGGGTCCGATGCCGCGGGGCTGCGGACCCGCTACGTTCGCGCCCCGGACGGGTTCGTCCTGAACGGCTCGAAGATGTTCATCTCGAACGCGGTGAGCGCGGGCGTCGTGCTCGTGTTCGCGACGCGCGACCCCGCGTTGGGACACCGCGGTGTCTCCGCGTTCGTCGTTCCCCCGGGAACGGCCGGTTTCTCGGTCGCGCAACGGATGGACAAGCTCGGCCTCCGTGGGAGCGAGACGACCGAGCTCGTCCTCGACGGCGTGAAGCTCCCCGTCGATTCGCTGCTCGGGCCCGAGGGCGAGGGACTCAAGGTCGCCTTCCAAGGGCTCGCCGGAGGGCGGGTCGGGATCGCGGCCTGCGCTCTCGGCGTTGCGCGGGCGGCGTTCGAGGAGATGCGGGCGAGCGTTCGAGCCGACGACGCGGAATGGAAGCGGTCCGTCCTGGCGAGGGCGTACGCCGACCTATTGGCCGCCCGCGCGCTCGTGGAACGCGCCGCCCTCCTCAAGGATTCCGGCGCACCGTTCGCGACGGACGCCTCGGTGGCCAAGCTGGTCGCATCCAGGGCAGCGGTCTCGATCGCCAACGCGGGCGTCGATGTCGCGGGCGTGATGGGCACTCGGTCCGGGGTCGCCGCGGAACGGCTCCTCCGTGACGCACGCGTGTTCCCGCTGGTCGAGGGGACCACGGAGATCCAGGAGCTGATCCTCGCGCGCAGCCTCCTCGCGCCCCCGAACGAACCAACGCTCTAGTACGACCGCCGGCTCCAACCCCTCGATGCCGTCCCGCGGAGCGGACCGGACCGCCCGCCGTCGGTCCCCCGCGGAGAGTCCCTCCTCCGTTCCGCTCGAGCGCACGACGCTCGACCCGGCGGTCCGGAAGATCCTTGAGGCCGACGGGATCACCCAGCTCTATCCCCCCCAGGCGAGCGCGTTGGGGCCGGTCCTCGCTGGCGAAAGCCTCGTCCTCGCGTGCCCGACGGCGAGCGGTAAGTCCCTGGTCGCGTACCTCGCGTTGCTGAGGGCGGCTCGGGCGGGCCGGACGGCGCTCTACCTCGTCCCGTTGCGAGCCCTCGCGTCCGAGAAGGCCGAGGAGCTCGAGAAGTTCGCCGAGCTCGGCCTCAAGGTCGGGATCTCCATCGGTGACTTCGACCTCCCGGCCGAGCGGCTCGAGAAGCTCGACGTCCTCGTCGCCACGAGCGAGAAGGCCGACGGGCTCCTCCGGCGGCACTCTCCGTGGCTCGACCGGCTCGGGGTGGTCGTGGCCGACGAGGTCCACCTCATGCGCGACCCCGAGCGGGGTCCGACGCTCGAGGTCAGCCTGACGCGGCTCCGCCGATCGTACCCGGACCTCCAGGTGGTCGCGCTGTCGGCGACCGTCGGGAACTCCGAGGAGCTCGCCGCCTGGCTGGACGCCCGCCACATCTCCAGCGACTTCCGCCCGGTCCCCCTCAAGCTCGGAGTTTACCTCGACGGCCGGATCACGTTCACCGATCTCTCGACCCGCGAGGTCCGGCCGCCGGGCGACCCGATCCCGCGGCTCGTGCGGACCGTCGTCGAGGAGGGGGGCCAGGCGCTGGTGTTCGTGAACACCCGAAGGGCGAGCGAGCAGGTCGCGCGGTCGCTCACGGGGACCGTTCTCCCGCTCCTGGGCGATGACGAACGGGCTCGTGCGCGCGCCGCCGCCCAGGAGCTCACCGTCATCTCGGAGGAGGACACCGAGGGCGTTCGACGGCTGAGCGGGCTCCTCCCGTACGGCGTCGCGTTCCACAACGCCTCGCTCACCAACTCGGAGCGGCGGGTCGTCGAGCGAGCGTTCCGGGACCGCGCGCTGAAGGTCCTGGTCGCCACACCGACCCTCGCGGCCGGGATCAACCTTCCCGCGCGTCGGGTGATCGTCCGTGACACGAACCGCTACGACGACCGGATCGGGATGCAGGCGCCGATCCCTGCGCTCGAGGTCCACCAGATGCTTGGCCGGGCCGGTCGGCCCCGCTTCGACCCCGTCGGCGAGGCCCTCCTGCTCGCCCGCGGCCCGGAGGACGAGGAGAACCTCCTGGACGGCTACCTCGCCGCACCCCCCGAGCCGATCGTCAGCCGCCTCGCGTCGGAACCGGCCCTCCGGATGCACGTCCTCGCCCTCGTGGCGAGCGGCGCGGTCTCGACCGATGCCGACCTCGAGGGATTCTTCGCCGCGACGTTCTACGGCCACACCCTACCGCTCCCGGACCTCCACGCGAACGTCGCGACCGTCCGCCGGTTCCTGGAGGAGAACGACTTCTTGGTCCGCGGTCCAACCCTTCGGGCGACCCGGTTCGGGGAGCTCACGAGCCAGTTGTACCTCGATCCCCTGAGCGCTCTCGTCCTCCGGGGCGTTCTCGAGCGGGCGCCGATCGGCGTGGGGGAGTTCCCGCTCCTGGCCGCGATCGCGGCCACGCCGGACCTGCCTCCCCTCTTCCTTCGTCGGGGGGAAGAGGCGGACATGAGGGCGCGGTTCGCGGCGGAGGCGGAGGAGCTCCTCGTGAAACCGGAGGAGCCGCCGCTCGACCTCGATCCCGACTCGTTCCTCGCGACCCTGAAGACCGCCTCCGTGCTGGAAGCGTGGATCGCCGAGACTCCGATCGTGGAGATCACCGAGCGCTTCGCCATCGGCGCGGGCGACCTGCGAACGAAGGTCGAGGACGCGGACTGGTTGCTCTTCGCGGCCGGACGCCTGGCGGCCACCTTTCAGCGGCGTCTCTCCCGGGCGATCGACGACCTGTCGCTGCGGGTCCGCTACGGGGCGAAGGAGGAGCTGCTCGACCTCGTGCGACTTCGGGGCATCGGTCGGGTCCGGGCCCGCCGGCTCTACCGGGCGGGGTTCGCGGACCGCGAGGCGCTCCGGGCGGCGCCCGTCGAACGGATCGAGCAGGCGCTCGGCTCGTCGCGGCTCGCCGAGATGGTCACGGCGCAGCTCGTCCGACAGGACGCCACCGGGGCCCGCCCGACGCCGACGGCGTCGGCGCCGGTCGATCCGGGTCCCGGTAGGTCTCGCCGTCGCCTCGAGGAGTACCACTCCGATACGGCGCCGTGACCCACTCGTCGATCGGGGTCAGGACGCGAACGATCGATCGCGTGCCGCCGGCCCCGCCGGTTCGGATCTCCCGGCGGACGTAGCCCGCACGCTCCAGCCGCACGATCCGGCGCCAGAGCGTGGTCGTGGGCAGCGGACGACGACCTTCCTCGCCCGCGAGGGCCGCCTCGAGTCGTTTGACGTCCCCGAGCGCCGCCGAGACGCCTCCGCTCGCCGAATCGATCGCACGGACGACGCGCGTCTCGACCGCCACCCCCTCGGCCGACTCGAACCGGGCCGGAGCCGCCTCGTGCGAGCGCGGACAACCCAGGAGCTCGCGCCGAAGGACGTCGACCGCGCGCCGGGCGCCGCCCCCGTCCGCGACCGCGTGCTCGACGACCCTCGAGACGAGCGTGGAGGGGGGCGGCCGGCCGAGCGCGCGCTCCGCGCGATCGGCCACGATCGCCCGGAGATGGGCCTCGGCGTAGGGACCTACCTCGACGAACGGGCGCACCGCGATCCGACCCTCGACGTCCGCGACGGCGGTCGAGAGTCCGTCCTGAGATCCGGCAAGGATCGTCCAGAGCAGAGGCAGGCCGCTCTCTCCCTCGGGGAGGAACCGGTCGGGGCTCCCGAACGCCCGGAGGATCGGCCCGAGGTCCGGGCCCCCGACCCCCACGTCGTCCAGGACGACGACCGTGGGCCGCCGCTCACGACGCAACCGACGCAGGACCCCCGCGATCACCTCGGCGGTGGGAAAGCCGCGGCCATCGAACCCTTCGTCGAACCGCCGCAGGAGCGCGGTCGCGACCCCGTGCGCCCCTCGCAAGCCGGCGGTACGGACCGCGAGGATCCGCGGTGCGGGCTCGGCGGACGCCTGACGCAGGCGATCGACGACCTCACGCGCCGCCCGACGAGCGATGGTGGAGGTCCCGCTCCCCGAGGCCCCGGCGACCGCCACGACCCAAGGCGACGGGGCCTTCGGGACCGGGGCGTCCAGGCGCCGGACCACCTCGCTCAGCTCTCGCTCTCGGCCGACGGCGAGAGGGGGCAGCCAGTCGTTCGCGAGGACCTCGGGGTTCGTGGTGGGCATCATCGATGGCCAACATACCTGCGCAATATAAGAATACTGTTTACAACATGGTGCGGGAGTGGAATCTGACCAACGGGCTCAGCCTCCGCCCTCCGCGCGGCTCCGCGCACGAAGGTCGCACGGAGGCCCGCGCTTCGCGGGGCCGCCCGCTTAAATTCCACCGGGGCTCGGGCGTTCCCGAAGGCGGCTTCGATGGGGTATCGGGTCACCCTCATCCCCGGGGACGGGATCGGTCCCGAGGTCACCGCGGCGGCCCGACGCGTCGCCGAAGCGACCGGTGTCTCGATCGACTGGGACGTCGTCGAGGCGGGCGAGGTCGCGATCAAGGCTCAGGGAACCCCCCTTCCCGACACCGTGCTCGACTCGGTGCGGAGAAACCGAGTCGCGCTTAAGGGACCCATCACGACCCCGATCGGTGGAGGGTTCCGCTCGGTGAACGTCGCCCTTCGCCAACAGCTCGACCTCTACGCCTCCGTCCGACCCGCTCGCGCGATCGCCGGCGAGGGCACCCGCTTCCCGGAAACGGACCTGGTCGTCGTGCGAGAAGCGACCGAGGGGCTCTACTCGGGGGTCGAACACTGGGTCGACCGCGACCATACGGCGGCCGAGACCGTGAACGTCCTCACCCGCAAGGCGTCCGACCGGATCGTTAGGTTCGCGTTCGAGCTCGCCCGGCGCGACCACCGCCGGCACGTGACCGCCGTCCACAAGGCGAACATCATGAAGACAACGGGCACGCTGTTCCAGTCCGCCTTTCGGGAGATCGCCCCGAAGTACCCGGAGATCACGGCCGATGAGCGCCTGATCGACAACATGTGCATGCAGCTCGTGAAGAAGCCGTCGGAGTACGACGTGATCGTCACGACCAACCTGTTCGGGGACATTCTTTCCGACCTCTGCGCGGGACTCGCCGGCGGCCTAGGCGTCGCCCCGGGGGCCCTCTTCGGCGACGCGATCGCCGCGTTCGAGCCGGTCCACGGTTCTGCACCGAAGTACGCGGGCCAGGACCGGGCGGACCCGGTGGCGGAGATCCTGTGCGTCGAGCTCCTCCTTCGCCACCTGGGCGAGCGGGAGGCCGCCGACCGGGTCTTCCGCGCGGTCTGGGAAACGATCGCCGAGAAGAGGTTCGTCACGTACGACCTCGCGCTGCCGGGGTACACCCAACGCCCGGTCCCTCCGTCGTCGTGCTCGGCGATGGCGAAGGAGATCGCCCGCAAGGTCCCCGAGGTCGACCTCGGGACTCCCCTTCCCCGCCCGATGGCGCCTGGCGGTGCACCGGGCGACGCCCAGCTCGAGGCGTGAACTCCTCAATCCCCGACGACCTTCACGACCACGCGCTTGGGCCGCCGTCCGTCGAACTCACCGTAGAACACCTGCTCCCAGGGGCCCAGATCGAGGTCTCCGGCCGTCACGGGCAGGACGACCTGGTGGCCGATCAGGAGGTTCTTGAGGTGGGCGTCGCCGTTGGTCTCCCCGGTCTTGTGATGCTCGTACTCCCCGGGCGGCGCCAGGCGATCGGCCCAGCCTTGAATGTCGTGAAGGAGTCCCTTTTCGTCGTCGTTCACGAACACCGCCGACGTGATGTGCATCGACGAGACGAGGACGAGCCCCTCCCTCACGCCGCTCCCGCGGACGATCGCGCGGACCCGGTCCGTGATGTTCACGAGCTCTCGGGGCGTGGCCGTCCGCATCACTAGGTACTCGGTTCGGCTTGCCATCCTCCGCCGATGTCCGTCGGGTAGTTTTAAGTCTGCGAGGACCCAGGTTCATCGATAGTGATCGGTTCGGTCGGCTCCCGCCCGGTCCGTATCCCCCGGTCCGGCACGGGGTCCCCCAGGGTCGTGCGGCTCCCGACCGCGGCTCGAACGGTCCCGCTTCCGGAACGTGCCGCGACGCTGGAGCGGAGGGAGAACCACGCCGGCACGCAACGGGCGACTCGCATCGCCGTACTCTTCGTCGTCGGGATCGCCGTTCTCTTCACCGCGCTCACCCTCTATGCCCGGGCGGCCCCCGGCGGGACGAGTCCGGGCGCGGGGCAGGAGGTCGACATCTTCGGATTGCTCGGGGCTGCGATCGCTCTTGCCGGGGCCATCCTCGCTCTCGCTTCCGCTCCGCGCGCGATCGAGGTCGGGGCGGCCGAGACCGTCGTCGTCGGCCGGTTCGGTCGGCGACGTCGCTTCCCCACGCTGGGCGGGCTGTCCGTCCGGCTCGTCCGACGCTACCCCTCCGGCATCCTCTCCGACCAGGAGGTCGACGCCGTGGAGGTCTCGGGAGGCACGCAGCGCGCGACCTACTTCCTCGAGGAAGGGCTCCTGAAGATCACGACCGAAGACGCTGGCACGGGCCGGGGCTGAGCGGCCGGCCTTACTCGAGAACGTCCTCGAGCTCGCTCGCCACGAGAGTGAGAAGCTGATCGAGGGACCGGTTCTTGAGTTCGGTGATGTGCCCCGCGTCCGTCTCGAGCCGGGCGAGGAACTCGTCCCCGTCCCGGACGAACGACAGCGACAGCACGTGGCGACGACCCCCGGGCAACGGAACCTCGAGCTCGGGGACCTTCACGACCGGCGGGGCGGCGGACTTCTTCGCCGGAGGCGCGGGCTTTCGAGCGGGCTTCGCGCTCCCCTTCGCCACCTTTTTCGGAGCCGGCTTCGCAGGCTTCCGTGGCGGAGGCCGTCGTGCGGCCGGACGCTTTTTCGCGGAGGAACGCGAGCGCGGGGCCGGTCGGCGAGCCGAAACCATCTCGAGGGCCCTCGAGTCGGGCGCACCAAGCCCTCCTATTTATGGATATGGTGACCGCGCCCCTCGAGAACAGGGGACGGCGGCTCCGTGAGCATCGATTTAGGAGTAGAGGCCCCTCGCGTGAGGCGGATGGGCGGTCTCGACCCGGACGGCGGGCGGTCGGGGAGCACGGTAGGGACCCCCCTCCGGGTCGAAACGGTCCTCTTCCTCGCCGGTATCGCCCTCCTCTTGGTGTTCCTGGCCCTGGAACCGTTCCTCTCGTACGCGCTGTTCGGGTCGGACACGGGCGAGTACTACCGTCTCACGGCGGACCTGGTCACCACGGGGTCGATCCCGCACGGGTCGGCGTACCTGGGCTGGGGGAGCGCCTACCCGGACTTTCCTGGGATCTACGTGCTGGGGGGCGGCGCGGCGGAAGCGCTCCACCTGAGCGTCTTCACCGGGCTCACGGTTGTCGTGCCCGTCGTCGCGGTCCTCTCCGTTCTACCCCTCTTCCTCCTCCTTCGTCGACTCTACCCGAACGATACGGTCGCCCTCCTGAGCGCCGCGATCGCCTCGGTCGCGATGCCCCGTCTCTTCTCGATCGCGCACCCGGCGCCGCTCGCCCTCGGAGACTTCCTGAGCGTGGCGTGCCTCTGGATGCTCGTCGAGGGCCGATCCGACCGGCGCTGGTACGTTCCCCTTTCCCTGACGTCGGGGGCCCTCATCGTGACCCATCACCTTTCGAGCTACTTCTTTGCGATCGGCGCGCTGGGCGGAATCGTCTTCCTCGAGCTGTGGCGGCCGGGACTCTGGAGCCGGCGGTTTCCGCTCCGTGAGTTCGTCTTTCTCGGAGCCTTCCTCACCGCCACCTTCGGCTTCTGGTTCTACGGCACGTACGATTTCGTATCGAAGGTCCTGCTTCCCGGTTTCGGGGGTCGCGCTTACGTCGGCTTCGGCGCGCTCGAGCTGGCGGGCCTGGCCGCGATCGCTCTGTTGGCGGGACTCGTTCGATGGCGCCGCTCGCGCCATCGCCGAAGACGAGGTTGGGTTCGCCTACCGACCGAGCGGAGCACGCTGAGGGACGCGATCGCGATCGCCGTGGGCGTCGGCGTGGGGGTATCGCTTCTCCTCGTCGTCCCGATCCCGGGGACGAGCCAAACGACCAGCCCCACAGCGCTCCTGTGGTTCGCGCCCATCCTCGCCCTAGGGATCTTCTGCGCGGGCAGCCGTCGCTCGCTCTCCCCCGCGCGGACGGGCCCGTTCGGGCTCACGTGGCTCGGGGCTCTCGGCCTCTCGACCGTCGCGATGCTCGGTCTGGCCGCGCTCGGGACGACGTTTCCCCAGTACTCGGTCGCGGTCGGCTTCGCCGACACGCTCTCGCCCGGGCGACATGTGGAGTATCTGTTCCTCCCGCTGGGCCTCCTCATGGCGGTCGGGATGGCGCGTGTCGTCACGCGGGCGGGCGACCGGTGGGGCGGTCGCGCGATGGTCGCCGCCTCGCTGGCGGTCGTGGTGGTGGTCGCGGCGAACGCTGCGATCGTCTATCCTCCGCAATCCGATTTCGGAGGGTTCGAGGAGGGGTTGACCCGAGGGGACGCCGCCCTCTGGATGTGGGTCGGGATCGCGATCCCCACGAACCAGACGGTGGCGAGCGACCACCGGCTGAGCTCGATGCTCTTCGGGTTCGACGGGAACGCCGCGACCTGGGTCACGACGCCGGGGCTGTTCGTCTCGTCCAACTGGACCCAGGCCTACACGGAGCTTCGCAGCGTCGGGGTCCCCAACCCGGCCTATCCCCACGCGATCGACTTCGTGGCCGTGGACGGCGTGATGCGCACGGGGGTCGCGCTCGACCCTTCGGCGCTCGCGCTGCCGCTGAGCCACGATGCGATCGTCTGGTTCGAAGGCCCGCCGTTCATCCCCGTGTACGAGAACGGGCTCGAGGTCGTCTACCTCGTCGACTCGACTCTCTTGCGTCCGTAAGGGGTCAACGACCCGTCGCGCGCCCAGAGGAGCAACGGGGCTCGGCCTTCCTCCGAGAGCTGCTCGAGAAGCCGCTGAGCCCACGAGAGCTTGGCGAGCTTTCGCGAGCGGTCGGGCTCCCCGACGTCCCCGACCGTCCGGAAGTCGAAGCCCCACAGGAGGATCCGGTTCGCGCCCAGCTCTTCCGCGAGGTACGCGGCGCGGTCCCCGTCGGTGAACCCGCCGACGTCGATCAACGCGGATCGCGGGGCCCCCGCCCATGAGCCGGCGAGCTCTCCCGGGAACTCGGGGACCCATCGTTCGAGCGCCGGGACGTTGTCCCCATGGGCGTGCACCAGGACGAGGCTTCCCCGCTGGTTCGCCGTGACCTCGGACGGAACCGGACCGTCCAAGTCGGTGACGATGATGTCCGGGACGAGGCCACCCTCGAGACATCGCTCGGCGGCGCCGTCGGCCGCGATGAGCGCGGGACGCTGGTACGAGGAAGGAAGACGCCACACCGGGGGCGGCCCCACGTCCGGGGCCAGCCCTACGACGACGACGTCACGACCCTGGATGCGGCGCCGGAGACGTTCGAGGGGAGCTGCCCGGTCGGACGGCTTGAGCAGGCTCTCGAGGGTCGCGGCCGCGAGCTCTTCCCGCGCCAAAGGGAAACCGAACTCTTCTCGAATCCTGGCGTAGCGCGGGGCCCATACGTCGTATCGCACGACTCGCCCCGCCGGGACGCTGTGCTTTGCGCCAACCCTTTATAATGACGCCGGTGCTGCGCGTCCCGAGGAAAACTGGCGTGATGCGACCGCTTGCCCAGGAGATCCTGGCCCACCTCCCGGGTGAGGGGAAGAAGGGTACGCCGACCCCTCCGCCGCCGACGAACGACGACGCCGAGCTGGAGGCCGTGCTGGCCTCGCTCAAGACGAACATCAAGGTCGTGGGATGCGGGGGGGGCGGGTGCAACACGATCAACCGCCTCGCCGAGGAAGGCCTCGCGGGGGCCGAGATGATCGCCTGCAACACCGACGCCCAGCACCTCCTCACGATCCACGCGCCGCGGAAGATCCTCCTGGGTCGCCGCCTGACGCGCGGGCTCGGTGCCGGGGCGCTCCCCCAGGTGGGGGAGCAGGCCGCAAAGGAGGCCGAGGACGAGCTCAAGAAATCGCTCGCCAACTCCGACATGGTGTTCATCACGCTCGGCCTGGGAGGCGGGACCGGGACCGGCTCCGCCCCGGTCGTCGCCCAGTGCGCGAAGGACGCGGGCGGCGCCCCTCCGCTCACGATCGCGGTCTGCACCCTCCCGTTCACCTCGGAAGGACTGGTCCGCCAGGAGAACGCGGGTTGGGGCCTGGAGCGCCTGAGGGAGGTCATCGACACCGTGATCACGATCCCGAACGACCGGTTGCTCGAGCTCGTTCCCCGCCTTCCGATCCAGACGGCGTTCAAGGTCGCGGACTCGGTCCTCGCCCGGGCGATCCGCGGGATCACCGAGATCATCACCCGACCGGGCCTCGTGAACCTCGATTTCAACGACCTGCGCACGATCATGAAGGGCGGCGGGGTCGCGCTCATCGGGATCGGCGAGTCGGAGAGCGAGAACCGTGCGGAGGACGCCGTGCTCGAGGCGATCAACTCCCCCCTCCTCCACGTCGACATCGCGGGCGCGACCGGCGCCCTCATCAACGTCACCGGAGGTCCGGACATGACGGTCGCCGAGGCCCAGAAGGCCGCGGAGGTCGTCCAGAAGACCGTAAGTCCGACCGCCCGCATCATCTGGGGGGCGGCGGTCGACCCGACGATGCAGAGCACGATCCGGGTGATGCTGGTCGTGACGGGGGTCAAGTCCCCCCAGATCTTCGCCGGAGGAGCGGGCCGGGCGCCTAGTCGAAAGACCGGTCCCGAGCTCGACGTCGTCCACTGAAGAAGGTAGGTCGCGATGGCTTTCCTCGATCGCGCGCGCCACGTCCAGGACGAGGTCGATGCCCGACTTCGTAACGTGGGCCATGGCAAGTACGGGCGCATCCTGAGGATGGCGCGACGCCCGACCTCCGAGGAGTACGTCAAGGTCCTGGGGGTCACGTGGCTGGGAGCGATCCTGATCGGCCTCACGGGGTTCGCGATCTACATCTTCTTCTCGCAGGCCGGCCCGTGGATCTGGCAGAACGTCCTCTCGCATCTTTGAGTCGGCTCGGGCGAGGAACGATGGACGGGGACGGGAACGACGAAGGCATCGGCCTCCTCTCCGGAGCTCCGGCCCCGCCGGCGCCAAAGCCTGCGGCCGCCGTCCCGGTCGCCGAGGTTGCGGCGGTCGCTCCGGCCCCGGTGCCGGTCGAGAAGCCGTCGCTCGTGAGGCTTCTCTCGCTCCAGGCGGCCGACGACGCGACCCGGGAGGTGACGGCGGGCACGGTGACGACGCTCAGCGCGGTCCTCACGAGCCGGTCGACCGACCCGATCGACGCGACGCTCTCGGTCGAGGTCGGATACCGATCGACCTATCCCGGTGAGGGCGCCGAGTGGCCCGTGAGCTGGTCGCCGCCGGGAAAGCGCGGCCGGGCGGAGCTGTTCCCCCGGAAGGAGAGACAGACCATCCACGTCGGGCCTAACGCCGGCCTCCCCCTGTCGTTCGAGATCACGGCGCCCGTCGGGGTCCGCTACGGCGACCGCGTCGAGGTCCGGCTCGAGATCGAATCGCAGGACGCGGGCTCGAACCCGAAGCTCACGCTCGCGTGCGTGGCCCGGCAGGCCGTGCTCGCCATCAAGACGTCGCGAGGGTACGAGCGGGAGGTCGCGGACACGCTCCTCGCCCGCACGGAGGAGAAGCCGGACGTCGTTTTCTCGCTCCTGGTCCCGTCCGCAATCCGGGGCTACGTCTTCGCGGAGGGGATGAGCTTCGAAGGGGTCCGGGAGATGCTCAAGGGGATCCGCAAGGCCCGCGGCCTTGTCGAGGGCGAGACGACGCTCAAGGAGGTCGAGCCCCTCCTCGTCCCGAAGATCACCGTCGAAGGGTTTGTCGAGGGGGCGATCGTTGAGCTCATCTCCGGTCCGTTCAAGGGGGAGAAGGCACGGGTGAAGAAGATCGACCAGGCGAAGGAGGAGATCACGGTGGAGTTGATCGAGGCGGTCGTCCCGATCCCCGTCACGGTGCGGGGCGACCACGTGAGGATGCTCGAGAAGGGAGGTGGGAAGTCTGGCGGATGAGGTGAGCCTCTTGGTCGAGGGGGGAAAGGCGTCGGCCGGCCCGCCGCTCGGGCCCGCGCTGGGCCCCCTCGGGGTCAACGTGGGCCTGGTGGTCCAGAAGATCAACGAGGAGACGAAGCAGTTCGCCGGGATGCGCGTCCCGGTCGTCGTCCGCGTCGACCCGGCGACCCGCGCGTTCACGCTCGTCGTCGGGCGCCCTCCCGTCGCCGCCCTCCTCCTGAAGGAGGCCGGCAAGGAGAAGGGCTCGGGGAAGCCGAAGTCGGAGACGGTCGGCGACGTGAAACTGGAGGCGGTCAAGAGGATCGCCGAGGCGAAGGGAAACGACCTCTTCGGCCGCTCGATCGAGGAGAAGATGAACCAGGTGATCGGAACGTGCGTCTCGCTAGGCCTGACCGTCGGCGGCGAGGACCCAAGGACCCTTCTCAAGAGCCGGGTCGCCGCGCGAGGTCCGCGATGATGGGACCCCCCGGCGCGCCCGCTCCCGACCTCTCGAACGCGGAGATCGTCGACTATTCGGTCGTGGAAGGCGACGGCCGCCTCCGCCTCAAGCTCAAGGACGGCTCGGTGATCGAGGTCCGTCTCGAGATCATGAACGTGCTCCGGGCCGGTAACGATCCGACCACGGGGCTCCCGACGTACGTCGTCCAGTCCGCGCCCCTGATCCGGCTGGTCGAGGCGGGTAAGGAACTGAGGAAACCGCCTCTCCGACCGGGGGGCGGACGCGACTCGAAGGCGCTTCCCGGGTTCGGCTAGCGAAAAGGTTGCTCCCCCACACCCCCCGCGGTCGCGGGGGATGCGGGGGCGGAGGTCTCGGACCTACGGGACCGGGACCTTGACCTCGGCGGGAGGCGGCGACGGATGCTGCTTGGGGAGCTCCAGCTCGAGGATGCCGTTCTCGACCTTGGCCTTCGCCTCCGAGCCGACGACCGGCTCGGGCAGCTCGAACGAGCGCTGGTAGCCCGAGTAGGTCCGCTCGCGGTGGACGTACTCGGCTCCCTTCTCCTCGACTTCCTTCGTGCTCTCCCCGCGGATCTCAACGCTCGTTCCGCGCACGCGGATGTCGAGCTTCTCCTTCGGGATCCCCGGCACCTCCGCGACGATCTTGAACGCCTTTCCGGTGTCGGTCACGTCGGTCCGTGCCGGGCGGAAGAATCCGCCTCCCGGCGTCTCAAGGGTCGCGTAGGGGGCGCCGAACGGCAGGAAACCGAACGAGTCGAAGAATCGCTCACGGAGCGGTTCCAGGGCGCGGTCGATCTCCCTCGATAGGTCGCCGGTCGTCTCGATCCTGCGAATCTCCTTCGTCATCGTGCCACCTCGACGTTTGTCGAGAATAGTAAGTTTACAATCGTATATAAAGACAGCATGTCGATGGACCCGGCCGGGTTTCGTCGAAGTCGCGCCCGCGATCCAGCCCCGAGGTCGGTGGAAACGGCGCGCTGCGGTGGACGGACGGTCGTGGCCGCCGAAGAGACTATACACCGAGGGAGCGTCGGCGGGCGGTGGTCGACCTCCAGGAGACGCCGGCGGTACCTCCGTTCGACCCCCGCGGTGACGAGCGGAGGGGGTACTTCATCGCCGGAGGCCTTCTGGTCTTCCTCGGCTGGGGGCTCGGCGTCGTCGCCAACGCCCTCTTGCATCTTCTTGCGGGGAACGGAGGGATGCGGATCGCCGGCGTCTACTTCGGCCCGACGCTCGGGCCGTATGCGTGGGCCACCCTCGGGCTCGGGCTGGCCACGGGCGTGATGGGCGTGGTGATGATCCTCCTGGCGAGGGTCTCTCCCAAGGGGGCCATCGTGCTCCCCGGCTACGACTACTGACGCGAACGGTCGACGTCTCACTGCGTGCGGCCGACGGGAGGGGGTCGACGCGCCAGCCGCCGCGACGGCGGAGTGCGGACCTCGATGGGGCTGCGGACCCGCTTCTGGCTCGCAAGGCAGTCCGCGCAAACCCGTTCGTCCGAGTCAAGATGTTCTCGGCAGAACGTCCGACCGCAGATCGTGCATCCGAGCGTGGCCGGCGCTCCACACCGCGCGCACTGGCCCACGAGCACGATCTTCCCCCCCGGCAGGGACGGCTCAGTGGAGGAGGTGGCCCGCCTTAAGGCCTTCGACGAATCCCTCCGAGAAGTTCGCCCTCGTCACGTACCGGGCGGCAGCGCGGGCCCTAACGCTCGCCGACGGAAAGCTGACCCCGAACCCCGCGGCCCGGAGCATCCCGACGTCGTTGTCCCCGTCCCCGAGTACGACGCAGTCGCTCGGAGCGAGTCCGAGCGGCTTGAGGGCGTGGCGCAGCGCCGGGAGCTTGCCGGCGCCCTTCTCCATCAGGTGGATCGCGTAGCCCGTCGACTCGACCGCGACGTTCCGTCGCCCGACGGCGCGCCGTACCGCCGCGAGCGGGACGGTCGGCTCGATCGCCACCTCCGTCTCGCGCCACCGGTCGGTGAAGAGCCGCCGCGCGGGGACCCCCGCTCGGACGATCGCTCGGAACGCAGAGCGGGCGACCCGCACGTCCGCGAGACGTTCGACGACCTCCCGGGTTCCGTCCCGTCGATATACGATCCCTCCGTTCTCGGCGACGATCGGCCCTGAAAGGCCGAGAAAGCGATGGAGCGCGAGGGAGATGGGGAGAACGTTGCCCGTGGCGAGGACGACGGGGATCGATCGCGACTCGAGCCGACGGACCGCGGCGATCGCCCGCGGGTCGAGCCGGCGCCGGCGATCGGTCAGCGTCCCGTCGACGTCCGTGACCACCGCCCGCAGTCGTCCCGCCCGGTTCCCTGAGGCCTTCTCGGGCCACGAGACCGGGTCCCTCACCCTCCCGCTCCCGAGGTCGAAGGAGGTGCCCCGCCCAGGACGCGCTCGATCGCTCGCCGGAGCTCGTCGGCGACCTCGCGTCCGTCGCGGCGTCCTCGGACCTCCCGCATGACATCGCCCATCAACGGCGAGAACGCGGCCTTCCCGCGAGCCCGGACCATCGGCGCCTGACGTTGGACGATCCGGTCGACGAGCTCGGAGAGGGCTTCGGGCGTCAACCCCTCAAGCCCGGTGGACGCGATCGCTGCATCGACATCGGAGGCGCCTCTCGCGAGCGCGTTGAGGACGTTCGGGATCCCCTCCTTTCCGATGCGGCCGGCGTTCGCGGCCGAGAGCACGTGGTCGAGCTGTTCGAAGGACGGCTCATACGCGGTCCCGTCGTCCCGCGGTGGGATCGCCGGAACATCGTGCACGAGGATCCGAGCGACGAGCGCGGGCGCATGGCCCTTCGACGTCAGGGCTTCGAATGTGTCCGCGAGCCCACCGTAGACGATCTGGCGAACCAGCTCCCGGCTCAGGGCGTGCCGTTCCTGGAGTCGGTCGAGCCGAGCGGTCGGTCGTTCGGGTAGGGAACCCCGGAGACGATCGAGGCGATCCGGGAGAATAGGGATCGGTGGAACGTCTGTTTCCGGGTACATCCGATGCCGCCCCGGAAGCGGACGCGAGTAGCGCGAACGCCCGTCGGGTAGAGGGTCCCGCGTTTCACCGGGGATCCCTTCGATCGCCGCGACGGCCCGTGCGGCGACTGCGCGCAGCGCTCGCTGAGCCCGCTCGGCGGAAACGTCCGCGACAAGCACGAACGCATCTCTCTCCACGAGGCCGAGTCGATCGCGGAACCGTTGGACGTCCTCCTCGGTCACGCCGTACCCTGGAAGTTCGTCCGAATGGATCAGCCCCCGCAGACCGACCGCGCGAGCCTGTTCGGCAAGCTCGCGCCCGAGCCGCTCCTCGGTCCCGGGGAGGGGCCCCAACAGGCCGGCGAACCCACGGAGGACGAGCGCGAGGACCGGTCCGTCGTGGCGGGCCGATGCGGAGAGCGGACCCGAGGCGACGCCTCCCAGCAGCGACGCGAGGTCGGCGGGGGCTTCGGTTCCCACCGTCGCTCCCCGCCGTCGAAGCTCGTCGCGAACCCCCAGGAGCGCCTGTTGGCGTCCGGCCTCCCCCTCGACGTAGTCGGCGATCTTCCTCAGCTCCTGGACTCCCTTGATCTCGATCCGGTGTCCCCCCTCGATCGAAACGTTGAGGTCCTCACGGGTCGCGCCGATTCCACGACGGGCCCGCCCGGTCGCTCGCACGAGCGCTCCGATCTCCTCCGCGACCTCCCGCGCCTCCGGGCCCGATGCGATGTCGGGGCCGGTCGCGATCTCGACCAGCGGGATCCCGAGACGGTCGAGACGGTAGACGACCTCGCCCGGGCTCTCCCGTACCTTCCGTGCCGCGTCCTCCTCGAGGCAGATCGAGGGGATCGCGTGGCGCTTTCCCCGGAGCTCGAGCGTCCCGTCCACCGCCACGAGCGCGGTCCGTTGGAACCCCGAGGTGTTCGACCCGTCGACGACGATCTTGCGCATGACCTCGACCTCGTCGACCGTTCGGGCGTCGAGGAGGAGAGCGAGGGTAAGGGCGACGTCCAACGCCTCGTCCGAGAGCGGTCGAGGAGGCTCTTCGTCCATCTCCACGAGGCAATTCACGGGTCCGGTCTCGTACCGGTAGGAAAGGCCCCGGGAGGCTTCGAACGTGGCCGCAGGGTCGACCCGTCGGTCCTCCCCGCTCGCGGGCCTCAGACGCCGCGAGAACGACCCCCCGGTCTCGTCCGAGAGCTCCGAAGGACAGCGGCAGAACAGCTTACCCGTGCGGAGCTGCTGATGGACCTCGAGCCCGACCTTCACGCCTCGGCCTCCGGCCGGTGGCGCCGGAGAAACTCCCCGGCGCGGTCCTCGGCCAAGAGCGCGCGTACGCCGTCGGGGTCGCTCGACCGGCCGAGCGCCCACACGATCTTCGCGTACGCGGTCTCCGGGAGGAGGTCGTCGAGGTAGATCGTTCCCGCGCGGAGGAGCTTACGACCGGTCGCGTAGACGTACGGGTCGGCGCCGCCCTCGAGGCACTGGGTGGTCATCGCGACGACCACACCCCCGGCGGTCAGCGAACGTACCCATTCGATCAGCTCGGAACGGACGTGACCGAGTCCGGTCCCCGCGAGCACGACGCCGCGGAGCCCCTCGGAGAACGCACGGGCTCGCTCCACCGTAAGCCCGGGGTAGAACCAGAGAAGGCCGGCGCGAGGATCGATCGGACCGTCCACCCGGGCGGGTCCGTGGCCTGGAGGCCGCACGATCGGAAGAAGGTGGATCTTACCGCTCTCCACCTCCCCGAGGGGAGGGCCGTTGCGGCTTTCGAACGCATCCCGCCGGCTCGAGTGCATCTTCCGAACCCAAGTTCCGCGGTGGACCGTGAATCGATCGTCCGAGGGTCCCGAGTGCATCACCACCACGACCTCTCCGATTCGCCGGTCCCGAGCTACGGCGGCCGCGGCCTCGAGGTTGGACGGGCCATCGGAAGAAGGACGGTCGGGGGAGCGCTGGGCGCCCACCATCACCACGGGCCCGGGGAGGTCGGCCAAAAGGAAGCTCAGCCCTGCCGCCGTGAACCCCAGCGTATCGGTCCCGTGCGCGATGACGACCCCCCGAGCCCCGCCCTGGAACGCCTCGACGACGCGGTTCGCGAGGACGAGCCAGTCCTCGGGACCCACGTCCTCGCTCAAGCGGTCGAAGACGGGGACGACCTTCACGGGCCCGGATCTTTCCAGCTCGGGGTAGAATGCGAGGATCTCCTTTGCGTCGCTGACGGGTCGTACGCCGCCGGTATCGTAGTCGACGCGCGAAGCGATCGTTCCGCCCGTCGTGAGCAACGTGACCCACCCGTTCGCACCCTCATTGGCGGACGACGCCGAAGGCGTGAGATCGACCGGTGGCCGGTGGACAGGGGTGTCGAGCAGGCGGAACGTGGTCGCCCCGTCGATCGCAACCCCGACGTTGTACCCACTCTCGAGCTTCAAGGAAACGATGCGAGCCCCCGACAGCTCGTGGGTGGGTACGATCGTCCCCGTCCAGGTCTGTCCGTTCGAGTCGCGAACCTCGACGCGCTGGCCCGCGGGGAGCGCCCGAAGAACGGAGACCGGTTCACGGGGCGATCTCGACTCCATCCCCGTTTCGTCCCCTCCTCGGGGTGGACGCTTCGACCGGTATAAAGTGTGGCGCGGGCGTGTTCCCCGGCGTCCCCGGCCTTTTATATCGCGCCCTTCTCGCGACCGAACGGGCGCCGGCGAACCGGCGATGCCCGTGTGGGGTAGCTACGGTTCCGGGGCAGAATCCCCCGCACCGCTGCACTGGATTATCCTAGAGGCCTGCGGAGCCTCAGACCTGGGTTCGAATCCCAGCACGGGCGCTTCCCTTCGAACGGCGAAGAGCCGTGGGAACCGAACAGTTGGATACTCGAACGCAAGCGCGGCCGCGGGTGCCGGTCGAACCTCGGGATTCGAGGTACCGCCGAAGACGCTCGTAGACCCTGCCCCCCTGTCCCGCCACACGATTCGACCGCGCACACCCATTGTATTACGATAGATGTATATACATCGAAAGGAATAGACGTCTCCGTGGCCAACGACGTCTTCGCCGTGCTGGCAGACCCGACCCGCCGGCGTCTCCTCAAAGCGCTGGCGTCGGGGGAGCGCTCCGTGAACGACCTCGTGAGGGGAGCCGGCATTGAGCAGCCCGGCGTGTCGCGTCACCTGCGCATCCTGCAGGAGGCCGGCTTCGTCACTGTCCGCCCGGAGGGCCAGCGTCGCTGGTACTCCCTGCGGACGGAGCCGTTCGAAGCGCTGGTCGACTGGATGCGCACGGTCGCGCAGGAACAGGTGGGCCGCCTTCAGCGGTTGGCCGACCTCGTCGAACGGCCGAAGAGAACAGGACCGATAGGAAGGAAACCATGACCGAGCAACCCACGAAGAGAACCGTCAGCGAACGAGAGTTCGTCGTCGAACGCACCCTTCGGGCGAGCCCCGAGAAGATCTTTGGGGCCTACACGGACCCGACGCTCGTAGAGCGGTGGTGGGCGCCGCCGGGCTGCTCGCTCCGGGTCGAACGGATGGACGTCCGGCCGGGTGGGACGTACCGTTACGTGCAGCGGACCCCCGCCGGGCAGAACCTGGTCTTTGTTGGCTCGTATGTCGAGGTGACGCCCCCCACACGCCTCGTGTACACCTTCGAAATCGAGGGACAGGGCAACCCCGTAACTTCGACCGTGGATCTCCAAAGGGAGGGGAAGTCGACCCGAGTCACCCTTACGAACCTCTGCGTGTCGAAGGAGGTCCGGGAGATGATGGCGAACTACGGGGCCGAGGCGGGAGCGAGGGCCGCACTCCAGCAGCTGGCCAAGGTCGTCGAGGTGCCGGGGGGATCGGAACCATGAAGGGGAAGCAGAAGGCCGAGTCCCCTTCGAGGTTGATCGACGCGAAGATCGAGGAGCTAGCCGACTGGCGGGGCAGGGCGCTCTCCCGAATTCGTCGCCTCATCAAGGAGGCAGACCCCGATGTCGTCGAGGAGGTGAAATGGAGGAAGCCGACGAACCCCGCCGGGGTTCCGGTCTGGTCTCACGATGGCATCATCTGCACCGGCGAGACCTACAAAGACCACCTGAGGCTGACCTTCGCCGACGGAGCTGCTGTCAAGGACCCGAGAGGCCTCTTCAACGCGAACCTCCAAGGAGTCACGCGAGCCATCGTCATCCATGAGGGAGACGATATCGACGGTGAAGCCTTCAAAGCCCTGATCCGCGCCGCAGCGGCGCTGAAGGCCTCATCGGCGCGGGATTGACCTGGCGGCCGCTCGCCAACGCCGAGGTAGAATCGAGGGGGCCTCTCCGGTGCGCTTAAGCCCCTAACCTGGACGCGAGACGCACCTCCAGGGAGGCTTAGACGGCCCGACCTGTTCGCTGACGATACCCGACATATTCGATGGCCTGTACTCAGGTCAGATTTGCGGACAGCGGGACCCTAGGCACGCCGATAGGGAGGACTCGAACAAGCGGTTGCTCGAATCCCAGCACGGGGGTGGCCCCCGTCCGGCGCCTCCTGCCTACCCACGCGTCGACGCTCGTGCGAGGGTTCCAGGACCCTCCGCAAATCGAGCCCCCGCCCCGCAGGGGGCGGGGGCCTCACCGCAGCTCAAGCCCCGACTGCGATGTACAGGGTCCCAACGCCCCAGTTGGTGACGGCCATCGTGTTCCCGGGGTACCAAGAGCCCGCGGGCGCCCCGAACCAGATGACCTCGACCGAGCAGAGAGGGGATGGGCCAGAAGTGGGGCATCCGACCGCGGCGGTGGCAGGCGCGAGGTGGGCGTTGTAGTTGACCGCTTCGACCTGACCTGTCGCGCTGAGCACCTCCAGGACGTGTCGGGTCAGGGGGTTGTAGGCGATCCCGTACGCTCCGGGATTCAGTGGGGCGGCTCCGTCAAGCTTCACCGAGTTCAAGCACGCCAGGGAACCGTCCTTGAGCTCACCCATGACGTGGGTCGCGGGGGAGCCGAGAACGCAGCCGGCGCCCACGAGGTTCCCGGCGACGTTCCAGTTCGCGTCCGAGACAGCGACCACGGCCTTGGCGCCACGAGTTGAGGTGTTGTTGCCGAGCAGGAGGGGGGCGTACACCGTCCACACCGACCGGTCGAGCTGCCCGGGGGATGAGGAAAAGATCGCGTTGGCGTTCCCCGCGCAGACTCCAGGGAAGATGTTGAGGGGGCTCACCACGTACTGCGTGACCCACCCGTTCGCCTGGAAGTTGGCGATCTCCAGTCGGCCGGCCGCGTCGGTGGACAAGCCCACCGGCACGGAAAGGTACCGGAAGAACTCGCATCCCGGGAGGGACACTCCCCACGCCTGGACGGCGTTGGAGTTGGACCAGGTCACGTAGAAGAGGTGCGAGCGGGCATCGAACACCACATCCCACGGGCCGAGAAGGTTCGCCCCGCTGAGCCAGTTGATCCCCACGTCGGTCTGAAGGAACTGGGGCTGGCAGCTGACGGTGCCGGCGGTGCTCATGCCGGTGATGCCGTAGAACGAGACCGTGTTCGATCCCGTATCGGCGATCATCAGGATCCCGGCCCTGAAGCTGTTGATCCAAGCGGCCGGTTCGCCGAGGTAGCGAAGCGCCCACGCGATCCCTTGAGGGTTGAACGCAGGACCGCCCGCGGTCGGGATCTGCTGGCTGGTGGGGAGGTATCCCGTCACCGGGCCGAGCCAAGTGATGTACCCTTGAGTCGACGGAGTGGACGGGCTCTCCGTCACGTACATGCACCCGTCGACGGGGTCGTAGGTCTCACCCCACGGCCGGCCGTTGGTGGCGTTGAGTGTGCCCGTGACGTTCCCACTCCAATTGACGACCGGAGTTCCGATCACGGGAATCGTAGTGTTGGGGGGGCTGAGAGGCGCGAGTCGGTGACCCACGGAGGTTCCCGCAGAAACCGCCGGTACGGCGCCGGAAGCTCCGCTCACCGTACTCAGGCTCACGACGAACGTCGAAGTCGCCAAGACCGTTACCACGCCGATCGCGACGATGTATCCCATGGCTCTCGCAGATAGAGACATAGCTGGGTCGCCGGAACATTTCACCCATGATATACCTTAGCTCGCACAATTTCGGCCACTGCCGACTAACTTTCCGTAAGCTTGACCCGGGCGTCGGTCCCTATCCGATCGAGTCGTCGTCGTGACGCCCGTGTCGGGGAGAGGATCGGCCCTTCCGGCATCCAATCCCTTCCCTGTAGGCCCACTCGCTCGAGCCGAAGCGCCATCGGCGGCGTCGCGCCGTGAACCGTCGCTCCGTGTTCGTCCGAACGGACGCCCGAGGGCGTGGTCGAGCCGACGAACGATGACCTCCCTTCGTCACCTCGCGGTGGTCGTTGACAGGGGAGAACAGAACGTGGTCGCATCGAGACGTTAGGGGATCCCGCGAGGAGGTCCCGTCACCAGAGCTTAGGACCAGTCGGCGTTGGAAGAACTTCGAGCCGGATTCGACCCCCCGGTCGGTCGCAGCCACTACGGTCCGACCAACGCCCTGACCGGACGCGGCGTACGGAGCGCTCCCCGTACACGATCTTGCCCCGGCCAGGCGCAAAATAGCCGGTCCTCCTAGTGAGGCGGACGTCGGAATGCCGACTCGCGACGTGGCCGCGGAGTTCGACCAGATCTCCCTCGTCTACGACGAAACACGAGAGCCCCTCGACCCGCACACGATCGACGGTCTCTCGAGGGCCCTTCGCCGCGCCGGCACCTCCTCGCTTCTCGAGGTCGGTGTTGGCACGGGCAGGGTCGCAGGGCCGTTAACCGAGAGGGGATTCGACGTCACGGGACTGGATGCCTCGATCGGAATGCTCTCGAAAGCCCGAGCCAAGGGTCTTCCAAAGCTCGTCCGCGGCAGCGGCTACCGCCTTCCGTTTGGCGATACCACGTTCGACGCCACTCTGTTTGTCCACGTCCTCCACGTGCTCGACGCCCCCGAGAGCGCCGTCCGGGAAGCCGCTCGGGTTAGCCGGGTGGGCGCGTGCGCGCTCGTGCACCCCCGCTCCAACGACGGGAAGGACGAAGTCACCCCGGAAGACGGTCCCCGGGAGATTCTGCGGGAGATCCTCCGGGAGCAGGGGTTCCCGACTCCCCCGAGAGCGAACCCGCGGACGAAGGAGCGTGAGCTCCTTGGCCGTCTCCCTCCGGACTCGCTCGAGGTCCTCGGCGAGTGCGACGTGACCGAATCCCTCCGGGACCGCCTCGATCGCCTGGCGAAGCGAGGGCAGCGGAGCCTCCTGACGATCCCGCCCGAGGCGCTCCGTAGGGCGGTCGAGGTTGCCCGGGAACGCGTCGGAGATCGGACGGTCACCTACCGCCGTGTCGAGGCGCTTGCCCTTTGGCGCCCCGAGCGTTGGTCGGCCGATACCGCTCCAGGTGCGACGTCGGCCTCCCTCCAGTAGGTTCGTTAATCGTATACCGGTCGAGCGGAGACCGTCCTCTTTCGAGGATCCCGTCGAGGTCAATCTCGAGATCGTCCGAGCGATCGAAGCGTGGGTTCCAGGGAATCGGGGAGTCCGCGGGGAGCCGGTCTCCCTAGGGACTGCTCGCTTCCTGCGACCTGCCCGCGTCAGGTACCCACGGGTCGGCTCCGAGCGGTGGTTTTCGACTTCCTCGTCGATCCGAGATTCGGGCGGAGGTCGCACGCCGCTCAGTCGAAACGTGCGTCCGATTCCATGCGGGTGATGACCTCGCCGCACCTGGGACACTGCGCGAGTCTCCACTCCGGCGGTACGGGCACCGACGCTCCGCACCGGCGGCACGGTACCGCTGTCGGTTCGGACTCCATCACGGGATCACCCGGTACTGACTGGGGCGAGGGAGCCGGGGTCGCGCCGACCCATCGCTTTGAACTCCGCCGCGTTGGGACCGGACCTACAGCCCCGCGGCCATCAGCGCGTTCATTGCGTGCTCGAGCGTTCGGTCCGGCGTTCCCGTCGCGTCGATCCGAACCCATTTCGGTGGCTGGAACATCTGCTCGAACTTTCTCTTCACCTTGTTGAGGTAGGGCTCGTCCTCGAACTGTTCTCTTCGACCGCGGGTCTCGATCCGGTGTATCGCGAGCTCGACGGGCGCGTCCAGATAGAGGACCAGATCGGGTTCTAGCGCAAGGGCCTTCTCGATACGCTCGAGCTCGCGCCACGATTCGGCGTTCAGCGCCGGGTACTGGTAGGCGAGCGTGGAGTAGAACGACCGGTCCTGAACGACGAGGTCGCCGTGGTCGAGGGCGCGCTCGATCTCCCCGCGGAGAAGGGCGCGGTCGACCGTGAGGCAGAGGGCCGCCGCGAACGAATCGGTCGCGCTAAGTCGATCGAACTGCCCGTGGAGGAACCGGTCCGTCGGCTCGTGGAAGCTCGAGATGGAGTGCCCGCGGCCGATCAGCGTAGGAACGAGGCGTGCCGCGAGTTCCGTCTTGCCGGTACCGTCGATCCCCTCCAGAACGATGTAGGTCCCGCGCTCGCTCATCGGTCCTCCCGGCTCTTCGGGTGCCGGCGGGGTAGCGCAAACGGGGCCATGAACGTTGCCTCGGGGACCGTGGGGGGATGAGGTCGGTACCGCCTTTAGCGACGCCGGCTCCAGGCACTGGGCTCGATCGGTGACGGTGGTCAAGACGCTCGCGGCCTACGAGATCGTCCAGTCGGTCCACCCGCACCCGGTGACGGAGCGGGACGAGCTGGGCATGGCCGTCGGCAAGGCGATCGACTCGGCGCTCGCCCGCTACAGCCATGCGTTCCGGGAATCACGGCGACCGACCGCGACCGCCATGCAGCGGTTCGCGGCGGAAACGCTCGAAGAGGAGCTCGCGGACGCCGACCTGCACCTCTCGCCCTCGGACCGGGACGTGCAGCTCCTCCAGGTCGCGGGCGTGCTCCAGGCGTTCCGTCGGAGCGAGGTGATGGGCTTGCTGCGGCCCCGCAGCCGACTCGTCCTGATCAACGGACAGGTCGGGTTCTACGCCCAGCCGGACTATTGGAACGGCCGGGACCGATTCTACGAGATGAAGAGCTACCGCGCTCCTCCCATCTCCCCTGCCGTCGGGCTCCAGCTTCAGCTGTTCCAGCTTGCCTTTCCCGGGCTCACGGCCGTCCTCGCTTCCTTCGACCGTCATTCGAGCCCGGTGGCGACGAACCTCCTCGAGATCCCCCCTCTCGAGCTCGAAGAGAAGGATCGGCTCCTTCGCTTGGCGTTCCGGATCGGGGCCGAACTCGGGAAAGAGAAGGTGCTCGAGTACATCGACAACCCCGTGGTCCGATACTCTCTCGCCGAGTTGTGACCTCGCCGGGCAACACCCCCCCTCGGGTTCCGATCGACGACTCGCAGGGCCTTCTCCGCCACGGGGCCCGGGGCGGAAAACCATCTATACGGGACCCTGCTCGAAGACGCCCGAGGAAGGATGACGTCGGAACTCGGGTCGATCGCCGACCAGCTGACCCGCCAGCTCGAGCTCGAGATCCCCCCCGTCCAGGTCTCGTACCTGGAGCGCGCGCCGAAGGGGATACCCGTCCACCCCGGCGGAGTCCCGTCGGTCTGCACGTTCTTCGCCTTCGGAGCGGAGAAGCCATTCTACGCTCCGCTGCCGGAGCATGCATCCTGCGAGATCGGCGCCTACGTCCTAGGGATCCCTCCGGAAGGCGAGCTGGGGGGCCGGTTGGCGGGGACGCTCGGCACGATGCAGAAGGAAGGATACCTCAACCCCGGGGAGGAGGCCCAGGTCCCGCACAACGCATCGCCCCCCAAGTTCGTCGCGTACGGACCGCTCGGATCGCTCAACATGCCGCCCACCGGAGTCCTCCTGTTCGCGAAGCCGAAGTCCGCGATGCTCGCCTTCGAGGTCGCCGGTTCCGGCAACGACGCGCGCCCCGTGCCGATCAACGGTCGCCCGATGTGCGCGATCATGCCGATCATGAACCAGGGATCCCCGGTGGCGATCTCGCTCGGATGCATCGGCTCGAGGGTCTACACCGATCTCGGGGCGGACAAGATGGTCGTCGGAATACGCGGAGATCATCTCGCCCGATTCGCCGAGAAACTGGCGAGGATCGTTCGGGCCAACGAGCTCGTCGCGTCCGACACCACCGCCCGCAAGAGCTCGGCGGTAAGCCCCCATCGAGGGCCCGGCTGACCCGCCGAAACTCGTGGGGCCGGAGCGCCGGGTTCGCCTCCCGGGAGCCGAACAAGCCGTCCGAACGCATCGCACGACGCGCCCGGCATCCGCGTTGCCCGTGAAGACTTAAGGGAACGGCGGAGTTCCCACGGTCGTGACTCCCCGGGAGCGCGAACTCCTCACGGGAATGGGGAACTGCTTCGCCGCCTGCGGAAAGGACTTCGATGCGACCGTGGGGATGGTCGCCGAGTCTCGCGGGCGCTCCCCCGACGAGGTCAAGCGGACGCTGACCGACATGCGAGAGAAGTACGGCCGCGATCCGGACTTCGTCGCGCTACGAGCCCGACTGCCGGCCTCGTTTCCGCTCTGACCGGAGGTGGGCCGATGACGAAATGCGCTGTTTGCCTCGCGTCGTTCGGAACGGGGGACTACGCCGCCCTCGCGAGGCACCTTGCGGAGCGAGCTGGCGACAGCGATTCCGGGCACGTCCGCTGGCTGAACCAGAACGTCACGCGGACGAAGACCGGGCCGCCCGACCTCGTCCCCGCCCTCCGCCGGGTCTACGACCTTGGCGCCGGCACCGTCAAGGACTGGATCAAGGCGAAGTTCATCGCCAAGTTCTAAGGAAAGAGCCCCCACCCGTTCGTGGTCGCGCTCCAGCACCCGTCGCGCGCCACGCTCCTCGGCTACGTGGTCGAGCATCAGCACTTCCTGCGCCAGTGGGTCCGCTCCTGTGCGTTCATCATGGCGCGGACCGACCAGCCGAAGGTCGTCCTCTACGAGCTCGACAACCTGAACACCGAGTTCGGCGGCTTCGGACCGGAGCGGGTGTCCCACTACGAACTCCTGCTTCGAATGGGGGAGAGCCTGGGCATGGACCGTGCCCGGGTCCTGGCCACACCACCCCTTCCGTCGACTCGGGACGCGATCGGGGAGTGGAACGCCATGGCCGCTCGCGAACCCTGGGTGGCGGTCCTCGCCGCGATGCACGGGCTCGAGCTGATCGCGAACCGGAACCTGGTCAAGGAAGGGGCGTCCGTCCGGTACTTCGACCCCGCGATCCTCGAGGGCTCGGAGATCACCGACGCGTCGAAGAACTTCCTTCGGGAGGGATACGAGGCGGACGTCGGCCACTCGGACGAGGCGTTGGACCTCGTGAACGAATTCGGGAGCGGGCCCGGAACGCTGGAGGAGGTCCAGTCGACGTTCCTGCGCTCCATCGACCTGTTCGACGATTACCTCCTCGCGCGCCTCGAGAGGGCGGACCGGATTGAAGCGTAACTACACGGGGTGCGCGATCTGCGATTCGACCTGGGGCGACGTCTGGGCCGAGGTCGAGGGCGAGCGGATGTTCTTCTGCTGCGACGTGTGTCTCACGCAGTTCCGTGGGCTCTTGGCGCGGGTCAAGCGGGAGACCGGGTGGTCGTCGATCGAGTCGGTCGAGATCGCCGGGGACCGCCGCGGCCGGACGTGCGTCGCTTCCACACGCGGCAACACGTTCCGGTGTCGGGTCGCGTTCAACCCTCAGGGGGAGATCCTTCGGTTCGAAACCCTCGCGTCACCGGGACCGTAGAGGGGTCGGCGAGGCCGGCGAGGCCCCCGACGGACGGAGAGAGCTCACGTCGGGGAGAGGTTCAGACTTGGGTGACCAGTACGGTAAAACCGTCGACGGAGCTGTCGCCCGATTGCGTCAAGTCCACGGCGAGGACCGCCGTCTCGGCGGTCGTGATCGTGGCTGAGGTTTCGACCCATGCGGTAGCGAGAATGTCGTTGGCCGTCGGGGTCGTCTGCTCGAACACCGTCACGTTGAACAGCATCGAAGGAACGGCGGAGCTATTCCACGACACCTCGATGATCCACATCGAGTCGCCCGTCGAGTAACCCGAGACCGAGGCGCTCAGGCAGATCGGGGTGAGTTGCCCGTTGATCAAGTGGGTGGGACTGAGGTCGGTCCCAAGGTTCGTGGCGGTGCAGTTGCCGGTGGCGGGGGTCGTGGAGGGGGAGACCAGCTCGTCCTCGGCGAGGGGATACGAGAGACCCGGAGGGGCGCCCGGAGCGAGTCCCGAAACGCTCGACTGTCGAGGAATGTTGCTGAAGTTCCCGAACGTGAACGAACCGAGAGCGATCCCGCCGATCAAGGAGAACGTCGCGACGGCGAGAACCAAGTACACGGTTCCCAGCGTGGAGAATCGTCTCATGGAGGTGGCCCCCGGTATGTCGTCGAGCGCCAGAGCGATATTTAACGCCAGCTCAACCCATGCGTCGGCCGCCCGGCCTCACGGTATCGACCGGACCCGCTTCGTGGGGGGACCGACGCCCTACCCTTGCCGGGTGGAGCGCGCGTTCGGGCGCTCTCGAAGGACGGGCGCGCGGTGCATGTCCCCGGCCCCGGAGGGCCCGGCCCGTAGCGACGAAACGGGCTCCTCCGACCCCTAAGCGCCGCGCGTCATCGCGCGCAGAACCCGCGGAACACCGTCTCGAAAGCTCCGGTAGCGGGGGGTCCAGCCCAGGGTCTTGAGCTTTCGATTCGAGGCCCTTCGGCTGGCCCGGTTCAGCATCGCGATCTCCCGTCCCCACTCTCGGCACGCTTGCCCGAAGCCGATGCCGCGTGCCGGCGGGACCCCGAGACGCGCGGCGACGAAGTCGCAGAAGCGTCGAGTCGTGACCGGGGCATCGTCCACGACGAGATACTCCTCCCCCGGCTTCGCCGCTTCCACCGCGACCCGGAACGCTTCGCCGGCGTCCTCCTCGTGCACGGGCGATAGGTAGTTCGACCCATCCCCCACGTAGGCGTACGTCCCCGAGCGCAAACCCGCGACCATCTCCGCGAACCAAGACCCTGGTCCGTAGATCATCCCCGGTCTCAGGATCACGAACTCCATCCGGTCCCGGAACCTTCGGCTGCCCACGAGACGCTCCGTCTCGAAGTTGACCTTCGAGATCGACATCGGAGCGAGCGGGCTCGTTTCGGTCACGCGACCGGCGTTGTCGCGGTAGACCCAGTAGCCCGATCCGATAACGCACCGGCCCACGCAAGCGGCCTCCGCCGCGGCGAGGAGGTTGCGGCCCCCCTGGACGCGGACTCGCCGCCTTTCGGCGAGGGTGCCGTCGGAAGCCTGGGCGAGGTGGATCACTGCGTCGGAGTCTCGGACGAGGGGCCGGAGACCGTTCGGGTCGAGCAGATCCCCCAGGACGGGTGTCCCGCCGTCGGCTCTGACGGCGGCGAACCGGTCCTGTGAGCGGACGAGGCCGAGGACGTCATGGCCGGCGCCCGAACAGGCGCGCACCACCGACCGACCGACGAACCCAGAGGCGCCGGCGACGAAGATCCGCATCGGGCGTGGACCGGACGATCGGTGATAACCATGGTTCCGTTCGGTGGGGCGTAGCCGAAGGGGCGGCCGACGCGCCACGACCGGGAGCTCGGGACGGAGGGTTCACGACTTCGCAAGAGGGGCGTCGAGATCGCGCCCGGTCAATCCCGGTAGATGCGCCAACGGTCGCGAGCCAGTCGTGCGGCGGGCATCAGTTCCTCGGTGGGAGTGGCCGACCGAGGTGGTGCGAAGGCACCGCCCGAAGAGTACTCGAATCGGAGGTGGCGCTGCCGTGCGAGGGTTCCGCGAAACGACGCAAGAGGGTCGACGAGGTGACACCGCGGGCATTTGCACGTGCTTGCCTGGGTCGGCAACCCGTCGACGAGCGAGGGGATTCGGAAGGTCCTAGCGGCCGATCGAGGATCCGGCCCCTCGACCGCAGGCGGGGGCGCTAGGCCCGGAGAGGAGGGTCCCTCGCGAAGATGCCAGTCGCGCCAGTGGTAGACGGGCAGGGCGGCGAGCAGCGCGGCCGGCGAGGCCGGCGGCCCCGCCGAACGCGGCTGGTCCTCCGAGAGGATGGATTCGCCGGCCGCCAGCGTGGCCAGGGACGGGCCCGGGGTCGCTGGGGGCGACGGCGGAGCGCGGGGCTCTTCCGCCGAACGGTGCATCCCGCCCACCGTGCGGAGAGCATCCGCGGCCGAAAGGATCCTGGCGAGAAGCCCCGGTAGATCGTAGAGACCTTGCGTGACCGGTGCCGAAGATAGCGGCTGTGAGCTCGGGGTCGGCGCAGGTGACGGCAGTGGGGTACTCTGAGCAGGCCGGTCCGGTGCGCTCTCCGCGAGCGTATCGGGGGGGAGCGACTCGGACGGCAGGACGGGCGGGAGCGGACGTGAAACGGGAACGGGCTTGATCGTCTCTCCTCCCGCGGGTGCCGAGGGCTCCCAGGCCGCGAGTACCCGAAACGTGGCGGGACGGGTTCGTGCGACCATCGGGAGAGCGGATGGTCCGGGACCGCGGACTTCGACTATAACTTGTGACGCTCCAGCGGAAGCCCCCGCCGGCTTCGGTCGACCCCGCAACCGTCTCACGCCGAGGTCTTTGTCGGGCCCCGAGCTCTCAACCCGTCCCGGATCCCGACCGCGGGCTCCGGCGGCACCTCCCCACGCGGCCGCTGCGGGAACCGGTGGGGATCGTGAACGTGCGCCGCGGTCCGGTCCGATCTCCCCCGGTCTCCGGGGCCTCGCTCCCGCGGGCCGGGGACGTCATCGAGGGAGAGCCGCTCCCCGTCCGGAGGGGCCGTCCTCGCTTCCGCGCGAATAGAGGCAGTCCCCGGGCCCCGAGGGCCCGGGGAGCCTCGAAAGGGTTCGTCGCGCGCCGGACTACCGGGTTCCCGGTGGGGAGGTCCCCTCGCCCTGGGGTCCCGTGGGGGGCTCCTGCCACTGAGCTGCGGGTGGAGGAGGCGGGGCTCGCGGGCGGCGTAGGAGGGCGAACAACGCCACGAGCAGGGCGACGACGCCGATCGCGAGAGCGACGTCGAAGCCCGTGTTGTAGCTGGACTGCGCGACGTACGACGGCGTGCTCGACGGCGCGAACCCGCCGGCGGCACCCGTGGGCGACCCCTTCACCGAGATTGGACCCGTTCCCTTGGAGAGCGAATAGCCGCTCACGCTCCCGATCGTGTAGGTCCAGGTCCCGTTCGGCACGTAGAACGTGACGTAGGTTCCCGCGACGGTCTGGAAGTTCGAAACGGGCGAGCCTCCGACGGTGCCGTTCAGCCACACCGACCATACCGTGCCCGACGAGAGGCCGCTCTCGGAGACGGTGACCGCGTACTTCTGCAGGGTGAACGCGACCGGGATGACGTAGGTCCCTCCGACGGTCGCCGTTCCGCTGGCGGGGGACGCCGAGTAGTTGGCGATCGGTTGGATCTGGTACGAGTAGTCGCCGGCGGCCACCGTGAACGAGATCGAGGTCGCGGAGGACGTTTTCTGGACCCCGTCGAACGTCGCCCACCATTGCGTTCCGGTCTCAAGCCCGGTCTCGTTGACGTAGACCGTGTAGGTCGGAGCGATCGTCGAGGTGAACGCGACCCAGACCGTGTAGTTCCCGCCTACCGTCAGCGTTCCGGTCGGAGGCGAGGTAGAGTAGTCCGCCAGCGCGACGATCTGGTACGAGTACGTACCCGCGGGCACCGTGAACGCGAGCGAGCCCGTGTCCGTCGACTTCTCAACGCCGTTGAAGATCGCCGTCCATG
>Ga0187815_10000159_pt1 | contig 34156 bp, 30 predicted proteins | sample NC_S_5_FD_132962 | JGI IMG/M metagenome (GOLD analysis project Ga0187815, IMG submission 132962) | Wetland sediment microbial communities from Neuse River Estuary, North Carolina, USA - ASW-S_5 | ecosystem: Environmental > Aquatic > Freshwater > Wetlands > Sediment | place: USA: North Carolina... | reverse complement strand
CGCGTGCTGCCGGCCGGCAACGACGTCGCCCGCCTGCAGCCGCTGCGCGCGGGCCGCGCCTCGATCTCGGCCATGGGGGTCGGCGTCTTCTTCGCGCAGGAGGGCCTGTTCGAATTTGCCACTAGGGAATGGGGACCGCAGCCGGTGCAGATCACGCTGAGCTCGGTCGATTGCAACGGCCTTTCGCTGGCGGCCGCCGGCGATATCGGCGTGAAAACCATGGCGGACCTGAAGGGCAAGCGCATCGGCTTCGTCGTCGGCTCGCCCGCGCTCAACCAGAATGCGCTCGCAATGCTGGCATTCGCCGGCATCACGGCCAAGGATGTCAAGATCGTCGAATTCGCCAGCAACAACGCGATGTGGAAGGGCGCCATCAACAACGACTCCGACGCCCAGTTCGGTTCGACCATCGCCGGGCCCGCCAAGGAGTTGCAGACTTCGCCGCGCGGCATTGTCTGGCCGCCGTTGCCGCACGCCGACAAGGCGGGCTGGGAGCGGGTGCGCAAGATCGGGCCGTACTTCACCGAGCACAACGCGACCTGCGGCGCCGGCGAGTTCTCCAAGGACAAGCCGATCCAGATCGGCTCTTATCCCTATCCGATCTACACGGTGTATGCGAACCAGCCTGAAGCCGACGTCTACATGCTGACCAAGGCGCTGATCGACGGTTATGACGGCTACAAGGACAACGCGCCGGGCGCCAGCGGGCTTGCGGTGAAGACGCAGACCAAGAATTGGGCGGTGCCCGTGCACCCGGGCGCGGTCAAGGCCTTCAAGGAAGCCGGCGCCTGGAGCGAGGACCAGGACAAGCACAACAAGGCCCTCTTCAAGCGGCAAGAGGTTCTGCAGGCGGCATGGAGCGACTTCAACAAGGGCAATCCGTCATCGGACGCTACGAAGTTCACCGAGGAATGGATGAAGGCCCGCAAGGCGGCGCTCGCCAAGGCCGGCATTTCAGACAGCTTCGAGTGATGTCGGACCAGGGGATCGCGTCCGTCCCACGCTGTCATCCGGACTAGGTCGGACCGGCGTCGGCTGCGAGCCGCGGCCGCAACAGCTTCGCGCAGGCAAAACCGAGCGCGACCATGATGACAGCCGCGGTCAGCAGCGTCGGAATCTTGCCGGCGTGTGCAATGCCGAAGCCATAGGCGATCGGGCCAACGGTCTGTCCCATGAAAAAGAAGAAGGAGTGCAGCGACATCGCGGTGGCGCGGGCTTCGACGGAAAGTTCGCTCGCGAACACCTGGATGCAGCCGTGGATCATGTAGAAGCCCCAGCCCATCAACACGAGGCACGCGAGCTGGATCCTCCAGTCCGGACCGAAGGCCACGGCGACCAGCTGCAGGCCGACCAGCGAGGCGCCCGCGATCATCATGCCGCGCACGCCGAGCCGCGGCAGGAAGCGCGACACGGTCAGCGTGTAGAACAGGCCTCCGACGGCAAAGCCGGCGATCACGATGCCGGCGATCGACAGCCTGGTTTCGCCGAGCGCGAACAGGAAGGATGCGACGTAGGGAAACAGCCCGAGCACGCAGCAGCCTTCGACGAACACAGCCGCATAGCAGATCTTCGCGTTCGGGTTGGAGAAGATGGTGCGATAGCCCTGGCGGACCGTAGCAAAGTCTGGGCGCGGCGGCCGCGCCAGCGCCGCGCCGCGAAATCCCATCGCGACCGCGATCGACGAGCCCAGCACCAATGCGCCGAGCAACGCCAGCACGCCGCGCCAGCCCAGGAAATCGCCGATCAGTCCCGACAACGTGGCGCCGAGCAGGTTGCCGGCCATCGAGCCCGCGAGCGTCCTGCCAATGGCGACCTGACGCTTGTCGGGACCTACGAGATCGCTGACCAGCGAGAGGGAGACCGGAAACACGCCGCCGGCGGCGATGCCGCCGAGGATGCGGGTGATGAACAGCATGCTGTACGAGTTCGACAGCGCGCCGAGGATGTTGGCGACGCCAAGCAGCACGAGGCAGACGGTCATCAGCCGCGCCTTGCCGAACATGTCGGCGGCAGCGCCCAGCACCGGCTGCACGATGGCGAAGGTGAAGGCGAACACGGCCGAAAAACCGGCAGCGCTAGCGATGCTGACGCCGAACTCGTCGGCGATATGCGGCAGCACCGGATCGAGCGCGCGGCCCGACAGGCTCGCGGCAAACGTCGTCAGGGCGATGATGTTGAGGGCTGGCGGGAGCGAAGAGGATGTCACCGCGCCGCTTGCTTTGCGAGCGCGTCGAACGCGATCAGGGTTTTGAGGAGGCCTTCGAATTCACGCAGCGGCACCATGTTCGGTCCGTCCGAAGGCGCATGGTCGGGATCTGGATGGGTCTCGACGAACACCCCGGCGACACCGACCGCCACGGCCGCGCGCGCCAGCACGGGGACGAATTCGCGCTCACCGCCCGACGACGCCCCCTTCCCGCCCGGCTGCTGCACGGAATGGGTAGCATCGAAGATGACGGGCGCGCCGGTGGTGCGCGCCAGGATCGGCAGCGCGCGCATGTCCGATACCAGTGTGTTGTAGCCGAAGGACGCGCCGCGCTCGGTGACGAGCACGTTTGGATTGCCGGCTCCCGTGATCTTGGCAACCACATTGGTCATGTCCCAGGGCGCGAGAAACTGCCCCTTCTTGACGTTGACGGTTTTGCCGGTTGCTGCTGCCGCGAGCAGCAGATCGGTCTGCCGGCAGAGGAACGCCGGGATCTGCAGCACATCGACGGCTTGCGCCGCTTCCGCGCACTGCGCGGGCTCATGCACGTCGGTGAGCACGGGAAGCCCCAATGAGGAACGGATTTCCGCAAAGATGGGCAGCGCGTCCTTGAGCCCGATACCGCGCGCGGCCGAGGCGCTGGTGCGATTGGCCTTGTCGAAGGACGTCTTGTAGACGAGCCCGATCTTCAGGCGAGCGGCGATCTCCTTCAGCGCACTTGCGACCTCGAGCGCGTGTGCGCGGCTCTCCAGCTGACAGGGGCCGGCAATGACCGAGATCGGCAAATCGTTGCCGAACCGGACCTGGCCAACCGTTTGACCGACCGTCACGATGGGGGCTGCGGAGATATCAGCTTTCACGGAGTTTCCCTGTTTTTCACGCGGACCATGCCGCCCCGCGCGTTCACGATCAACCCCGTTTGAGCCCCCGAATAACAGGGTTGCGCTGCCGGCTATTTTACCGCGGAGAACGCAGTCGGGACGAGCAACTGGCTGACGATGTTGTCGATGATCTGGCCGTCTTCTTCGCTCTTTGCGCGGCCTGCGATCCAATCCGGATCGGTCTGAAACGCCGTCCACTTCTTTTCGCGATCGGCGAGCGAGTCCCATGCTAGGAAATAGGTCAGTTCCTGATTGGAGGTGCCGATCAGCGTCGTATAGAAGCCGGCCTGCTTGATACCGTGCTTATCCCACAGCTTCAACGTAAGGGTATCAAAGCGCTTCAGCAAAGCCGGCAGCCGGCCCGGAATACAGCGATAGACGCGCATTTCATAAATCATTGATTTTGCTCCCCTGCAGCGCGAGCGGTTATAGCGGCTGGTTTGACGACTGTCTTGAACCGATCCAACCCGATCAGGCGGCGTCAAGCGCATGGCTCGCCGTCACGGGCTATTGTGCGATGCCGTCCCGGCCCGCAATGCTGCCGCAATGTTGCTGGCGCTAGAACGGCACGAGATCGAGCGTGGGTAGAGGGAATGCGAATTCTGGTGGTCGAGGATGAGGCGGAAATGGCCACGGCGCTGGCGTCGGCGCTCAAGCGCTACGACATGGTGGTCGATCATGTCGGCACGCTGACGGAGGCGGAAGAAGCCATTTCCGCGGATGTCCATGCCGCGGTGCTGCTCGACCGGCAGCTTCCCGACGGCGACGGCCTGGCGCTGATCCCGAAATTACGCGCACGCGCGGATGGCGTGCCGATCATCGTGCTGACCGCCCGAGGCGCGCTGGAGGACCGGATTGCCGGGCTCGACGGCGGCGCCGACGATTATCTGGCCAAGCCGTTCGCGGTCGAGGAATTGCTCGCGCGGCTACGCGCAGTGCTGCGCCGTCCCGCCGGCATGCAGTCCGAGGTCGTGCGGGCTGGCCGTCTCGCCTTCGATTTCGGCCATCGCGAGGCCAGCGTCGACGGAGTCCGGCTTGACTTGCCGCGCCGCGAATTGCTGGTTCTGGAAGCCCTGCTGCGCCGCCTCGGCCGAACCGTGCTCCGCTCGACGCTGGAGGAGGCGGTCTACAATTTCAATGACGCTGTGCAGTCCAATGCGCTTGATACGCATGTGTCGCGCTTGCGCCGCAAGCTCGCCGAGGCGGATGCGGCGGTTGAAATCCATGGCGTAAGGGGCGTTGGGTATCTGTTGAGACAGCAACCATGACACCGCTGGTAGCCGCCTCCTCGCTGCGCTCGCGCCTCTTGCGGCACCTGGTGCCGCTACAGGCGGCGCTGTTATCGCTATTGCTGCTCCTCGTGCTGGGAACACTGGGAGCCGCCGGATTCCTGCTCGACAACCGGGATGAAGACCACGTCATCGAGGTGGTCCAGCAGGCGCTGGCGCGCGACGCGGCAGGCCAGTTGACGCTATCTCCGACCCCCGACCTGCAACGCCTGCGCTCGGAGATTCCTGATCTCTGGTTCGTCGTCAGGGACAGAAGCGGCCAGTCGATCTCCGAAGGCATGGTGCCGCCGGAATTCGCCAAAATCGGCGGCGCGCTGGATCATATCAGCCAGGCCCGCCTCGGCTGGCAGCTCCTGCATGACGATCCGCGCAAGCCCGCCGCACGTTTGAAGCGCGTCGACACCTCCGCCGGCAATGTGCAGATCCTGACGGCCTCCCAGGGCAAGCTGACCGGCAGCAAGGCGGTGCTGACCACGGCGGCGATGTTTCTCGGCCTCGGCCTTCCAGCCCTCGCCCTGATGGTGCTCGCGACTTTCATCGCGACCCCGATGGTGGTGCGGCGCGCGCTGGGCGGCCTTGCGCTGGCGGCGGAACAAGCCGGACAGATCGACATTCACCGGCGCGGCACCCGCCTGTCGCTGGCCAATGTGCCGGCTGAAATCGCACCACTGGTCAGCGCGATCAACGACGCGCTGGCGCGGCTGGACCAGGGCTATGCACGTCAGAAGCGCTTCGTCGCCGACGCCGCGCATGAGCTGCGCACGCCGATCGCCATCCTGAGCACGCGCCTGGAAGCGCTCCCCGCAGGTCCGGACAAGACCCGGCTGCTGCAAGACACGGCACGCCTCGCCACACTTGCCGAGCAATTGCTCGACATCCAGCGGCTCGACCAGAGCCGCAGTCGCTTCACGCCGGTCGATCTGGTTGCGGTCGGACAGAGCGTCACCGCCGAGTTGGCGCCGCTCGCGATCGCCGCCGGATACGAAATCTCCTTCGATGCCGAGCCCGGCCGCATCGAAACGATCGGCGACCGCGCAGCGATCGAGCGGGCGCTGACCAACCTCGTGCAGAATGCGATCCAGCATGGCGGCCGCCGCGGCAAGATAGGCATCAGCGTCAACCGCGCGGCTGTCATCGACGTCAGGGATCAGGGCAGCGGCGTCCCGGCGGAGCAGCGCAGCTCGATCTTCGAGCCGTTCTATCGCCTGCAACAGCTCGACCGCGGCGCCGGACTCGGCCTCAACCTAGTGCGCGAGATCGCAGAGCTTCACGGCGGCCATGTCGCGGTGCTCGACAATTCCGCGGGCGGCGCCTGCTTCAGGCTGACGCTCAAGCCGGTCCCCGCCCAGCCGTAGTCCCGCCTCTCCTTCGCAGCACGCAATGTTGACGCAATGCGGCGCCGCCAGATTGCACTCACCTCGTCAACGATTCGAGGCGCCCGGCGGATTCAGCCGCGGGCCCAATCAAGATATTGCCGGAGTGCTCATGTCCCCCGCCCTGTTGTCCTTCCTTCTCGCCTGGATGTCGTCGCCGCGTCGCGTCGGCGCGGTCGCCCCGTCGAGTGCGGCGCTCGCCGAACTCATCACCCGCGAGATCACGACGTCGAGCGGCCCGATCCTCGAACTCGGTCCCGGCACCGGTGTGTTCACCTATCAGCTCCTCAAGCGCGGCGTCCGCCAGCAGGATCTCACGCTGGTGGAATACGGCGCCGACTTCCTGCCATTGCTGCAAATGCGCTTCCCCGGCGCGCGGGTGCTGTGGATGGATGCCGCGCGGCTTTGCAGCGAACGCCTGTTTGAAGGGGCGCCGGTCGGCGCGGTCGTGAGCGGCCTTCCGCTGCTCAACATGTCGACCCGCAAGGTCGTCTCGATCATCAACGGCGCCTTCAGCTATCTGCGCCCGGGCGGGGCCTTCTACCAGTTCACCTACGGCCTCACCTGCCCGGTGCCGCGGCCCATCCTCGACCGACTCGGCCTGAAGGCACAGCTCGTTGATCGCGCGATCCTGAATGTGCCGCCCGCCGCCGTGTATCGCCTGACGCGACGGCCGCAACGCCGGCTGCTTGCGTACCCCCTTGCGCCCGCGTCACACACGGTCGCAGTGCACGCCGCTGAAGATCCGAAAGTTTCCGACCGTCAGACCAGCCGCGACTGCACCACTGCGGCCTGAATGAAGGACGCAAACAGCGGATGCGGCTCGAAGGGCCGCGACTTCAATTCGGGATGGAATTGCACGCCGATGAACCAGGGATGGTCCTCGTATTCGACAATCTCCGGCAAGATGCCGTCCGGTGACAGCCCCGAAAAACGGAGACCGTGCTGTTCGAGGCGATCCTTGTAGGCGGTGTTGACCTCGTAGCGGTGGCGGTGGCGCTCGGAGATTTCGGTGGCGCCGCCATAGACCTCGGAGACGCGGCTGCCGCGCTTGAGCATCGCGGGATAGGCGCCCAGCCGCATGGTGCCGCCGAGGTCGCCGTCCTTGCCGCGCTTCTCCAGCTCGTTGCCGCGCAGCCATTCCGTCATCAGGCCGACCAGCGGCTCCGGCGTCGGACCGAATTCGGTGGAGTTGGCGTTGTCGATGCCGACGAGGTTTCGCGCCGCTTCAATGACCGCCATCTGCATGCCGAAACAGATGCCGAAATACGGCACGTCGCGTTCGCGCGCGAACTGCGCCGCCCGGATCTTTCCCTCGGCGCCGCGCTGGCCGAAGCCGCCCGGCACCAAAATGCCGTTGACGTGCTCGAGGAACGGCGCGGGATCCTCGTGCTCGAACACCTCGCTCTCGATCCAGTCGAGATTGACCTTCACCTTGTTGGCGATGCCGCCATGGGAGAGCGCCTCGATCAGCGATTTGTAGGCGTCCTTCATGCCGGTGTACTTGCCGACGATGGCGATCGTCACCGCGCCTTCCGGATTGCGCACGCGCTCGTTGATGACGTGCCAGCTCTGCAGCGCCGGCGGAATCTTCGGCGTGATGCCGAACGCCGCCAGCACCTCGTCGTCGAGGCCGGCGGCATGATAGGCCTCGGGCACCGCGTAGATGTTGTCGACGTCGCGCGCCTCGATGACGGCGCTTTCGCGCACGTTACAGAACAGACCGAGCTTGCGGCGTTCTTCCTTGGGGATTTCACGGTCGGTGCGGCAGAGCAGGATGTCCGGCTGGATGCCGATCGAGCGCAATTCCTTCACCGAGTGCTGGGTCGGCTTTGTCTTCAATTCGCCGGCGCTGGGGATGTAGGGCAGCAGCGTGAGATGGATGTAGACCGCGTGGTCGCGCGGCAGTTCGTTCTTGAGCTGGCGGATCGCCTCGAAGAACGGCAGGCCCTCGATGTCGCCGACCGTGCCACCGATCTCGACCAGCACGAAATCAAACTCGTCATTGCCGGAGACGACGAATTCCTTGATCGCGTTGGTGACGTGGGGAACCACCTGGATGGTGGCGCCGAGATAATCGCCGCGGCGCTCCTTACTGATGATGTCCTGGTAGATGCGCCCGGTGGTGATGTTGTCCTGCTTGGTCGCGGGACGTCCCGTGAAGCGCTCGTAATGGCCGAGATCAAGATCGGTCTCGGCGCCGTCGTCCGTCACGAACACTTCGCCGTGCTGATACGGCGACATCGTTCCGGGATCGAGGTTGAGATAGGGGTCGAGCTTGCGGAGGCGGACCTTGTAGCCCCTGGCCTGCAGCAGAGCGCCGAGCGCTGCCGATGCCAGACCCTTTCCGAGCGAAGAAACCACGCCGCCGGTGATGAATATGTACCGCGCCATGGGACTCAACCTTTAACGCCAAGAACCCGATTCGCAAAAACGAATCGCATGCCCCGGCAAACTATTTGTGGGCCTGTGGGTGACACAAAACTTGCAAGCTTATCAAAGAGTTGAGGGGTATTCTTAGCGCGCGGCGAAAGCCGTCGCCGCGCATACCCGCCCTGCTTTATTGCGACCGCGGCGCCTCCGGCGCTGCGGGTGCCGGCCTGTTCTGTTGCTGCTCGTCCACCTTCTTCAGGGTGTCGAGCACGCCGCCGCTGGTCGGCGGCTGAACTGGCGCTGCACCGTTTGCCGGCGCCGTCTGCGAAGCAGGGGTGCCGAGGACCGAGCTCGGCTTGCGGTCATAGCCCGCAAGCCACGACAGGAAGAGGCTGGTGATGAAGAAGCCGACCGCCAGCACCGCCGTCGTGCGCGTCAGCAGGTTCGCGGTGCCGCGGCTCGACATGAAGCCGGCACCGCCGCCCATGCCGAGGCCGCCGCCCTCGGATTTCTGCAGCAGCACCGCGCCGATCAGCACGGAGACGATCATGAGGTGGATGACGATAACGACAGTCTGCATTGCAAGCCTTCCGTCACAAGCCGGGAAGCGGCCGGACAATCGGCGCTGGCGGCTTAGCGGGTTTCGTGAAGTCGCGCGGTGTTACACGATTGCACCGGGCATTGTCACCCCCGAGATAGTCGCAGGGTTGCAGATGGCAAGCGGTGCGGATCAGCGGCGGCATTGGCCTTGATCCCGGCCCCAAATATCTATTATAATAGAAGTATGGATACTTTAATAGACGATCTCAGTCGACGGCTGGCCCAGCGGATTCGGCTGGAACGCGACGGCCGCGGCTGGTCGCTCGCAGACCTCGCCGAGCGATCGGGCGTCTCCAAGGCGACGATCAGCAAGATCGAGCGCGCCGAGGTCAGCCCGACCGCGGTCGTTCTGGTGCGGCTCGCCAGCGCTTTCGACCTCACCCTCGCCGGCCTGATGCTGCGCGCCGAAGGCCAGGGCGAGCGTGTCGCCCGCGCTGCCGACCAGCCGGTCTGGCGCGATCCGGAAACGGGCTACCTGCGCAAGCAGGTGTTCAGCCGCCCCGACAATCCCGTCGAGATCATCAGGGTTGAAATGCCACCCAGGCAGCGCGTGACATTGCCGGCGTCGTCCTATGCGCACATCCGCCAGGCGCTTTGGGTGCTGTCCGGCTCCCTCGTCATCACAGAAGGAGGCACGCGGCACATGCTCGCCGCCGGCGACTGCCTCGGTTTTGGTCCGCCCGCGGAGACCACCTTCGCCAACGAAACCGCTTCTCCCTGCACCTATGTGGTGGCGCTTGCCCGGAGCTGACCGGCGATGCCGAAGATCGAGATTGAAGATGCGATCGCGCCGGCCGATCAGCCAAATCCCGCACCCGCCAGGCACAATGGCGGGCCGCCGCTCGAGGACCAACACACGCCGGAATGGGGCGACGACGGCATCGGCAATTATTTCTACTGGAAGGCCGCCCACCGTGCGGCCTGGAACAACCCCTCGCCCGGCATCGTGGCCTTTCGCATTCGCAAGGCTGAGCGGCTGGGCCTCACCTACGAGGAATACACGCTGGAAATCCTGGAACGTGGCCGTCACCTGCAGATCGAGGACATCGCGCGGATTGCCGAGATCAAGCAGGCGCGGCTCAGGACGCGGAGTCGAACCACGGGACAGCATGTCATCGGCCCGGAGCGAAGGTTGATGCCGGATATCCAGATCAAAGTGTTGCAATCTTCGCCGGATATCTGCGCGACGCTCGGTGAAATCCTGATCGAGACCGTCGCAAACGGGGGATCGGTCAGCTTCTTGCACCCGCTGTCGCGGCAGGCAGCCGAAGCATTCTGGAAGGATTCACTTGCCTCAGCCGCGCGCGGCGAGCGCATCGTGCTCGGCGCATTCGATGGCAGTGCGCTGATCGGCACCGTCACGCTGCTGCTCGACCTGCCGCCCAACCAGCCGCATCGCGCCGAAATCGCAAAAATGATGACGCGCCTTGGCCATCGTCACCGTGGCGTGGCGACGGCGCTGATGCAGGCAGCGGAGCAACTTGCGATCGCGCGCGGGCGCACGCTGCTGGTGCTCGATACCGCCGTCGAAGAAGGCGCTTCCGGCCTCTACGAAAAACTCGGCTTCCAGCTCACCGGAATCATTCCGGATTACGCGCTGAAGCCGCATGGCGGCCTCACCGGCACGATGATCTACTGGAAGCGTATCGCTGCGCCGGCAGCCGCCTAGCAGCCGGCGGCAATCGCAAGGAAGTCGGAAGCCTTCAGGCTCGCCCCGCCCACCAGCGCGCCATTGACGTTGGCCACCGCCATCAGCTCCTTCGCGTTCGACGGCTTGACCGAGCCGCCATAGAGGATCCGCATCTTGCCACCTTCGGTCTTGAAGCGATCCGTGAGTTTCTCCCGAATAAAGCGGTGAACTTCCTCGACATCCGCCGCCGTCGGCGTCAGCCCGGTGCCGATGGCCCAGACCGGCTCGTAGGCCACGACCAGGTTGGCCGAGGTCGCGCCGTCCGGAAGGGAACCCTTCAGCTGGGTGCCGCAAACATCGAGCGTCTGGCCGGCATCGCGTTGCGCCCGGGTCTCGCCGATGCAGACGATAGCCGTGACGCCGGCGCGCCAGGCAGCTTGCGCCTTCTGCCGCACCAGCGCATCGCTCTCGCCATGGTCGGCGCGGCGCTCGGAATGGCCGACGATGATGCTGATGGCGCCGGCGTCTTTCAACATCTCGGCGGAGATGTCGCCGGTATGGGCGCCTGAAGCATTTTGGTGGCAATCCTGCGCGCCGACCGCGATGCCTTTGCCTTTCGCCTTCTCGGCAAAGCTGGCGATCAGGGTGGCGGGCGGGCAGACCAGCAAGTCCAGTCTTCCGGCAAAGGCTCCCGCACCCGCCAGCATCGCGTCAAATTCGGCCATCGAGGCCCTCAGCCCGTTCATTTTCCAGTTGCCGGCGATCAGCGTCCGGATGCCATCATTCATGTTAAATTCCCGACAGTTTGTCGCGCTTGGCTAGCAGAGCGCCGCGAATTCGACCATATGGGGCATCAGACGATCCCCTGCCCGTTAACCGCTTCAAATCGCCCGAGGAACGGCGGTTGCGACGCAGTGACGGCCACTTTATGATGCGTTATCAACCCGGTGACGCCCTTTTTGCGGAATTCGCTTGGGCTCGTCCCGGTTCCCTCCTGCCAACAAGTTGGACCCATGCTTCGAGGAATACGAAAAGCCTCATCAAATTGGCTCGGCAAGGCTGTCATGGCCGTGGTGATGGGCGTTTTGATTGTCAGTTTCGGCGTCTGGGGCATTGCCGACATCTTCAAGGGATTCGGCCAGTCCAAGCTTGCGACGATCGGCAGCACCGAGATTTCGATCGAGGCTTTCCGGCAGATCTACAACGACCGCCTGCAGCAGCTCAGCCGCCAGTTCGGCCGGCCGCTGACCCAGGAACAGGCGCGCCTGTTCGGGCTCGACCGCCAGGTGCTGCAGCAGACGATCGCGGAAGCCGCGCTCGATGAGGAAGCGCGCCGCATGGGGCTCGGCCAGTCCGATGCCGAGACCCTGCGCGTGATCCACAACGATCCCAACTTCAAGGGCGTCAATGGCCAGTTCGACCCGAACCGCTTTGTCGCGATCCTGCGCCAGGCCGGTTACACCGAGCAGCGCTACCTCGCCGAACAGCGCAAGGTGTCGATGCGCCGGCAGATCACCGGCACGATCGCGGCGGGGATCGAGCCGCCAAAAGTGCTGATCGATGCGCTCACCCGTTTCCAGAACGAGCAGCGTTCGATCGACTACATCAAGCTCGACGCCGCGCAAGCCGGCACCATCGATCCGCCCTCGCCGGAGACGCTCGCGGCCTATTTCGAGGAGCGCAAGGTCCAGTTTCGTGCGCCCGAATACCGCAAGATCGCATTCACGATGATCACGCCAGAAGAGATCGGCAAGTGGAGCACAGTATCGGACGAGGAAGCCAAGAAGATCTACGACGAGCGCAAGGATAAGATGGGCACGCCTGACCGGCGTCAGATCGAGCAGATCGTATTCCCCAATATGGAGGAAGCGGCATCGGCGCGTAACCGCGTCAGCGCAAGCTTTACCTTCGAGGATCTGGCCAAAGAGCGCGGGCTCAACCCGTCCGATTACGACCTCGGCCTGATCGCGAAGTCCGCCATCCTCGATCCCGCCATTGCGGATGCGGCCTTCGCGCTGCCCTCGGGCGAAATCAGCCAGCCGGTGCAGGGCCGCTTTGGCGCGGTGCTGGTCAAGGTCGGCAAGATCGAGCCGGCTACGGTGCCGAGCTACGAGAGCGTAGCGGCGACCATCAAGCAGGAAATCGCGACCGCAAATGCGCGCGCCAAGGTGAGCGAGTTGCAGGGCAAGATGGAAGACGAGCGCGGCGGCGGCGCCAGCGTCGTCGAGGCCGCGCAGAAGCTCGGGCTGACCGCCGTCACCATCGATGCCGTCGACCGCTCCGGCCGCATGCCCAACGGGCAACCGGTCGCCAACATCCCGCGCGGGCTCGACGTGGTCTCGCAGGCCTTCAACAGCGACGTCGGCGTCGACAACGATCCGATCCACTTCCAGGGCGGCTATGTCTGGTACGACGTGCTCGGCGTCACGCCGACGCGCGAGCGGCCGCTCGACGAGGTCCGCGACCAGGTCGAGGCGAAATGGCGCGAGGACCAGATTTCCAGCCGCCTGCGCACCAAGGCCGCCGAAATGGTCAAGAAGCTCGAACAGGGCGGCAATCTCGCCGATGAGGCGGCAGCTATCGGATCGAAGGTCGAAAGCGCGAAGGATTTCAAGCGCGAGGCATCCGTTGCGGGGGTGCCCTCGAGCGCGATCGCGGCGGCGTTCCGCACGGCAAAGGACGGCGTCGGGCAGAGCGGCGCGGGCAGCGAATGGACCGTCTTCAAGGTGACCGACGTCACCGTGCCGCCGGTCGACATGGCGTCCGACGATGTCAAGAAACTGCAGGACAACCTGCAGCGCAGTTTGGCGGACGAACAGGTCGCGCAGTACGTGACCAAGATCGAGCAGGCCATCGGCACCAGCATCAACCAGGCCGCTTTCGCGCAAGTGACGGGCGCGAACCAGTAACGACTTGAAAGTGGGGCGATGGACGATCTGAAATCGATTATCGGCAAGGTCGCGACCGGCGCCACGCTGTCGCGCGACGAGGCGGTCTCTGCCTTCGACGCCATGATGTCGGGCGAAGCAACGCCATCGCAGATGGGCGGATTGTTGATGGCACTGCGCGTGCGCGGCGAGACCGTCGACGAGATCACCGGCGCGGTGGCGGCGATGCGCGGCAAGATGCTGAAGGTGCAGGCGCCGGCCAATGCGATCGACGTGGTCGGCACCGGCGGCGACGGTTCGGGCTCGGTCAATGTTTCGACCTGCGCGGCCTTCATCGTCGCGGGGAGCGGCGTGCCGGTGGCAAAACATGGCAACCGCGCGTTGTCGTCGCGATCGGGCGCCGCCGACGTGCTGGCCTCCCTCGGGGTCAAGATCGACCTCACCCCGGAAAAAGTCGGCCACTGTGTCAAGGAGGCCGGGATCGGCTTCATGTTCGCGCCAGCGCACCATCCCGCGATGAAGAACGTCGGGCCGACCCGCGTCGAACTCGCCACCCGCACCATCTTCAATCTGCTCGGACCGCTGTCTAACCCGGCCGGGGTGAAGCGGCAGATGGTCGGCGTGTTCTCCAAGCAATGGGTGCAGCCGCTGGCGCAGGTGCTGAAGAACCTCGGATCGGATTCGGTCTGGGTCGTGCACGGCTCCGACGGGCTCGACGAGATCACTCTCACCGGCCCCACTGCTGTCGCCGCGCTCGAGAACGGCAATATCCGCACCTTCGAGGTGACGCCGGAGGACGCCGGCCTCACCCGCTCCTCCCCCGGCTCGCTGAAGGGCGGCGATGCCGACGCCAATGCACTGGCGCTGCGCAGCGTGCTGGAGGGCATACCGAGCGCCTATCGCGACGTGGCGCTGCTCAATGCGGCAGCGGCACTGATCGTAGCCGGCCAAGCCAAGGACTTGAAGGAAGGCGTTGCGATCGGCACCAAGACACTCGACAGCGGGGCTGCCGCCGCCAAGTTGAAGCAGTTGGTCGCGGTTTCCAACGGTTGAGGCCTCCTGATGTCCGACATCCTGAAGAAGATCGAGGACTACAAGCGCGAGGAGATCGCCGCTGCCAAGCGAGCGAGCCCGCTTCCCGGCGTCGAGGCGCGCGCCAAGGCGGCGCCGGCCCCGCGCGGCTTCGTTCGCGCGATCAGGGAAAAACTTTCGCGCGGCGACTATGCGCTGATTGCCGAGGTGAAGAAGGCCTCGCCCTCCAAGGGACTGATCCGCGCCGACTTCGATCCGCCGATGCTGGCGAAAGCCTATGAGGCCGGTGGTGCGGCCTGCCTGTCCGTGCTCACGGACACGCCCTCCTTCCAGGGCCATCTCGATTTCATGGTGGCCGCGCGAGCAGCGACGGGCCTGCCGGTACTGCGCAAGGATTTCATGTTCGACACCTACCAGGTGGCGGAAGCGCGTGCGCATGGCGCCGACTGCATCCTGATCATCATGGCCGCGCTCGACGATGCTGCGGCGCGCGACATCGAGGATGCCGCGATCGCGCATGGCATGGACGTGCTGCTGGAGGTCCACGACCGTGCCGAGCTAGATCGTGCCTTGAAACTTCGCTCGCCGATGATCGGCGTCAACAACCGTAACCTGCGCACCTTCGAGACGACGCTCGAAACGAGCGAGGCGCTGGCGCCGCACATCCCGCGCGACCGCCTGATGGTCGGCGAAAGCGGCATTTTCACCCCCGCCGATCTGGCGCGGCTGGCGCGCGTCGGCATGTCCACCTTCCTGGTCGGCGAAAGCCTGATGCGGCAGGCCGACGTCGCTGCGGCGACGCGGGCATTGCTGACCCGCGCAGATACCCCGCGCGCCACGGGAACGCGCTGAGCGATGCCGAGGAAACCGCACGAGGAACCGTCCAGGGAAGGCAGCACCCTCACCCATATCGACAGCAAGGGTGAGGCGCGGATGGTCGACGTCTCGGCAAAGCCGGCGAGCGAACGCACGGCCGTCGCCGAAGGCCGCGTCGTGATGAGCGAGGCGACGCTTGCGCTGATCGTCTCCGGCAACGCCAAGAAGGGCGACGTGCTCGGCACCGCGCGGATCGCCGGGATCATGGCGGCCAAGCGCACTTCCGAGTTGATCCCGCTCTGCCATCCGCTCGCGCTGTCGAAGGTCGAGCTCGATATCGCGCCAGACGCACAACTGCCGGGCTGCATCGTCCGAGCGACGGTCAAGGTCACCGGCCCGACCGGTGTCGAGATGGAGGCGCTGACCGCTGTCTCCGTCGCGTGCCTGACCATCTACGACATGGTGAAGGCGGTGGAGCGCGGCATTCGCATCGAAGGCATTCACCTCCTCGAAAAAGTGGGCGGCAAGTCCGGGCACTTCCGCGCCGGCGGCTGAGATCCGTCCCGAACTTCGCGCGTTTGTCACGCCGGTGTGACCTTGGGCTGCGGGACTGAACCTGATGGTCCGGTGTTGTGTTCCGATCAGCTTCAGACGGAGGATGCAATGTCAGCCTTCAAGCTATTGGTGACAGCCGCGATTTTGTCGGTCACCACCATGCCTGCGATGGCACAGCAGGTGATCTCGGAGCCCGGCTATTGTGCGTTCTTCTATCCAAACGCCAATTGCCAGAACAAGGGACCGGGCAATCCCTACACCGGCGGCTACGGCTATTATACCGGTCCAAGCGGCTACTATGCCGGTCCCGGCGGCTACTATGCTGGCGGCTACCAGCGCGGCCTCGCCGATCCGGGCATGACCGCCGGTGGCCAGACGGTCGGCGTCGCCCCGGCAAAGCCGCGTGCGCACCGCGCCGAGCGAAGGCACCAATAAGGCACCTCGTCCCTCCCCGGCGGATCGTGACGAAACAGGTCGGTAACCGCCAACCGGCGCACGCTCACTGCAGCGAAGTATCGAGGCGCACTTGTTGCTGAGACGGCTGCCCAGCCGTGCACCACCGCTGTGACTGCCAGCGCGATGCCTGCGGCAATCACGTCGCGACCAGCGTCCGGCAAAGATTTCGTTTTGCCGCCAATTCGCCGGGTATTTTCTGCTTTCGCGCCGACATCGCTCAGATTTCATTAACCAGACTTCCTAACCGCAACTCCACGTCGCTGCGCTACCGCTGTCCCGGGTCGGGGTTGCGCAAACCCCTTCTTGCGGATTCCTTCTCGCTGCGACTGGAACATGAAGAACGACAATTCCGCGTCTGCCAGCGCCATAGCCGTCCTTCGTGGCGGCCCGATCCGCTGGCTCGTACTTGGCGGCATGCTCCTGATCGCGGCGATCGCGGTCGGCGCCACCCTGATGGCCGAAAACTTCCGCGAGCGCGCCCTGCACAATGCCGAGCGTGAGGCGGAAAACACCGTGCTGCTCCTCGCGCATCATTTTGATCAGCAGCTTGCGGACTTCGAGGTCATCCAAAAGGACCTGATCAACTACATCCGCGCCAGCGGCATCACGACGGCAGACAGTTACAAGCGCCAGATGTCGACCGAGGGCACACATCGCATGCTCACTTCGAAGATGAGCGCGCTGTCCAATGTCGGCGGCGTGCACCTGTTCGACGATGAAGGCCGGCTGATCAACTCGTCGGGCGCATGGCCCGTGCCGCCGGTCAATGTGGCTGACCGCCCCTATTTCAAGACCTTCAAGTCCGATCCGCAGGCGCCGTCGATGCTGATCGAGCCCGTATTCAGCCGCATCACCGGAATCTGGACCACCGTGATCGCGCGCAAGGTGACGGGTCCGAACGGCGAGTTCATCGGCGCCATCGGCCGCGGCATCGAAGCCGCCAATTTCGAGAAATTCTTCGCCACCGTCGCGCTGGGCCCGGACTCAGCGATTGCCATCCATCATCGCGATGGCACCCTCCTCGCCCGCCATCCGCATCTGCCCGAGATAATCGGCAAGAATTTCCGGACCGGTCCCGCCGTCCAGCAGCGGGTGTTCGAACGGCCTGCGAGCACCTCGCGCCTGACGAGCCCGCTCGACGGCAAGGACCGCCTGATCTCCTCGCGCGCGCTCGCCGGGTTTCCGCTGGTCATCGTCGTGAGCACCACCACGGAAGCGGCGCTTGCCGACTGGCGCGAGCAGATCGCAATGCTGGTCGCGGTCGCCGGCGCGTCGGTGCTGGCGATCGCTGCCCTGCTCTTCCTCGTCGTGCGCAAGCTGTCGCAGCAACACCGGCAATCGCAGCAACGCCTGACCCTGGAGAAGCAGCGCCTCGACACTGCCGTCAACCACATGACGCAGGGCCTGCTGCTGTTCGATTCCTCGCAGCGGCTGGTGATCTTCAACCAGCGCTACATCGAGATGTACGGTCTGTCGCCCGATTTCATCAAGCCCGGATGCAGCTTCCGCGAGGTCGTCGCCCATCGCAAGGAAACCGGATCGTTCACCGGCAATGTCGACCACTATGTCGAGCGCGTGCTACGCGGCATCGGCACGCGCAATGCCATGGTGATCGATACCCCCGACGGCCGGTCCATCCAGGTCGTCAACGAGCCCCTGGCCGACGGCGGCTGGGTCGTCACGCACGAGGACATCACCGAGCGCCGCCTGGTCGAAGAACGCATCGCTCACCTCGCCCATTACGACGCGCTCACCGACCTGCCCAACCGCGCCCTGTTCCATGAGCAGATCAAGCAGGAACTGCCGCACGCAAAGCCCGACCGGCAGCTTGCGGTGCTCTATATCGACATCGACGAATTCAAGAGCGTCAACGACTCGCTCGGCCATCTGATCGGCGACGAACTGCTGAAATCGGTGGCGGGAAGCCTGCGCGGCTGCGTTCCGGACACCGGCTTCGTCGCCCGCCTCGGCGGCGACGAATTCGCGATCGTGCAGACTTCCGTGCACGGCCCCGACGACGTCACTGATCTCGTCGAGCGCATCTACTCGGCGATCCGCACGCCCTATGACTGTCTCGGCCACCAGGTCACGACCGACGCCTCGATCGGCATTGCGCTGGCACCGCAGGACGGCCGGGATCTCGAGCAGATCCTCAAGAACGCCGATCTGGCGATGTATGCCGCCAAATCCGCCGGCCGGCGCACCCACCGCTTCTTCGAGCCCGTGATGGACGCCCAGGTCCGCGCGCGCCGGCAGCTGGAGACGGATCTGAGGCAGGCCATCGTCCATGACGAATTCGAGGTCTACTATCAGCCGTGCCTCAGCCTGCAGGACGGCACGATCACCGGCTGCGAGGCCCTGGTGCGCTGGCGCCATCCCGAGCGCGGCCTGATCTCGCCCGCCGAATTCATTCCGATCGCGGAGGACACCGGCCTGATCAATCAGCTCGGCGAATGGGTGCTCACGACCGCCTGCAAGGAGGCGGCCAATTGGCCGAACCATATCCGGCTTGCGGTCAACGTCTCGCCGGTGCAGTTCAAGAGCGGCACGCTGGCGCTGAAGGTGATCGCGGCGCTCGCCGCTTCGGGCCTTGCGGCGGCCCGGCTTGAACTGGAGATCACCGAGGCCGTGTTGATCCGCGACGACGACACGGCGCTTGCCATCCTACACCAGCTGCGCGCCATCGGCGTGCGCATCGCGCTCGACGATTTCGGCACCGGCTATTCCTCGCTGAGCTATCTGAAGCGCTTCCCGTTCGACAAGATCAAGATCGACCGCTGCTTCGTCAGCGACATCGCCGAGCCCGACGGCTCGGCCGGTATCGTGCGCGCGGTGGTCAACATCGCCGCCGAGCGCGACATGACGACCACGGCCGAAGGCGTCGAGACCGCCGAGCAGCAGCGCATCCTGCGTGAACTCGGTTGCTCGCAGATGCAGGGTTACCTGTTCAGCCCGCCGAAGCCGGCAGAGGTGGTCCGCAACATGCTGATCACGCATCGGGCGGCCCCGGTTCAGCCCGCGAATGGCTCGGCAAAGCACCGGCCGGCGAAGGCCTCCTGAAGTTTCGGGAAAGCTCGCTGCTGAGAGGCCGATTGCTTCTGCAATCATGGCGGGAAATAACCGATCATTAACCATATAAGCCCATGATTTGAGCTGAAACTGAGTGGGCAATGGCGCGATGAGTCGCCGCTGGATCGTCCCACGCGGCGGCTTCTTTGTTTTCTGATCGGTGCCGAGGTTGCGACTGGGCTGACGTAAGGAAACGCAGGTGGCTGAGACACCGGACAAGAAAACGCAAGCAGACAAGCCGGCTGAGGCCGTACGCCAAGGGCCCTCGCCTCGCGTGACGGCGACAGTGGTGTCTCTGGCCGCCTTGGCGGTCATTGGCGCGGCTACCGCCAACTTCCTGCCGAATTCCGACCGTTTCTTCTTGCCGAATTTCGATTCCCTGTCTTTGCCGAAACTGGACCGCTTCTCGCTCCCGAAATTCGACCACTTCGCCTTGCCGAATTTCAATCGCGCCCCGCCGCCGAAATCCGATCGCGTTGCTGCAGCATCTCCGCCCAAGCCGCCGCCCGCCCCGATACCGGATCCCATCGTCCGCGCTGGGCTGAGGGATATTCAGTCGACGCAGCAGCAGCATACAACTGCCTTGGAGCAGCTCACGCAGAGCTCGGAAACCCAGCAGGCGGATTTGAAGAGAATGTCCCGTCAGCTCTCTTCGCTGACGGCGCAGGTGAATGCCCTTCATGGCGCGATGGCGCCGCTGACGACGTCCAGCATCCCGCATTCAAATCCCCGCGCGCGGATTATTCGGACGGCGCGAAGGACACCTCCGTCATCTCCGCCACCACCAGCGTCCCCTGCACTGCCCAAACCGGTCGGCCCGGTTTCGGTCGGAGGCGCTCCACTTAGTCCGGCGTCGGCAACGGGCTCGGGCGCATGACGGATCCCGGATCCGGCGGGTCGTCTCCCTTCAAAACGTGATCCTGCCGGAACCGGTCGACGGGCCGCCAGTTCCACAAGACCTCTTTGCGGGGCACCACGCCGCATGGTCAACACAGCCCTGCACGCCTAAGGGGACTTGTCGCTCGATCCAGCGAAGGAACTGAAAGTGGTTGCCGCGCTCGTCCTGATCTTCGTTCTCGTCTACGCCGCGATCGCGCTGGAACACCCCCTCACGGTCAGCAAATCCGCTTCCGCCCTGTTCGGCGCGGGCCTCCTGTGGACGGTCTACGCGATCTCGTCCGGAGATCCCGGCCGAATCGGGCACGAGCTCGACGAGACAATTGCAGCAACGGCCCGCATCGCCTTCTTCCTGCTGGGCGCGATGACCATCGTCGAAGTGATCGACGCGCATGACGGCTTTGCGCTCATCACTTCCCGCGTCCGCACGCGGCGACTGACGGGCCTGCTCTGGCTGGTGTCCTGGATAACATTTTTCCTCAGCGCCATTCTCGACAACCTCACCACCACCATCGTAATGGTCTCGCTGATCCGCAAGCTGCTCGACCGTGGCGAGGACCGGCTCGTCTTCGCCTCGGTCATCGTCATCGCGGCGAACGCGGGCGGCGCTTGGTCGCCGATGGGCGACGTCACCACGACGATGCTGTGGATCGGCGGGCAGGTGAGCGCGCTCGGGATCATCGAGGTGCTGTTTGCAGCGTCGGTCGTCAATCTTCTCGTTCCACTGATCGTCGTTACCGCTGGATTTCGGGGCAAGCCCTTCGCGGCCGCTGGCGGCAGCTTGGAAGCTTCCGATGTCCCTGCATTCGAGCGCAATTTGATCCTTGTGCTGGGCCTAGGCCTCCTGATTGCCGTCCCCGCGTTCAAGCAGATCACGCACCTGCCGCCCTTTATGGGGATCCTGTTTGGACTTGGCATCCTCTGGCTCGCCGGCGAAATCCTGCACAAGGGTAAGCCCGAGGAGGCGCGGCACAGACTGACGCTGGCGCATGCGCTGAGCCGAATCGATCTCAGCTCGCTGCTGTTTTTCGTCGGCATTCTGCTCGCGGTGGCAACGCTTGAGCACGCGAAAATTCTCGAAGCGCTGGCCGGCTGGCTCGACCGCACCGTCGGTCGCCAGGACGTCATCGTGCTGCTGCTGGGCCTGCTCAGCGCGATCGTAGACAACGTCCCGCTGGTGGCGGCGTCGATGGGAATGTATCCGCTGTCGCAGTATCCGACCGACCACTTCCTGTGGGAGTTCATGGCCTATTGCGCGGGCACCGGCGGCTCGATCCTGATCATCGGGTCGGCCGCGGGCGTCGCCGCCATGGGCATCGAGAAGATCCAGTTCATCTGGTACATGCGCCGCATGGCCTGGCTCGCGCTGCTCGGCTATTTCGCCGGCGCGGCGGTCTATGTCGTGCAGTTCAGGCTGATGCACTAAAGCGCGATGAGATTGGGATGAATCGTCAACGCGCTTTAGCTCTTTGTTTGAGCATGATCTTTTCGGAAAACCGCTCCACACTTTTCCGGATCATGCTTAGCCGGCAAACCGCATCCGAACCGAACGAGGCAGGAATGACATTCAAGAGCCCGCACGTATCATTCGTCTCCTTTGCCATCGATATCACGCCTGCCGGCACGACCGATGTGATGATTCTCGAGACGGACCTGCACCTCAATTCCAGACACCCCGCCTACAATGTGGCGGCGGTGCAACGCCTGATCGCGGATGCGCAGGATTACCTCGGTGCCGATGCAAGTCGCGTCACGCATATTCGTGTGATCTCGAGCCGAAGCGGCGAAATCTGATCATTGACGGACGCTTATCTTCCCTTGCGACGGCGTCCGTCGAAGCGGCAGATCAAGCTGCGCCCATCCGCGCTGCGTCCTGTCATGAGCAACCATCAACCAGCACCAGCTTGCTGGTCGTGGTTCGCTGCCGCAGTTTGAGCAGGTCCTGAAATTCCGGGTCGCCCAGGAAGGCCGTCGCGTTCTGGCGGGCCGGGAATTCCAGGATCACCATTCGCTCGGGCCGCCAGTCGCCCTCCATCGGTGTGGGCTCCGCACCCTGAACGATGTACTTTCCGCCATGCTTTCCGATGAAAGCGGGCACCTTCTCGATGTACTCGCGGAACGATCCAAAATCGTGAACCGTCAGATCAAGCACGAGATAGGCTTTCATGTCGGCCTCCGATGCGCGTTTCAAATCGCCCGATCAATATTTTAGCAAGAGATCAAGCCGGTCGCCGATGCCGCATGAAGCGCCGGAGGCGGATTACGCTGCGCTTAATATCCGCCCCACTCGCTACCTCCGGAAAAGACTCTCAGGCTCGATCGCCTCGCCAATCATGTTGCCTTGGCGCCATGCGTGCAACGCGACCGACGCGGGTCTATCTGGACGAGACCACCATGGCAGGCCATGTTCCAAGGTTCGGGTAACGGGGACGGAAGTCATCTCGATTCTGGCATCAACAAATGTCACGCCGGGAGCGATCTGCGCTCCAGATGCAATTGGCTGACGTACCAGCGTTGCCGTCTTCGGGTCGGTGCGATCGCTGAGGTAGACCAGAGCGGGAATTTGATTGCCCGAGAGAACCCTGACGCCGGTTTGGTGCTCAAGATCCGGTATGCTTGCGTCGCTATCCACAAGGCGAAACGTCTTTGCTACCAAATGCTCCAGCGGCACAGGTCTATAAGACGGATCATCGCCCATGAGCGTCGCGACAATTGCGCCGCCGTTCTCCAACTCTACAACGGGCGCATCGCCGGCTACCCTTGCAACGAAGTGAGGAACAGGTATCGGCCCCCTTTGTGGTTGCTCGATCCAATTTACCTCTATGACGTTCGCCCCACTACGCTTCGCCCCGTCGGCTTCGATGGTCAAGGTCAGCTTGTACCGGTGCGTGAAGGCCTTCGCCGAAGTGCCTTTCTGAAGCACGAACAAGCTAACCCCGAAGACAGCCAAGAATATGAAGACGATCAACAGGAGACGCTTCATCCTAATGGTCCATTGGCCAGCTCTCGAAGCGGCGGATTACGTTACCCCGCAATCCAATTGCGAGACAGACCGCCGGCGAATCCATGCGCCGGATCATGGAACGACGCCGATCGAAACTATAGGCACTCTTTGAGATCGCCATGACTATAGACCTGCCTTGAATGCACCAGATGCGAGGGAATTCGCGAGCTTCAGTTCAGCTGTAGACGTCTCGTATCTTTGTCCATCAAGCTTCGTGTCGTAGTGGCGTGGAATCCAAGCAAGCTTCTTCTCAATTCCTGTCGTCAGCGGCTCACCCGTGATACCGAATGAGTTGAGCGGCCAGATTCCCGCTGGCACGATCTCCAGCGTCGCGCGCACCAGCTTTGCGCCGTCACCGAAGCGTTCCGCAATATTGAACGGGTTCACCCTCTCCACCGTCATGGGATCGTTGATGTCGCGAAACCGCACGAGCAACGGAAGGCTTTCGAGGGGCAGTTCGCGCTTGCCGGAGAGGCGCCGGACCTGATTCACGCCCTCTTCAACCGGCCTTGGAAAGCTCCCGCCCGGCAGATCGAACGCTCGAAGTGCGACCCACTCCGGGCTAGATCGGCTGTCGGCACCCGCCTTGAGCAGGGCAAACAACATTCCCCGGCCTCCGAGATCGAGAATGACCGCCTCGCCTCTGTAGCCGATCGAGAGTTCGTGTTGAGAGGCGATCTGCGGCTGCTTGCTGTAGCTAACCTCGATGACGCCCGAGCCCGTCTTGGGTTGCCCATCCACCTCCGCTTCCAGGGTGAGCCGATATCGCAGCGTCACGCTGGGATAGGACATTTTGTAGAGGACTGTGGCGCCCACTACCGCAGCGAGGATGATTGCAAGCCACTTCACCGGCGCAAGTCCCGGAAAGAGACCGTGCGGCGCGACGGTCCGCCTTTATCGAGGTCCATGCACTCACCTTGGAATCGGCACGATCAAACGTCGCCGGGAGAGCGGCATCGAACCAAATACCTTGATGAAGTTAAGATTGTGCAAAGCACCTGCGCTCCCACAGGTTGTCCGCGATTGACTGCGATGAAGTCGGCTTGCCCCGCACGCTGGATATCCGTCAGCTCGCCGCCGTGGATGATCAACCCGACGGCCGTACTCACTATGTCGCCAACCGCTATTCACCCATGATACGCAAACAGCTCGATCGGGTCGCTAAAGCCTCGCACCGGATATTCGCCGACGCGTTCGAGGTCGAAATCGCCCTTGACCAGATCGGCGAACGCGCGGGATAGCAGCACCCTTCTGTCCAGCTGTTTGGTCAGGGTTTCCAGACGCGAAGCCATGTTGACGGCGGGACCGATGACCGTGAAATCGAGCCGGGTGAGCGAGCCGATGTTGCCGTACATGACGTCTCCGACGTGGACGCCGATGCCGTAATTCAGCGACACGCGGCCGGCCTTACCATTGTTTTCGTTCAGGGCAATCATGGCCTGACGGGCCTCGGTGACGGCACGCAGCAGATTTGCGCAGGCCGACGGCTGGCTGAGCGGAAAAATGGCGAGCAGACCGTCGCCAATGAATTTCAATATTTCCCCGCCATGTCGCGCAATCGGCTCCGACATCGCGTCGAAATAGCCGTTCAGGAGATCGATGACGTCATCGCGCGGCCAGTTATCGGAGATTCTTGTGAAGTCACGCAGATCGCAGATCATGATGGCGGCGCGCACCGTCGTTCCGCTTCCCCGCCTGGTGGCGCCGGCCAGGATCATCTCACCGGCATGGGACCCGACATAGGTTTCGAGCAGCGTTCGCGCCAGCCGGTTCTTGACCCGGATTTCGCTGACCAGCGCCAGCACAGGCACCAGCTTCAACAGGCCGGCGATATGCGCCTCGTCGAAACCGCCGGGCCGGTCGGTGGCAAAGGTCACCAGGTGCCGCTTGCCGAGCGTGTGATACAGCGGCCAGGCCACATAGTCCGTCAGGCCCTTGGCCCGCATTTCGTCGTAAATGGCGTGCTTGCGGCCCTGCGACGGATCGCCTTCGAGATCTTCGCGCACCTCGACGGCACCCTCATGGATTTCGTTGGCGGGACTGCCGATGTATTCGGATCGCCCCCTGACGTCGTAATCGACTCTCGAAATCTCGGCCTGGCGCATTCCGTCGGCCCACACGATCCGCGCACCAAGCCATTGCGGATGATGGATCAGGAAATGCAGCGAGGCCCGCTTGACCGGAATGCCCGCCTGCTGAAGACGCAAACACAGCTCGGCGAAAATATTGTCAATGAAGCGCTCTTCGCGCGTGCCAGTTGCCAGCCAGTGGATAACCTCGCCGTTGGAAGATGCGATGCCGGGATCGATATTTGGCGGCGAGTCCATGTCTTTGTCTCTGTGTGACAGATCGGTCCGCTTGATTTCCTCCAACGCCAAAACCGGCGTGGATCGACCCTGGCGGGAAAATAGCCGGGCGCGCGACCGCTTCGCTATCCGCCCCAGGTAGCTAGTAGCCCGCGCGCTGATTACAACGCCTTCGTCTCGTTCAGCCCGTTCTGCCAGGTCGAGGGCTGGGTACCGAAACCGCGCTTGGCGCGGGTGCCGAGCCAGTAGCCGAATTGCGGCGGCACGTTGCGGAACGGGCCTTCGACGCCGAGCTTGAGCGCGGCGTCCATCGGCCAGTTCGGGTTGTTGAGGATCTCGCGGCCGACCGCGATCAGGTCGGCCTGCTTCGCGCGCAAGATGTCTTCGGCCTGGTCGCCATGGATGATAAGGCCGACGGCCATAGTCATGATGTCGGCATGGGCTTTGACATATTCCGACAGCGGCACCTGGTAGCTGTACTTGATCTCCTTGCCGAGGATCGGCGCCACATCGGTGATGCCGCCGGAGGAGCAGTCGATGACATCGACACCCCTTGCTTTGAGGATCTTCGCCAGCCGCGCGCTCTGCTCCGGGCCCCAGCCGGCGTTGTCCTCGACCGACAGGCGTACGAACAGCGGCTTGTGGTCGGGCCAGTGCGTGCGCACGGCCTCGGTCACCTCGATGGCGAAGCGCATGCGCTTCTGCTCCGAGCCGCCATATTCGTCGGTGCGCTGGTTGGATTTTTCCGAAAGGAATTCGTGCATGAGATAGCCGTGCGCGCCGTGCAGCTCGAGCACGTCGAAGCCTGCTTCATTGGCGCGCCGCGCGGCGTTGCCCCAGGCTTGCACGAGGTCTTTCACCTCGCTTCGCTCCAGCGCCCGCGGCACCGGCCATTTCTCGCTATGGGCGATCGCGCTGGGAGCCACGGGAGTCCATTCGTCCCAGTCGTCGATATCGGCCGTGCGCGTGAGCGGCTTGTCGCCTTCCCACGGACGCGTGGCGCGCGCCTTGCGGCCGGAATGGCCGAGCTGGATGCCGGCGACCGAATTCTGCTGCTTGATGAATCTGACGAGGCGGCTGAGCGGCTCGACGAACTTGTCGTCCCAGATGCCGAGATCGCCGACCGTGCCGCAGCCGCGCCGCTCGACCTTGGTCGATTCCACGATGACAAGCCCTGCCCCGCCGGCCGCGAATTTTCCGGCATTCATCAGGTGCCAGTCGGTCGGAAAACCCTTGATCGCCGAGTACTGGTGCATCGGCGGTACGACAATGCGGTTCTTCAGCTCCACGCCGCGGATCGTGACAGGTGAAAACAACAGCGTCCCGGACATCGGCCTTCCTCGCGGGGGTTTTGAGAGGCCATCATTCCGCGGCCCTCATCCGGATGAAACGATAGCGGCACCGCGTTCCCCGGCAAGTCCGGATCGTTGCATGGCCGCCTCGATTTTCGTACACCACGGCCGACATGACCGCCCCCTCGCTCTCCCCCGGCTCCGCCGATGCGCTGCTGTTCGATCTCGGCCGCGTGGTGCTGGATATCGATTTCAGCCGCGTCGTGCACATCTGGGCCGGTCACGCCGGCTGCGAGGTCGCTGACCTAGCCGCGCGATTTGTTGTCAACGACAGTTTCAGGCATCACGAAACCGGCCGGATCGACGATGCCGCGTTCTTCCAGAATTTGCGGGCCTCGCTCGGCATCGGCATTTCGGATGCGCAGTTCCTGGAAGGATGGAACGCGCTCTTCGCCGGCGAGATGCCGGGCATTGCGGGCCTGCTGTCGCGCGCCGCCGCGCGCCTGCCGCTCTATGCCTTTTCCAACACCAACCCGCCGCATGTCGCGCATTTCTCGAAAACCTATGCCGACGTGCTCGGCCATTTCCGCGAAATATATCTCTCCTCCAGCATCGGGCTGCGGAAGCCGGAGGTGGCGGCCTATCATCACGTGGTTAGCGCGATCGGCGTGCCCGCTTCCCGCATTGTATTCTTCGACGATTCCGCCGAAAATATCGCGGGCGCGCGGGCATATGGCCTTACCGCTGTTCAGGTCAGATCGTCCGATGATGTGGCGAGCGCCCTCTCCGCGCTCGGGATTTAGGAGTTTCCGCCCGTGGCGCTTATGCCGGTGACCGATGCGCTTGCCGCGATCCTCAAAGGCAGCGAGCCGCTCGGCGAGGAGATCGTTGCGCTCGATGCCGCCTGGCACCGGGTCCTGGCGCGCGATGTCGCGGCCAAGCGTACCCAGCCGCCGCTGGCGATGTCGGCGATGGATGGCTACGCCGTGCGCGCGGCCGATGCGAAAGATCTTTCGGCGCGGCTGAAGGTGATCGGCGAGGTCGCGGCGGGGCGGCCGTTCGGTCGCACGGTCGGCGCCGGCGAAGCGGCACGCATCTTCACCGGCGGCGTCATCCCCGATGGCGCCGATGCCGTCATCATCCAGGAGGACACGGCCGCCGAGGGCGATACCATCACCATCACGGAAGCGGCCGTTAGGGGACGGCACATCCGTCCGGCAGGCGTCGATTTCCGCCAGGGCGACGTGCTGCTCGCCAGGGGAACCCGCCTCAGCGACCGCGACCTCTCGCTGGCGGCCGCCATGAACTATCCGGAACTGCCGGTGCGGCGGCGTCCGAAAGTCGCCGTGCTCGCCACCGGCGACGAGCTCGTGATGCCCGGCACCACGCCCGGCCCCGGCCAGATCGTCTATTCCAACGGTTATGGGTTGCGGGCGCTGGCGCGCTCGGAGGGCGCCGACACCATCGACCTCGGCGTTGCCGCCGACACCGTCGCCGCCACCACGGATGGCATCCGCCGCGCCGGCGCGGCCGGGGCCGACGTGCTGGTCACCACAGGCGGGGCCTCGGTCGGCGACCACGACCTCGTCAAGCGCTCGCTGGAGGCCGAAGGCGTCACCATGGCGTTCTGGCGGATCGCGATGCGGCCCGGCAAGCCGATGATGCACGGCCGGCTCGGGGCGATGCGGGTGATCGGGCTACCGGGCAATCCGGTCTCGTCCTATGTCTGCGCCTACCTGTTCCTGGTGCCTCTGATTCGTGCATTGGCGGGCCGTTCCGACATTCATCACGCCAGGGAAACGGCGCTGCTCGGCCGCGACGTCGCCGCCAACGACCAGCGCGAAGACTATCTGCGCGCACGTCTGGAACGGCGCGACGATGGCGAATGGATCGCAACGCCGGTCCAACATCAGGACTCTTCGCTGCTTGGATTTCTCGCTGCGGCACAGGGATTAGTGATACGTCCGCCCTTTGCACCCGCAGCCGCGAAAGGCAGCGTCGTGGACATCCTGCGTCTGCCGGAATGACGGGCTGACTCGCTGTTCCGGACAAAAGCTCATCCTGTTCACCCAAAATTAAATAGTTGCGGAACACATATCGAACATATAGTGTCCGTTCATGATTTGTTTCGAGCGGTAGTGTTCTGAAGTAGCACCACACGAGTCTCGGAATTGAACGACGCGCTACCAACTGGGGATTTCTCGCGATGCTCACGCGCAAACAGTACGAACTTCTGCGTTTCATCAACGAGAGGCTTAAAGAGGCTGGCGTGCCGCCTTCCTTCGACGAGATGAAGGACGCGCTCGACCTGCGCTCGAAGTCGGGCATTCACCGGCTCATCACGGCGCTCGAGGAGCGCGGCTTCATCCGCCGCCTGCCCAATCGCGCACGGGCCATCGAAGTGATCAAGCTGCCGGAGCTTGCCGGGGCCTCAGGCACCAGCCGCCGCGGCTTCACGCCGAGCGTCATCGAGGGCACGCTGGGCAAGCGCTCGGGTAGTGCACCGGCCTCTGATGACGGCGGTGAACGCCCCGTGGCCGTGCCGGTAATGGGCCGCATCGCCGCCGGCACGCCGATCGAGGCGCTGCAGACCCGCAGCCACACCATTAGCGTTCCGCCGGACATGCTCGGCTCCGGCGAGCATTACGCGCTCGAAGTGCGCGGCGACTCCATGGTCGATGCCGGCATTCTCGACGGCGACATGGCGCTGATCCAGCGCAACGACAGCGCCGACACCGGCGACATCGTGGTGGCGCTGATCGACGAGGAGGAAGCGACGCTGAAGCGTTTCCGCCGCCGCGGCGCCTCAATTGCGCTCGAGCCCGCCAATACCGCCTATGAAGTTCGCATCCTGCCGCCCAATCGCGTGCGCATCCAGGGCAAGCTGGTTGGGCTGTACAGGAAGTACTGATTATAATTGCGTCCGGGCCGCGCGATCCGCGCGCCCGGACGTCTAGCTCTTTCGGAACCGTTGCGATTCCGAGTAGATGAGGTTTTTGCGCTGCATCTGCGGTAGTGGCGCTGCCAGAAATTTCGATATCTATTTCAGAACGCATCTCAAAACGCATTTGTGATCGTGCGAGCTATTGCCCGCCGCATAATTGCCCACGAGTGATAGCAACTTTTCCCACGCGTCCACTTTGATAGTGAGGCCTGTGCCTCCAGGGCATGATCCCGACCCGAAGGGCCGCGTCAGCGCGAAGTGCCAAAGCGGTTTTTCGGACAGGTCACGCTCAAATGAGCTTGGTGGTGCGGGTTAGCTGTCTCGAATGAGGAGCAATCCGATGTGTGACTATAGTTTGCGAGCGGTGGCATCGCGGCCGGCCGAAGTTGGCGAAACCCTGATCACAACGACCTTCCGCGGTACTTCAACCCGTGGGTTCGCTTCAGAGAGCGATCCGAACACCGCGGTATGCATGCTGCCAGGAACCGAATTGGCATTTGCAGAGAGTGTGCGCTTCGACAGCCGCTGGATCTGGCCGAAAACGCTGGATTTCCGCGTCGGCAAGTTCGGCGTGGTCGATCCGCATATTCCGGACCGGCACCATGACGCGGTCGAATTCCCCGACGGGACGTCCGTGCTGGTGACCCAGCTCTGCGAAGGCCAGCGCGTGACCGTGCTGCAGCTTCCGGTCAAGGAAGGCCAGCACGAAGTGAAGAAGATGGACAGCGAGCAGCCGCAGACTGTTGCTCCGCGTCCGATCGTGGCCGGCTGAGCGGTTTTACTCGTCGGCCTGCATGTCGGCTTCCGACGGCGTCGCGTCGACCGCCTGACGGGCGGGACGCGACAGGGGATTGATTGTCCCCCCATCACCGAAGTCGCCGTCTACGGACGGCGACCACGGCCGGTTGATGCCGCGTGGTTTCACCGCATCGACGGCAAAACCCTCTCGCGTCGCACGCAATGCCAGTGCGCCCTGCCGCCGAAGGCGGTCCGCATCGATGACCGATGCGCGGCAGGGCGACGGCGCGTGCCGCGCCGTGATGATAACGGCCGCGCGTTCACAGTCGTCGGCCATTGCCTCCGGCCGCAAGCTCAGCGCCACCAGGGCGCCGCCTGCCGTTTGCGTGACGCAGCCGGAACTGTCGCATGAGACGCCCTCGGCGAGCGAGGCGTCGGCGGCGGTCCGCGCATCCGCATCGGCCGCGAGCCACTCCTTGACCGCGAAGGCGTCCTTGCCGCTGCGCATCAGGTGCAGCCGGCCGTCCTTGCCGCGCACGGCGACGTTGCGGCCATCGCCCGCGATCAGGATATCCGGTCGCGGCGCGCTGACAGCCCAGACGATGGCGAGCAGCAGCACCCCTGCCCCGCTCCAGCGCAGCGGCGTGCGCAACAGGCCCATCAGGATGATGCCAAGGCTCGCCACAATCAGCGGCCCGATGCCGAAGGCGGTCATCCGGCCGATCGCGCCGGGAAGGTTAGCTACCCATCGCGCGACCGCCACCATCCAGTCGATGCCGGCCCCCATCAGCCACCAGAAGAAGCCATCGAAGCCGAACGGCATGGCGGCAAGGCCAAGAAGGCCCGCCGGCATCACCAGCGCCGAGACCACGGGCATCGCCGCAAGATTAGCCACCACGCCATAGGGGGTGATGCGGTGAAAATGGAAGGCGGCGTAAGGCATCGTGGCAAGCCCTGCGACCAGCGAGGCGAGTAGCAGCATGACGAACTCACGCCCGCCCCACAGCGCCACGCGCGCGGTCGTGGAATTGTCCGGTGTGGCAAACAAGGCGGGCATACCGATCTGCACCAGCGCGACCAGGCCCAGCGTTGCCGCAAACGACATCTGGAAACTCGGATGCACCAGCGCTTCCGGCGCGACGGCCAGCACGATCATGGCTGCCACCGCCAGCGTGCGAAAAGTGATGGCGCGCCGATCCACCATGACCGCGATCAGCACCACCGCCGTCATGAAAAAGGATCTTTGTGTCGCCACCTCCGCACCCGACAGCAGGAGATAGAAGGCAGCCGCCAGCAACGCGCCCGCAGCCGACCATTTCTTGATCGGAAAGGAGACGGTGAGCGCCGGCACCAGCGCCAGCAGGGCACGGATCGCAAAGAACACGATGCCGGCGACGACGGCCATGTGATAGCCGGAGATCGACAGCACATGCCCGAGGCCGGAGATAAACATCGCATCGTTGACGGGCTCGGAGATCGCATCGCGCCGGCCGGTCAGGAGCGCGGTGGCAATGGCGCGCCTGTCGCCCTCCAGCACATTGCGGATACGCCCATCGATGGCGTCGCGCAGGCCCTGCATGAATGCGGAATAGCGCAAAGCCAGCCCGCCGCTGTCGGGTGGATCGGCGGCCTTGATCGATCCCATTACGAATCCGGAGGCGCCGATGCGCTGGAAATACATGTCGCGGCCGAAGTCGTAGCTGCCCGGCCGCTGCGGCGACATCGGCGGCAGCAGCCGCGCCTTCAATTCGACAAAGCTGCCGACCGCGGGCGCCGTGCCTTTCTTGACCGATAGCCGCACCCGATCGATCTTGATCTCGCCGCGCGGGCTCTCGATCGAGACCACCCGCAGCACAAAACGATCGGTGCGCTCGCGGATGTCGCGCGTTTCGACAAACCCGGTCAGCGCCACCGAATAGATCGGCCGCGCCAGCACGCCATGGGCCACGCGCGCGGTCTTCCAGGTCGCGATGGCAAAGCCCGCCGCAGCGGCCGCGAGCATGACGGCAACGGGAAAGACCCTGTACCGCCGCGCGAGGAACGCCGCCGCACAGAGCGCGATGGCGACGAAGGCGGCGACCGCCAGCACCGGCTCATGGTCGGCGGCAAAATAGAAGGCGATGCCGGTGCCGAACGCGACCGGAACCCACGGCAGCAGCCGTCCGGCGCCCGTCTCCGCACGCGCCCAGCCGCGCAGGGTCTCAATGAGCGACGACCAGGCACGGAAATCCGACGGCGCATAGCCGCCGGCCTGCGCGGCGGTGGCGGCGCGCGGCGGCCATGTCCCGGCATAGCCTCGCCTGCCGCCCGGCGTTTCACCCTGATCGGCCACGCAGCACCCTGTGATCCCGTCGTGGGCGCAAGGCTACCGGAAGGCGAAATGTGCAGAAAGCGGAACGGATGCAGAATGCGGCGGAAAGAATTTTCGCCCGACGTCGGCACCGTCAACCCAAATTGAGCCGAAAGTCTCATAAGGGACCGGACCGACCGGGGATATTATTGATTTGGCCCTCCGCTCCCGGACAGTCGGGACCGAGGCAACGGCAGCTCGCGGTGCTGAAAGCCCGAGCTCTTCTCAGGTGGCAAGGTTCTCCTGAGACCAGCGTCGCAGACGCAACCCGCCAATCGTGCCCGTCGCGTCGCGCATCAAGACGTATTCCGCGAGCGAACAGATCGCTGAAAAACGCGAGACGCGTTTGTATTGATGGGAGCCGCACATGCCAACACAAGTGCCAACGGATTTTCGCCGCGTGATTATCGCCGCGTCAGTGGGAAACATCATCGAGTGGTATGACTTCTACATCTTTGGCAGTCTGGCCGCCGTCCTGTCGGTCAAGTTCTTCGAGCAATCCCACCCCGTCGCCGCCCTGCTCAGCACCATCGCGCTGTTCACCGCAGGATTCCTGATCCGTCCGTTGGGAGCATTCCTGTTTGGATGGATGGGCGATCGGGTCGGCCGCAAATACACATTCCTCATCACGTTGAGCGGCATGGGATTGGGCACGGGCGCGATCGGATTGATCCCAACATACCAGTCGATCGGCCTCACGGCCGCGTTCGTCCTGTTCGCGCTGCGCATGATCCAGGGCCTTTGCCTGGGCGGCGAATATGGCGGAGCCATCACCTATGTTGCCGAGCACGTGCCCGACGACAAACGCGGCTATTACACCGGCTGGCTGCAGACCTCGCCCACCCTTGGGATCGTGGTCTCATTGGCGGTCATCATCGTCTCCAGGACCATGTTCGGTACCCAGGCCTTCGACCAATGGGCATGGCGCGTTCCGTTCCTGCTGTCCTTCCTCCTGGTGGCCATCGCCATCTACATCCGGCTGCAATTGCAGGAGACGCCGATTTTCCAGGAGATCAAGGCGCGCGGGCAAATGACGACGAACCCCTGGAGGGAGGCGTTTCTGAGCGCAAACATCAAATACATCCTGATTGCCATCGTGGTCCTGATCGGACAGGGCGTGGTCTGGTACAGCGGTCAGTTCTGGGCGCTGTACTTCCTGCAACAGGTTTCCAAAGTCGACCCGGTGACCTCCGCCTACATCGTCGGAGCTGCGCTGCTGATTGCAACGCCAAGCCTGATCTTCTTCGGCTGGCTGTCGGATCATATCGGACGCAAACCGGTCATCCTGGGAGGCATGCTGCTTGCCGCGATCACCTACTATCCGCTGTATCTGTGGCTGGGGACGGTCACGCAGCCCGGCAACATCAACTATCCGATCGCGGTCTTCATCATCTTCCTCCTCGTCTGCTATGTCGGCATGGTGTACGGCCCGGTCGGCGCCTTCCTTGCGGAATTCT
>Ga0187815_10000158_pt1 | contig 34222 bp, 34 predicted proteins | sample NC_S_5_FD_132962 | JGI IMG/M metagenome (GOLD analysis project Ga0187815, IMG submission 132962) | Wetland sediment microbial communities from Neuse River Estuary, North Carolina, USA - ASW-S_5 | ecosystem: Environmental > Aquatic > Freshwater > Wetlands > Sediment | place: USA: North Carolina... | reverse complement strand
CGCGGGTGGGGTCGCCCATCGCCGGCATCTGGTCGACGATCAGCACCGAGGCCATGAACGGGCAGGAGAGGTCGTCCCAGCCGTGGGCGATCAGCACGCGCAGGCCGGGGTCGTTCGCCACCGATTCGCGCAATTGCTTGGTCGAGCCGAGCCGGGCGTCGTCGTCCTCGTGCCACAGCCGGTTCACCTCGTAGCTCAGCGCGTTGTAGCGGCCGTCGTACTTCCAGCCCACGGTCCGGGTGATGAAATTCACCATCGCCGTGGTGGTGGGCGCGATGATGCCGTTGAGGATGGGGTCGCCCGAGCGCTGGTGCGGCGCGTAGGGGAACGGATCCCAGGCGGTGACGTTGGAGTCGTAGCGGCTGCCCAGCTTGCCCTCGGCGCGGTACACCTCGCGCAGGTAGGCCTGGGTTTCCAAACGGCCGCCGGAGCGCTGCACGAACACCGGGTCGAGGCCGGTGAGCTCGGTGACCTTCTTGATCATCGCGTCGGTGGCTGCCGGGTTGCTGCGGCCCTGCATCAGCGCGGTGGCGTAGGTGGTGCGGGTGTAGTCGACGATGGGCTGCATCGCCTGGGCGGTGAGCTTGCCCTCGCGTTCCAGGTGGGCGGCGGCGATGGACGGCAGGGTGAGCATCCACGGCAGCGGCGAGACGTTCTCGTCGTCCGAGGCGGCCGGATCGAGGTAGGGCGACAGCAGCACCACGCCGTTCATCGCCACGCCGAGCTGGGTCTGCAGGTAGTCGGTGATGCGCGGGCCGCGGAAGCCGCCGTAGCTTTCGCCCACCAGGTACTTGCGCGACTCCATGCGACCGTTCTTCACCAGCCAGTCGTAGACGATGCGCGAGAGGTACTGGATGTCGCTGTCGGTGCTGTAGAAGTCCTTGGTGGCCTGCTTGTCGTCCACCAGCGCACGGCTGAAGCCGGTGCCCACCGGGTCGATGAACACCAGGTCGGTGAAGCCCAGCCAGGTGCCCGGGTTGTCGTGCAACGTGGCCGGGTCGGACGGGTTGTCCCCCTCCACGCCGAAGTTCACCTTCTTCGGGCCGATCGCGCCGAGGTTGAGGTAGACCGACGAGGCGCCGGGGCCGCCGTTCAGCGCGAAGGTCACCGGGCGGTTCTTGCCCGGCATGGTGTAGGCGGTGAACATCACTTGCGCGATCACCTTGCCCTTCGCGTCGCGCACCGGCAGCGTGCCCACCGTGGCGGTGTACTTCAGCGTGCGGCCGTCCACCGTGGCGGACTGGGCGACGTGCGCGTCGGCGGGGAAGGGCGGCAGGTGGAAGCCGTCGCTGGCGCCCGGCGCCTCCGCCGCGGCCGGCGGCTTGCTGTCGGCGGCCAGCGTCGAATGGTGGAATCCGGCCAGCAGCAGGGCTGCCAGCAAGCTCGTCTGCAGCGGCTTGCGCACGGGTCTTTCCTCGCGGGGGCAAAGCCCCAAGCCTAGCGAGCCGGGGCGGCGCACGACCGTGCCTTTAGGCATGGGTTGGCACGGCGCGTGCATCCGGTGGCCGCAGGCGCCGGCGGGAATTTCGCTCACCGGGCGTTGGCGCCGCCCGGACATGCCCTATCATCGCGCGATGCCAACGACCAACTCGCCATCCCTGCAGGACACCCGCCGCGGCAGCCTGAGCTGCGTGGGCCTGGGCATGACCCTGGGCTCGCACCTCACCCCGCTGGCGCGCAGCCATATCGAGCAGGCGGACGTGGTGTTCGCGGCGCTCTCGGATCATGTCGTGGAGTTGTGGTTGCAGCGCATGCACCCGGACGTGCGCAGCCTGCAGCCGTATTACGCCGAGGGAAAGTCGCGCAAGAAGACTTATCGCGAGTGGGTAGCGCTGATGATGGCCGAGCTGCGCGCCGGCAAGCGCGTCTGCGGCGTCTTCTACGGCCATCCTGGCATCTTCGCGTGGTCGCCGCACAAGGTGATCGAGCAGGCGCGCGCGGAAGGCTACGAGGCGCATATGGAGCCAGGTATCTCGGCCGAGGATTGCCTTTACGCCGATCTCGGCATCGACCCAGGTCGTTACGGCTGCCAGCATTTCGAGGCGAGCCAACTTCTGTTCTACGAACGGCGCATCGATCCTGCCGGCTATCTGGTGCTATGGCAGGTCGGGCTCACCGGCGATCGTTCGCTGGGGCGTCGCTCGACCGGGCCTGCCTACAGGCAGTTGCTCGTGGACTTGCTGAGTCGCGATTACCCGCTGGACCACGAGGCGATAATCTATCGCGGCGCTACATTGCCGATCGAGCGCCCACGTGTCCGTCGAGTTGCATTGCGCGATCTGCCCCACGTTCCACTGAGCGCAGAGGAAATGGTGGTACTTCCCCCAGCCTTGCCGCTGAAACTCAACCTCGCCATCCAGGCACAGCTGGAGGCGTTGGACGAGCAAGAGCGAACCAGTATCGTTGCATGAGATGATGTGGGTTGAGGGGAAGGGCATCACTGATTCGCGATGTCGGCAGCATGGAGGGTGCTCTGGCGCCGAGGGCGTCTATGCGGGCATCGACAGTCATGTCGCGCCTCCAGGCAATCGAAAGTACATGCGTTGCAGATGACGTCCATAGGCGATTGCAAGACCATCACGGGGAATCAAGGGGAATACACATGGCAGACACGATTGAATTGCTGGAGGCCATTGGCCGCGACGCTTTGCTGCGCCACGCTTCGGCAGAGGAACTGGGCAAGGTCCTGGAGAAGTCACAAGCGTCAGAGGCCCTCACGGCTGCCGTCGTGTTCGGCGACAGCTCACGGCTGACGCAGGAGTTCGGGCAAAAGCGCATGGACCCGCCGAACAGCTCGCAAGGCCTGCCTGATGAGGATGAAGAGCCGGATCAGGAAGACGGTGAGGAGCCGCTCAGTCCACCGGTCCAAGATCGCGGCAAATCGTCCCTGCAATAGACGACCCCGACATGTTTCGGCTGTCCTGCAGCCTCCGGTCATGGTCCCTGTGGATCGGGCTGGCGTCGTGCGTATTTGCACCGATAGGGCGCGCCACCATTGCCGAACCGGGCCGATTCCTCGACCGGATCGAGAGCCTGCGGACGGCCGACCATCCGCGATTCGTGCAGATGCTGAAGCAGATCCATCGCGAAGCTCCTCAGTTGAGCGTGGGCGAGCGGTGGCATCTGCGTTACCTCGACGCCTGGGAGACCATGTACGAGGGTGGCTATGCCAAATCCGAGGTCCAGCTGCGCGAGATCATCGATCATTCTGGCGATTCCGTCCTGGCGGCAAAATCGTCTGCGCTGCTGCTGAGCAACCTGGGGCTCAGCCGGCGCTACGCGGAAGCCTTCGAGCTGGCCAATCACCTGACAGCCACCTTGCCTGAGGTGAAGGATCCGCAGGCACGCTTCGCATTGCTCACGAATTTGTCCCAAATGCTGGATTTTGCCGATCAAATTGATCTGGCCATCCAATATGCGCATATGGCTGGGGACGCCGTTCCGCCTGGAGAAAGTCTGTGTCGGCCGCTCTCGATGGAAGTGGCAGCGCTTTACAACGGCAAGCGGCTGGCCTCGGATAGTCCGGTGTTGCAGCGTGCAATTGCGGTTTGCACTGCTGCACAGCAACCAGTCATCACCAACACCATGTGGCTTGTACTGGGTAGCATTTACCTTGATGAAAAACAGCCCAGCAAGGCCTTGGCCTTGCTCAGTCGCATCACGCCTGATATCCGCGCCAGCGGCTACCAGGCGCACATGTTGCAGTCCCAAGTAGAGCTGGCCCAAGCCTATGAGCAACTGGGCAAGGACGATTTGGCCAAGCAGGCGGCACTTGCTGCCGTGGGCATGAGCCATCCGGGCGACATCAGTGACTGGTTGATGGTGGCTTATCAACTGCTTTACCGCATCGAGAAAAAGCAGGGCGACATCGCCGCCGCATTGGCAAATTACGAGCACTACGTTGTCCAGAATCAGGGGCATCTCGATGACGTCAATGCCCGCACGCTGGCCTATCAGACCGTGCAGCAGCACCTGTTGGCGCAGAAGCTGGAGACGGAAACGCTGAGTCAGCAGAACGCCATGCTGCGCATGCGGCAGACGCTGGACGCCAAGACGGTCGAAACCAATCGCCTGTACCTCGCCCTGTTGCTGATGGCGCTGGCCTTCGCCATGGTCTGGATGTTCCGGCTCAAGCGCTCGCAGCTTCGCTTCAAGAAGCTGTCCCATCTCGACGGCCTGACCACGGTGTTCAACCGCCAGCATTTCATGGGCGAGGTGGACCGCACGCTGCACCTGCTGGAGAAGCGCGGCGGCGCGGCCTGCCTGGTGTTCATCGACCTGGACCACTTCAAGCGGATCAACGATACCCACGGCCATGCCATGGGCGACGAGGTGCTGCGCCAGGTGGTGGTGGTCGCCAAGCAGCAACTGCGCCCGGCCGATCTGTTCGGCCGGCTGGGCGGCGAGGAGTTCGGCATCCTGCTGGTGGGCTGCTCGCACGGGCAGGGCATGGCCATCGCTGACCGCATCCGTTGTGCGGTCGAAGCGACGACGGTGGAGTGCGAGGGCATCGTCATCACCATCTCCACCAGCGTGGGCCTGGCCTGCACCGGTGCCTGTGGCCACGATCTGCGGCGCCTGTGCCGCGAGGCCGACGCCGCGCTTTACCGCGCCAAGCGGGGTGGTCGCAACCGGGTGGAAGCCGGTGCCGAGGACAGGCTCCCGGTCGCGATCTGAGCGCCACGGCCGCGCGGCAGCCGATACGTACGCGTTTGCCGCTCACCGGCGTTATGATCGCGAGAACGGGGGGGCGATGAGGAACACGATGGAATCGCCGGAAGTGACTTGCGTCGCTGCGGTGCGGTGCAGCGACTCGGGCGGCAAGGCGAAGGGTGCGTCGGTGCCGTCCGGCGTCCTGGCGTCAATCCGGACGGCATGTACCCGCGGCTGAGCGGCTTGCGGTCGTGGCTTGCCTGGGCGGCTCTGGCGGGCTGCATGGTCTGGCACGCCGGGCTTGCCGCCGGCACCGTCGCCGACCCCTCCGCGCTGCTCAGGCAGACCTGGCTGTTGCCGGTCACGGATCACCCGCGATTCGTCCGCCAGTTGGTCGAACTCAATCAAGTGGCTTCCAGGCTGGCGCCGGACGAGCAATGGCGCCTGCGCTATCTGGACGCGTGGGAGGCCATGTTCGAAGGCGAATACGCCAAGTCGGAGGTGCAGTTTCGCAACATCATCCAGCACTCCGGCGATCCGCGCGTGGCCAACCGCGCGGCCGCCCTGCTGCTGAGCCAGTACGGGATCACCCGGCGCTACACGGAGGCATTCGAGCTGGCCAATCGCCTTGCGGCACATTTGCCGCAAATCACGGATGCCAAGGTCCGCTATGTGGTGCTGCTGAACCTGTCGCAATCGCTGGGCCTGGCTGGCCAGACCGATCTCGCCGTGCACTATGCGCGCATCGCGATGGGTGCCGTCCCGCCTGGAGAGAGCCCGTGCTATGCCGCCGCCAGCCTGGTCGTGGCACTCGACACCGGCCACCGGCTCAAGTCCGACAGCCCGGAGTTGCGTCAGGCACTGACGGCGTGCCCGATGGCCACGGAGCCGGTTTACAACACCGACCTGACGGTCACGCTGGCCGACCGCTACATCCAGGAAGGCCGGCCGCGCAAGGCGCTTGCCTTGCTCGACCGGATCGCTCCCAGCGTGGCCGCCAACGACTATGCCCCGAACAAGCTGTCGGCCCTGGTGGACAGGGCGCAGGCGCTGGCTGCCCTGGGCGACGACGACGGCGCCCGGAAGGCGGCCCTCGCCGTGATCGCCGCGGGAAAGCCGGGCGATATCGACGCATGGCTCAAAGACACCTACCAGGTGCTTTACCGCATCGAGAATCGACAGGGTCACGCCGCCGCCGCACTCGGCTACTACAAGAAGTACGCCGCGCTGGACAAGGCCTACCTCGACGACGTCAATGCGCGCGCAATCGCCTACCAGACCGTGCAGCAGCGCCTGCTGGCGCAGAAGCTGGAGACGGAAAAGCTGGACCGGCAGAACGCGCTGCTGCGCGCACGGCAGGCACGGGACGCCCAGAAGGCGGAAGCCAGCCATCTGTACCTGGCGCTGCTGCTGATGGTGCTTGCTTTCGCCGTGCTGTGGATGTTCCGGCTCAAGCGCTCGCAGCTTCGCTTCAAGAAGCTGTCCCACCTCGATGGCCTGACCGCGGTGTTCAACCGCCAGCATTTCATGGGCGAGGTGGAGCGCACGCTGCGCCTGCTGGAGCGGCGCGCGGGCTCAGCCTGCATGGTGTTCATCGACCTGGACCATTTCAAGCACATCAACGACACCCATGGCCATGCCATGGGCGACGAGGTCTTGCGGCACATCGTTGCCGTCTGCCGGCGGCATTTGCGTGCCACCGACCTGTTCGGCCGTCTCGGCGGCGAGGAGTTCGGCATCCTGCTGGTCGAGTGCGCGCGCGTGCAGGGCGTGGCGATCGCCGAACGCATCCGGCTCGCCATCGGAACGGCCAAGGTGGAGAGCGACGGCGTGGCCGTCGGCGTGTCCACCAGCGTGGGCCTGGCCGCCACGGATGCCTCCGGCTACGACCTGCAGCGCCTGTGCAAGCAGGCCGACGCCGCGCTGTACCGTGCCAAGCGCGGCGGCCGCAACCGCGTGGTGGTCGACGCCGCGGACGACGATCTCGTCGAGGCCTGAAGCGCCGTGCGAATCAGTGCACCGCGACCAGTTCCACCTCGAATACCAGCGCGGCATCCGGCGGCACGGCGTCACCGGCGCCGCGGTTGCCGTAGGCCAGTCGCGCCGGAATGACCAGCGTGCGCCTGCCGCCCACGCGCATGCCGCGGATGCCCTGGTCCCAGCCGGCGATGACCTCGCCGGCGCCCAGCATGAAGCGGATCGGCTCGCCGCCCGCGGTGCTGTCGAATTCCTTGCCGTGGCGGTCCTTCGCGCCCGCGTCGTACAGCCAGCCGGTGTAGTTCACCTGCACCGTGTCGCCGTCCTGCGCCCTCGCGCCGCCGCCGACCACCCGATCGATCTTCTGCAGCTCGGCGACGCCATCTGCGGCAAGCGCAGGCAGCAGGCAGGCGGCAAGGGCGAACGTGGCGGCGAGCAGCAGGCGGCGCATGTGGCGGATTCCCCGGAAATGGTGCGCGCAGTCTAGCGGGGAAGCTCCCGCCCAACCCGGTCCCTTTCCCGGGCGGGCCCGGGGGAGCTACCGCGCCAGCTGCGCCTGCACCTCGTTGATCGAGTCGCGGATGCTCTTGGAGAACCTCGAGTCGAGGTGGTGGATCAGCACCAGCCGTTCGGTGGCGCGGGTCATCGCCACGTAGAGCAGACGCGCCTCGTCGACCTCGCGCTGGTTTTCGCGCGGCAGCGAGCCCAGGCCGGGCACGATCACGAACGGGAACTCCAGGCCCTTGCAGGAGTGCATGGTGAGCAGCTTCACGCTGTCCTTGACCACGAACAACGCCTGCTTGCCGTTGTCGTCGGCGAGGCTGGAGGGAATGCCGAGGCGTTCCAGCGCATCGTGCAGTTTCTCCCCCTCCCAGCCGGCGCGGTAGATCACCGCCATCTCGCCCCAGGGGCGGCCGTGGTCGTGCTCGTCGCGCAGCTGGGTGATCAGGGCGCCGAGCTGGGCGGAGGCGCTGTCGGTGCGGATCAGCTCGGGCAGCGGGCCGCGCCGGCCGGCGCTCTCGGGGGCGATCAGCGGCACGCCGTCGTCGTCGCTGCCGCGCGAGGCGAGCAGCTCGCCGGCGAAGTTGCGCGCCACCGCGAGGATCTCCAGCGTGTTGCGGTAATTGAGCTTGAGGATGGTGGTGCGGCCCTGCGCCTGCACGCCCAGGCTTTTCCAGCTCAGCTTGCGGCGGCCGGGCTTGCCGTAGATGTTCTGCGCGTCGTCGTACAGCACCAGCAGCGAGTTGGTGGCCGGGTCGATCATCTGCACGATCAGCCGGTACCAGTCCGGCTCGAAGTCGTGGCCCTCGTCGACCAGCACGGCACCGTACTGGAAGCGCGGGATCCGCCCCTTGTCCACGCCTTCCATCACCCGCTCCACCATCGCCTCGAAGAAGTGCTCGCCCTTGGGCGGCAGCTCCACGTGGTAGCTGGTGAGCATGCGGTGGCACCAGCGGTGGAAGTTGTAGACCTGCACCTTGTCGCCGAGGCCGCGCTCGCCGATCAGCTGCTCCAGCCGCGCCGCCAGCGTCTTGTTGTAGCAGAGCACCAGGATCGGCCGGCTCAGCGACTGCGCCAGCTGCATCGCGCGGAAGCCCAGGATCATGGTCTTGCCCGAACCGGCCACGCCGTGGATGACGCGGTGCTCGTCGCCCAGCGAGCGCGCCAGCTGTTCCTGCTGGGCGTCCATCACCTTCACCAGGTCGGGGATCTCCAGCGTGCGCGCGTCATGGCCCTCGGCGGCGAACAGGCCGAACTGGCCGCTGCCCGGCTCCACCCGGATCTCGGGAAACAGGTGCCAGCGCACACGGTCGATCTGCGGCAGGGTGAGCGCTACCGGGAACACCTGCGGGAACATCGCCCACAGGCGCTCCTGGAAGGCTTCGCCGTCCACCGTCTCGTACAGCTCGTCGCGGCAGATCGCCAGGTGCGCCGGGATCACCGCCTCCAGCCCGCCCTCGCCGAACTGCTTGCGGGTGATGTTGGCCAGCACCGCGCCCCAGGCCCAGGGCATCACCAGCTTGCCGGCGTGGCGATGGCCTTCGGGGAAGCGCAGGGCCGGATCGCGTTCCAGCACCACACCGATCTCCAGCGCGTAGGCGCGCGCCTGCAGCAGCGGATTGGTCTCCTTCGCCAGACCGCGCTCGGTGACCAGGGTGAACTGGGTCTTGTCGGCCTGGCGGATGGTGTCGGCCTTCCAGTCCTTCACCTCCAGCACCAGCAGGCCGCGGCGCGGGTGGAACACCACGAAGTCGGGGCGGCGCTGCTTGAGGCCGATCGGCACGTCGTACCAGAGCAGATAGTCGTCCTCGAGCTTCTGTTCCAGGCGTTCGGACACGCGCTTTTCGCCGCCGGTCATCCGTGGCAGGCAGCTGTTGCGGGTGGGTATGAGCGTGGCCACTGGCGTCCCCTGGTCGGTCCGCCGGAAATTAGCGGAACCCGTGGATATGCGCAAAAGGACTTTGCGCGGGCCGAAAGCCTGTGTTATCACTGGCTTCCCATGACCCACGCCGCCCACCAGTATTTTTGGTTTTATGGCTATCCGAAGCCGCTGGCGGAGGCATGGGTGCGTTTGCTCTGAAGTCCTGAAACCCCATTCCGAAAGCCGCCAGCAGCAGAGGCGGCTTTTTTCATGGCCGCCGCTGGCACCCCATCCGAGGAGAGCCGCCGCCATGTCCCAGTCCGCCACCGACGATCTGCGCATCCGCACGATCACCCCGCTCGCCACGCCTGCCGAGGTGATGGACGAATGCCCCGCCACGCCCGCCGCGCTTGCCACCGTGGGCAGGGCGCGCGCGGTCATGCACCGCATCCTCGACGGCAGCGACGACCGCCTCGCGGTGGTGATCGGCCCGTGTTCCATCCACGACCCGCATGCCGCGCTGGAATACGCGCAGCGACTGGCGGTGCAACGCGAGCGCCTCGGCGGCGAGCTGGAGATCGTGATGCGGGTGTACTTCGAGAAGCCGCGCACCACGGTGGGCTGGAAAGGGCTGATCAACGACCCGGACCTCGACGGCAGCTTCCACATCCGCAAGGGCCTGCGCATGGCGCGCCAGCTGCTTTGCGACATCAACGCGCTGGGCGTGCCGGCGGGCAGTGAATTCCTCGACATCATCTCGCCGCAGTACCTCGCCGACCTGGTGGCCTGGGGCGCGATCGGCGCGCGCACCACCGAGAGCCAGGTGCACCGCGAGCTGGCCTCGGGGCTGTCTTGCCCGGTGGGCTTCAAGAACGGCACCGACGGTAACGTGAAGCTGGCGGTGGATGCGGTGCAGGCGGCCTCGCATCCGCACCACTTCCTCGCGGTGACCAAGCAGGGCCAGGCGGCGATCGCCGCGACCAGCGGCAACCGCGACTGCCACGTGATCCTGCGCGGCGGCAAGCTGCCTAACTACGACGCCACCAGCGTCGAGGCCGCCTGCGCCGCGATAGCCAAGGCCGGCCTGCCGGCACGGGTGATGATCGACGCCAGCCACGCCAACAGCGGCAAGAAACCGGAGAACCAGCCGAAGGTGATCGCCGATATCGCCGCCCAGCTCGAGGCGGGTGAGCGGCGCATCGTGGGCGCGATGGTGGAAAGCCACCTCGTCGCCGGGCGCCAGGACCTGGTGGCTGGCCGTCCGCTGACCTACGGCCAGAGCGTCACGGACGGCTGCATCGGCTGGGACGACTCGGTCCACGTGCTGGAGCGGCTGGCCGCCGCGGTGCGTCGGCGCCGCGAGCTGGCGGGGGACGAGATGGCGGCCTGAGGGCGGCGGTATGCTTGGCGGCATCGTCCATGGAGATCGCCAATGCAGCTCGACATCCGGCACAACCGCGACGCCAGGCGTTTCGAGGTGGAGGTGGAAGGCGTGCACTGCGTGCTCGACTACACGCTCGCCGAGGGCGGCATGGCGATCACCCACACCGTGGTGCCGCCCGCGGCGGGTGGCCGTGGCGTGGCGGGCGAGCTGGTGCGCACGGCGCTGGACTATGCGCGCCTGAAGGGATGGAAGGTGGCGCCTCTGTGCTCCTACGCCGAGGCCTGGATGGATCGCCATCCCGAGTACGCGGAGCTGCGCGCTTGAGCAACGGCACGGCGAAACCCCGGCACTGGCGGCCGTTCCGCACCGTGATGGCGCGGCCGCGGCTCAGCGTGTCGTTCGCGATCTTCGTGGTGACCGGCGCGGTGCTGGTCGCGCTGCGCCTGCGCGTGGCGACCGCGATCCTGCTGGGCTTCGACCTGGCGGCGGTGGTCTACCTGCTGGCGCTGGCGCGGCTGTTCAACCGCTCCACGCCCGCGCACATGCGCCTGCAGGCGAAAGCGCAGGACACCGGGCGCTGGGGCGTGCTGTGGAGCGCGGTGGTGCTGTCCGGCGTGGTGCTGGTGGCGCTGGGCACCGAACTGCACGCGGCCAAGGGCGGCGGCCTGCCCGCGCTGGGCGTGGGTGCGCTCAGCGTGGTGCTGAGCTGGCTGTTCCTCAACATCATGTTCGCGCTGCACTACGCACATGGCTTCTACGGCGATTTCGGCGAGAAGCACTCCGGGCTGGAATTCCCGGACACGCCCAAGCCCGACTACTGGGACTTCGCCTATTTCGCCATCGTGATCGGCATGACCTTCCAGGTCTCCGACGTGCAGATCAGCAGCCGCTACCTGCGCCGCGTGGCGCTGCTGCACAGCGTGATCGCGTTCTTCTTCAACGTGTTCATCATCGCCATCACGGTGAACATCGTGGCGGGGATGGGGGGGTAACCGGCCGTCGCCAGACAGCCGGTTGTCCCGGTCCACGGATGGATCGGACGCCGGCCAATCATGCGAATGATTGGCCGGCGACTCGGTGAAGTGCAGGAAAGCACTTTCCCGACATCAGGCAAGGCTGCGGCTTGAATGCTTTTGCCTGTCGATCATGCGAAGGAGCGAAGCCGGGTCAGCTTCAATCCCGCAGATTGTCGAACTGCAGCGGCAGCTCCACGTCGGCCTTGCGCAGCACCGCCATCGCCGCCTGCAGGTCGTCGCGCTTCTTGCCGGTGACGCGCAGCTTGTCGCCGTTGATCTGCGCCTCGACCTTGAGCTTGGCGTCCTTCAGCGTGGCCACCAGCTTCTTGGCGACCGGCTGCTCGATGCCCTGTTTCACGGTGATCTTCTGGCGTGCGCCGGCGAGATTGGTTTCCACCTCGCCGATGTCCAGCGCGCGCGCGTCGATCTTCCGCGAGACCAGCCGGGCGCGCAGGATGTCCAGCATCTGCTGCAGCTGGAAATCGCTGGGCGCGCTCTGGGTGATCACGAACTTGTCCAGTTCGAACTTCGCGTCCTGACCCTTGAAGTCGAAGCGGTTCGCCAGCTCGCGGTTGGCCTGGTCGACCGCATTGGTCAGTTCGTGCTTGTCGACTTCCGAGACTACGTCGAAGGAGGGCATGGCGGCGGCTCGCGGATGGAAAGGCATGGAGTGTACGCGATGCGATAATGCGCGCCTTGTGCAACGCGGGGGCGCCGCCTGGTGAAAACGGACGTACTGATCGTCGGCGCGGGTGCCGCGGGCCTGATGTGCGCGATCGCGGCCGGCCGGCGCGGGCGCCGCGTGCTGGTGCTCGACCACGCGAACAAGGTCGGCAAGAAGATCCTGATGTCCGGCGGCGGGCGCTGCAACTTCACCAACCTTGGCGCGGGGCCGGCGAACTACCTCAGCGCGAATCCGCATTTCGCCAAGTCGGCGCTGGCGCGCTACACGCCGGCGGATTTCATCGCGCTGGTGGAGAAGCACCGCGTCGCCTACCACGAGAAGGAGCTGGGCCAGCTGTTCTGCGACGACTCGTCGAAGCAGATCGTGCGCCTGCTGCTGGACGAGTGTGCCGCGGCGGGTGTGCGTATCGAAACGAGTTGCGGCGTCGAACGCGTCCGCCAGGCGGGCGAGGGCTTCGCCGTGCTCACCACCCGCGGCGAAGTGCATGCCGAGTCGCTGGTGGTGGCGACGGGCGGCCTGTCGATTCCAAGCATGGGCGCCACCGGCTTCGGCTACGAGCTGGCGCGCCAGTTCGGGCACGCGGTGCTGCCCGTGCGCGCGGCGCTGGTGCCGCTGACCCTGAGCGGCAAGCACCAGGAGCATTACCAGGAGCTCGCCGGCGTGGCCCTGCCGCTGGCCGAGGCAAGGGTGGGCAAGCGTGCGTTCCGCGCGGGCCTGCTGTTCACCCATCGGGGGCTCAGCGGTCCGGCGATCCTGCAGATCTCCTCGTACTGGCAGCCGGGCGACGACTTGCGGCTCGATCTCGCCCCCGACGCCGGGCTCGGCGATTGGCTGCGGGCGCAGCGCACTGCGCGCCCGGCCGCCGAGTTGAAGAACGTGCTGGCCGATGCCTTGCCGAAGCGCCTCGCGCATCGCCTGTGCGAGTTGTGGTTCCTCGCTCCCCAGGGCAGCGACCGGCCCTGGTCGCTCTCCGCGTCTCCGAGCCGGCCGATGCGCGAATACCGCGACGCCGAGCTGCACGAGCTCGGCCGGCGACTGCACGACTGGCCCATCGTCGCCAGCGGCACCGAGGGCTACCGCACCGCCGAGGTGACCCTGGGCGGCGTGGATACCGACGGGCTGTCCTCCAGCACGATGCAGTCGAAGCTCGTCCCCGGCCTCTACTTCATCGGCGAAGTGGTCGACGTCACCGGCTGGCTGGGTGGCTACAACTTCCAGTGGGCCTGGGCTTCCGGACATGCTGCTGGCGAAGTTGCGTGAGCCCCTACGGCAAGCAGGAAAGGGGCGTCATGGCGTCAACCGCGTTGTTGCTGAAGCCACCGGTCGAGCTGGTTGGCGAAGGCCTGCTTGTCGCGCGCGCGGAACGGCGCGTGGCCGCCGGTGTCGATGCCGGCGCCGCGCAGCTCGTCCATGAAATTGCGCATCGTCAGGCGCTGCGCGATCGTCTCGCGGGTGTGCAGCTCGCCGCGCGGGTCGAGCGCGAGCGCACCTTTTTCGATCACTGCCGCGGCCAGCGGGATGTCCTGCGTCACCACCAGGTCGCCGGCCGCCACGCGGCGCACGATCTCGTGGTCGGCCACGTCGAAGCCGCCGGGCACCTGCACGGCGCGGATGAGGCGGGACGGCGGCGTGCGCAGGTACTGGTTCGCGACCAGGGTCAGCATCACCTGCTCGCGTTCGGCAGCGCGGAACAGGATCTCCTTGATGGCGGCGGGGCAGGCGTCGGCATCCACCAGGATCTGCGCGCTGGCACTCACGCCGCGTTCCAGTCCAGCGTTCCGTCGATGATGGTGTGGCTGCGGCCGCCTATCCATACCGTACCGTCCACGATGCGGGCCACGAGGCTGGCATCGTGGCCGATCTCGCGACCCTGGCTCACGCTGTAGCCGCGGGCCAGCGGGCCGTGGGGTTCGGCCTGCGCGATGTAGGCCGCGATCAGGCCGTTGGCGGCGCCGGAGGCAGGGTCCTCGATGATGCCCACGCCGGCGGGGAAGGCGCGCACCACCAGCTGGTAGTCGGGATGGGCGCTGCGCGCGAACGCACACAGGCCCATGCTGTCGCTGGCATGGGCCAGCGCGCCGATCGCGCTGTGGTCGGGCTGCCAGGCGCGCAGCGCCGCCTCGCTTTCCACCTCGGCCAGCCACCAGCGGCGGCCACCATCGACCAGGGCGGGCGGCAGCACGCCGGTGCGGATGCCGCCCAGCGCGGCGGCGAGCAGCGGGTGCGCGTCGCGGCCGGTGCGCAGCACGCGCTCGCCGGGTGATTTCAGCAGCAACCGGCGTTCCGCGTGCTTGCCATCCGGCCGGCCTTCCTCGACGCGGATGGGCAGTACGCCAGCGCCGCACTCCTGCCAGAGCAGGCCGTCCACGGGCTGGACCAGGCCGCATTCCAGCGCGGCGTGCGCGCTGCCTACGCTGGGATGGCCGGCGAATGCGATCTCCTTGTGCGGGGTGAAGATGCGCACCCGGTAACTGGCATCGGTGGCGACGGGAGGCAGCAGGAAAGTGGTCTCGACCAGGTCGGTCCAGCGCGCAAAACGCTGCATCGCCTCGCCGTTCCAGTGCTCCGCGCCGATCACCACGCCGAGGTGGTTGCCGCCGCCGTGCGTGGCGGCAAAGACGTCCAAATGCAGATAGCGCAGCGCGGACATGAGGGCAGGATTCGTGGGGGAATGCGCATGATAGCCGCGTTGGCGTATCGGGGTGCGGATTCGACAAGCGGCCCTGCTGCCGCCAAGATGCCGCCATTTCGCCATCCTGGCACGGAAACCTTCATGCCCATCACCCTCATCATCCTCGCGGTCACCTGCGTCGTCTCGTTCATCGCGTTCAGCAACAGCCGGCTGATGAACGACCTGATCCTGTGGCCGCCGGCGATCAGCCGTCACCGCGAGTACCACCGGCTGGTGACCTACGGCCTGGTCCATGCGGATTTCGGCCACCTGCTGTTCAACATGATCACGTTGTTCTTCTTCGGCAGGTTCATGGAGGGTTTCTACGCCAGGCAACTGGGCACGTTCGGCTTCGCGCTGTTCTATCTCGGCGCCCTGGTGGTCTCGATCCTGCCCACCTATCTCAAGAACCGCGGCAACCCGAATTACCGCAGCCTCGGCGCCTCGGGCGCGGTATCGGCGGTGCTGTTCGGCTTTGTGCTGCTGGCGCCGTGGTCGCGCATCATCGTGTTCGTGGTGCCGATGCCGGCGATCGTCTACGCCGTGCTGTACACCGGCTACTCGATCTACATGGACCGGCGGGGCCGGGACAACGTCAACCACAGCGCGCACCTGTGGGGCGCGGCCTATGGCGTGGTGTTCACCTTGCTGCTGGATCCGCCGCTGGTGCTGTCGAACTTCCTCGGCCAGCTGCTGCAGCCGCGGTTCTGACCATCAGCGCCGGTTCAAGCGGTCGGGTGCAGGCTGGCGTCATCGTCTCCCGCGGAGGCCATGGCATGAAACGCTTGCTTGGCGGTCTTGTTCTCGTCGCACTGGCTGCGCTGCTGTCGGGTTGCTATTACGACCCGGGCTACAGCTACGTGCGCGCCTCGCCGTATGCCGGCCCGGCCTATTACTGCAACGGGGTGGTGTATGGCGACGATGGTTACTATGCGGCGCCGGGCTGGTATGGCGGCTGGTACGACGGCTATGGCTGTTGCTATGCGCCGGGCGTGGCGGTCGGCGGCGTGTGGTACGGCGGTGGCGGCCGCTATCGCCACGACCGTGACGGCGACTGGCACGGCCGCGACCGCGGGCACGATCGTGGGCGCGGTGGCGGCCATGACCGCAGGGGAGATCGCCACGACGACGATCACCGCCACTGAGTCTCCGGCCGCCTGCTGCGGCATCATGGCCGCATGACCTGGCTGACGGCGAATGCACATCGCGACCTGCCCAGGCTCCTCGCGTTCGCCGCGATGAGCCTGGCGCTGTGCGCCTGCGGCAGCATCCGCTACTACGCGCAGGCGGTGCACGGGCAGGGCGAGCTGGTGCTCCGGCGGCAACCGGTGCGCAAGCTGCTCAAGGATCCGGCCACCGACCCGAAACTAGCCGCGCGGCTGTCGCTGGCGCTGGCCGCGCGGGAGTTCGCCAGCCGCCACCTCGACCTGCCCGACAACCGCAGCTACACCAGCTACGTGGCGCTGCACCGGCCCTACGTGGTGTGGAACGTGTTCGCCACGCCACGTTATTCGGTGGAGGCGATCCGGCACTGCTTCCCTGTCGCCGGTTGCGTCGCCTACCGCGGCTGGTTCGGCGAGGCCGCCGCCGAGGCGGACGCGCAACGCATGCGGCGCCGGGGCGACGATGTCTGGGTGGGCGGCGTGCCGGCGTACTCCACGCTGGGCTGGTTCGCCGACCCCATCCTCTCCAGCATGTTGCGCTGGGACGACGACGAGCTGGCCGGCACGATCTTCCACGAGCTGGCGCACCAGCTGATCTATGTCAGGGGCGACACCGCGTTCAACGAGTCCTTCGCCAGCTTCGTGCAGGCCGAGGGCCTTCGGGAATGGCGAGCTTCGCGTCACCTTCCGGCGGACAATGGCCGCGCGCATGCAATGGCCGACGGTTTCACCAGGCTGGTGCTGGACCTGCGCGACCGCCTGAAGACGCTGTACGCCAGCGGCGTGGACGCCGAGGCGATGGAAGCGGGCAAGCAGCGCGAGATCGCCGCGTTCCGTGCGCGTTATGCCGCGTGGCGCGATGCGCACTGGCCGCACGACCACCGCTACGACGCCTGGGTGGAAAAGCCCATCAACAACGCGCGCCTGTTGCCGTTTGGCCTGTACGACCAATGGGTGCCGGCGTTTGCCGCCCTTTTTCGCCAGAGCGGCGGGCAATGGCCGGCGTTCTACGCACGCGTGCAAATGCTGGCGCGCGAACCGAAGGCGGGGCGGGACGCCGCATTGAGGGGACTGCTTCCGCCGTAGGAGCGCACCCTGCGCGCGGAAGCTCCCCCGGCTTCGATCAAGCACTGGAGCATTCGCGCACAGAGTGGGCTCCTACGGTTTCACCTTGTGCTTCGCCATGTAGCGCAGGTAGGCCAGCACCGCATCGAGGTCGGCATCGGACATTTCCTTCGCCGTCGGGAAGCCTTGCATCTTGGCCCCCGGCCAGCGACGCAGCGACTGCGGGTTGCGGATGAAGCCGCGCAGCAGGTCGGCGCGCAGGTATTCGGTGGGGTTCCAGGGGAGGTTGAGGTCCGGCCCCAGCTTCGCGTCGCCGGCGCCATTCATCGTATGGCAGGCGAAACAGGTGCGCTTGAACACCGTGTAGCCGCGCAATACCTGCGCATTGGCGCGGCCGCTCGGCAGGATGGCCGGAAAGCGCGCATCCACGCCGGAAATCGCGCGTATCGTGGCCAGCTGGTAGGGCCATTCCTCCGTGGTGACGTGCGCGGCCTGCGGGTCGGTCCACACCAGGTAGAACGGACCGGCCCGCTTGCCGCCGTCGGCCGACGCGGGCCAGGGTCGCGCGGGATCCTCCACCGCCAGCCACGCCTGCGATCCCGCGCGGTTGAGGATCACGGCAGCGGGAATCTCGGCGGCGAAACCGTCCCTGGCGACGAACTGCAGGTGCTGGTCCGCGCGCAGGCCAGGCAGCAGCGCGCGCAGCGGCACGGCCTGGTAGCGCATCGAGTGCCGGAACGCCACGTCGTCCGGGATCGTCACCGTGGTGACATCGGCGCAGGCAAGCAACTGCGCAGTGGTCCAGACCTTCGCGCCGTGGCCGAGGTCGACGCGCAGTTCGGCCGCGCGGGCGAAGGGCGCCAGGCACAGCCAGAGCAGGCAGCACAACAGCGGTTTCATGGCGAGCTCCGTCGGCGGTGGGGCATTGTAGACGTACACCGCCGCCCCCAGATTCGGGCGAGCCGTGGTGCGTGGCTGGCTGGAAACTGAATCGATTCGTGCGGTTTCCTTGAACTTCCGCCGCAGCGGCTACACTAAGCATCACGTATCGCCGTGAGGCGACAGGAGACGGGGCAGCGCATCGCACCGTCGGGGGGTCGGCCCCTCTCTCCCCTCTTGACGCGCCGACCTGACGGATCCCGGTAGCTACTCCCCTGGCTACCGGGATTTTTTATGCCCGCGATTCGCCGCCGGCATGGATAATCGTACGTCTGGCGCCGCGTGCGCGCCGTTGCCGTACCGGATGACGGATGATCATCGAATCGCTGCTGGACACCGATCTCTACAAGTTCTCGATGATGCAGGTGGTGCTGCACCACTATCCGGCCGCGCAGGTCGAGTACCGCTTCAAGTGCCGCAACCCCGGCATCGACCTGGTGCCGTACATCGACGAGATCCGCGCGGAACTGGCCGCACTCTGCAGCCTGCGCTTCAGCGTGGAAGAGCTCGACTACCTGCGTGCGATGCGCTTCATCAAGAGTGACTTCGTGGATTTCCTGGGCCTGTTCCAGCTCAACGCGAAGTACGTGACGATCATGCCGGCGGAGGCGGGCAACGGCGAGATCGAGATCCGCATCAAGGGGCCGTGGCTGCACACCATCCTGTTCGAGGTGCCGCTGCTCGCCATCGTCAACGAGGTGTACTTCCGCCGCACGCAGCCGGGCCACGGCCTCGCCGAAGGGCGGCGGCGCCTGCAGGCCAAGATCGCGCTGTTGCACGGCACGCCCGGCTACGAGCACTGCCGCATCGCCGACTACGGCACGCGCCGGCGTTTCTCCCGGGCCTGGCACGAAGAGGTGCTGGTCGGCCTGCGCGACGGCCTGGGCAGCCAGCTCGCCGGCACCAGCAACGTGTGGTACGCGTGGAAGCTGGGCCTCACCCCGCTGGGTACGCTGGCGCACGAATACCTGCAGGCGCACCAGGCGCTGGGTCCGCGCCTGCGCGATTCGCAGGTGGCGGCGCTGGAGGCCTGGGCGAAGGAGTACCGCGGCGACCTCGGCATCGCGCTGTCCGACGTGTACGGGCTGGACGCCTTCCTGCGCGACTTCGACATGTATTTCTGCAAGCTGTTCGACGGTGCGCGCCACGATTCCGGCGATCCGTTCGACTGGGGCGAGCGCATGCTGGCGCACTACCGCGCGAACCGTGTCGACCCGCGCGGCAAGGTGCTGGTGTTCAGCGACGGCCTGGACATCCCCAAGGTGATGCAGCTCTACGAACACTTCCGCGGCCGCTGCCTGCTCGCCTTTGGCGTGGGCACCAACCTCAGCAACGATACCGGCCCCGAGCCGCTCAACATCGTGATCAAGATGATCCGCTGCAACGGCCAGCCGGTGGCCAAGCTCAGCGACTCGCCGGGCAAGAACATGTGCGAGGACGCGGCCTACGTGACCTATCTGCGGCAGGTGTTCGGGATACCTGCCACGCAGGGCTGAGGCTCTCAGCCGGCCTGCCGCGCCAGCGCCCACGCCACGTGCTCGCGCACGACGGGCGAGGGGTGGCCGGCGCGGGCGTTGAGCGCGTCGCGGACCGCCGCCGATTTCGGCGCATTGCCCAGCGCCACCGCGATGTTGCGCAGCCAGCCCTCGTAGCCGGTGCGGCGTATCGCCATGCCCTCGGTACGCTTCAGGAATTCCTCCTCGCTCCAGGCGAACAGTTCGACCAGCCTCGCGCCGTCGAGGCTGTGGCGCGGCGCGAAGTCCGGCTCGGTGGCCTCCTGCGCGAACTTGTTCCAGGGGCACACCAGCTGGCAGTCGTCGCAGCCGAAGATGCGGTTGCCCATCGGTGCGCGCAGTTCCTCGGGGATCGACCCCTTCAGCTCGATCGTGAGGTAGGAGATGCAGCGGCGCGCATCGAGCTGGTACGGCGCCAGGATCGCCCGGGTGGGACAGATGTCGATGCAGCTGCGGCAGGAGCCGCAATGCGCGCTGGCGGGTTCGTCCACCGGCAGCGGCAGATCGGTGTACAGCTCGCCGAGGAAGAAGTACGAGCCGGCGCGGCGGTTGATCAGCACGGTGTGCTTGCCGATCCAGCCCAGCCCCGCGTTGCGCGCCAGCGCCTTCTCCAGCACCGGTGCGGAATCGACGTAGGCGCGGTAGCCGAAATCGCCGACTACGCCGTGGATGCGCCCGGCCAGCTTCTGCAGGCGGTTGCGCATCAGCTTGTGGTAGTCGCGGCCCAGTGCGTAGCGCGACACGTAGCCGGCCTCGCCGTCGCGGATCACTTCCCAGGCGTTGCGCGTGCCGGGCGGCACGTAGTCCATGCGCACGGAGATCACCCGCTGCGTGCCCGGTTCCAGTTCGGCGGGGCGTGCGCGTTTCGCGCCGTGGCGCGTCATGTAGTCCATCTCGCCGTGGCGGCCGGCCGCGAGGTAGGCCTCCAGGTGCCGTTCGTCGTCGTCCAGCGCCACGCCGCTGATGCCGGCGTCGGCGAACCCCAGTTCGCGCGCCCAGCGCTTGATGTCACGGGCGAGGGCGGCATAGTCGGTGGCGTGGATGGCGCGCATGTGCGCATTGTAGGCGGCGCACGCTCCCGTCGCGGACTGGGTACATGAGGCCCCGTGCGCCGGGGGATGCGACGATGTTGACCATCGGTAGCTGCGTGGCGCGTGCTACATTGCCGCATCGCGCCTGCTGACTGACGATAGCGTGTTGCAACACAGGACCAAGCGGCAACCCATTGCGTGGCTGGCATGGCTGGCCATGGCGCTGCTGGTCGTGGCGCCGCTGGTATCGCGTGTCATGCCCGCCACGGCGCCGATGGCGCACGCCATGGCGGGCGGGGACTGTGTGCATGGCACGGCGCACGCCGGCGCCCCCTGCAAGCACGACGGTTTGCAGGATCCGACGGATTGCTGCGGTTATTGCGTGTTGCTCGGACAGCAGTCGCTGCTGGCTACCTGCATCATCCTTCACCTGCTGCCTGCGGCGCCGCATGAGGCGGTCGCGGCCGTCTACCGGCTTCCATCGCTCGAACCGCCCGCCCGCCTCTGGGCCAGCCCGCGCGGTCCGCCACGCCAGGCCTGAGCCCAGGCGGGCGCCCGTGCGGATGCCGCGCCGGGCCAATCCCCGCCCTCCCATTCCGCAGCGCCGCGCGCAGGCGCGCATGCCTTGGCATGCGCTTGGTTGCCGGCACATGCGGGTACATCTGCACGCGCGCGAACCACGCCGCGTTCGTCGCGCATTTCCAGGTCAAATACGATGCGACTCACACCTTCGTCCCTGCGCAAGCCATCGCTTCGCCGCCCGCCATCGCGTACCGCGGTGCGTACCGGGACACTCCTGCTTGCCACGGTCCTCGCGCCGCAGCTTGCCCACGCCTGCGCCACCTGCGGATGCACGTTGAGCACGGACGCCGCCACCGGCTATTCCACCGCCAGCGGTTGGCGCATCAACGTCGATTACACCTATATCGACCAGAACCAGCTTCGCCACGGCGGCAGCACGGCTTCGCCCGCGCAGGTGGTCAACCAGCCGGCCGATCCTTCGCTGGGCGGTGGCGAGATCGAAAAGGTGACCACCAACCGCTACATCAACCTCGGCGCGACCTACCGTTTCAATGCCGACTGGGGCGTGTCGTTCGTGGTGCCGTACGTCCTTCGCGACCACGAGACCTACGGGACGCAGCTGGCGCCGTACACGCCGGGGGAGACCGGGCCCGGCCAGGTCAGCGGGACCCACGTGGCCGGCCTCGGCGACGTCAAGCTGATCGGCAGCTACCAGGGCTTCCTGCCGACGCACAATTTCGGCGTCCAGTTCGGCATCAAGCTGCCGACGGGGAACTACGGCGGCCAGACCGACGAGGGCACGCTCGTCGGCCATCCGACCACCTTCCATTCGGGGCCGGCCCTGGGCCAGGCGCTGGACAGCAGCCTGCAGGCGGGCACCGGCAGTACCGACCTCATCGTCGGCGCCTATTACTACCAGCCGGTGAGCCAGGATTTCGACATGTTCGTCAACGGCCAATTCCAGGCGGCGGTGCGCGAGAAGCTGAACCAGCCGGGCGCCGACTACCGGCCCGGCAACCTGGCGTCCGCCAGCGTCGGCCTGCGCTACGAGGCCCACGCAGACTGGGTGCCGCAGCTGCAGCTCAACGTGTTCCACCGCAGTGCCGACCAGGGCGCCTTCGCCGACCGTCCCGATACGGCCGGCACCGTGGCCTATCTCAGCCCCGGCATCAGCGCCAGCCTGAGCAGGAACCTGCAGTTCTATGCGTTTGTGCAACTGCCCGTGTACAGCCACCTGCAGGGATACCAATTGTTTCCGCGCTGGACGGGCACGGTCGGCCTGAGCATGCAGCTGTAGCCACCCCATGTTCACCATGCCACTCCTGCGCCGCCTCGTCCTCGCCTGCCTGCTGTGCGCCATAAGCATGCCGTCGGTCGCCCTCGCAAACGGACTCCGCGTGGGCCAGCCTGCGCCCGACATTACGCTGCACACGCTGGACGGCCGGCAGCTCTCCCTGCACTCCCTCCGGGGCAAGACGGTCATCCTCACCTTCTGGGCGACCTGGTGCGGCCCTTGCCGCGAAGAACTGCCGATGTTGTCGCGGTACGCGCAGGAGCATGCACGCGACGGCCTCGTCGTGCTCGGGTTCAGCCTCGATACGCCCGACACGCTGGCGCAGGTGCGCCAGGTCGCGGCCACGCTGGATTTCCCGACCGGGTTGCTCGGCGACCCCCATGTCGACGGCTATGGGCGCATCTGGCACCTGCCCGTGAGTTTCGTGGTGGATCGCCACGGGCTGCTCGTGGACGACGGCTGGAAGGATAGGCAGCCGGCCTTGACGCGCCAGCGGCTCGACCAGGTCGTCACGCCGTTGCTGGATGCACCGCGGCATTGAGTGGTGCGTGGCGGCGCGCCGGCCGTGCCATCGCGGCCGTCGGAGGGCCGGCGCAGCTGCCTATAATCGCCGCATGCCGCCATCGTCCCACCGCCACGAGCTGTACACCGTCGCCCAGGTGCGCGCATTCGATCGTCGCGCGATCGAAGTGCTGGGCGTGCCCGGGTTCGAGCTGATGCGCCGGGCGGCCTGGGCGGCGTTGTCCAGCCTGCGCCGGCACTGGCCGCAGGCGCGGCGCATCGCGGTGCATTGCGGACCGGGCAACAACGGCGGCGACGGTTTCCTGCTGGCCACGCTGGCGCGCGAAGCCGGCCTGCACGTGGACGTGCTTGCGCTGGGCGGGGCGTCGTCGGGCGATGCCGCCCTGGCGCGGCAGGCGTGGAGGGACGCCGGCGGCGCCGTGCGCCTGTGGCGGCCGGGCGAAGCCCTGCCCGAGGTCGACGTGCACGTCGACGCGCTGTACGGCACCGGCCTGCGCCGGGCGCCCGAGCCGCCGGTGGCGGCGTTGATCGATGCCATCCAGGCGAGCGGTGCGCCGGTGCTCGCACTGGACGTGCCGTCCGGGCTCGATGCCGATACCGGCGACGTGCCGGGCGCAGCCATCCGCGCCGACGCCACGGTGACTTTCATCGCCGCCAAGCGCGGCCTGCATACCGGCCATGCCGCGGCGCACGTGGGGACGCTGGAACTCGATCCGCTGGGGCTGCCCGAATCGCTGTGGCAGGACGCGCCAGCCGACGCGCAGCTGCTGGGCGCCACGCAGTTGCCGCCGCGTGCGCGCGACGCGCACAAGGGCACGAACGGCCATGTGCTGGCGATCGGTGGCGAACATGGGACGGCCGGTGCGATCCGCCTCTGTGGCGAGGCGGCGTTGCGTGCCGGCGCCGGCCTGGTCAGCGTGGCCACTCGTGGCGAGCATCTGGTCGCCCTGAATGCCGCGCGGCCGGAATTGATGGCCCACGGGGTGGATGGCCCGCAGGCGCTGGAGCCCCTGCTGGCGCGCGCCACTGTGCTGGCCGTGGGGCCGGGCCTGGGGCAGGGCGCCTGGAGCCATGCGCTGTGGCTCACCGCGCTGGACAGCGGCAAGCCGCTGGTACTCGATGCCGACGGACTCAACCTGCTGGCGCGCGAGCCGCGCCGCTTCGCGCAGCCGGCCGTGCTGACGCCGCATCCCGGCGAGGCGGCACGGCTGCTCGGCGGTATGGTGGCCGAAGTGGAGGCGGATCGATTCGCTGCCACCCGCGCGCTGGCCGAGCGCTATCGGTCGGTGGTGGTGCTGAAGGGTTCCGGCAGCCTGATCGCTGCTCCGGATGGCCGTCTAAACGTCTGTCCATGGGGCAACCCGGGCATGGCCTCGGGCGGCATGGGCGACCTGCTCACCGGCATCGTCGCCGCACTGCTGGCCCAGACAGGCGACGCCTGGCAGGCGGCCTGCCTAGGTACGGGGCTGCATGCGCGCGCCGGCGACCGCGCCGCGCGCTGCGGCGAACGTGGCCTGCTCGCTAGCGACCTGCTGGAGCCGCTGCGGGCACTCGGCAACGGGATCGACGCATGACCGAACAGCGCTGGACCCTGGCCGACGAGGCCGCCACCCTCGCCCTGGGCCGGCGCTTCGCCGCGGCGCTGGACGGCGGCGGCATGGTGGTCTACCTGCACGGTGAACTGGGCGCGGGCAAGACCACCTTTACCCGCGCCCTGCTGGGCGCGCTGGCCGTGGGCGAGCGCATCAAGAGCCCCACCTACAGCCTGATCGAGGGCTACGAGGCGCAGGGCCGGCCGGCCTGGCACCTGGATCTGTACCGCATCGCCGATCCCGGCGAGCTCGAATGGCTGGGCCTGGATGCGCTGTCCGAGCCATCCGCGCTGGTGCTGGTGGAGTGGCCCGAGCGTGGCCGCGGCGCGCTGCCCGCGCCTGACCTCACTTTGCACCTCGCGTATGCGGACGGCGGGCGGCAGGCCCGGCTGCAGGCACATACCGCGCGTGGGCAGGCGCTGCAACGGCGCCTGCGCTGAAGCTTCGCGCAAATCTCGGTTTTCCCTCGGAAAATGCCTGGGGTTGGACGAGGATCCGGCGCTCTTGCCGATATGGGCCAGCGTCACTTGCGGCCCATAGCTAGATAAATGCTGACGAATGCCGCGCAGGTTATGGATATTCAAGGGAAAACATCTTGCAATCCACGGGTGCCTGCGTTTCAATGCGTCTTATGCGGGGATACCTGAACAGCCTGGGTGGGGTGCTTGTCGTCGCGCTGGCGTCTGCGCTGGCGCCGGGCGGCGTGCATGCCGCCGACGTGACCGCGGCGCGCGTCTGGGCCGATGCCAGCCACACCCGGCTGGTGTTCGACCTCGACGGCAAGCCGGACTACCGCATCGATCGCCAGAACGACCAGGTGACGGTGGATCTCGCACGCGGCAGGCTCGCGTCGGGCTATGCCGATCCCGCCGCGCAAGGCCTGTATCGCGGCATGCGCCAGGAGCGGCAGGGCGAGCAGCTGCGGCTCACCGCGGCCATGACCGCCGGCAGCCAGGTGCGCAGTTTCGTGCTCGCACCGACCCAAGGCGACCACTACCGGCTGGTGCTTGACCTGCTGCCAGGCAGCAGCCCGGACAAGGCCGCCGCCACGCCGGTCGCCGCCGCGAAGCCTGCGGCGACACGGGATGCCGCGTCGCCGCCCGCCGTGGCGACGCTCGGCGGCCGCCACGGTGGCAACGCCGTGGGCATGAGTCGCCAGATCACGCAGCAGGCCGCCGCCCTGCTGGACGGCCAGCGCAAGGTGGTGGTGTGCGTCGATGCCGGCCATGGCGGCAAGGACTCAGGAGCGATCGGTCCCGACGGTACGATGGAGAAGAATGTCACCCTCGCGGTGGCGCGCGACCTCGCGGCGCAGATCGACAAGCAGCCGGGCATGCAGGCCATCCTCACCCGCGACGGCGACTATTTCATCCCGCTGGCGCGCCGCTACCAGATCGCGCGCGAGCACGACGCCGACCTGTTCGTCTCCATCCACGCCGACTCCTATGCGAGCGGCGACGCGCGCGGCTCCTCGGTGTGGGTGCTGTCGTCGCGCGGCAAGAGCTCGGTGGCGGCGCGCATGCTGGCCGACCGCGAGAACAGCTCCGACTTGATCGGTGGCGTGTCGCTGGCGTCCGAGAACGACAGCCTCGCCAAGGTGCTGCTGGACATGCAGCAGGGCTGGGCGGTGCAGGCCAGCGACGTGGTGGCCGGCAACGTGCTGAAGGCGCTGGGCCAGATCGGTCCCACCCACCGCGGCTACGTGGAGCGCGCGAATTTCGTGGTGCTGCGTTCGCCCGACGTGCCCTCGATCCTGGTCGAGACCGCCTTCATCAGCAATCCGGCCGAGGAACGCAAGCTGCGCGATCCCGGCCACCAGAAGGCGCTGGCCGAGGCGGTGATGAGCGGGGTGAAGAGCTACTTCGAATCCACGCCGCCTCTGGGCACCTGGTTCGCGGCGCAGGCTGCACGCCGCAACGGTACCGAACTCGCCGTGGCCCGGCGGCCGACCGCCATCGCGCCGGCGGGCGACAGCTCGGCGACGGCCGATGCCAACGTGCGCGACCTGCATCGCGTGGGCGAAGGCGAGAGCCTGCGCAGCATCGCGCGACAGTACGGCATCAGCGTGGGTGCGCTGAAGAGCGCAAATCACCTCGACGGCAACGTGGTGCGCGCCGGCACGGTACTGGCGATACCCGCGGGCTGACCGCCGCGCAGCGGCGGCACGGGCGACGCAACTGCTAAAGTGCGCGGATGCCTGTCATCCGCCCGTTGCCTCCCGAGCTCATCAACCAGATCGCCGCCGGCGAGGTGATCGAGCGCCCCTCGTCCGTGGTCAAGGAACTGGTCGAGAACAGCCTCGACGCCGGCGCCACGCGCATCGAGGTGGACATCGAACAGGGCGGTGCGCGGCTGATCCGCGTGCGCGACGACGGCGGCGGCATCGCGCCCGACGAGCTGCCGCTGGCGGTGGCCTCGCACGCCACCAGCAAGATCGGCAGCTTCGACGACCTGGAACACGTCGCCAGCATGGGTTTCCGCGGCGAGGCGCTGGCCTCGGTGTCCTCGGTGGCGCGCTTCGCGCTCACCTCGCGCCAGCGCGACGCCGAAGCCGCGTTCCGCATCGAGGTGGATGGCGGCAGGCTGCAGGCCGCGCGCCCTGCGCAGCACCCGCCGGGCACCAGCGTGGAAGTGCGCGACCTGTTCTACAACGTGCCCGCGCGCAAGAAGTTCATGCGCGCCGAGCGCACCGAATTCGCGCATATCGACGACCTGTTGAAGTCGCTGGCGCTGGCGCGCGGCCCGGTGGAGTTCCGGCTCAGCCACAACGGTAAGCCGGTGCGCATCTGGAAGGCCGCGCGCGATGCGCAGGCGCAGCTGGTGCGCATCGCCGAGGTGCTGGGCGAGGAATTCCCAGCGCAAAGCCTGCACGTCGACCATGCCGCCGCAGGCATGCGCCTGTCCGGCTGGGTGGGCCTGCCCACCGCCTCGCGCGCGCAGGCCGACCAGCAGTATTTCTACGTCAACGGCCGGCTGGTGCGCGACCGCGTGGTGGCGCATGCGGTGCGCCAGGCCTATGCCGACGTGCTGTTCCATGGGCGTCATCCGGTTTTCGTGCTGTACCTCGAGCTCGATCCCGCCGGCGTCGACGTCAACGTGCATCCGGCCAAGCACGAGGTGCGTTTCCGCGAGCAGCGGCTGGTGCACGACTTCCTGTTCCGCACCTTGCACGAAGCTTTGTCGCAGACCCGTGCCGGCCAGGTGGAATCGCACGCGCAGGCGGAGGATGGCCGCCTGCACATGAGCACCGCGAACGCGCCGGCGCCGGGCCTGCCGGCGGTCGCACGCATGTCGTCGTGGCCGGCACGCGCCGAACAGAACCGGCTCGCACTGGGTGTACGCGACGAGCCGTTGGCCGATTACGCCGCGCTGTTGGGCGAACCGCCACGCATGGCGCCGGTTGCTGCGAGCATGCCTGCGGCGGAAGAGGGCGAGGCGCCGCCCTTGGGCTACGCCATCGCCCAGCTCAAGAGCATCTACGTGCTCGCCGAGAATGCGCAGGGCCTGGTGCTGGTGGACATGCACGCCGCACACGAGCGCATCACCTACGAGAAACTCAAGGCCGGCCGGGCCTGCAGCAACCTGCGCTCGCAATTGCTGCTGGTGCCGCTCAACCTGGCGGTGAGCGCGAGGGAAGCCGCCGCTGCGGAAGAGCACGCCGACGCGCTGGCCGAGTGGGGGCTGGAGCTGTCGCGCAGCGGCCCGTCCGGTGTGGTGGTGCGACGCATCCCGGCCCTGCTCGAAGGCGCCGACGTGACACGGCTCACCCGCGACGTGCTGGCCGAACTGGCCCAGCACGGCAGTTCGCGCCGGCTGCAGGAGCTGGAGAACGAGCTGCTCTCCACCATGGCTTGCCACGGTTCCGTACGCGCCGGCCGGCGTTTGAGCGTGCCCGAGATGAACGCGCTGCTGCGCGAGATGGAAGCCACCGAGCGTTCTGGCCAGTGCAACCACGGACGGCCCACCTGGACGCAGTTGTCCTTGTCCGAACTGGACAGACTGTTCATGCGGGGACGCTAGCTGCTTGCCTGCCTTGTGTTTGGACGTCCATACTCGACCCTTCCATCGCCGCGGATCGTCCCCATGTCGCGAGTCGCCGCTTTCCTGTTCGCCCTGATTTCCGGAGTCGCCATCGTGTCCGCCGCCGAAGCCCCGTCGACTGCAGCGTCATCGACCTATGCCCACGAGATCGAAGCATGGCGCGCCGCCCGCGTGTCGCGGCTCACCGCGCCGGACGGCTGGCTGAGCCTGATCGGGCTGGAGTGGCTGCACGAGGGTGCGAACCGCGTGGGCAGCGCAGCCGGCAACGACATCGTGCTGAAGGCCGGTCCCGCACACCTGGGCACGGTGACGCTGGCGGCAGACGGCGCAGTGCGCATTGCATTGGCCGGTGACAGCGGCGCCACCGTCGACGGCAAGCCCGTCGCCGAGGCCGCGCTGGTCGACGACATGCATGCCGCCCCCGGCGCCGCGCCCACCACGGTGCGCTTCGGCAACGCCAGCTTCTACGTGGTCGACCGCGACAACCGCAAGGCGCTGCGCGTGAAGGACAGCGACGCGGAGGCGCGCCGCGACTTCAGCGGCATCGACTACTTCCCGATCGATCCGTCCTGGCGCATCGAGGCCGACTGGGTGCCGTTCGTGCCCGCACATGACCTCGAAATAGGCACCGCCATCGGCACCATCGACAAGGTGAGCGTGCCCGGCAAGGCGGTGTTCCATCGCGACGGCCGCACGTTCGAGCTGCTGCCCTACCAGGAGGAGCCGGGCGGCGAACTGTTCTTCGTGCTGGCGGACCAGACCTCGGGCAGGCAGACCTACGGCGCCGCCCGCTTCCTCTATGCGGCGCTGCCTGCCGGCGGCCTCGGCAAGCCGGGCAAGGTCGTCCTCGATTTCAACAAGGCCTACAACCCGCCTTGCGCCTTCACGCCGTTCGCCACCTGCCCGCTGGCGCCGCCGGAGAACCGGCTGGACCTGGCGGTTACCGCCGGCGAGAAGAAGTACGCCGGCGGCCACCACTGAGCCCTACAGGTTCTGCCCCACGTCGATCCGGTTGCCGTCCGGGTCGGCGAACACGAAGCAGCGCAGGCCGAAATCCGCATCGCGCAGGGACTTGACGATCCTGACCTTGTGGCGCTCCAGATGGTCGTGGAGCGCGGTCGCGTCCTCGACCAGCAGGTGTGCGATGTTCTGCACACCGGCCTTGTGGGTCTTGTTCAAGGTGAGGTGCAGCTCCGCCACGTCCTTCTTCAGGATGGCGAAGCCGACGGGCGTACCGTTCTCGAATACCTTGCGGAAGCCGAGTACGGCCGAGTAGAACTCGACAGCACGCGGGATGTCGGTTACGGGAATCGTCGGGGCCAGGCGGCCGAATCGAACCGAATGGCTGGCGTGGGTTGTCTGCTGCATGGCGCGCTCCAAGCGGGAAGGCCAGCGGATGCCCGCCGGGGCGGTGCCCGGTACCGGCACTGGCTTTCATGGGCGGAGCGGTGTCCGCAGGACAGTCTGATTGTAACGTCGCTCAGACGCCCCTGAAGGCCGCCTTGCGTTTCTCCAGGAACGCAGCGGTGCCTTCGCGCATGTCTGCAGTGGAAAACATCAACGCGAAGCCCTGGGTCTCGAATTCCAGACCCTGGTCCAGCGAGGCCTCGCCGCCCTGCAGCACCGCATCGAGGATGCCGGCAGCGGCCAGCGGCGCCGCGGCGGCGAGTTGTTCGGCCAGCGCGGCCACCGTCTCGTCCAGTGCCTCGGGCGCCACCACCCGGTTGACGATGCCAAGCTCGTAGGCGCGCTGCGCGTTGATGGTGGTGCCGGTGAGGCACAGCTCCAGCGCTGCGCCGCGGCCGGCGAGGCGCAGCAGGCGCTGGGTGCCGCCGAAGCCGGGGATCAGGCCGAGGTTGATCTCGGGCTGGCCGAATTTCGCCTTCTCGCTGGCCACGCGCAGGTGGCAGGCCATCGCCAGCTCCATGCCGCCGCCCAGCGCGAAGCCCTGGATGCGCGCGACCACCGGCTTGCCCAGCCGTTCGATGCCGGTCATCAGCCGTTGGCCCGCGCGCGAGAAGCCCTGTGCCTGCACCGGGGTGTAGCCGTTCATCTCGGCGATGTCGGCGCCGGCCACGAAGGCCTTCTCTCCCGCGCCGGTCAGCGCCACCACGCGCACGGCGTCGTCCTGCGCGGCCTGGGCGAAGGCGATGGTGAGCTCGTTGAGCGTGTCGCGGTTCAGCGCATTGAGCTTGTCGGGGCGGTTCACCGTGATGGTGCGTACCGCGCCGCGGCCGGCGATCTCGAGGTTGCGATAGGCCATGCTGGAAACTCCGACTGTCCCGAAACGGGCATTTTAGCAGCGGGAACCTTTGCCGCCGCCGGGTTTCTCATGCCACGGGCCCTGCACGCGGTGCGCGAAACGCTTACGATGGGGCGTCCCGGAGCGGCCGCGGCAAGCGGCGAGGCGAGATGGAGAATGGCATGACACGACTGCGTTGGCTGCTGCCCTGCCTGTTGCTGGCCGGTGCGGTCCATGCGCAGACCCGTCCGCAGCCGGCTCCGGTGAAGCTGGACAAGGCCAAGCTCTCCTACGCGATCGGCTACCAGATCGGCAGCCAGTTCGTGGATGGCCGCACTCAGGCCGGCATTCCCGAGATCGACATTGCCACTCTGCAGCGCGCGATCCAGGACGCCTACAACAAGCGGGCGCCGACGGTGTCGATGCAGGCGATGCACCAGCAGTTGATCGCCTTCAACCAGCAGCTGCGCGCCGACGCGCAGGCCGAGTTCGAGCAGATCGCAGCGGCCAATGCGCGCAAGAGCGCCGCCTTCATGGCGCGCAACGCCAAGCAGCCCGGCGTGATCCAGCTGCCTTCCGGCATCCAGTATTCGGTGATCAAGCGCGGCGACAGCACGGCCAGCCCCACGGCCACCAGCACGGTGGTGGTGGACTATCGCGGCATGCTGGTGGACGGGACCGAGTTCGACAGCACCTGGGCGCACGGCGCCCCCGCGAGCATCACCGTGGACCATATGATCCCGGGCTGGCGCGACGTGATCCCGCGCATGCACGTGGGCGACCGCTGGAAGGTGGTGATCCCGCCGCAGCTGGCCTACGGCAAGGAAGGCCAGTTGCCGCGCATCGGCCCGAACGAGGCGCTGGTGTTCGAGATCGAGCTGCTGGCGATCAAGCCGCCGGCACCGGATGAAGGCACGCGCTGAGAGCCTGCGCAGCATCTCCGCGTCATCCGCGCCGGCAACGCGGACATATTGAGCAGACTCCAAGCCGCGGGGCCGGACCGGCCTGCTGCTAACATCGCCTGCCATGTCGAACGAATTCCCCACCGCGCCGTCATCCCCGGCCACGCCGTGCATCGGCGTCTGCCGGCTGGATTCGCAGGGTTGCTGCATCGGCTGCCGCCGCACCATCGAGGAGATCGGCCGTTGGGGCGGCATGAGCGAGGCTGAGCGCCTGCACGTGATGCGCGAGGTGCTCCCCGCGCGCGCCTGCCCATGAACGACGAGTTGCTGCAGGCCTTGCGGCCGCTGTCCGTGCCGCCCACTGCGCCGGGCTGGAACCATGCCGACATGAGCGAACTGCTGGGCAACACGCTGCGTCGCCCGGCGGCGGTGCTGCTGGGCCTGCGCGAGGGTGTCCAGCCGCGGCTGGTGCTCACCGTGCGTACCGACCACCTGCAGTCGCACGCGGGACAGGTGGCGTTTCCCGGCGGCAGCATGGACCCCGGCGACATCGATGCGCTGGCCACCGCACTGCGCGAGAGCGAGGAAGAGATCGGACTGGATCGCGCGCTGGTGACGCCGCTGGGCTACCTCGACAACTTCGAGACGATCAGCGGCTACTGCATCACCCCGGTGGTGGCGCGCATCGCCGCGAACGCGCAACTGCGCGCCGCGCCTGCGGAAGTGGCCGAAGTGTTCGAGGTGCCGCTGGCGTTCTTCCTTGAACCGGCGAACCTGCGCCGTTATGTCATGGAATACCGCGGTCACCGGCGCGACATGGTGGAGTTCGTGCACGGCGGACACCGCATCTGGGGCGCCACCGCGGCGATCCTGCTGAATCTGCTGAAGAGGATGGGACGCGCATGAAGAGCACGCTGGTCTCCGCGGCCGAGCTGGCGGCGCTGCCGCCCGGCGAAGTGCTGGTCGTCGACTGCCGCAAGGATCTCGCCGATCCGGCGAAGGGGCGGCGCGACTACCTCGCCGGCCATATCCCCGGCGCGATCTACGCCGAGCTCGACACCGATCTCTCCGACCTTTCCCTGCAATCGCAAGGGCTGGGCCGGCATCCGCTGCCGTCCGCCGCGGCATTCGCCGCCGTGCTCGGCCGCTGGGGCTGGCACCCGGGCCTGCAGGTGGTGGCCTACGACGCTGGCAGCGGCGCGCTGGCCGCCGCACGGCTGTGGTGGCTGCTGCGCTACGCCGGCCAATCCGCGGTGGCCGTGCTCGACGGCGGCTTTGCCGCGTGGCAGGCGGCAGGCCTGCCGGTGGAAACCGCCGTGCCGCAACGCGCATCGAGCGTGGTTTCCGTGCGCTTCGATCCCGCCCGCGTCGTGCTCGACCACGCGGCGCTGCATGCCGCGCCCGCGCCGCTGCTGCTCGATGCGCGCGCCGCGCCGCGCTACCGCGGCGATACCGAGCCGCTCGACCCCGTCGCCGGCCACGTGCCCGGCGCGCTGAACCGCCCGTTTGCCGACAACCTCGCCGCCGATGGCTGCTTCAAGAGTGCGCCGGAACTCCGGCGCGATTTCCTCGCCGTCCTCGACGCGCGCGCGCCATCCGACGTTGTGCACATGTGCGGCTCCGGCGTCACCGCCTGCCACAACCTGCTGGCGATGGAACACGCCGGCCTGGCCGGTTCGCGCCTTTATGCGCCATCGTGGAGCGGTTGGGTGAGCGACCGCTCGCGGCCGGTGGCGACAGGCGGGGCGTGAGCAGCGCGCGATGACCTCGGACATGAAGCCGCACGGCGTCCGTGTGGCCGGTTTCGATCCGCGCTGGCGCGAGGCGTTCGCCACGCTCAACATCGAATGGCTGGAGCGCTGGTTCGTGGTCGAGGACTACGACCGCGAAGTGCTGGGCAACCCCGAGCAGCACATCCTGGCACGTGGCGGCCACATACTGTTCGCCGTCGACGGGAAAGAGCGCGCACTCGGTACGGTTGCATTGAGGCACGAGGGCGGCGGCGTCTACGAACTCACCAAGATGGCGGTGTCGCCGGAGGCGCGCGGTCGCGGCGTCGGCCGCGTGCTGATGGAGGCGGTGCTGGACCTTTACCGCACGCTGGATGCGCGCGAGCTGTTCCTGGAATCCAGCAGCCTGCTCGGACCGGCGCTGGCGCTGTATGAGAGCGTCGGCTTCCGCCATCACCCCGCGCCCCGCGCGGGGTCCCACTACGCGCGGGCGGATGTACACATGATCTGGGAGCCTTGAGCGGGTTCAGGCCTTGCTCTTGAGCCGCGCCACCAGCGCCTGCAGCGTGGCCTGCGTCTGCGGGTGGTAGAAACCCTCGACAAAGTCGTCGATCGGCAGCGCATCCACATCGGCCCATACCTCGACCAGGTCGGCGCGTGCGAGGCGGCGGGTGGCGAGCATGGCATGCGCGGGCAGTGCCAGCAGTTCGTCCATCCAGCGCAACGCCCGCGTGGCCACCTGGTCGATGCCGGTGGTCTCGTCGACGAAGCCGCAGGCCAGCGCCTCCTGTGCGTCGACCATGGCACCGGACACCAGCATGCGCTCGGCACGGTACGCGCCCACCACGCGACGCAGCGCGAGCTGGATGCAGTCGGGCACGGTGAGGCCGACCTGCACTTCGTTGAGGCCGATCTTG
>Ga0187815_10000157_pt1 | contig 34325 bp, 61 predicted proteins | sample NC_S_5_FD_132962 | JGI IMG/M metagenome (GOLD analysis project Ga0187815, IMG submission 132962) | Wetland sediment microbial communities from Neuse River Estuary, North Carolina, USA - ASW-S_5 | ecosystem: Environmental > Aquatic > Freshwater > Wetlands > Sediment | place: USA: North Carolina... | reverse complement strand
TACAGCTTACGGTGCTTCAGACCACATGAAACGTGGTGTTATACCAATTGATTTAGTGCCAGCAATTGTAGGTACTGGTTTAAATCAATTTGCAACCGAACGGAACAATGAAATAGCAAAAGCTTGGGAATTAGGGTCCTATGCAGGTCTTAATGTGAAATGGGGTGTATCAAACTTATTGCCAATTCATGTTTCAGGATTTGTGCAAAATGCGGCAGCACCTAATAATGTATGGACTGTCGTATCTGTGGGTGACCCAACAGGCAATAACGTAGTGACTATCACAGCATCTGAACCTACTGGTTCAACAGCCGCAAATGCCGTATTAGCTGGTGATTTGTTTGAATTTAATGATGGTGTTTCAGGATTTCCTAATCTTAGATTCTTAACATGGATAGGACATATCCCAACCAGACTACCAGTGCAATTTAGAGCCATTGCAAATGCTTCAACTGTAGCAGGTGTTGCAACAATACAAATTCAAACAGTAAACAACTCCATTGGACTTGTATGGGCACAAAATGAAAACCAAAACATCAATAATACAATTCAAGCCGGTATGCAATTTACTGGGTTGCCTACTCACCAAGCCGGATGGATGGATGCAGGTAATAGTTTCTATTTAGCAATGCCAAGATTACCTAATCAGTCACCTTTCGAAACTGTTTATTTCAAAGATAAAGAATCAGGTGCGGCATTAAGACATTACTGGGGTGTTCAATTCGGTAAAGATAATCGCAGTTACGTCAGGGACTGCGTATGGGGGTCCACACTGGTGAGTGAGGATTCAATGCGCTTAATTTTCCCGCTTTAAATAAATTGTTTCAATAATCGCGCTCGAAAGGGCGCTTTTTTAAAGGAATAAATATCATGTCAGAAACATACGATACTCAAAATTACATCCAATACGGTCAATACCAACCTTATTATATTAATGGTTTTGGTATTTTTAATGATGCAACAACACCTAATACTTTACTGGACATTGGACCTGGAAGTTGTCTTGATTCTACCGGCAGTTATCAATTAAGCAATAATGCAACCATAGTGATTAATTCCGCTGTAAATGGTTTAAACGGTTTAGACACAGGTGCTATTGCAGCAAGTAAAGTATATGCAGTTTATTTAGTGTGGGATCCAGTCACATTACAAACTACAGGGGCGATGATTTCTTTAAATTATACAACGCCTTTAATGCCATTTGGTTATAGCGCGTTTTTATTAATAGGTTATGTGACTACTGATTCCAGTAAAAACTTTTTAAAAGGCTATTGGAGTGCCGGAAATACTGCAATGCGTACATTTACATACGATACATTTCAAGCAACAGCTGTTACTGCTGGACATGCAACTTCATACACTAATGTGAATTTAATTACTTTAGTACCTAATGTGGCTAACACGCCTGTACAACTTTATACAAGTTATGTAGGTGCTACAGCAGGAAACACATTAAGTTTGCAAGCAGGTAATGCAACAGGTGCTCAAGCGATTATTACATGTCAAGTTGCCACAGTTCATGTGACTACTATATCAACTATATTGGCACAGCCTGTATCTATAACTAGTGTGATTTCACCAGTAATTAATTACGAACAAACTAATAGCTCTGATTCAGTGGCTATTGATGTAGCTGGCTATCAATGGTTTGTCTAATTTAAACCAAGGAGGGAGATATGGCTTATCCTGCTAGTGAATTAATCACGCGAGCCTATTTCCTTTCTCAGGTTTTAGCACGTGATTTGCAGACTTTATCAGGTTCTGAGATGGATGACGGTTTGTATCTATTAAATGCGCTTTTAGACGTAAAGTTTAGTGATTTGCAATTGATTCCTTATTATAGTTTTTATACTTTTAATACAGTTCAAGGTACTGAACAATATTTTATCCCCAATTTAGCTGAAGCAGATACGACTACATTTAATATTGGTGATGTACGTTTTTCTATGAGTGACCTTACTCGTAAAGAATATTTTAGCACCCCAAGAATTGATAACTTGCAGGCTTTGCCATTTAGTTACCGATATGAGCGTGTTTTGGGCGGCTGTAATTTATTTCTCTATTTTGTCCCTAACCAGGCATATACCATTAAAATTTGGGGTAAATTTGCCTTAAGTGATGTGACTTTAGAACAAGATTTATCCCTTACGTATGATTTGTTTTATATCGAATATTTACGTTTTGCACTTGCTCAGTATGTTTGTTGTGAGTACGGCCAGACATTCCCAGATATGTGTGAGATGAAGTTAAAACAGATTGTTAAAAAGCTTAAGTCAGTGAGCCCTGCTGATTTATCTATAACCAAAAGAAGCTTTTTCACTACAAATAGTACATTTGATTGGCAATGGGTGAATTTAAGTTCCGGATGGTATCCCTTCTGAATTTGTATTTGCAACCAATCGAAATTATGTTATAATGATTTTGATTTTAACATAATAATGAGGTTATAAATGATAAAAGGTAAATGTAGAAAACATGGAGAATTAATTGAAGGGATTACTGGATTTAAATATGCATCAAAAACAACCGAAATAGGCTACAGATTGAAATGTAAGATATGTTTTGAAGAAAGAACAAAAAATTATAAAAAAAATAATATAAATGTAACAAAACCGGAAGATTTAAAAGGTTTTTGTAGAAAACATGGTGAATTAAATAATGAGAATGGAATTATTTGCTTCGATCCCCATTCAATAAAAGGTTATAGAATTAGATGTAAAGAATGTGTTCATAAAACAAGGATTAAATCTTATATAAAAAATAAAGAAAAAAATATTCAATATGCTGCTGATTGGAAAAAAGCAAACAGGGAAAAAATTAATGTCCAAGTTAGAGAAGATAGAAAAAATAATCCTGAAAAATATAGAAAATGGGAAAATGATTATTATAACAAAAAAAGAGATCAAATTAGTTTAAGTACTTCATTACGCGCTAGAAATTTAACGAAAGATTTCTACGACAAAATGATGGAAGAGCAACAATATAAATGTGCAATTTGTAAACAACCAGAAACAAGAATGGCGCGTGATGGTAAAACGATAACAAGATTATGTATTGACCATGACCATGATACAAATGACGTCCGCGCTTTATTGTGCCATGATTGTAATACGATGCTGGGTAAGGCAAAAGATTCACCAGAGCTTTTAATCGAAGCAGCACATTATCTGGTAGATTTTAAAGGCTGGACAATATAAATAAATCAATCAAGGACGATTTAACCTGGAATTAAATATGAATGATGCAAAAGATATATTATTAGGCATTTTATTAGTGGCATTGGTTTTATGTGGAATAGTTGGAGGTATATTCGGTTTATCAATTTTATATGCAAAATATAATTTATGGGCATCAGCTTTGCGAGGAGAGGCGCAATTAAAAGAAGCAGAATGGAACAGAAAAATAATAGTGAGAGAAGCTGAAGCCAAAAAAGATTCAGCAAAAATGCTGGCTGAAGCAGAAATTGAACGCGCCAAAGGTGTTGCAGAAGCAAATAAAATAATCGGCGACAGTTTAAAAGGAAATGAAGATTATCTACGTTATCTTTGGATAGATTCGTTGCAACATACTAAAGATAGAATAATTTATATACCAACAGAAGCAGGATTGCCTATTTTAGAGGCAAATAGAAAATAATTTGAAAATCCGGATTTAAAGCGGATTTAGCGGATTTTAGAAAAAAGTTCAAAGGAGCTGTTTAGAAAAGGATTTCTACATATGCCCAATTTACAAGTACAACAAGCGGAACCTTTTGCACCGCGAAGTCAACAAGGCATTATTCAAGTTCCTTTAGATATAGTAGGCGGGAATACGTACGGCCGTTATCCTAAAATAAGTCAGGCACAAACCTATAACATGATGGTTTCCGATGGCGCGCTTGTAGATTATGCTGGCTTCCAATACATGCGAACGGTCACTAATAATCCGGCAGCCAAAGGGCGTACAAATCATGTCTCAACTGTTTATAATATACAAATTGCTGTAGTAGGAAATGCGGTTGTCAGTTACGACCATAATTTAGTGCCAACGCGCATAGGAACTTTAGCAACAAGTACTGGCGAAGTTTATATCGCAGAGAATAATAATGCTGAAATAGAAATCTCTGATGGCGTGCATATCTATAATTACAATATTAATACTACTGTGTTTCAAATTGTTTCGATTGATTTTGTTCCAGGCTTTTTATCATTTCAAAATACTTATTTTATTTGTGCTTCGGTTGATACTAATGAATGGCGTCTTTCAATGCCTAATAATGGTTTATCATTTCCAGAAGAAGCAGCCTATATAGGTCTCTTACAAACAAAGCCTGATACTGTACAAGCCGTTGTTCCAATGCCAGGTAGGGGTAACATGACTTTTGTATTTGGACATACTGTGGGCGAACAGTGGACGTTTACGGGGCAATCTATATTCCCATGGTCACGCAATAATTCATTTAGTCTTGATTATGGATGCATTAATCCAGCTTCAATTGCTTATCAAGCAAATTATATTGTCTGGATTGGTATTAGTGAAGAAGCAGGTCCAGTCATTATGTATACAACTGGCGGCGATATTAAAGAAGTCTCAACAGACGGTATTGATTATTTATTCAGCACTTTAACAGCACCTCAAGATTGCAGCGGATTTTTAGTCAAACTTGATGGTCATTTATTTTATCAAGTCACATTTAAAACCGATAATATTACACTTGCTCTTGATTTAAATAATCAAACATTTTTTACCATTACCGATGAAAATATGAATTATCATCCTGCACGTAAGATTGTGTATTTCAATAATATTTATTATTTCGTAAGTTATAATGATGCCAATCTTTACGCATTTGGTACACAATATACAAATTATGCTTATCAAAATACAATAGAAGAAATTCCGCGTGTGCGCATTTGTTCACCAATAAGATTTGCTGACCAATTGCCACGTATATTTAAAAGTCTTGGATTTACCATAGAGCAAGGTCAACCTAATAATATCGTTCATTTAGACCAAGCTGATTACATGGTTTCCGAATCAACGAACGATAATATGGTTACTGAAGATGGTCTAAGCCTTATGATTACTGAAGATTCCAGCGATGATATTGAAACACCCGAACAAGCAAACATGGTTGTATTTTTAGGTGTCTCACGTGATGGCGGTGAAACTTATGGTAATAATGTATCACTTAATATGAATCCAACCGGAAAAAGACGTTCGCGTTTTATATTTCAACGTTTGGGACGAGCTAATGATTTTACACCGCGATTACAATTTGTTGGATTTAGCAGATATGTTGTATTTGATGGTTATGTGGAATGTTATAGATAATGCCATGCGATGGAAGTATCTTAAATTAGTATGGAGACAGGATAAGAACGCATGGCAAATTAATAATAATCGAAAAATTAGGATGAGTAAATGAATATACCTGATTTGCCTGTAAGTCCTTTGGTTGAATCTGATGGTTACCCTAGTGCACCAGAATATCAATTCAGGCAAAATTTAATACAGGCTTTGCAATCTGTGACAAGTGATGAAGGTTTAGTACCGCCTTCACAAGACAGTGCCAATATTACTATTATACAAGATGGCACAAATACGCAAGGTGAATTCACATGCGCTCCTGGTACCATTATATATAATTCAGATACAAATCAACTTTTAACATGTATACTGGTAGGAGGTGTTCCTACTTTTAAGGTTATAACAGTAACATGATAATAGAAAAAAATTGTTTGATTCATGGAAAATTAAATAAAGAAGAAATTCAAATAGTAAAAAGGAAAGATAGAAAAAGTGATTATTTAACTTGTAAAAAATGTAATGTGATAAAACAAAAAAAGATTAGAGAAAAGCAAAAAATAAAATTTAAAGATTTTCATGGTATATGTAAAGTTGATGGATGTAATTCTGTAGTTAAATATCCTACATATATGTTATGTGGAATACATAGATATAGATGGGAAAAATATAAATCTTATGAAGCCCCAAAACAAAAAAGTTTACCTGAAAATATTAAAATGAAATGTAAGATTCATGGTTTTTTGACGATAGATGAAGTAGACATAAGTGAGCATTTTTATAAATGTAAGCAATGTAGAAAAGAAAGAAGAAAAAAAAATAAAGAAGATCCAAGAAAAGTAAAAAATTCATATTTAAAAAGAATTTTTAAAATTACACTTGAAGATTATGAAAAATTATTAGAAAAACAAAATAATTTATGCAAAATTTGTAATAAACCAGAGACGATGAAACAAACGCGATCTGTAAATAAACTACGCTCATTGGCAGTTGATCATTGTCACGAAACAGGAAAAATTAGAGGTCTATTGTGTGGTAGATGTAATAATATGATAGGTTATGCTAAAGATAATCCAAATATTTTAAGACTAGGAGCAGATTACTTAGAAAGATAAGAATTATACCTAAGTGCCAAGCAAAAGCTTTGACAGGAGTCGATTTTTATGTTTTTAAGATAAAAATTTGCTTGGCTTAAAAATTATAGCACAGGGAGTGCAATTATGGCATGGTTTGATTTTTTATTTGGTCCTAATCCGTCGAATGAAGCGCAAAAATATTTGAATCAGATTCCAGGGGCGACAAAACCTTATTATGAGCCTTATATTAAACAAGGTTTAGAAGCTAATGACATCTTAAAAAACCAATTTGGCGGCCTAATTAATGATCCAAATGCAATATACAATAAATTAAGCCAAGGTTATCAGCAATCGCCAGGATATCAATTTAAACTCAATGAAGCTTTAAGAGGCGGTACAAATGCGGCAGCCGCGGGAGGTATGGCAGGTTCACTTGCACATCAACAAGCAGCACAACAAACCGCGCATGATATTTCAAATGAAGATTTTGAAGCTTATTTGAACCATATGCTTGGTTTATATGGCACCGGACTTGCTGGTGAACAAGGTTTAGGCGAGCAAGGTTTTAAAGCAGGAACGAGTTATGCTGATATGTTGGCAAATTTATTAAGCTCACAAGCACAATATGGCTATGCTGGAAGAGCGGGACAAAATGCGAATTGGGCGCAATTATTAGGTAATGCTACGAAAGCAGCAACTACTGCTGCTACTATGAGATAAGGATTATCATGGCTGCTGACATAAAAGGAGTTCCATTTAAACTTACTGCTGCTGATTTAGGTGGATTCGGTGGCTTTGACCTAGGTGAAGCGATTAAATCTGGGTTAGAAAATGCAAATTTATATCAAGAGGCTAAATACAAGCCGCAAAACTTAGCAGAGGCGCTTAGAGCTGCACAATTAGCTAATAAAATAAATGAAGCTAAAGCACAATATGCTATGGAGCAAGAATTAGCTAATTTAAAGTATACACAAGCAGGCACAGGCCATTTAGGCGCTCAAACAAAAAATTTAGAAGCTGAAAGAGGTTTGATTCCATTACGCCAACGTTTATTAGCAGCACAAGAAATGGCCACAAGACAAAAAGCGGAAGAAGCTTTGCGAAAAGAACAAATGTTTGCCGATATCCGTGCTGGCAGATTTCCAGGATTACAAAATCAGCCAACGCAGCCTTATTCTGGACAGCAACAGATTAACCAAGAACAACAACCACAAGATTATATTTCCATGCTTAGAGGACAAGAATTTACTCAAGGCGGTGCTGGGTTACAAAGATTTCCCGAGCAACAACAAGTACAACAACCTCCACAACAAATAGGACCAAGTCAAAATGAGATTCTACGCGGACTTATGTATCAAGCTTATGGATTAAAACCGCCTACTGAAGTACCAGAGGAAAAAATGCGACGCGAAATTATGACCTCTAATATAGAGGAACAAAATAAAACCAATATTAAGAGAGCTCAACAGATAAGTGAATCAGCAAAGGATTTAAGTCTTGCTGGTATAGACATTAATGGCATACATGACATTTTAACTGGTGAAGATAGTTTAGGTACAGGGATTACAAAAACATTAATAGGTAAATTAGGCTGGGGTAGTGAAAAATTAGGTGAATTTAATGAACGTGCTCTAAGACTTCAGGCACAAATGACAAAAGCTTTAAGTTCTAGAGGTGGGGTAGGAGCTGCAAATATTGTCGCTAGTGGTAAACCAAATACTTGGAAAAGTACGAGTGAAAATCTAGGTATTACGAAAGCATATGCGGAACATATAAAAAATGAATTTGATTTGTTAAACAAAGAATATAAAAATATTACAGGCAAAAATCTTCCTTATACATTGCCAGAATATGTACAAAATATCGGAAAGAAAATTGATAAAAATATATTCAAACCAAAAACAACCTTTAATTCTGAGCAAGAATACCATGCTTATATGAATTCCTTGACACCTCAACAGCGACAAATGGTTATCAAAACTATAAGAGAGGCATCAAAATGAGTTATATTCCATCTGAAGACGCACTTAATCAATATGATACTTCTAGAACTTCTTTAGGAAAATCATATAAAGATTATTTACAAGGATATGGAACGCAATTATTACAATCTGGGGCAATGGGTGGCTATCATTTAGCAAATTTACCTTCTTATGCATACGAAGCAATTACTGGAAATCCATTATATACAACGCCTAAACCTGACGTTACAGAATTTATTCCGAAGTCAGAAGCAGGCCAAATAGGAAAACATGCGGGAGAAACTGTAGCTGATATAACTTCTTTTATGATACCAGGTCGTTTAGGATTAAGAGGATTGAGAGCATTAACAAGATATCATCCTTTGACTCAAGGACAAATGGGAAGACAAATTCAAGGGCCAATTAATGCTGCACAAGAATCAGGAATAACTCATCAATTAGCACCCAAAGATATTTATGAGTTAGATCAATTATTATCTCATCCGGGATTGGAAAGTGGAGGTTCAACAGGGCGTGCATTAACTCCATTAGGTCGACAAGCTATTATTGAAGGAGCGCATGAAGGTTCATTGCCTTCTTTATTCTCAGGTCAATCACTTTTAGGCGATCTAGAGCGTGCTATTCCACGACAAGGCGAAGCTATTCTTGCATCAAGTAGAATACGACCTTTAAAAGAACGGATACTTGAAGGCATACAGCAAAGCATGAGAGAAGGAGGATTAACAAATGAAGCTGAAGAATTACAACAAGGTAGAGAAGCTGCAAGGCGTTATTATAAAACTAGAGAAAGAATGCGTAAAATAGGAAAAACAGTCGGCAAACCATTATCGATCGCTGCATTGATTAAAGCGGGTCTATCGGCAGCGAAAAAACTTCCTTAATTATCCGATGATAAATTCCAAAGAACTATACCAATCAATAACCAAAATAAACACATCATGATAACCTCTTACTTAATTAACTTGATTTTTCCCATCTTGCCTATAAAATAGGCAATCATAAAAAAGCCCCAATTAAGGGGCTTCCGTGCATCTATGAAAAAATGCATCACTTAGCAGGTGAATCTCTATTTTCATAGATGCTCATAATTTTGTCAAGCATTAAGGCTAAAAAATGAGTATCGAATTAACTACCACTGTTTTATCAATTCAAGATTTAACTCAATCAGCAAAATTCTTATTAACAATTCTTTGTTTTAGAGCAAACCAGAATCATGAAGTTTATTCATCAATCGAGAGGTTATGTTTAGATTGTTCATGCAGTATTAATACATTAGAAAAAAATTTGAAATTGTTAAGAGATAAAAAATATCTACTTTATACAGGAAAAATTGCACCCAAAACAAAAAATATTCCAATTTATAAAATTAATTTTAATAACCCCAATAATTGGGGTGATAAAGATTTAACCACCCCAATTGAGAAATCTAACCACCCCAATTTAGGTAATTTAACCACCCCAAAAATTGGGATAGAGAAAGACAATTTAGAGAAAGACAATAAGAAAGACATAGATTTTTCTTTTCAACCAACACAAGAAGAAAAAAATGATGTTCATTGGTATTTAGAAAAAGGATATAAAATGCCTGATAAATTGCATCCAACTTATTTGTGGTTAAAGAAAAATAATTATTGTTGATTTATAATCCAATTGCATATAAAATAATCATATTTAAGAGGTAATAAAATATTATGAATAAATCGGCTCATCAAATTTACGAAAAAGATTTCTACGCATGGACTATGCAAAATGCGAAACTTTTAAGAGAAGGAAAATTCTCTGAAATTGACATTGAACATATTGCTGAGGAACTTGAATGTTTAGGACGCCGTGAAAAACGAAAACTCAATGATCGACTAGCCATATTAATAGCTCATTTATTAAAATGGGAATTTCTAAGAGAGCAAAGAACAAGCGGTTGGAAATATGTAATTAAAGAACAAAGAAAGCAAATTGATAGATGCCTCAATGATAATCCAAGCTTAAAAAGTTCTCTAAATGAAAATTTAATTGATGCCTATAAAGTTGCTATATTAATAGCTGCTGGTGATATGAATATAAGTTACAAAACTTTTCCTACTGAATATCCTTATTCCTTTGAAGAAATTTTTAATGAGGATTTTTTCCCGGGTTAATTAAAACCAATGAAAGCCATGCGCCATAAGTCCTGCTAAGCCAAGCATGAGGCCACCAAATATAGTTATAATCCATCTAAAATCGGATTTCATTTCATCTCTAATGCTTTTGAATTCATCATTGACGCCTTTAAATTGATCGTCAATCCTATCAAACCGTTTTTCAAAACGAATTAATGTATCATTAATGTTGTTAATCGATTGCTCTAAAAGAGCCAATCTTGTTTCATCACTATAAACATTTTTTATTTTTTCAGATTTTGTCATAATTTATTCTCATTTCAATAATACATAATTATAACACTTTGTTACTCAAATACTAATAAGGATATTAAATGAACATTGATATGTATATTCCCTATATAATACAGTTATTAACAACTGTAGTGACATTTGCTTTTATTGTAGGAAAATATAAAACAATGTTTGAGCAGCATGAAAAAATTTTAAATCATCACGAAAAAGCCATTGATGAAATTTTAAATCGCATCGATTTTATCAATAATGAAACACATTATCTGAAAGGATTTATGACGGCTGATAAAAAAAGTCAACATTCTTAGAATCTTTAAGAAAAAATCAGAAATTTCTTACATTCTTGTTTTTTTGCACATTAAGCGTAAAATAAATCAATAAAATATCGGTAAGGATACCGTATGGCTTTAAATGCCGCTGTCATCATGTCCCCGCTTCAGCAGGTAATTTTTGATAAAACCCTTGATACTTTTCTATCAGATGGTCAAGTATTTTTTTATGAAGATGCAAATAGAACGATACCAAAAGATGTTTATCAATTAACAGGTACTGGTCCTGGTTCTTATACTTATGTTTCTTTAGGTTCAATGCTCACACTGTCCGGCATTGGTTCTTTTGTTGATGATACGGGCGCAAATATTGCCATTTACCTATGGCCTTTTACAGGCTCGCCAAATGATAATCCACCTTCGCAAACTATCCAAAATTATTATATTGAAGTTTATAGTTCGACAGGTGTATTTCAATTTGATATACCTAACTGGCCAGGTATTGAAGCAAATGCCTCACCCATTAATACTGATGAAACAACCGATAATATAATTTCTAATCCTGAATTTGCTGATGTGTTATTTCTAACAACTGCCACTCAATCAAGTCCTTTAGTAATTAACACAACAGGCACAAACACAATGACCTATATTGCACCTGATTGGTCAGTGATAACTACAGGCTCAGGAAGTTTTAGCGTATTTCAACAAGAAGTTACTGATAGTACATTCCCAGGCAATCCAGCTTATGCGTTAGGCATTACTTCAGCAAGTTACAGTCAGCCAATACAACTTAATCAACGTTTATTTACTCCAAGAATATTTGCAGGCCTTTATGTATCAGCTACCTTTGTGGCGAGTTCTTTAGATGGAGGCGCGCATACATTAAGTTTAAATTATACACCTTCAATTACTGGCAATATTCAACAAATCTGCACAGGTACTACATTAGACAGTGGTTATACAGTTATAGCAGATGTAACACCAATACAAATAACAAATCCTGGGGATGGTACAGGATATGTTGATATTTCCATAGTAATTCCTGTAGGTGCTTCATTATTAATTTCATGTGTTCAGGTCTGCGGTGTTGCTAATAATGAGGAAGTTGTAGGCTATTTAGAACAAACACCAGAGCGTGAAATTGACCATTTATTCCATTATTTTCAACCAGAATTAAACTTTAAACCATTGCGAAGTTGTCTTGTTGGTTGGGATTTTCCTTTAAATCCTGCGCAATTTGGTATTAGTGGAAGCTTAGGCACAATAGGTGCTAATAAAGGCGCTTACGTGTGGGATCAAACTATATTATACCAAACAGTAAATAATTCGGTTTCATATAATACAGATACGAGCGGCGACTTAACTGTCACTATGACTGCCAATGGACAAATTGCATTAATTCAATATCTACAGTCATTTCAAATACAAAGCTTTCTACGCAATAATTTAAGTGTTAATTTTGTTGGGGCAATTACAACTGCAACTCCTGTGACTATTTCGTTATGGTATACAACAAATGTGAGTCTACCGAGTATTGTAGCAGGTACAAATAATACTTTAGTAGCTGGACTTGATTCTAAAGGACATCCCAATAGTATCGTTTCAGGTTGGACAGAAATACCTAGAGGTGTATTAGGAAATGCAACTTTTACACCTGCAACCAGTATTAATGTTACATCTGCTGCCACTATGGGATTTAATGGATGGAATGCATTGACCAATGCAACTGCATCTACAGCAACATTTTTTGCAATTGTAGTGGGTACTGGAACCATACCTAATGGACAATCAGCTCAATTTTCATCTATTTCTTTAGTGCAAGGCGATATACCAACAATTCCAGCGATACAAACAGTTGATGAAGTTATGCGAGATTGTCAATTTTATTATGAAACTTCTGATGTAAATGGTGTATTAATCCAGCAAGAATCATTGCTACAGATTGGAACAAATCAGGTTAATATGTTTGCCTCACCTTTTGAAATTGTTTATAACGTTCCTAAAAGAGTTGCACCTCTATTTACCTTTTCGAGCCTTATGGGAACAGCATCTAATGTTTCTGCAATCTTAAATTATTCAGCTATAACAACACATGCATTCACAGTAATTGGGCCTACAGATAAAGTATTTTCAAGTTTTTGGAATACGCCAACAATCGGAACAAAATTGTTATTTGCGATGCCAAATTCAACAGTATCGCTTTTAAGCAATACTGGAGGTGCTACAGGAACTGCACAATATGTTTATTCATCGGCAAGCATACAATTTACTTATGTATTAGATGCAAGACTCGGGATAGTTTAAAAGACAAGGAGTAGTTTAATATGTCTACAAAATTAAGTATGACACGCGATATTAACGGGTATAATGCGTTTGGGCTTATTCCTACTTATGACATTTATGCAGGTTCTTTAACAGTAAGCACAGAACAACATATCACCGTACCAAGTAACAATGAATATTGGCTTGCGATTTTTACCTATAGTCCAGGTGCTAATATTTGGGTTGATTTTACAACAACTGCGACCGTTCCTAGTTCAACAGTAGGCAGTGTATCTGTGGTGCTAAATCCAAGCGCAAGACAAGTGAAAGCTGGAAGCACAATAAGTTTTATTACAGCAGATTCTACATCACCCTTTATTTGTATTGAATTACAAATCTTAAATAATTATGCAAGTTTAACATAAGGATTATATGGGCACTTTAAATAATCCATTGGGATTTAATTTAACTAATGAAGACCCATTAGTTATTTCGCCATTTAATGAAAGTCCCTCTATGTCTTATGTAGTGCCGCCACCACCTGCAATGTACATGATTACAGAAACGGGTGATTTTATGCAAACAGAAACAGGCGCTAATTTAATGATTACAGAATAAACGAATTTTTGATAAGGATATAAAATGGCAGATATAAAATGGAATGCTTTTACTAATGTAGGAGATTTGGCAACGGGAGATACGATTGTCGGTTTGCGCTCTGGTGCCAATGTGCAATTCACAGCCCCTGTGTTTTCAGCAAATCAAACATGGACACCTGTATTTACATTTGTAACTGCTGGCGATTTGTCAGTGTCATATGCAACACAATTTGGTTATTATTCAAGAATAGGCAATATGGTGTTTGTAAACTGGGCTTTAACGTGTACACCTACATATACAACTGCATCTGGAAATATGCATATTACTGGCTTACCATTTACTATGAATAATAGTACAAGCAATATTAGTTTGGGTTCTGGATATGTTGGTGATGTTTTATTCGGAACTGGTCAAACAATGCTTATATATGCAGTTTCTGGCAATACATCTTATATTGAAGTTCTTGCTTCAGGAAATAGTACAAATCCAGCTATTTTAACGACAGCCAATTTATTAAGTGGTCAATCGGTTTTATTTAATGGAAGTGTTGCATATCCAGTATAAAAATTTCAATTAAAAGGAATTAATCATGGCAATCAAATCATTACAAATAGGGCAAGCGGGTTTATCTAATACACAACCTCAATGGGTTTATATACAAACAACAGATACTTTAGCAACGGTAACAACAGCGGGCTATCTTAATGGAGCCGCTCATGAATGGATTGCAAGTCTTACTAATAATATGATGGCAGAGGTTATTATAATTCCTTCAGCCAATGCAAATCCTGAAGTTCTATTAATGCAGCTTTCTATTGTTAATGGTGTTTATTCTTTAGTACAGCCTTATGTATTAAATAATCCCGTAAGTGGTCAAGTTGTAAGTGTTGCTACAAGCTCAGCAACTCCAGGAACAATTCGCGCATTGACCGGAAAAATGACAGGTACTGCAACAGTGGAAACAAGCGGTAATTTAGTAGGTGTGCGTGGCGAACTCGATGTCGTTGGCGCATCAGGTGGGTTTTGGTATGGGACTCAAGGTAAAGTTATACCAACTGGTGCATTATCTGGATCGTTATGGTGTGCTGGGGTTTTTGGACAATTTGATTTAAGTCATCCTGCGGTAATTAATGGTGCGCAACTTGCAACAATTTGGGGTGATTGGGGTGCGACGGGCGGGACTGCGACTTCAATGACAGGAGCTCGCGGTTATGCATTTACCAATACGACTTCAAATATCCTAAATGCCCAATTCTATATGTATGGCCCAGCAACAAATCTCTTAGAACTTGACGATAACCAAGGTGCTTATGGTGCTACTTATTTCGTTAATGCAGGAACCAGTGCAGGTTCTTGGGGTAATGCGACACCACCCACACCAAGTAAAGTTTTAACAATTACTGTTAATGGCACAAGTTATTATTTACCACTTGTAGCACAAAATACTTAAGGATAATTATGAATCAAGATTTATTACAGAAAAGAATTAATGATTTACGAAATGCCATTGAAATGCAAGCAGCAGAACTTAATAAACTTGTAGGTAGATTACAAGAAGCAGAATTGTTATTGCAATATGCAATAGATAAAGAAAAACAAGCACTTGAAAGTGCAGATGTAATACAATAACAAAGAGCGCAGATATATTTTTATGCATACATTCCATTTAAATATCATTGCAATGTCTGCGCTCATATTAGATTTATTGATTTAAAGGATTTAAAACTATGGATGAATCACAATTAAAAGAATGGATTAAACAAAATGAACGTTTAAAGTTACATCCTTATCTCGATACTACTGGCCACGTAACAATTGGTTGGGGACGTAATCTTGATAATGGTATATCAAAAGATGAAGCTCAACTTATGTTTGAAAATGATTTCAATCGAACTTTAGCTGAATTAAAACAATACAGTTGGTATTTAACATCTCCTTTAAATGTGCGTTATACATTAATCAATATGAATTTTAATTTAGGTATCGAGAAATTATTAACTTTCAAAAAAATGATACATGCATTAATCAATAAAAATTATAAAGAAGCTGCAAAAGAAGCTTTGAATAGCACTTGGGCAAAACAAGTTGGTGAAAGAGCAAATCAAATTGCAGATATGATGTCTACAGAAGATGAGTGAGTATTATTAAATGAGTATTGAACACCAATTAAAAATTGTATTTGAATCTATAAAAGAACAGACCAATGTAAATAAAAAATTAATGAATTATCTCGAAGAAATAAAAAAACAACAAAAATTAATCAATCCGGCTACGATTAATTTACTTAACACTTTTGAAGTATACATATTAAATGAAATAAACGAATTACATAACAAAATGGACACTTTAACATTGCAGGTTAAAAAACTAGACAATGAGATTAGGTCGCGAGGAAGCGGAACATATCGCTGTAGTTGATTGGTTTCATTATGCTTATCCTGAACTCTATTGGGATTTTCATCACTTTGCTAATGAACGCAAATGTTCAGTGCAATATGGTCAAAAATTAAAACGAATGGGCGTCAAACGCGGCGTTTCAGATTTTTTTCTGGCGATACCTAATAAAAAATATGCAGGCCTATGGATAGAACTTAAAGTTGGAACAGGGAGATTATCAAGTGAGCAAATTGCGTTTATATCTAGAAAAAATAAAAGAGGTTATCTCGCGATGGCTGCATGGGGATTCGAGCAAACAAAAACAATAATTGAAGATTATTTAAGGGATTAAAATGAAATTCGATTTAAATATCTGGTGGGATTATCGAAATAAAGCAAAAATTATTGGTGATTATATTTTGGCACATAAAGAATGTACTTATGACAAAGAAGGAAATTTCAAAAAATATAAACTTAAAATGGATGAAGAAGAGTTTCAATACAATATCAAAAAAATCACAGCCATTTTAAAAGAATGTTCTAATTATTTAATGGCATGTGGTATGTATATGCCTAAACCACTTTGGAAATTTTCCATTGATGATACTAAAACGTGGAAATCGCATAGAGATTTTGCGTTTGAACATTTATTAGAATAATTGCGATAAAATAATACCAAAAATCGGTATAAACTTAATACAAATTGTTGACCAAATTTTGATCTGATATTATTGATTCCAAATTGTTTTTAAATTATGCTTATTGTTTTATCTTAACGCTAAATTAACCCTTAAGTCTGATTATAAAATTAATCAGACTTAAGAAGCTATTTCTACAATGTCAATTAAGTTTATTGCTATTTCTAGATGATATTTATTTTGAGGATTATATATTTTATTATATTCATACTCTAAGTCGAATATAAGTTCATCAAAGTGAGATGCTTTCATCATTTTAATTTTTCTATGTTCAATAATATCATTTTTATTATCTTTTTTTACAACTTCGTAGGTAATTTTATAAAATTTATTCAATAGGATTTTTTTTAAAACTCGATATTTTTCAAAATAGTGCTTACCATAATTATAATTATGGTTTCGAATTATTTCTAATTGTTCATTTTCTGACTGTAATTTTTTAATCAATTCATTTTTCTTTTTAATCCGTTCTTTTAATTTTTTGATTTCTTGATTATCCAATTTAAATCCTTTTATTTAAAACTTAGATGCATTGCTTTTCTGAAAAATGGCCATATAATTCTGAAAGAATATATTTCAGTCTCGACATATCCATTAATAATGAATTGAGATATGTTGTAAATTCTATATCCCTGGAAAAACGAAACTTATCTATTAATTTTTTTTCCATTATATATAAAACAGATTCTGCTTCCAGGAAAAGTTTATAGATTTCATGTTGTGGTATATTATCTTCTTTATACTCACAATAGTTATCAATCATAAGCCGTATTTTATCCATAAGTGGCTTATTTAGTTTATATGTCCAGTCTGTACCAAAGTCATGATAAGTATCAGCCCATTTTAAAATAGTTTCTAATTCTTCTTTCGTGAAATCATTCATTTAATAGTACATTAAATTTTAGATATATCTATACTATCAATAGCTTTGATTATAAGCGAACGAATTTCTGTAAATATTTCAAATTTTTTGGATATTTCTTTTTGGTTAACAATATAAATACTCATTATTATTTGAATAATAGTTGCAATAGATGCCATTATTGTTTTGTAGTATTCCTCTGAAGAATTAAATTGTTTAAATCTTTTTTTATTCATCAAATCTTTTATAAATTTATCAGTAATTTCGTATATTTCATTTTGTTCTTTGTTCATATGCATTTTATGTATTTCCTTAAATAGGAATTTCTTGTAATTTCTCATTAATTAATTCTATTAAAAAATCTTTTAAAAATTGCTTATTATTATCTTTTGTCACATAAAGTAAAGCTGTACTTAAAATAATAAAAGGTTCATATGCTGCAATAACGATTAATTTGGCAAAATCATTCCCAACTTTAAATTTATCGGGATTTATTTCCCTTGAAATTGCTAAAGTATATTTTTGGACTTCCTTATCTATAAAAGCACACATTTTTTTTATTTCTTCTGACTCCATTACTTATCCTCATACTTATTTAAAATATTAATAAATTCATCTGCCTGCATTATCGTTAATTCTGCTAAAGTTTCAACCTCAAAATGTTTTAAAGCATCGATAAAGCGCTCTTTGGGGAAGTTCTTTACAGAAAGCAATGCATGAATTTCTTCCAAATGTTCTTGGGTTGCGCATTCACCTGTTTCTTGTGGAGATTGATATTCAATGATTTCTGACTTTGCATTGATTATTTTTTCTTTAAGTTTATCTGATTTACTAATTTTTGGACTATGAATTTCCTGATCGTCAATAAAATTGATATCGAATTCTTCAGAAGCAGCGATTTTAATATTTTGTATTCCTAACTCTTGCTGTTCATCAAGTGACACAGTTTTTTGCATTTCAATACTACAAGGCAGCCATTTAAATAATTTTCTTAAAACTGTTTTTTTAGCCATTTCATCATAATTAGTTATCCATGGGCCGTCGTTTTTAGATTTTGATTGATCGCGTATTATATTAATTTCTTTTACATTCATTACTTCAAATTGATGGCCTCCATCTTTTAATATAGCTACGGCATAAACCGCTATTAATTTTCCTTTTTCGTCCATTGAAGGTTTGTGAATCAATTTTTCATTTAATCCAAATTCATAACTAAATTCATCCTGCTCATAAACCGCACGCGCAACTAATGATGTAATTTGCCCAGAACGTCGTGCTAAATCTAAAAATCCTCTATATCCAGGCATAAAAGTACATTCATATCTATCAAATTTTTTATTGTAAAATGGAATTAAATAACATGAACCTAAAATGCCAGGTTCTAATCCCAATTGAGATGCCTGCATGATTGCAGCGATATAGCTTGTTGGATCACATTCACCAAGTTTTGGATTTTTTCTTAATTCTGTTATGGCAATACGTGTCATTCGTTCTGTAGTAAGATGTTTTGGCAGGCAACGGGTGATTTCACCTTTCATTTGTTCTAATAAACCAATTATTGTTTTTTGATTTGTTGTAATTAAGTTTTTCTTTTCATTTTGTGTCATAGTATTCATTTAAATTTCCTCATCGTTAATTGTTGCATAAGCAGGAACGTCTAATTCCACAACCGGATAAGCTGGCCATTTATTTATTTCTATGCATTTTTTAAGACGTTTTTTATGGTTTTGGAATAACTCCCAACCAAATTCGATTGCGTTATCTTTCATTAAAAATAACATCGGCACATGAGGCTCTTTCTTTTCAATAGCCAGCAGTCCAAAAACTTCAAATGGCTTATGTAATACACGGCACGCCTCCCACATCATACCAGCCTGCAGATAATAGCCGTTTTTATATGCTGAACTTTTAAATAAGTTTGGAGTAACATCTTCAGCAGTCTTTAAGTCAAGAATCATTTTATTTGACCATATATCTGGACGCACTTTAAATTGCAATCCTGTTTCTTCATCTGTCCAAAAAATTGATTGTTCAAATTGAACATCACTTAATAAAGTATGCATAATGTCATGCTTCATAACATTTTCTTTTATTGCGCTGATTAATGCATATTGGTCATGGCTTAAAATAATTTTGTCAGCATATTCTATTGTAAATAAAGCATAAGCTTCCTTGCCTTTTGTTGTGCGTCTATCAATTTTAGGTAATACGGCATATTGTTGTTCAAATAATTCGGGCTCTAATAATAATGTATGTATTGCTGAGCCTATAACCATTGCTTCAGTAGGTTCTTTTTTAATTGCTAATCCTGAAAGATGTTCGTACCAAAAATGGTAAGGACTTTTATCAAAAGTCATGAGCTGGGTGCGTGAAAATGCAGATGCGTTGTGATATTCAGCAATAGTTATATTATAAATTCCGTCTTTGTATGATTTTTTGTCTTGCATATAAAACCTCTCTTATATAATGATTTATAAAATAATATATCAAAAAATAAATTATTGCAAGTAAATTATGCATTGCACTATACTATTATTAATAATATTATTAAAAAGTGAGTAAAAAATGACACCAGAAGAAATAAAAAGACATTATGGATCGACCTACCGATTTCAAAAAGAAACAGGAATGGGATCAGCAACTTTACATTTATGGCTAAAAAAAGGATATGTTCCGATATCTTCTCAAGCTAGACTACAACTAATATCTAATGGAGCGCTAAAAGCAGATCCTGAAAAACCAAAAGAACGTCTATTAACCAAGGAATTATTACAAGAACTTAAAGAATTACGTGCTTATAAAGCACAACATGAGGCATTATCACAAGATAAGGATAAGAAATGAGCTGTATTACACAATTATTAAAATTAAAAGGAGATAAAGAATTTTTACCCATCAATAATTTAGTTGTAATTGAAGGAGGCGGACTTTATAAAGATTATGAATATCTGATTACATTTGTTAGTCATGGTCATCGTTGTGGTTATGTGGCTATTCCAGAAGATATTGATATTAATGTAGATGATATTTCTTGTCACGGCGATATTACTTTTGAAGATAGAGAACATTCTGCAAAAGCGTTATTACCATTGCCATGTAATGATTTGTGGATAGGTTTTGATGCAGCACACTGGAATGATGTGGGATGTGCTAAAACAATTAGAAAATATTTTCCTCATAATAAAAAGATAGATTTTTTTGAAGATTCTATGATGGCGTTAAGTCAGTTTGATAATGTAACTCATAAAACTTACGAATATATGGAAAATGAATGTAAATCAATTATCGATCAAATAATTGAAATGAGAAATAAAAATGCACCAGATTAAATATAAAATTATTAATTTTCTAGATAAAAATTTTAGAAATATAACCCGTTTAATTGGTGCTTTTATAATATTATCTACACTAAGACATCATTTTGATTTAACATTTATAGAAATATTTTGCATATCAATAGGATTAGGATTGGTTGCGTAAAAACTAAAAGGATTTTTATGTCATTAAATTTAGAGGAAAAAGCTAAAGAATTATTAAATCAGGTGGCTAATTCACTATACGATCGAGATAGCTCAAAACTTGGGACTTTATTTTTTAATGCAAATGAAATAAGCATCGTAGAGCGTTTCTTACGAGATTTATTGCTCGAAAATGATTTACAAAAGATTAATGACTTGATTTTATAGGAATACTTTATGACAAAAAAACAAATTAATAATATTGATTATTTACAGGCTATTGAATCATTGAAATATAATATTAAATTTATGGAAGATTTAATGAAAAATATTTATGGGGAAGATAAAGATCAAATAATCAAAGCAATATATGCAGCAAATTGTATTCATCGCTATATAAACGATCAACTAATCAATGATGTGCAATTAATGGATTTGGCTTATTCCCTTTGACAGGAGATAGAGAAAAATTGAGAGTAGAATTTAAACTGAATTAAAAATAAACAGGAAACGGTCCTTTTCGTCAGGATCCCGGCCGAACCTCTATTAATGATAAATTGATCGTTGATGTAGAAATACTTATAGGAAAATTAAAATGAATTTTTCAAAAGAAACATTACCAATGACATTATTAGAAAATAAAGATATTCAGTTGTTTAACAATTTTGAAGATTTGGGATTTTATGTTTTTGTACAAATGATAGCACAAACTGACTATCATAACATAAGACATGTAACTGATAAAATCATAGAAAAATTTAATGTTGATGAAGATTATATTTTAAATAAATATAAAATGATATCATCATTGGGATTGCTATTTAAATATATAGGTGGGCACATCATGTTCCCACCTGGGAACTACAAAGTCGAATGATTCCGATCCGCCAAGATTAAAAATCATTCTTATATCACTGAGAGTTTGTTTTGGTGAAGTATGACAAACATCTCCAACAACAAATTATTCATATGAGGAATAAAATGCAAAACAATTATAACACGCACGATCAAAATAACAATTCTTTTACACCTACTTTTTTTGTGGTTCCTTTTTATATCTTAAATTTATCAGGATTAACCCTAGGATTTCTTAAAGTTTATGAAACTATATTTCAGTTTTGGAACAAAGGACATAACTGTTTTTTATCAAATTCAATGATAAAAGCGCGTACAGGATTAGGTATCACACAAATTAAAGAAGCATTAAATTTTTTCGAAAATCATGGACAATTGAAGCGCATAACTAAAGGAACAAAACGCTATCTTATACAGCCAGAGCGGTCTGTAGAGCATGATTGTATTGAAAATATACAGGTGGCCGCTCCACCGGCTAGGGGTGGCCGCTCCACCGGCCAGGAAGTGGCCGCTCCACCGGCTACAGAAATAAAGAACTTAAATAAAGAAACTAATACTACTACTAGCAGCAGCATTAATTTTGAACAATACAAAAAACAAGAAATCGAAAAACTAACCCAGGCAAATGAAACTTTCATCCAAGAACAAAAAACCGAACGGTTTAAACAAGAATCTCTAGCAGATACGAAATGCAATCAGGCTTATGAAGAGCGCTTTATAGGACTGGATATAACCTTGGAGGAGTTATATCAAGAATGCGTTGATTACTGGTCTCAGAAAGACCAAATGGTTTATAAAGCACGATTTTTAACCCATCTTAGAAAATGTCCATTGGATAGATACAAAAAACAATCAACTAACAATGTTGTGAATATTGATCCCAATAAACCTACACAATTAGATTTTCAAGAATTTAACGCAGGAGTTAAAGGATATGACTGGGTAGGAGAATGGATTGCAAAACAAAAACAAGGATGATGACTATCCACCAAAATTAGGCATCTTACCCCAATATGCCCACTTAAAGGGAATGGCTGAAAATATGCCAGTAATACGTAAAATACTAGGATTACCAGAACATGGACCTATCCCAACCAACACCGCTATCGGTAGAGCAGTGCAAAGATTTGTTACAAATAGTAGCCCGAATGTGTTACGTGAAGACAGAATTATTGAGCACTCGCCTCTTGAGTAAAGCTGACAAAAAAGATATGTTAGCCGGGCTTGTGCCTTTGGAGAGCCTAATAGTGCATATAAAAGTGTGGGTAGCAAATGGTTGTCCCGACTATGTAGTAAGTGTGGTATAAGCTTAAAAGCCACAAATTTAGCTTCAGTAGAGTTTTATATCATAGGCAGTAGGATAGTATAGTTAAGTTGTAGATCGCTTTACCTAAATGAAATTTAGCGGGTTTAACGCGAATTTATATGTAGATTGTAAGTGAGGTTTTATATGTCTGAAGTAAAATGGGATAAAATAGCAGTATCAAGTGGTGGGAGTTTCGAAACATATTATGCTCGTGTTAATAATGGATTTTTGATTAAAAACGTGGAAATTATTAATCAAGCGGAATCAAAAGAATCGATTAACTTTTTTGCAGTCAGTGAAAAAAATACTTGCGATTGGGAATTTGAAGAATTATAGTTGAATATGATTCATATTATTCATTTACCACCTCCTTAGGTATACAATATGTAAAAGCACTCTGGTAGTCGACTAGGATATTTTCAAACTTTGCGGGTAAGAATGTCCTAGTCGCGAGAGTCGCTAAACAAAAAATAAAGGACTTAGAAACATGTTACACGGAATAGTTAAATGGTTTAATGATAAAAAAGGCTATGGTTTTATCAGTTCGGAAGGCAGAGAATATTTTGTCCATTTTAGTGAAATCCAAAAAGATGGACACAAAACTTTGTACGAAAATGAAAAAGTATCTTTTACGCCTGAGAATTCGAAACGCGGAACGGTGGCAACAAAGGTTGCTGTAATTTAGATTTTTTGTTATGATATTTACGCAAATCATCCTTTGAAGTAGGATTGGGCTGTAATTCCAGTTACAGCCTATTGCGTTATTATATTGCACAATCCTGATTTTTTACCTGGTCGTAAAAATGTAAGAATCGTCTGCAAAAGTCGCTAAACGATTCCATGGCGTAAGCGTGTAGTCCTTGCAGGGAAATACGCTCGCTTGGATCGTCACCTTCAATTTCTAAGTTATAACCAAATGTTTTATTGCGTGATATCCATACTGTTAAATCCTCTGCCATTAGGTCATAGAGAGATATGTTTTCTATATTTTTAGACATTTTTTTCCTCGATTTGCTCAGATAATTTTTCATTTAATATTGCAATGATTTTTTCAAAAGGTTTTGCTACAACAGAGAAATAAGAGCCAAAACTATCTTTTGCATAACACGATCTATCTTCATTAAATTTTGATATGTATACCGACATTTCAGAGCCAGGATATTTACCATTTACTTTATCGCACATTGAAGTATAAATTTCTGCATCTTCCGGCCATTTAATGGTATTTAATAAGTTATAAATTATTTTAAGTTGTTCTATTTCTTCAATATTCATTTAATACTCCTAGTAATATGTAGTTGTTAAATTGCGTATGACATCAATCACAGCTTTATAAGCAGTCTCAGCTATTGACCGTCCAAGATAGATAGGAAATCTAGACCTAATTTCATGTACTATAAAGCCTGAGCGATTACAGCCTTCAACTTTGTATTTTGCGCCTTTATGTGTGATTATTTTGTACATATTATTTCTCACATTTATAATTTTTGTCCCAGTTCAATTACTTCAAATTCATCCCAATTACATATATCCGATTCGCAAGTTATGTCTTCATTGCCGATAAATTCTTCTTTGATTTTCCATAACAATTTAAATTCCCATTCGATGCCATTCTCATCTATAGATGCGCCAAAAGCTTGATAATGTTTTTTATCCTTACTGACATAAGGATTTTCAATGTAGATATTATGATTTTTATATTGAAAGCCATCGCTCATTTTTATTTCCTCGTTTTATGTAATGAATGTATTATATCATTCGTATTATATATTTCAAGAAATAAACGATATTTTTGTGAATGATTTTTAAATGACCATATAAGGCTAAAAATTAAACTGGTGATTGACCTGTTGATTTTTATTGCATAAAATGAACTTATTCAGCAGTTTATCCACAGACATTGTTAATATGATTATGCGATGCGCACGTTGTAATGGTAAAAAGACAGTAAATAAAATGGGCGGCATTACAATGGATTGTCCAGCATGTGATGGCATTGGACATGTAACGATTAAAGAAAAAAAGCCTAATGCTGAAACAATCGAAGCTTTAAAAGAATCTAAAGTTATAGAAAATAAACTGACAAATAAGCGCGGAAGGCCTAAAAATGAAAGAAAAGAATAAAGGTGGACGGCCTACAAAATATACAACAGAACTTGCTCAATATATATGTGATATTGTTGCCACTCATCCTCATGGTATACAACGTTTAGTAAAGATGTATCCAAAAATGCCAGATGTAGCAACCATAACCAATTGGCGCCATGTTTACCCCGAGTTTTTCGCTGACTACGTACAAGCTAGACAAAAACAAGCTCATTTGCTCTTTGAATGTGCAATAGACGAAATAGAGGAACTTGAAGAGTACGTGTATAAAAATCCAGATACAGGTGCACGCGAAATCAATGCTGGTATTGTGGCAATGAAAAAAGCAATAGCGAATACAAAATCTCGTCACGCTGCTATTCTTAATAAGAATTATCAATTAAATAATGAAGATAAAGATGATTCGGAGAAAAATGAATTATTTTCAAAAATTCGCGGCATGTTAAATGAGCAAAATAAAATCAATACAAGCGAGATATGAATCTTAATGAACAAGTCCAATTAATCTCCGAATTACATTCAAGTTTTTTTACTTTCATCCGCACATTTTATCCATTATTAACAGGCCGTGAATTTATCATAAGCCAGCCAATAGCACGCGAATCACACATAATTACCGTTTGCAGAGAGCTCGTTAAGTGCGCAAATCTCGAATCCTTGCGGACAATAATCAATATCCCACCAGGTCACGGAAAATCAACAATGCTTGCCTTTTGGGTTGCATGGTGTATGGCGCGCTACCCTGATAGTCGATTTTTATACATTAGCTATGCCCAGACATTAGCGGCAGCACATACAGATACAATTAGACGCATTATGATGATGCGCGAATACAAGGAACTATTTAATGTCGAACTTAGGGCAGATTCAAAAGCAAAAGATTTCTTTCAAACAACTCAAGGTGGAGCTTGTGGGGCCTTTGGAAGTACTGGCGCTATAACTGGGAGAGATGCAGGATTGCCGGGACTTACCCGATTTAGTGGCGCACTCATATTGGATGACCCGCACAAACCGGATGAAGTATTCTCTGACACAATGCGAGAAAAAGTTATTCAAAATTATCGAGATACTATCCAACAAAGAGCTAGAGGAATAAACGTCCCATTTATCCTAATTGCCCAAAGATTGCACGAAGCAGATTTGTGCGATTATTTGTTACGCGGTGAAGATGGCCATGAATGGCGGCGCATCATATTAAAATCAATCGACGATTCGGGAAATGCGCTATATCCAGAGGCTTTTCCGCTTGAAATGCTACGCATAAGACAAGAGCGTGATATCTATGTATTTTCGGCACAACATCAACAAGACCCACAGCCTGCTGGTGGAGCGATGTTTAAAGCAGATTGGTTTGTAATCTTGGACGAAGAGCCCAAAATAATCGCTACATTTATAACAGCAGATACGGCGGAATCAACTAAAGAATATGCGGATTTTACGGTATTTTCATTTTGGGGGTTATATGAAATTGAAAGTTTCGGACGTAATACGGGTGAGTATGGATTGCATTGGATTGACTGCTTCGAGTCAAGAATTGAACCCAAAGACCTTAGAGATGCCTTCATTGAATTTTGGTCCGATTGCATGCGATATAGAGTTTCGCCGCTTCTTGCGGCTATTGAGAAAAAATCCACTGGCGCTACATTATTATCTATACTCTCTGACATCAGAGGAATTCAAATCAGGAATATCGAAAGAACTCGAGCGAGCGGAAGTAAAACCCAAAGATTCTTAGAATGTCAACAACATGTTGCGGCGAAGAAAATAAGTTTTTCGCGCGATGCTCAGCATGTAAGCAAATGTATTTCGCATTGCACGAAGATTACGGCGAATGATTCGCATCGACATGATGACATTATGGACACTCTTGCAGATGCGATTAAGATTGCGCTGATTGATAAAACGCTAAATCTCAATGTAGAGAAAAATAATCAAATTGCTGGTATTATTGCTAAAAAGCAAAGAGAATTTAATAATGCAAGAGAAAAATTGTACAAAGGTTGACTTTAATGAATAAACTAGAACTTTTAAGACAATATACTGATTTACAAGCAGATGATGAAACAATATGGCTTGAACCAAAATCTGCATCAGAAGCTCACATATTGCGAGAATTACGTAAGCTTATATGGCTCATTGAAGAAGCAACAGAAAACCAGATAAGAACAGCCATTAAAGAATTAAAAGAACAATTAAATGGATAAATAAAAAAGAATAAATCACGAATAAAAACGCTGTCGCCGTTAAAAGGATTTAACAATGACAATACGCGAAGAAGAATCTGATATTTTAACACGGTTATGCAAATCGGTTGAAACTTCTTATGTTTATTTCAAAGACAATTGCCAACGCTTTCGTGATTTTAAAAATTATACATTTCGCGAAACGCTCACTGAGCAACAAAAAGGAATGTTAACTTCACTTAATAGACCCCAACTTGAATTTAATCTAGGCGCTGCAAGTGTTGCAAGAAAGCTCGGAGAATTTGTAATGCATGAACCATCTATTGCCATATCTCCATGTGAAGGTTTCCCAGTTCCGCAAGAAGTTTTAGAAACAGTAGAAGGCAATATTCGCCACAAAATCTATGATGCAAATCGAAATCAATTTGGTACCGAAATCTACAAAGATATGCTAGGCGGTGGATTTTCCGCTGCCAAAGTGCGCACGGATTTTCAAAATAGCCTGGCGTTTAATCAGGATATAATTTGGGAAAAATGTTTTGATGCAACCATGGTGGGATTCGATCCTCTTGCTCGCGCTCCACATAAAGGGGATGGTTCTTATAGTTTCGAAATGTATCCTGTGATTGCCGAAGATTTACATATTCAATTTCCAGCCATTAGTCTAAGTACAGAAGCAGATAGTACTTATATAGAGTCCTATCAATGGTCATATAAGGATATGTATGACAATATAGTGATTCTAGTTTGTGATTTTTACGAAAAAAAGAAAAAGCGCATCAAAATTGTAAAGCTTGCTGATGGCAAAGTAATGCCTATAAAGCATTATGAAAAAATGAAAAAATATTGGGAAGACAATCAAATCATTGAACAAATACCGGAGATTATTAATTCACGGTATACAGTAATTGATGTCATATACAACTATAAATTTATTAGAGACCAAATCCTTGAAAAGACCGAGACTGACTACTGTTATCTCCCTCATGTTTTTTTTGATGGTAATTCAGACATATTATGCAAGGGTCATACAAATACAAGCTATCAATTCACAAAGCCTTATTACTTCCATGCTAAAGGTGCTCAAGATATGATGAATTTTATGGGGATAGCAATTACCAATAGTGTTGATAATCTTTCCTCCTCAAAATTTATAGTTAAAGAAGAAGCTATCCCACAACAACAAGATTACATAGAAGCGATTACACAACCACAACGCGCAAATACAATCGTTGTCAGAGCATTCAATGAAAACAATCCAGAGCAAGCAATCCCAGACCCAATTCGCGAAGTGCAATATCCGCCTTTACCACCAGAAGTCATGGGCACATTTAATCAAAGCATACAATTTATCCAAGCAATTTTAGGCTCAGGTGCATCCAATCCTGAAAATGCGCATGACTATATTTCGGGCAAAGCAATAATCGAGGCAAGTAATGCTGATAATGCAGCAGGCATGCCTTATACAGTAGGCTATCTTGCAGGACTTGAACAAATGGCACGTATACACGTTGATTTAATGCCTAAATATTTGTTAGGCAAACGTTCAATACCTATAGTCAATAAAGCAGGGGATAGAGTATCACAAGATATTAATATCCCAGGTAAACCTGCTATCAATTATGAACAAAATGCAATTAATGTACAAATTAATGCTGGCGTTAATTTTCAAGTACAAAAAGACAAGGCAATGGCGCAAATTGTAGGGCTTATGCAAGCCTCACCAAAGTTTGCTGAGTTTATGAACAGCGAGCAAGGATTACCAATATTGCTATCAAATCTCGTAGTATATGGTGCAGATAGACTTAAAGACGCAGCCGCACAATGGATTGAAGCAGAAAAACAAAAACAACAGCAAATGATGCAAATGCAACAACAAATGATGCAACAAGACCCACGCTATATTAAAGCACAAGCAGATGTGCAAAAAGTACAGATTGAAGGTCAGGAACTGCAATTGAAAGCCGAGCAACAACAGTTTGAGCGTGAAATTAAGGTCGCAGAGCTTGCTCTTGAGCAGGAGAAAGTACAAAATGAGGCGATTCTTGTCCAGCATGAAGCAGCGCAAGAAGAAGTCAATGCAGCAGTGCAACGTGAGAAAGCACAAGCGGAGATTGTTGCTCATAGTCTTGATGCTGCATCAAAGTTGGCACATATTGAGCATCAAAAGCGGATGGACGAACATGAATCAATTAGAAAATCTGTGGAATTACATCATAAAATAAATCAGGAACATGAAATTAAAAATGAATGAATTATCAAATTACAATAAAATATTTACAGCTATTTCGATAATATTTTTAGCTTTGACAAATATACTTCATCAAATTCAAATAAATGATTTAAATAAAAGGATTTTAAATTTAGAAAAAAAGGAATTAAAAATGACTAAATATAAAATAACCCCAAGAGATTTAGACGAAAAAGGTGGTATTGAACGCTTGGAAGCAATCGGCCATAACCGCCATACAATCCATGAAGCACTATTTAAAATCACAGATGGGATAAGCAATCAAGATAGGACAAAATTAATGAAGAATTTGTATACACGCAGCCTTGAATCACGATATGGGAAACCAACACGATGGATATGAAAATATGGAGTTGAGTGAAATGGATTTAAGAGATTTGGAAAATATAAGAGAATGTAATAAAGGTGAAATGATAAGTTACATAGCAATAAGAAATTATATTTTAGAACGTCCAGAAATTACGATGAGACAGTTAATAAAATTACTTAATGATTTAATAGAAGAAAAAATAGATGAGTTTATTCAATTTTGTGAAGAAATTAAGAATATAAAGGATGAAAATGAAAGGCATGAAGCGCGAAGAACTCGCTGTTTATCTCGCAACTATGGAAGCTATAATAAAAATTATGAACACAATGCCTAATGCAACGATTAAAAAAGTTCGAGCAATGTTACAAGATGAAATTGATAATATAAGGAAACAAATAGAGGAAAAGGATAATTAAGGAGCAATCATGGCTGAAAAAGAAAAATGGATTCAAAAAACAGGTATTGATGAGCATAAAGGCGCTCTAAGAAAAGCTTTGCACGTTAAAGAAGGACATCATATTCCTGAAAAGAAACTTAAAAAAGCCGAACATGCAAAGGGACATCTTGGCCATATGGCGAGACTAGCTGAAACATTAAAAAAATTACCGCGTCATCATGGTGCAAGAGATTAGAGCTCATAATATGATTTTACAACTTAATCCCCCGATATTTCTAAACACTCCAAAAGGTGAGGGACTCGCGCACTTTTTAATAGACTATTCGATTGAAGACAATCTCTATTGGGTCTGCTTCATGCAAGAAACTGGTGAGTGCTGGACATTTGCAAATCCTGAAATTAGAGCGCCCAAAAATATAACAATAGGCAGAATATTAAATGACGACCGAAACCAAAAAAATAGCAAATTTGTACAATAATTTTAATATTGAAAAAGACTGGCTTGCCAATTTTGGTTTGTTTAATGAAAGATTTGGAATGCATATTAATACCATATTACTAGATTTTTTCTTTGATGCCTTTCAAGCTGATATTGATAATGATAAAAAATTCCAGCAATATAAAATCGAAATTAGTGTGGAAAAAACAAATATTTAAAAGGCAAAACAATGAAATTTGATATTTATAGAATCTTAAGACATCATTTTGGATTTGGAGTTAATCAAGAATCTTTAGAAACATTTGATTTATTTATGGAAAGATTCGGAAAAGCAATTAGTCTAGACATTATGAGTATATTATATCAGTCAATGTATGATTCCTTAAAAGAAGAGGATAAAGTACAGCAATTTAGATTAGAAATTAACTTAGAAAAGTCGAAGCAATTTGAATGTGGTAAAGGTGAATATATAAAGTAAGGAGCAAAAATGCCACTTAAAAAAGGCAAAAGCCGCAAAGTCATAGGTGAAAATATAGCTGAGATGGAAGCCGCAGGACATCCAAAAGATGTAAGTATTGCAGCAAGTCTTAATATGGCGCGCAAATCAGGCGCTAAAATTCCAAAGAAAAAGAAGAAAAAATGAATTGGATTAAAAAAATAATTGCTAGAAGAAAATTAAAGCGATCGTTAGAAATTGAAAGACATATTCAAATTTATAACAAAGTTGTTATTGAATTTAACGATAAACTTAATGAATACAGAAAAGAAAATCAATCTTTAGCTGGAAAAATCAGAAACCTTGAAGAACAACACGACATCATGCATAATTTTTTGGTAGAAATTAATAAGTATTTGGTGAAATTTTCAGAATCTAAAACGGATAATAAAACTAAAAAAGGAAAATCCAAATGACCTATCAACACATTAATGACAAGCCTAAAAAGCCAAAACAATATGATAACCATGAAGGCAATCTAGAAAAACAAAAAAATGAAAGGTCAAAAGAAAAGCGTGATAAGAATCAGTACAAGCCTAAAAAGGGAATTTAAATAACAATAAATGGAGATTATTGAAATGGCACATCATAAAGAACATCATGCAGAACATAAAGAGCATCATAAGCATAAAGCACACCATGAAATGCATAAACATCATAAAGAAATGCATAAACATCACATGAAAGAATTGAAACATCATGAAAAGATGATGCATCATCACGCAAAAAAAAAGTAGAACATCAAGATAAAAAAGAAGATGAAGCATTAATTCGTAAAATGGTTAAAAAAAGTGCTATTAAATGATCGACAAAAATGAATTGACGAAAATTAGAGAATCTATACGTAATGAAATTATTAATTTTATAAAGCAATCAGATTTAGATCGCAAATATGAAATTAAAAAATTGAATGAACGAATGGATTTCTTATTAAGTGAAATCCAATCCATAAAAAGATTAATTCTCGATCGTTTAATTGAAAAAGCATACAAAGAAAGTATTGCAATAATGGAAAATAAAGCAAAATTATACGATGTTCATATACAATTTAAATGTAATACTTGTGGTTTAAATTGGAATAGTAAAGAGTACCCAATGGGCCATGTCTGTACGCAATTATTATAACTATTGTATTAAAATTAAAAATTAAGTACTATTAATGTATTAACTTACGTCCCCACACGCGAACCTGGGCGAATCTTTACACGATACGTAACGGATTATGTATATCACGGTGACACCGCTAATCAGTCGATAAAGAGGATTTATGACAGAAGAATTAGAGAATGTGATTCAGGAGATTGAGCCTATTGCAGATGCTAATGAAGCGGTGGAAAGCCAACCGAAGAAAACTTTTACGAGCGATGTTGTAAAAAAAGTAGTCGAACGTGAAAAACAAAAAGCATTTGAACGTGGCAAAAGAGAGGCGCTAATGGAATTAGAGCAACAGCAACAAATACCAGCAGAACAACAGCAAATTCCACAACAACCAGCACAAAATGCAAGTTTAGGTGGAATGAAACAATTAAGTGAGGCTGATATTGAGCGAATGATTTCTGAACGTGCCCCTCAAGCATTACAACAACACGTACAAAAGCTACAACAAGACCAAATGGTTAATACATTTGCGTCTAAAATGCAAGCAGCAGAGCAGCAGTATCCTGGTTTAGAAACTGAATTGAATCAATTGAATTACAACGATCCAAGAATGCTTGCTTTTATTGCTATGGCGAATCAGTTTGAGAATACTGGCGATATGATGAAAGAAGTCTTAGATAATCCACATAAGATGGAGACTCTTTTAAATATGTCTTATTCACAACCTTACCAAGCACAAAAAGCTATGAAATCGCTTAGTGATTCAATTAAAACAAATCAGAGCGCTAAAGCTGAAGAAGCACAAGCTCGCGATCCCATGTCACAAATTAAATCCTCGACAACATCAGGTAATGCAGAGAAATCGCAACATGATATGTCGCAAGAAGATTTAAGACGACTTTTAGTTAAAAAATTCAAATAAATATCTGACATACATGTTTGCCATTTCCATTTTAATTCACATGGAGAGGAATTGTTATGGCAACAACACCGGTCAACATATTACAGAACGTGCAACTCTATATTAAATCTGAGCTCGCATGGTTAGACAACGAATACTGGGGTATTTCAAACGCTAATAAATCACTTGAAGAATTCAACGATCGCCCTGGAAACTTAGGCGACGTCATCACATTTGACGTAACACCTCGTTATATTTCCTATGATGGTTTAATGATTACTGAACAACCTTCTGTTCAACGATTACAATCATTAATTTGTTCACAGGCTAAAAACGTAAGCGCTGCCTACACTGATGAGCAATTCATATTTAATGTTGAACAATACATGGACAGATTCGGGATTTCGGCTGCAAAGGAAATTGGAGCAGGTATTGAACAAGATATCCTTAAAAATATTGTATCTGGCGTAGTGGGAAATAATCCAAATAGTCCTGAATATCAATCAGCGCAAATTAATAGCGGGCCTTTTAGATTCTATGGGGATGGTGTAACGCCCATTAATTCCTATCAACAATTAGCACAAGCTTGGGCAAATTTTACAGCTTACGGTGCTTCAGACCACATGAAACGTGGTGTTATACCAATTGATTTAGTGCCAGCAATTGTAGGTACTGGTTTAAATCAATTTGCAACCGAACGGAACAATGAAATAGCAAAAGC
>Ga0187815_10000156_pt1 | contig 34332 bp, 37 predicted proteins | sample NC_S_5_FD_132962 | JGI IMG/M metagenome (GOLD analysis project Ga0187815, IMG submission 132962) | Wetland sediment microbial communities from Neuse River Estuary, North Carolina, USA - ASW-S_5 | ecosystem: Environmental > Aquatic > Freshwater > Wetlands > Sediment | place: USA: North Carolina... | reverse complement strand
GAATGCGCCGAGTTCGGTGGTGCACACCGGGGTGAAGTCCTTGGGGTGCGAGAAGAACACCACCCAGTGGTCTCCCGCGTAGTCGTGGAAGCGCACCGTGCCGGCGGTGGAGTCGAGGGTGAAATCGGGGGCGGTGTCGCCCAGCTGCAGGCTCATCGGGTTGTTCCTCTGCGAACGGTCCTGCCAGCCTGCGCCGCCCTTCGTGCCGGCGGCAAATGCATATCACGAATATGCATATAAGCGTCCAGACGTTTAGACGTCTATTGACAGCTTTTCCGGGTGTCGGCAATATCGCTGCCACTCATCGAGACCGGCTGAGGGACAGGCCCTTTGAAGCCGGGGCAACCTGCGGAATGTTCCGCGACGGTGCCAACTCCTGCGGCGGCGCCCCGGCGCCCCGGCAGATGGGCGGCTTGCGCAGGCGGCAACGTGCCGTACGCGCGGGGCTCCTCTCCGGCATCCGCAGGGCGATGCCGAACGGAGAGACCCATGAGCCAGCTGCCCGAAACCCGCACCGCATGCGCCGCCGAGGTGGTCCACCTCCCGGTCGCGCCGCGCGCACGCAGCGGGCTCGCCGACCAGCGAGGCACGCGGCGGGTCGCGCTGTCCCCGAAGTACGGCAACGGCGCGTGCGACGTCGATGTGCGCTACCTGTGGTGCGGCGCTCCGGACGCGCCCACCGTCATCGTGCAGGGTGGCATCTCGGCCGACCGCGACGTCACCGCCCCGGCCGGCGCCGCGCCGGGCTGGTGGCAGGCGCTGGTGGCCGAGGAGGCGGCGATCGACCTTGCGCGCTACCGCGTGCTGGCGATCGACTGGCTGGTCCCCGCCGAGCTCGGCGTCGGCACCATTTCCAGCGAGGATCAGGCCGACGCGCTGGCCGCGCTGCTGGATGCGCTGGGCATCGCCCGCGCACAGGCCTTCGTGGGTTCGTCCTACGGCGCGATGGTGGCGCTGGCCTTTGCCGCGCGGCATCCGCAACGGGCCGAGCGGCTGGTGCTGCTGTGCGGTGCGCACCGGGCCCATCCGCTGTCCACCGCGCAGCGCAGCGTGCAGCGCGGCATCGTGCGCCTTGGCCAGCAGAGCGGCCGGCTGGACGAGGCACTGGCGCTGGCGCGCCAGCTGGCGATGACCACCTACCGCGGCAGCGCCGAGTTCGGCCGCCGCTTCGCCGGCGAACCGGAGTGGCGCGGGGACCGCTTCCACTTCCCGGTCGAGGATTACCTGGAGCACCAGGGACGCCGCTTCGTCGAGCGCTTCGACGCGGAGCGCTTCCTCGCGCTGTCCGAGTCCATCGACCTGCACGATGTGGCGCCGGAACAGGTGCCGCTGCCGGCCACCCTGATCGGCTTTCCCTCCGACCGGCTGGTGCCGCTGGCCGACCTCTGCGAGCTGCAGCGCCGCCTGCGCGGCCCGGCCACGCTGGAGGTGCTGGAGTCGCCCTACGGCCACGACGCCTTCCTCAAGGAAGCGGAGCAACTCGCGCCGCTGCTGCGCGAAGCCCTGCGCTGAGCCACGGCAAGAACACACGAACAGCATTGGATTCCGGGAGAACACGATGAGCGAAAACACGGCCCCCTGTACCCGCGCGGTGCGCGCCGGCATCGAGAGCGACACCCAGCACGGCGCGGTGGTGCCGCCGCTGCACCTGTCGACCAACTACGCATTCGAGGGCTTCGGCAAGAAGCGCCCCTACGACTATTCGCGCAGCGGCAACCCCACGCGCGACCTGCTCGCCGGTGCGCTCGCCGAGCTGGAGCAGGGCGCCGGTGCGGTGGTGACCGCCAGCGGCATGGCCGCGGTGGCGCTGGCGCTGGAGCTGGTGCCGGCCGGCGCCACGGTACTCGCCGCGCACGACTGCTACGGCGGTACCTGGCGGCTGCTCGATGCCTGGGCGAAGAAGGGCCGCTTCGCCGTGCAGTTCGCCGACCTCACCGACCCGGCCGCGCTGGCCGCCGGCCTCGCCGCCAGGCCCGCGCTGGTGTGGGTGGAGACGCCGAGCAACCCGCTGCTGCGCATCACCGACGTCCGCCACGTGGCGCAGGCCGCGCACGCCGTGGGCGCGCTGGTGGTGGTGGACAACACCTTCCTCTCGCCGGCGCTGCAGCAGCCGCTGGCACTGGGCGCCGACGTGGTGGTGCACTCCACCACCAAGTACATCAACGGCCACAGCGACGTGGTGGGCGGCGCGGTGGTGGCGCGCGACCCGGCGGTGGCCGAGCAGCTGAAGTGGTGGGGCAACTGCAACGGCCTCACCGGCGCGCCGTTCGACAGCTTCCTCACCCTGCGCGGCCTGCGCACGCTGGGCGTGCGCCTGCGCCAGCACCAGGAAAACGCCACGCGCATCGCCGCGCATCTGGACGGCCACGCCGCCGTGCGCAAGGTGTACTACCCCGGCCTCGCGTCCAACCCGTACCACGCGCTGGCCGCACGCCAGCAGCAGGGCTTCGGCGCCATGCTGAGCTTCGAGCTGGCCGGCGACGAGGCGCAGATCGAGGCCTTCGTCGATGGCCTGGAATACTTCTCGCTGGCCGAATCGCTGGGCGGCGTGGAGAGCCTTGTCGCGCATCCGGCCACCATGACCCATGCCGCGATGGCGCCGGAGGCGCGCCGCAAGGCGGGCATCGCCGACAGCCTGCTGCGCGTGTCGGTGGGCATCGAGGACGGCGACGACCTGTTGCGCGACCTCGACGCCGCGCTGGCGCGCGCGCTGGCCGCGGGTCAATCCAAACGCGCGGTGGGTGCATGAGCGCGGTGCTGGCCGAGGCCACGCCGCCTGCAGGAACGGTTCCGGCCGCGGCCCATCTCCCCCGGCCTCACGATGCTTCCGCCCGTCAGGAGGTCGCGGTCGTGCTCCTGGGCACCGGCGTGGTCGGTGGTGCCTTCCTCAAGCTGCTGAACACGCCGGCCGCATCGGCGCTGCGGCTGGTGGGCGCAGCCAACTCGCGGCGCCAGCAGACCGACCCTGCGAGGCTCGCCGAACGCAACCTGCGCGAGCAACTCAAGAGCGTCGGTACGCAGCGCGACGATGCGGCCTTGCTTGCCGCACTCGATGCCAGCGCCGCGGCGACCAAGGTGGTCGTGGATGCCACCGCCAGCGGCGAACTCGCCGCGCGCCACGCGGAATGGCTGGCGCACGGTTACCACGTGGTCACTGCCAACAAGTCGCTGGGCGGCGGCGAACTGCCGGGTTGGCGCGCGCTGCAGGCCGCGCTGGCCAAGGGGGCGCGCTACGGCGATTCGGCCACCGTGGGGGCGGGGCTGCCGGTGTTGTCCACGCTGCGCCGGCTGCGCCAGTGCGGCGATGCGCTGCTCACGCTGGAGGGCGTGTTCTCCGGTTCGCTGTCCTACCTCTTCAACGGCTACGACGGCAGCCGCCCGTTCTCCGCCTTGCTGCGCGAGGCGCGCGAGCGCGGCTACACCGAGCCGGATCCGCGTGCCGACCTTTCCGGCGAGGACGTGGCGCGCAAGCTGCTGATCATCGCCCGCAACGCCGGCTTCGCGCTCGGCTGGGACGAAGTGCAGGTGGAAAGCCTGGTGCCCGAGCCGCTGCGCGCCCTGGACACCGCGGCTTTCCTCGCCCGGCTGGAAGAACTCGACGAGCCGCTCGCCACCTTGCATGCCGAGGCGCGGGAGCGCGGCCACGTGTTGCGCTTCCTGGCCCGGCTCAACCAGCGCGGCCGCGCCCGCGTAGGCCTGGTCGAAGTGCCCGCCGACCATCCCGCCGCACGCCTCTACGGCACCGACAACCAGTTCGCCCTCACCACCACCCGCTACCACACCCAGCCGCTGGTGATCCAGGGTCCGGGCGCAGGGCCGGAAGTCACCGCACAGGCGCTGCTGGGCGACGTGCTGGCGCTGGCCTGAAGACCGCTGCTACGCCTTCGGCACGAACTGCAGGTAGGGCTCCGCCTCGCGCAATGCACGGGCGAAGGAAGGCCGCGCCATCAGCCGTTGCCGGTAGGCGGCCAGCTGCGGGAAATCGTCCAGCGGCTCGGCCCAGTCGGCATAGAACAGCGGCGGCGCCGCCGCGCAGTCGGCCATGGTGAACGCGTCGCCCATCGCCCAGGTGCGCCCGTCCATCGCCTGTTCGAGCAGGGCATAGGCCGTGCGCAGCTGCTCGCGCGCCTGCGCCACGCCGATCCCGTCGTGGCCGCCTTCGGGGCGCAGGCGATCGGTGATGATCTTCTGCGTGGGTACATGCAGGTAGAGGTCGAAGAAGCGGTCGCGCTCGCGCACGTCCAGCGCGGACTGCGGATCGGCGGGAACCAGGGCCGTGCGCCCCGGATAGTGCAGCGCCAGGTACTCGATGATGATCGTGGACTCCGGTACGGTGCGGCCGCGCGCCTCGTCGCGCAGCACCGGGAAGCGCAGGATCGGCCACACCTTGCGGAAATCCTCGCGCGAGGCCTCGTCGTCCAGCCGCACCACTCGCGGTTCGAATGGCGTGTCATTCTCGTACAGGGCGATCAGCACCTTGTGGCAGAACGAGGACAGCGGGTGCATGTAGAGCTGCAGGCTCATGGGGATTCCTTGGCTGGGCCAGGCCGCGAATACGACCTTTCATGGCAGCAACGAACAGGTGGGCGGGTTTTCGACAAGCCAGGCGATGGGTTCCCGCATCGCTTCCGGCTTACGTCAGGAGTGCCTTGAGGCGTGTCCGCGTCAGCGGGCCGAAGCGCAGCCGTTCGCACAGGATCTCGATTGCCGCGGCATCGCCGGTGCCGCGACGCAGCGCATCTGCGCCGTCCGGCACGGGGGCGTCCAGCGCAATGCGGGTCAGGCGACGGTAGAGCCGTGCCTGCTCGCCGTGTTCGCGCAGTTTCACGGCGCAGCCGGCGGCGCCGCGGATGCGCAGGAAGGCCACTTCGTCCACGCGTTCGAGCAGCGCGTCGAGGCTGCCGAAGTGGCCGAGCAGGGCGGCGGCGGTCTTGGCGCCGATGCCGGGCACGCCGGGGATGTTGTCCACGGCGTCGCCGCACAGTGCGAGGTAATCGGCTACCTGGTGCGGGTGCACGCCGAGCTTCTCGTGCACGCCGGCGGGGCCCCAGCGCAGGTTGCGGCCGTAGTCCCACTGCTCGTCGTGCTCGCCCAGCAGCTGGCCGAAGTCCTTGTCGGCGGAGACGATCACGCCAGGCACGCCCTGCGCGCGCAGGCCCCACAGCGCGCTGCCGATCAGGTCGTCGGCCTCGTACTGGTGATCGATCATCACCGGGATGCCGAGCGCGGCGGTCACCTCGCGGCACAGCACGAACTGGCGTTCCAGGTCGGGTGGAGGCAGCTCGCGGTTGGCCTTGTAGGGCGGGTAGATCGCGTTGCGGAACGAACTGGTGAGCGAGGCGTCGAAGGCCACCGCCAACCGCTCCGGCCGGGCTTTTTCCAGCAGTTCGCACAGGAAGCGGGTGTAGCCGTGCACGGCGTTGGCCGGGTGGCCTTCGGCGTCATGGAACTCGTCCGGCATCGAGTGCCAGGCGCGGAACACGTAGAGGCTGCCGTCGACCAGGTGGGCGGCGGCGCGGCGGTTCGCGTTCATGGCGTCCACGTGCTCAGCAGCTCGTCCAGCGCGGGGCGCTCGCGGTCGGGCACTTCGATCTGCGGCGTGCCCAGGTGCACGAAGGCGACCACGTGCTCGTTCGCGGCCAGACCCAACAGGGCAGCCACGTCGGGGTCGTAGGCGGCCCAGCCGGTGAGCCATTGCGCGCCGTAACCCAGCGCATGTGCGCCGAGCAGGATGTTGTAGGCCACGTTGCCGGCGCACAGGCGCTGCTCGATTTCGGGCACCTTGCTGGCGGCATCGAGCCGCGCCACCACGGCGACCACCAGCGGCGCGAAAGTGTAGCGCAGGCGCTCCTTCTCGCGCTTGGCCTCGGACAGTTCCGGTTGCTTGCGGATTGCGAGTTCGGCCAGTTGCTCGCCGAAGCGCAGCTTGGCCTCGCCTTCCAGCCGGATCAGCCGGAACGGCACCAGCTTGCCGTGGTCGGGCACGCGGATCGCGGCGGTGAGCAGTTCGCGCAGCGTGGCCTCGCCGGGCGCGGGTGCACCGAGCTGGCGCGAGGGGACGGAGTGGCGCTGCTGCAGCAGATCAAGCGGGGCGGCCATGGCGGGATCGCGATGCGGAAAACCGCATGGTAACCCGCAGACCGCGAGGCTTCAGTGCCGTGGCAGCGTGAACGCGCCGGGCAACAGCGCCGCCACGCTGGTCTGCGTCGTGTCGCCGTGCAGGTTCGCGAGCAGCACCGGCATGTTGCCGTCGCACAGTTCGCTCATCACCTGGCGGCAGGCGCCGCAGGGGCTGACCGGCGCCACGGTGTCGGCGATCACCGCGATCGCGGCGAAGTCGCCCGGCTTGCAGCCGGCCGCAATGGCGGCGAACAGCGCGGTGCGCTCGGCGCAGTTGCACAGGCCGTAGGAAGCGTTCTCGACATTGCAGCCGGCGAAGCGCCGGCCATCGCGGGCCAGCAGGGCGGCGCCCACGGCGAAGCCGGAATACGGAGCGTGGGCCTGTTCGCGGGCGGCGCGCGCCATGGTCAGCAGTTCGTCGTGCGGGGTGGATACGGGCATCGTGTTCTCCGTCATCCCCCATGGTGGCGGGTCAGGGTAGCGCGCGTCGGCGGTGCGTCCAAGTACGCACGAACATGGCAAGATGCTGGGACCGTCCACGAGGGGGTGCGCCATGCCGACCACGATAGCCGCCTTGCGCGAAACCGCCGTCGGCGAACGCCGCGTGGCGATCACGCCCGAGATGGCGAAGAAGCTCCACGGCAAGGGCTTGCGGGTGTTGCTGGAGCGCGGCGCGGGCGCGGCGGCGGGTTTCCCCGACGAGGCGTATGCGGAGGTGGACTTCGCCGCGGCGGCCGAGGTGCTGGCGCAGGCCGACCTGCTGGCCTGCGTGCTGCCGCCGGACGATGCGGTGTTCGCGGGCCTGCGCGAAGGCGCGGTGGTGGTGGGCCAGCTGCGTCCCTACGGAGCGGCGTGGCGCATCGCCGCGCTGGCCGCGCGCAAGCTGACCGCGTTCGCGCTGGAGCTGCTGCCGCGCACCACCCGCGCGCAGGCGATGGACGTGCTGAGCTCGCAGGCGGCAGTGGCCGGCTATCGCGCGATGCTGATTGCCGCCGAGGCCTGCCCGAAATTCTTTCCGATGCTGACCACGGCGGCGGGCACGATCCGCCCGTCGAAGGTGCTGGTGATCGGCGCCGGCGTGGCCGGCCTGCAGGCGATCGCCACCGCGCGCCGGCTGGGGGCGCAGACCGAGGGCTACGACGTGCGCCCGGAGACGCGCGAGCAGGTCGAGTCGCTGGGTGCGAAGTTCCTTGAGCTCGGCGTCAGCGCCGCCGGCAGCGGCGGCTACGCCCGCGAGTTGTCGGCGGAAGAGCGCGCGGCGCAGCAGCAGGCGCTGGCCGAGCGCCTCGCGGCGTTCGACGTGGTGGTGAGCACTGCGGCAGTGCCCGGCCGTCCCGCGCCGAAGATCCTCACCGCCGCGATGGTCGCCGGCATGAAGCCGGGCGCGCTGATCGTGGATCTCGCCGCCGAAGGCGGCGGCAACTGCGAGCTGACCCGGCCGGGCGAGCGCGTGGAGCAGCGGGGCGTGACCATTCTCGGTCCGCTCAACCTGGCGGCCGGTGCTCCGCTGCATGCCTCGGAGATGTACGCGCGCAACGTGCTGAACTTCACCGAGCTGCTGCTGAAGGATGGTGCGCTGGCACCGGATTTCGACGACGAACTGGTGCTGAAGAGCTGCCTGGTGCGCGCCGGCGAGGTGCTGTTCGGGACTTGATCCCGGCGCAGCGAGCCGGTGCCCGGGAGGGCGCCGGTCAGCGCCCCTGGCCGCGGTGCAGCCAACGCAGCCGCTGGGCGGGCGGCATGGCATGCCATTGCTTCATCAGCTGGGCGCGGCGGTCCGGCGGCAGTTGCTGGAAACGCTTGTAGGCCGCGTGCAGCTGTTCGCGCTGTTCCGGCGGCAGCTGGCGGAACAGGCGCTGGTTCTCGCGTGCCTGCTTGCGCTCGGCCGGCGTCATCTGCTGCCAGTGCGCGATGCGCTCGCGGATCTCCTCGCGCTTTTGCGGAGGCAGGGTCACCCACTGCTCGCTCTTTTCCAGCATGCGCTGCTGCCGGCGCGGCGGCAGGGTGTCCCATTGCTGCCGCAGCGGCGCCAGCACGTCGCGCTGGGCAGGCGTGAGGCTGTTCCACGCGGTGGGTGCCGGGACGCCCTGCGCATGCAGCGCGGGCGCAGCCAGGCTGCCGAGCAGGGTGGCGAGGATGAGCGACAGCAGCGGTCGTGCGGACAGGGTCATGGTTCAGCGTGTCGAGGGCTGACTGTCGTTGGCAGCCAGCCAGCCGTAGAAGTCGAGGTTCTGGTACAGGTTGGGATCGGCCTGTTCGGGATCGGGCGGCAGCGTGTTGTCGGTCTCGCCGGCGGTCGTGGCGGCGGTGACCGGGGCGGTGGCGACCGGGTGTGGCGCGGACGGCCATGCCAGCAAGGCAGCCAGCGCGATCGCCGCGCAGGCGCCGGACGGCACCAGCCAGCGCGCGAGATGATGCGGCCGCTGCGCCTGTTGCGTGCTGGCCAGCGCCTCGCGGCGCGCGGCACGCAGGCGGCCGGCGGTGGCGGGGTCGATGTGCCGCGCGGCCTCGTGATAGAGCGCGCGGGCGCGTTGTTCGATCCGGTTGCCAGGGATGTTGTCCGGCCTGCTCGTGCCGGGCCTGCTCTGATCGGGCGTGTTCATCGCCAATCCTCCAGTTGCTCGCGCAGCCGTTGCATGGCGCGCGACAGATGCGTTTTCACGCTGCCTTCGGAGCAGCCCATGGCCTGTGCTGTCTCGGCCACGTCCAGGCCCTCCAGCATGCGCAGCATGAAGGCTTCGCGCTGGCGCTGCGGCAATGCGCGCAGCGCGCTGCTGAGGTCGCCCCAGGATTGCGCGTCCTGCAGGCGATCCAGTGGACCCGGGCCGTGGTCGGCCGGTTCCCAGCTGGGCAGCTCGTCGCCCTCGTCGTCGCGGCCGCCGCCCAGCCAGCCCACCACGATCGAGCGCACCTTGCGGCGGCGCTGCAGGTCGACGATGCGGCGGCGCAGGATGCCCCAGAACAGCGGTGCCCATTCGCCGGCCGGCTTGTCGCGGTAGTGCTTTACCAGCCGCAGCATGGCGTCCTGAACCGCGTCCATCGCGTCCTCGCGCTGGCGCAGGTTCAGTTCCGCCACGCGGAAGGCGCGCCGCTCCACCTGCGCCAGGAAGGCGTCGAGGGTGGCCGGGGTCTCCTGCGCGGTCTCGGCCAGCAGTTCGGCATCGAGCGTGCCTGCGAGGCTGTTCATGGCCGCCTCGTCCGCGTCGTCGGCAGATGCATGCCTGGGCTCCATCGATTCGACACCCGTGCTCAACGCCGAAGCCCCGCACGGGTTGACCGGCCGGGCGCCGCGCCGCCCGCGCGGGCGTGAATCGGGACGCGCCTGGTACCGTATGATGCGGCGGACATGGCTGCGAGGCGGGGGAAGCACATGCTCGACGGGTTCCTGGCGCTGTACATATTCATGCTGGCCGCATTCACCGGCCACGAGATCATCGCGCGGGTACCGGTGATCCTGCATACCCCGCTGATGTCCGGTTCCAATTTCGTTCACGGCATCGTGCTGGTGGGCGCCATGATAGCGCTTGGCCATGCCTCCACGCCGTTCGAGACCGGCCTGGGCTTCCTCGCCGTGCTGCTGGGGGCCGGCAACGCCGCCGGCGGCTATGTGGTCACCGAGCGCATGCTTGAGATGTTCAAGCCCAGCACCGGCAAGCCGGGAGACAAGGCATGAGCTGGCTGCCCACCCTGGTCAAGGCCTGCTATTTCCTCGCCGCGCTGCTGTTCATCCTGGGACTGAAACGCATGAGTTCGCCGCGTACCGCGCGCGGCGGCATCGTATGGGCGGGCGTGGGCATGCTGCTGGCGGTGCTGGCCACGCTCGCGCTGCCAGAGCTGCACCACCGCGGGCTGATCCTAGCGGCCGTCCTGATCGGCGTGGCCGCGGCGTGGTGGAGCGGCCGGCGCGTGGCGATGACCGCGATGCCGCAGATGGTCGCGCTGTACAACGGCATGGGCGGCGGCGCGGCGGCCGGCATCGGCGCGGTGGAGCTGGTGGCCCACGTGCAGCGCGCCGCGGTTGCGGTGCCGGACACCTCGCCGCTGCGCCCGGAAAGCTGGGCGATCGGTGCATTGCACCAGGTTCCCGCGCTGGCCCCGCTGTCGACGGTGGCCCTGGTGCTGGGCGTGCTCGGCGCGCTGATCGGCGCGGTGAGCTTCTCCGGTTCGCTGATCGCCTTTGCCAAGCTGCAGGGCTGGCTGGACCGGCGCTTCGTCTTCCCCGGCCAGCGCATCGTGAACCTGCTGGTGCTGCTGCTGGCGCTGCTGCATGGGGCGATGCTGGCCGGCGGAGACCTCACGATGCCGGTGATCGCGGGCTTCTTCCTGTTCGCGCTGCTGTTCGGCCTGCTGATGACCCTGCCCATCGGCGGCGCCGACATGCCGGTGGTGATCTCGCTGTACAACGCGTTTACCGGCCTTGCGGTGGCGTTCGAGGGCTACGTGCTGGGCAACGAGGCGATGATCATCGCCGGCATGGTGGTGGGCGCGGCGGGTACCTTGCTGACCCAGCTGATGGCCAAGGCGATGAACCGCTCGCTGGGCAACGTGCTGTTCGGCAGCTTCGGCGCGGCTGCGGGCGGCGCGGCGCAGGAAATCGCGGGCAGCCAGAAACCGATCGAGGCTGCCGACGCGGCGGTGATGATGGCCTACGCCGAGCGCGTGGCGATCGTGCCCGGCTACGGCATGGCGGTGGCGCAGGCGCAGCACAAGGTGTGGGAGTTCGCCAAGCTGCTGATCGAGCGCGGGGTGAAGGTGAAGTTCGCGATCCACCCGGTGGCCGGCCGCATGCCCGGCCACATGAACGTGCTGCTGGCCGAGGCGGGCGTGCCCTACGACCTGATCGAGGACATGGACGACATCAATCCCGAGTTCCCCAACACCGACGTGGTGCTGGTGATCGGCGCCAACGACGTGGTGAACCCGATGGCGAAGACCGACCCGTCCTCGCCGATCTACGGCATGCCCATCCTCGACGTGGCCGCGGCGAAACAGGTGATCGTGATCAAGCGCGGCAAGGGTACCGGCTTCGCCGGCATCGAGAACGCGCTGTTCTACGCCGACAACACCCGCATGCTCTACGGCGACGGCCAGGCCGCCGCCGGCCAGCTGGTCAGCGAGCTGAAGGCGCTGGACGGTTGATTCATTGAAGAATGCGGCCATGGACGGCCGCCCGTTTGATCCTCGCGATCAAGGATGATCGCAAAGGCTTGGGCAGTGCGGTGACGGACGGCGTCCGTTTGATCCCCGCGATCAGCGCGATCGCGGAAACACTTGCAGGATCACCGCTTCCGCCGCCAGGCCAGCCAGGCCGCCAGCAGCGCGCCCGCCACGTACCAGGCCCCGTCGACCGGACGCAGGCCCAGCCGCGCCAGTTCCAGCAGCATGCCGGCGCCGGCGGTGCGGATGGCTTCGGTCAGGCTCAGGCCGAAATTCCCGGCAAGCTGGATCGCAGCCATCAGCATGTTGAAGTAGAGCGCCGCCAGCAAGGTGGCGAAGGCCGCCAACCCCGCCGCGCCCACGCCGGGCCGGCGGATCCAGCGGCGGATCGCCCACGCCAGCAGCACGGCCGCCGCCGGCGCCAGCCAGGGCGCGGACTGGCGCAGGTACATGGCCGCCACCATCCATGTCGCACCCGCGGCCATGCCCATCATCGCCGCGCAGAACAACGCGAACACGTACAGCGGAATGTCGCGCGGCTTCATGGCGCGGGGCGGAAGACGGAAGGGCTGGGCATGCGTCGGTCCGATGGGCAAAACGCCGATCATAGCCGGTTGCCGAGGCCGGCCGGTGCCGTGCGCGGGCGCGCCGCGGCTTGCAATTCGCGACGCCGGCCTGATCTGGAGCAGGAAGCCGGTGGCGCGGCACGGCATAATAGACAACCTGGTGCGCCGCGCGGCGCCCATCTTTGACGACGGATTGGCGGCAGCATGAGCGGTTTCAGTCTGAGCAGCGAACCCTTCACCCTGTTGCGCGACTGCGATGCGGTGATGGTGCCGCAGGGTGAGACGGTGCGCCTGCCCGCCGGCCAGATCGGCTACATCACCCAGGCGCTGGGCGGCAGCTTCACCGTGTACGTGGACGGCAACCTGTTCCGCATCGCCGGCGGCGACGCCGAGGCGTTGGGCAAGGAGAAGCCGTTGCCGATCGAGGTGCCGGCGGACGCCACCGACGCCGACGTGGAGAAACTGGCCTGGGACCAGCTGCGCACGGTGTTCGATCCCGAGATCCCGGTGAACGTGGTCGAACTGGGCCTGGTCTACGACCTCAGCCTGGAGCAGCGCGAGGACGGCCAGCGCAAGGTCTACGTCAAGCTCACCCTCACCGCGCCCGGCTGCGGCATGGGCGACATCCTGGTGGACGACGCCCGCACCAAGCTGGAGATGATCCCCACCGTCGCCGAGGCCGACATCGACCTGGTGTTCGACCCGCCGTGGACGCACTCGATGATGTCCGACGCGGCGAAGCTCGAAACCGGGATGCTGTAGCTTTGGCTCCCTCCCGCTGCGGGGAGGGGAAGAAGAGCAGCCGCCTCAGCCCTTCACTTCCTCGAACCGGTTCTCCGCCCGGTTCTTGCGCACTTTCGCCGGGTCCCACACGCGGCCGTTCATGGTGATGTAGACGCCGTCGGGCAGGGTCTGCACCGCGGCCACCGCGCAGCCGATGTTGAACACCGCGTCCGAGCCCTGGAATCGGGCCGGGTTCAGCGCGCCGGTGAGCACGATCACCTTGCCTGGGATGCCGGCCAGCACCTGGGCGGTTTCCACCATGGTGTCGGTGCCGTGGGTCACCAGCACGTGGCGGTGCGGCTGCGCCTCGATGGTGGAGCGGATCAGCGCGCGGTCCTCGTCGGTGACGTGCAGGCTGTCCTTGCGCAGGATCGGGATCACGTCGAACTGGAAGGCCACGCCGAGCTGGCCGAGGATCTCGCCGATCTGCGGCGCGCCGATCTTGTAGTCCGACTTGTCGTCGAAATAGATCTTGTCGATGGTGCCGCCGGTGGTGACGATGGTGAGATGCTGCATGGTCGCTGCGCCGCAAGGGGGAATCCGCGCATTTTAGCGGGTTGTGTCCGCATGGCGCTCACCCCAGCAGCAGGGCGGTGTCGTCCGTTCCGGTGTCGGCCAGCCGCAGCAGGCCGTGCCCGAGGAAGCGGCGCAGCGCCGCCGCCGGTCGCGTGTCGCCGCGCGCCTGCGCCCACGCCGCCTGCCGGGCCAGCAACGCCGCCGCCGCGCCGCGCGCCAGGGTGAGCGCCAGCCCGCGCGCACCGGCCTCCAGCGTGGCGCGATCCGCGGATGGTGCATCGAGGTGCGTAGCGGCTGCGTCCAGCGCGGCATCGATCGCGAACGCGGCATGCGGATCGGCGCCCCGCAGCCAGGTGGCGACGGCAGTGCGCAGTGCGCCGAGTCCGTCGCCCGCCAGTGCGCGCAGTGCATCCAGCGCCAGCACGTTGGTGGTGCCTTCCCAGATCGCATAGACCTGCGCATCGCGCAGCAGCTGGGGCAGGCCGGTGTCTTCGATGTAGCCGGCGCCCCCGAAGCATTCCAGCGCCTCGGAACAGAGGCGTACGGCGAGCTTGCCCGTCCACAGCTTGGCCAGCGGAGTGAGCAGGCGCAGCAGCGCGGCTTCGTGCGGCGCGGCGCAGCCGTGTTCCGTCCGCCCCAGCACATGCGCCACTTCGAAGGCCAGCGCGAACGCGCCCTCGAACTCCGCCTGCATGTCGGCCAGCGTCTGTGCGTGCAGCGGCTGCTCGATCAGCGGCCGCCCGAAGGCGTGCCGCCGCTCGGCGTAGTCGCGGGCCAGCGCGATCGCCCGCGCCATGCTGGCGACGGCGCACACCGCGTTCCACGTGCGGGTGACGTTGAGCATCGGTGCCACCTGGCGCACGCCGTTCGCCAGTTCGCCCAGCGGCCAGGCGGGCAGGCCGTCGAGATGGATCTCGGCGGTGGGCAGCTCATGGGTGCCCAGCTTGTCCTTGAGGCGGTCGATCAGGAGCTGCGGCTTGCGCTGCGCGCCGTCCATGGTCTCCACGTAGAACAGCGCCAGCGCGCCGGAGCCGCCGCCGGCGCCGTCGGGGCGGGCCAGCGCCAGCGCCGCTTCGCCCACCACCGCCGAGCTGAACCATTTGCGGCCGTGCAGCCGCCATTGGCCGTCGGCGTCCTGCCGCGCCATGGTCTCGGTATGCCCTACGTCAGAACCGCCTTGCGTCTCGGTCATCCACTGGCCGCTCAGCCAGAACGTGGCCGGGTCGCGGCTGAGGAAATGCGGCAGCGCACGCTCGATCAGGGCCCGGTTGCCCGAGGCTTTCAGTGCCGTCGCCGCGCCGTCGGTCATCGCCAGGGGGCAGGTGTAGAACTCGCTGGCCACGTGGTAGAGGTAGACACGGGCGAATTCCTCCAGCCTCGCGTGCTCGTGGGTCTCGTGGCCGCTGGCGAGCAGCGCATGGCGGGTGGCGATGTCCGGGCCTTCCCGCCACGCCGCGGTCAGCTCGATGCGGTCGACGCGGCGGCCCCAGGCATCCCACTGGGTGAGCACCGGCTTGCGCCGCGTGGTGACGGCGGCGCGCTGCCAGGCCGCCAGGGCGTAGCCGCCCAGCGCTTCGAGATCAGCCTCCAGCGCAGCGCGGCGCGGCGCGGGCAGAACGCGTTCGAGCAGCGCGTGCAGCAGGCGGTCGTTGCGGTACGGGTGGGCGAGCTGCGGGGCGTCTTGCAGGAATCCCATGACCGGCTCCGGTCGGATCGACCACCCCAGTATAGGCAGGGGTGCCGTCCGCAGCGCGTGAGCCGCGAACTCCGCTCAGCCGCCGCCAGCCAGCTGGAGCAGGCGTGCCGCGTGGCGCTTGAGCGCGCTGCGCAGGCGTGCCGGGGTGCGCACCTCGAAGCCGAACGGCAGCCGCGCCAGCTGGCGCGCGAACCAGTCCAGGTCGTCCGCGCTGCTGCGCAGGAGCACGCCGCCGGCGACCGGCTCGAACAGGCCGAAGGCGAGCGAGAAGGCGTTGCGCGCGGTCTTCAGGTCGGTATGCAGCAGCACCTCGATCGCCACGCTGCGCGGCAGCGTGGCGAGGCTGAAGGCAAGTTGTTCGAGTGGATCGAAGCCGGCGGGGCGCTCGAAATGCGCGGCCAGCGCCTGCACCGCACCGACGCGGTCCAGTCGGAACGAGCGCAGGTCGTGGCGCAGGTGACACCAGCCCACCACGTACCAGGCCCCCGCGCGCCAGGCGAGGCCGTAGGGATCGACGTCGCGCTCGCTGCGCTGGTGCTGCGGCGTGGTGTAGTGCAGGTGCACGCGCTGCTGTGCCTGCGCCGCGGCGGTGAGGGCGATCAACGCCTCGTTGCTGTGCGGGGCATCGCTGGCATGGGCGAGGTCGACGCGCACTGTCCCGGCGATCGCGTGCAGTTGCCGCTTCAGGCGCTCCGGCGTGACACGCGCCAGCTTGGCCTGGGCGCTGGCGACGGCCGGCGCGGCCTCGGCCAGGCCCAGCCCGCGCGCCGCGACCAGTCCCACCGACAGCGCCAGCGCCTCGTCGTCGTTGAACATCAGCGGCGGCAGCTTGAAACCCGGCACCAGCATGTAGGCGCCGTAACGTCCGCGCTCGGCGAGGATCGGGACGCCAAGCTCCTCCAGCATGGCGATGTAGCGGCGCAAGGTGCGACCGTCCACGCCGATCCGGCGCGCCAGTTCCGGACCACTGATGCGGCCGCAGCCCTGCAGCAGTTCCAGCACGGCCAGCACGCGGGTGGTGGGTTGGGTCATGCGCGGAGCTTGGCGATATATCAGGGCGAATTATGTCCTGATTAATGCGTAACGTGCGCGCACGCCAACACACGCGCCGACCGGCGCATGGGAGCCATCATGAAATCCGTGTACCGCCATCTGCTGGGCCTGTTCTCCATGATCTCGCTGGGAGTGGGGGGATCGACGCTGGCCGAGCCGGCTGCCGCGGGCCGCACTGGCGCGGCGTCGCATGAGGCTGCGCCTGCGATGGAGGCGGCTGACCACCTGCGCGATTTCCAGGTCGTCGAGTTGCGCCGTTACACCACGACGCACGGTGGCCGCGCGCGCTTCGTCAAATATTTCGACACCTATTTCCCGGAGGCCTTCGAACAGCTGGGCGCGATGGTGTTCGGCCAGTTCCTGCCACGCGATCACCCAGATCAGTTCGTCTGGCTGCGCGGCTTCCACGACATGCTGGCGCGGCCGGTGGTTAGTGCAAAGTTCTACTACGGGCCGCTGTGGCGCGAGCATCGCCTGAAAGTGAATGCGCTGTTGCCGGACAGCGACAACGTGCTGTTGCTGCGTCCGTTGCGGCCGGATACAGGCGTCACCGTGCTGCCGGCGGTGGACCCGGTGGACGAGCCGCATGGCGCGCAAGGCATCGTGGTCATGCAGCTCTTCGCGGTGAAGAAAGGGGGCGAGGACGCGTTGGCGGCGCATGCGGAGGCGCAGTTCGAAAGTTACCGTGTCGCCGGCGTGCATCCCGCCGGCATCCTGGTCACGCTGGACGAACCGAACAACTTTCCGCAGCTGCCGGTGCGTGCGGACGGTCCCTGGCTGGTCTGGGTGGGCGTGGTGCGCGACGAAGCGACACTGCACCAGCAACTGCAGCCGGCGATGCAGGCGGCCGCCAAAGCCCTGCTCGCCAGCGGCATGCTGCGCGCCGCCCCGGAGCTGCTGGTGATGGATCCCACCCCGCGCTCGCGACTGCGCTGGCTGCCCGATGCAGGCGGGGCGGCGCCGTGAACCACGCCGCCCAGCTGTGGCTGTTCTTCGTGCTGGTGTTCGGGGTCATCGCGCTGCCGGGACTGGACATGGCTTTCGTGTTCGGCAGCGCGCTCAGCGGCGGCCGTGCCCGCGGCCTCGCGGCGCTGGGCGGCATCGTGGCGGGCGGCGCCTGCCACGTGCTGATGACGGCGCTGGGCATCAGCGTGCTGATCCGGCTGCTGCCCGGCGTGTTCAACGCGCTGCTGCTGGCGGGCGCGCTGTACATCGCCTGGATCGGGGTGTCGCTGTTGCGCAGCGCCGTGGCGTTCCGTGCGCCGACGGTCCGGCACGCGGCGATCCCGCTGGGCGCGACCTTCCGGCAGGGGCTGTTCACCTGCCTGCTCAACCCCAAGGCCTACCTGTTCATGCTGGCGATCTTTCCGCAGTTCCTGCGCCCTGCGGACGGCCGGCTGTGGCTGCAGGCGCTGGTGCTGTGGGCGATCGTCGCGCTGACCCAGTGCGGCGTGTACGGCACGCTGGCCTTGTTGGCCGGCCGCGTGCGTGAATGGCTGCAGGGGCGCCCGGCGAGCGGCGTGCTGGCCACGCGCTGCGTGGGCGGCCTGCTGATCGCGGTGGCGGTGTTCACCGGACTGGAAGCCCTGCGGCCGGCGTGAGCGGCGCAGTCAGTCCGGCACGATCGCGTCGAAGTCCACCAGGTCGCCCTGCTCGCCGCGCACGTACAGGCGCTTGCGGCGGTGCGGGTAGTCGCAGATGTCCTGCTCCAGGCGCTGGCCGGCCACCAGCAGCACCAGCGGGGCGTCGCCGGTGTTGGTGATCACATGGGCCGGGCCGTTGCGCGCGAAGCCGAGAAAGTCGCCGGGGCCGATGGCGTGCGCCTGCTCGTCGATCAGCGCACGCCCATGCCCCGCCAGCACGTAGACGCATTCTTCCTCGTAGTGGTGGCAGTGGTATTCGCTGGAGTCGCGCCCAGGCATCAGCTCGATGCGGTGGAAGCCAAGCTGGGTGAGGCCGGTGGCGTCGCCCAGCGACTTGTGCAGGCGCAGCGCGTTCGGGTTCAGCGAGTGAAGACTGGCCACCGCTTCCATGGCTTCGATGTCGGCGGCCTTGAGCAGTTCGCGTGGCTGCGGCATGCGGATCTCCCGGTCGACGGATGAAGCGCCGTCAGCGGCGCGGGCGCCGTACGCCTGCGCCCAGCGTGCCGATCAGCAACAGGGTCAGTGCGATCTCGGCGGTGGCCGGCGTGCGTTCGGCGGGCGAACTCCACGCCTCGGCGACACCATGGCAGAAATAGAACAGGGCGAGGATGCCAACCCAGAGCAGGGCGCGCCGCGGCCTGCGCAGCGCAGCGAGCGGCAGCAGCAGCGGGACCAGGGTGATCGCGAGCGCCCATGCCACGGGCAGGCTACGCGGCGGCAACAGCCACGCGTGCCAGACCAGTTGCAGGACGGCGAGCGAGGCCCAGGCGGCGAGGCCCAGCTTCTGCTCGATCGGCAGGAGGGCGGTGCTGTTCATGCGTCCGCGGCCAGCTTGCGCGCGGTATCGGCGAGGCGCCGGCCCAGCGCCCGGGCCAGTTCGCGCTCGTGCTCGCTGATGGCGTTCTCGCCCTTGGGGCCGGCGACGTGGCTGGCGCCGTAGGGCGAGCCGCCGCCCAGGGTGGCGGTGAGTGCGGGCTCGGTGAACGGGATGCCCAGCAGCAGCGCGCCGTGGTGCAGCAGCGGCAGCGCCATCGTCAGCAGCGTGGATTCCTGGCCGCCGTGCATGGTGCTGGTGGAGGTGAACACCGCGGCGGGCTTGCCCACCAGGGTGCCGCTGGCCCATTCGGCGCCCGTGGTGTCGAGGAAGTGCTTGAGCGGCGCGGCCATGTTGCCGAAGCGGGTGGGACTCCCCAGCGCCAGGCCACTGCACTCGGCAAGGTCCTGCTTCGCCACGTAGGGAGCGCCCTCGTCCGGCACCGGGGGCTGCGCGGTCTCGGTGACCGGCGCCACCGGGGGCACTTGGCGCAGGCGCGCGCGCGCGCCCGGAATCTCCTCGATGCCGCGGGCGATCAGCCGGGCCAGCTGCGCCGTGTGGCCGCTGCGGCTGTAATAGAGGACGAGGATGTCGTTCATGCGTGTGGGCGCGATGTGGGCGATGCGTTAGTGTAGAAGCTATCAAGACATCCGTTCGCCGTGAGCGCAGGCCTGCAGGGCCGACGCGGAAATGGCCAAGGATGGCCATGCTTTGAGGAGCGAGGAAGCCGAAGGGCAGGAACTTCCGGGTGCCTGGTGTTTCGACTTCGCGGAACCTCGTTCCGCTACGCTCAACACGAACGCTTCCGATTTTGCGAGCCGCCCCATGCAACTGCGCTTCGACCGCGACCGCACGCTGAGTTTCGGCCGCTTCCTGTGGCAGCGCTTCGTCGACGACAAGTGCTTCGAGACCGCCGGCGCGCTGTCCTACACCACGTTGGTTTCGCTGGTGCCGCTCACCGTGGCGGTGCTGACGATGTTCGCCGCGTTCCCGATGTTCGAGACCGCGCGCGAGACGTTGCTCAACTTCGTGTTCAACAACTTCGTGCCCGCGGCGGGCGAGAAGGTGCAGGAGGCCCTGGTGGCGTTCGCCACGAACGCACGCAAACTCACCGGCATCAGCATCCTGGTGATGCTGTTCAGCGCGATCTCGATGATGGTGAGCATCGAGGACCGGCTGAACCGCATCTGGCGCGTGCGCCAGCCGCGCGGCTGGGGATCGCGGCTGCTGCTGTACTGGGCCGCGCTGACGCTGGGGCCGATCCTGGTGATGGGCGGCATCGCGCTCACGTCGTATGTCACCGCGGTGCCGCTGCTGCAGGCCGCGACGGGCCAGCTGGTGAGCATGGGCCAGCGCCTGCTCGGCCTGCTGCCGTTCGTGGTGACCTACGTCACGCTGTGGCTGATGTACGTGCTGATCCCGAACAGCAAAGTATCGCGGCGCAACGCGGCGATCGGCGCGCTGCTCGGCGCGCTGCTGTTCGAACTCGCGCGCTGGGGCTTTGCCCGCTTCGTGCAGCACGCGCAGAGTTACCAGGACATCTACGGTGCGCTGGCGGTGATCCCGATCTTCCTGCTGTGGATCTACCTGTCGTGGATCATCGTGATCCTCGGCGCCTCGGTCGCCGCCTCGGTGTCGGCCTTCGACTACCAGCCGCCCACCGAGACGCTGCCCGAGGGCGCGGAGTTCCTCGGCCTGTTGGTGGTGCTGCGGCACTTCATCGACGCGCAGCGCCGCGGCGACAGCGTCGACCCGGCCCTGATCCGCGCCGGCGAGCCGCGCCTGCGCAGCGCGCTGGTGGCGGCGTATTTCGACGACCTGCAGCGTGCCGACCTGATCCAGCGCAGCGAGGCCGGCGGCTGGCTGCTCAGCCGCAGCCTGGACTGCGCCGACCTGCTGCGCGTGTACCGGCACAGCAACTACCGCCTGCCGTTGCAGCCGGCGCAGGAAGCGGCCGCGCTGAACCTGCAGTTGCCGCGGGAACTGCTGGCGATGCTGGCCGAACTTGCCGCGACTTTGCGCGCCACCCTGGGCACGCCGCTACACCACGTCTTTCCGGTGGCTTCCGCAGCCGCCGACCAACGGGAGAATTCCGCATGAACAAGTCCACCTGGCTCGCCGCCCTGGTGTTGCCGCTGGCGCTGCTGGGCACGGCGCGCGCGGCGATGCCCGCGCATCCATCCATCCACGTCACCACGCTGGAAGGGCGGCCCTACGACCTCGCCGCGCAGCGCGGCCACTGGGTGATCGTGAATTTCTGGGCCACCTGGTGCGTGCCCTGCATCGCGGAGATGCCGGAACTCTCGCACTACGTGGCCACCCACCCTGACGTGCGCGCGATCGGCCTGGCCTACGAGGACAGCGAGGCAGCCGACATCAGGGCCTTCCTCAAGAAGCATCCGGTGGCGTACCCGATCGCCCAGGTCACCCTGGACAAGCCGCTCAAGGATTTCGACGAACCGCGCGGCCTGCCCACCACGTACCTGATCGCACCCGATGGCACCGTGGCCACCCACTTCATCGGCCCGATCAACGCCGCCAAGCTGGATGCGGCGATCGGCAGGACGAAGCACTGATGCCGGCTGCGCGCTTCCTGGTCAGCGGCCGGGTGCAGGGCGTGCGCTTCCGCGCCGGCACCCGCGAGCAGGCGCTGGCCCTTGGCCTGGCCGGTTACGCGAAGAACCTGCCGGACGGCCGGGTCGAAGTGGTCGCCAGCGGCAAGGCGACGGCGCTCGGCCTGCTGGAGCACTGGCTGCGGCAGGGGCCGCCCGGTGCGATGGTGACGGACGTGGACCGCGCGGAGCTGGCCGATCGGCCGCTGCATGGATTCCATACCGCCTGACGGGTTGCGCGCAGCCTAAAGATCCCGGTCCATTGCCGGCCGTCCGCTGCGGTACCGGGCGCTGATGGCCTTGAGCATGCGGCGGAAGTCGGCGGCAAAGCCCTGCATGTCGAACACCGGATTGTCCGCACGCTGCATCGCGAGGCGCAGGCGCAGCATCTCCAGCGCTTCCCGGTCGTTGCCGTACAGGACGGCGGTGGCGACGAAGGCGCCCTCGTTCTCGCAGACGAGCTCCGGCATGTCCAGGTGGTGGAGCAGGCTGGCGGCGACCCGGCCGGGGAAGCCGCGCCCGCGATACGTGAGCAGCGGACAGCCCGCCCACAGCGCATCGGAAGCGCAGGCGTGAGCGTTGTATGGCAGCGTGTCCAGGAACAGGTCGGCGTGGTTGTAGCGCGCCAGGTACTCCAGGTGCGGCAGGTGCGGCATGAAGACCAGCCGTTCCGGCGCGATGCCGGCCGCGGCGGCGGCGGCGCGCAGGCGACGATCCGCGCCTTCCGGGCCGGAGCGCAGCCACAGCACGCTGCCCTCCACTTGCCGCAGGATCTCCGTCATCCGCCCGAACGAGGCCGCGTTGAGCTTGTGGGTACCGTTGAAGCAGGCGAACACGGTGCCGTGTGCGGGCAGCCCGCAGTCCGCTCGCGCGGGTGGATGCCGCACGATGCGGGTGACGTCGCTGGGCTGGCAGCAGCGCGGCAGGCGCAGCAGCTTTTCGCTCAGGTGGGGACGCAGGCTGTCCGGCAGCATCACGGCGTCGGCCAGCAGGTAATCCATCCAGGGTGCGCCCGAGGTGGCGGGGCAGGCCAGCCAGTTCACCTGTACCGGCGCGGCGCGCAAGGCCATCAGCTCGCCATCGTCCCTGCCGCAGCCGCCATTGAGATCGAACAGGATCTCGATGCCGGCCGCCTGGATGCGCCGGGCCACCTGCGCCGGCTCGAGCGTCGACACGTCGTGCAGCCTGGCGGCCGCGCCCAGCCGGCGGCGGGTCGGGCCGCCGTCGTCCGGCATGGTGGCGAACAGGTGGAGCTCCAGCGGCCTGCCGGGCAGCGCCTCGAGCAGCGCGACCACCAGCCGTCCGGTGGCGTGTTCGTTGAAGCCATCGGCGACGAAGCCGACGCGTATCGGCATGTCCAGCGCAGGCCTGGGATGCGTGAAGTCGAGCTGCCGGCGCAGCGGCGCAACCCGTTGCCCGATGACCGCTGCACGGGCCGTGGCGGCACGCCGTTGCACGGCCGGCTCCACTTCCTCGGAAAGCAGCGCGAACGGGCTGGGGATGACGCGGCCCGCAGCCGCAGCCTCAAGCAGGCGCCGGACGGGCGTGTCCAGATCGCGCCAATCGCATAGGCGGCGCCGCAGGAACACCAGCCGGCCCAGCGCCGTGGTGTCGTCCGGATCCAGGCGCAATGCCCGGTCATAGGCGTCGGCAGCGGTTTCCAGCTCGCCCATTTCCTCCAGCAGACGGCCTGCTTCGCGTGGATATTCCGCGTTGCGCGAAGCAAGGCGCTCGGCCTGCAACCAGGCGTCGAGGGCTTCCCGGGGGCGGCCTTGCATCCGCCGCACCTGCCCGAGCAGGGCATGGGCGGCGTCGGAAGCGGGCGCGAGCTGCAGCGCATCGTGCACCCGCGCCTCCGCCTGTTCCGCATGGCCGAGCTGCAGCTCGGCCTCGGCGAGGCTCAGGCACAAGGCCGGGTGCTGCGGCATGACTTGCAACGCCATCGCGAACGCATCGCGGGCCTCCGCGGGGCGTGCGGCGGCCATCAGCGCGCTGCCGAGCATCTGCAGTGCAGCGGGGTGATCCGGCGAGCGGTGCAACACGGCGCGCATGCGCTCGATGGCGTCGTCGGGCCGGCCGCCGGACAGCGCGATGGCGGCCAGGCTGCACTGCGTCTCGACGCTTCCGGGCGCCAGTTCCGCCGCGCGGACGAGGGCCATCTGCGCCTCCCGGAGGCGCCCCAGTTGCAGCAGGGTCACGCCGTGCAGCCGGGCCAGTTCCGCCGCCACGGGAAACTGCAGGCGCGCGCCGGCGGCAAGATTCGCGGCATCGGCGTAGGCACCGTCCTGCAGCAGGCCGGTCAGCCGGGTCAGTACGGCGTTGACATCGGCGAAGGATGCGCTGGCCATGGCGCAACGCTAACCGAGGTCGCCATGGTTTCCAAACCTGCGGCGCAGGCTTTCACGCCATTGCAGGAGGTCAGGCGAGGGCCTTCAGTTCGTCGGCCTGGTGCTCCTGGGTGAGCGTGTCGACCAGTTCGTCCAGGTCGCCCTGCATGATCTCGGGCAGGCGGTACAGGGTGAGGTTGATGCGGTGGTCGGTGATGCGGCCCTGCGGGAAGTTGTAGGTGCGGATGCGTTGGCTGCGGTCGCCCGAACCCACCTGCAGGCGGCGCTCCTGCGCCTGCGCGGCGGCCTGCTTGCCCTGCGCCTCGTCGAGCAGGCGCGCCTGCAGCAGGCTCATCGCGCGGGCGCGGTTCTTGTGCTGGCTGCGCTCGTCCTGGCACTCCACCACGGTGCCCGTCGGCAGGTGGGTGATGCGGATTGCCGAGTCGGTCTTGTTGACGTGCTGGCCGCCTGCTCCCGAGGCGCGGAAGGTGTCGATCTTCAGGTCGGCAGGGTTGATCGCGATCTCCTCGATCGCGTCCAGCTCGGGCAGGATCGCCACGGTGGCGGCCGAGGTGTGGATGCGCCCCTGCGACTCGGTTTCCGGCACGCGCTGCACGCGGTGCGTGCCCGATTCGAACTTCAGCCGCGAATACGCGCCCTTGCCCTCCACGCGCGCCACGATCTCCTTGTAGCCACCGTGCTCGCCGGCGTGCTCGCTGAGGATTTCCACCTGCCAGCGTCGGCGCTCGGCGTAGCGCACATACATGCGGAAAAGGTCGCCGGCGAAGATCGCCGCCTCGTCGCCGCCGGTGCCCGCGCGCACTTCCAGGTACAGGTTGGCCTCGTCGCGTGGGTCCTTCGGCAGCAGCAGGAGCTGCAGCTCGCCGTCCAGCGCGGCCAGCCGCGCTTCCAGCCGCGCGATGTCGTCGGCGGCCAGCTCGCCAAGTTCGGGGTCGTCCGCCATCGCGTGCGCATCGGCCAGCTCGCGCACGACGCCTTCATGCTCGCGCAGCGCAGCCACCACCGGTTCCAGCTGGGCGTACTCGCGTGACAGCTCGCGGAAGCGTGCGCCGTCGGCCAGCACGTCGGGCTGGGCCAGCAGCAGGCCGACCTCCTCGTGGCGCTCGGCGAGGGTTTCGAGTTTGCGGCGGATGGAAGGCGTCATGGGCAGGAGACAGGGAAGCGGGGACGGAACGGCCGGGATTGCGGCCGCGCAAAGCGCAAGAGGCGGCAGCCAGCCGCCCTAGCTAGGTGTTCCGCGCTTCCGGGTCTTCCTCGTCCAGCCCGTACAGCCGTCCCGCCGCGTGCAACAGGTCCAGGTCGCCGGACAACGCGGCCTCGCGCAGGCGCGCGCTGGGGTGGTGCAGCAGCTTGTTGGTGAGCGTGTGGGCCAGGAAGCCCAGCGCCTCGTCGGGCGACTTGCCGCGGGCAAGCATGGCGCGGGCCTTCTCCAGCACCTCGTCGCGGTAGACCTCCGCGTGCTGGCGCAGGTCCAGCGCGGGGTTGCGCAGGTCCAGCGCGCGGCGCCAGGCCATGTAGCGGTCCACCTGCAGGTCGATGATGGCGTCGGCCTCGCGCGCGGCGGTGGCGCGCGAGCGGCGGTTGTCGTCGATCACCTGCTGCAAGTCGTCGATGCCGTACAGGTAGACGTCGGGCAACTCGGCCACCGCGGGTTCGATGTCCCGCGGTACCGCGATATCGACCATGAACATCGGCTTGCGCCGGCGCGCGGCCAGCGCCTGTTCGACCATCGCGCGGGTGACGACGGGCCGGCGCGCGGCGGTGGAGGCGATCACCACGTCGGCCTCGGCCAGGTGCTGCGGCAGGTCGGCCAGCGCGATCGCGTAGCCGCCGTAGCGGCCGGCTAGGTCCTGCGCGGTCTCCAGCGTGCGGTTCGCCACGATCAGCCGGCGTGCCTGCTTTTCGGCGAGATGGCGCGCGGCCAGCTCGATGGTGTCGCCGGCACCGATCAGCAGCACGCAGGCCTCGCGCAGGTCGGCGAACACCTGCTCGGCGAGGCGCACCGCGGTAAACGCCACCGATACCGTGTGCGCGCCGACCCGGGTTTCCGTGCGCACCCGCTTGGCCACCGCGAAGGTGTGCTGCAGCAGCCGGTCCAACGGCGCCTTCAGCGTGTGCGCATCGCGCGCGAGCTGGTAGGCGTCCTTCACCTGGCCGAGGATCTGCGGCTCGCCCAGCACCATCGAGTCCAGCCCGGTGGCGACGCGGAACAGGTGGCGCGCCGCATCCTGCTCGTCGTGGCGGTACAGGAACTCGTCCAGCTTGCCGGGGGTCAGACGATGGTGTCGGCTCAGCCATGCCAGCGGCAACTGCTCGGCACCGGCGGCCACGCCCACGTACAGCTCGGTACGGTTGCAGGTGGACAGGATCATCGCCTCTTCCACGCCGGGTTCCTGCTGCAGTTCGTGCAGGGCGGCGGTGGTGGCTTCGGGGTCGAACGCCACCTGCTCGCGCAGGGTGACCGGCGCGGTGAGATGGTTGAGCCCGAGGGCGATCAGCGGCATGGTGTGGCGAATCTTCCGGCGTGGGTCTGGCGGCGTAGGCTAAGCTTGTCGTCAAGGCGCCGTGGATACGGACACGGTGGTGGCGTGTTGGGCAGACGGACGGACAGACGGTGGTCAGTGTGCGAAGCAGGCGTTGCGGATTCAAGCAGATGCGGCATTTTACGGCAGCCGCGACGCTGATGCTCGGGTTCGCCGGCTGCGCCCAGGTGCCGCTGAAGCCGGCCGCCCAGCCGGCGGCCGCCGCCCAGCCGCTGGCGCGGATGACGGTGGTGACGCCGGACGAGGACCACGACCTGCTGGCGCAGCTGCTGGCCGGCGAGATGGCACTGGGCCACAGCGACCTGAAGACCGCTGCCGTCCATTACGGCAAGGCGATGGCGCTCAGCGACGATCCCGCGGTGGCCGAGCGCGCCGCGATGCTGGCGATCGCGGTGCACGACGACGCGGCCGCCGGCCGTGCACTGGATCGCTGGCAGGCGCTGGGCGCGAAGCCCGCGGCCATGGCGCAGGCGCGCGCCCAGCTCGCGCTGAACCGCGGTGACACCGCCGAGGCGCAGCGCCAGCTGCAGATCCTGGTCGACGGCCATGACAAGAACGCCTGGCGCGAATTCGGCCAGGTGCTGCTGGGTGCGCGCGACCAGGCACAGGCCGGGCAACTGCTGGAGAGGCTGGCCACGCCGCAGCGTCTGCCTGCCGAACCGCAGGCCTGGCTGGCGATGAGCGAGCTGGGCGACAAGCTGGGTCGCCATGCCTACGCGCAGCGCGTCGCGGATGCCGCGCTGGCCCGCTTCCGCAACAACGCCGAGGTCTATGCCTGGGCGGCGCAGATGAAGGCGCGCAACGGCGACGCCAGGGGCGCGCGCGCGTTGCTGCAGCAGGCGATCGCCAAGGCACCGGAAAACGTGCACCTGCGCCTGGTCTACGCCAGCATGCTGAGTGAATCCGGCGACTATGCGGCGGCCGCCAGGCTGCTCGACCACGGTCCGCAGGATGCCGACACCTACCAGCTGCGCGCCGCGCTCGCCGCCCGCAGCAACGACACCAAGGCGCTGGCGTCGCTGTATCGCCAGCTGCAGCAGGCCGCGCCGGACGTGCGCGAGCAGAATGCGTTCCTGCTCGGCCAGCTGGCCGAGATGCAGCACCGGGACAGCGAGGCGCTGGCCTGGTACGGCCAGGTCGGCGACGACGACCCGCACGCCTTCGACGCCGACCTGCGCAGCGCCGTGCTGCTGCAGGCGCAGGGCAAGAGCGCCGCGGCGCACGAACTGCTCGGCCAGATGCAGCTGGATTACCTCGACCAGCCGGCCCAGTTGCGCCAGGCGTGGCAGCTCGACGCTGAGCTCTACATGCGCGAGCAGCGCTACGTGCAGGCGATCAATGCGTTCACCCGTGCGCTGCAGGTGGTGCCGAACGATCCGGGGCTGCTGTACGGCCGCGGCCTGGCCTACGCCGAGGCCGGCCAGACCGACCTCGCGGTGCAGGATTTCCGCAGCCTGCTCAAGCTCAAGCCCGACGACATCGACGCCAGCAATGCGCTGGGCTACACCCTGGCCGACGCGAACCGCGACCTGCCGGAGGCGGAGCAGCTGGTGGCCAAGGCGCGCGCGGCGCGGCCCAACGATCCGGCGATCGCCGATTCCTGGGGCTGGGTGCAGTACCGGCTGGGCCATCTCGACCAGGCGGTGCAGGCGCTGCGCGGCGCCTGGCAGGCGGGCAGGGACGCCGACGTCGGCGTGCACCTGGGCGAGGCGCTGTGGGCGCGGGGCGACCACGCCGACGCGCGGCGGGTGTTCGACGAGGTACGCAAGATCGATCCACACAACGCCAGCCTGCAAAGCGTCCTGAAGCGACTCCATCCATGAAGCCCCATCGCCGACTCCTCGCGGCGGCACTGCCGCTGCTGCTGGCCGCCTGCACGCCGCAGCTCGTGCGCATCAAGGGCGATGCCGCGCTGCTGAACGCGCAAGCCGCGCGCGAACAGGCGCTGGCCCACACCGACCGCTGGACGCTGGAAGGGCGGCTGGGCGTCTCCGACGGCCACGACGGCGGCAGCGGCGGCTTCACCTGGACCCAGGACGGCGACAACTACCGCTTCGTGTTCCGCACGCCGATCACCGGCCGCAGCTTCGAGCTCAGCGGCGGCCCGGATGGCGCCCTGCTCGAAGGGCTGGATGGCGGCCCGCTGCAGGGCACGGACGCCGAGACGCTGATGCGCCGTGCGCTGGGCTGGGAAGTGCCGCTGCACGACCTGCGCGCCTGGGTGCTGGGCCTGCGCGCGGACAGCGGCCCGGCCGAGCTGGCGTTTGGCGACAACCGGTTGCCCTCGCTGCTCACCCAGGACGGCTGGACGGTGGACTATCGCGCCTGGGACACCACGCGCCAGCCACCGTTGCCCACCACGATCTTCGCCGCACGGCCGCCCTACAAGGTGCGCCTGTCGGTGGAGAGCTGGAGCATCCGCTAGACTGCGCGACCCGCAGGGGTTCTCCGCATGAACTGCATCATCGTTCCCGCCCGCCTCGACCAGGCCGACGCGCTGTGCAACATCGAGCGTGCGGCGCAGGAGTTGTTCCGTGGCCATCCCGCGTGGCCGTCCTATGCCGCCGCGACTATGGATGCGCAGGCGCTGGCTGCGGCCATCGGCGCCGGTCGCGTATGGGTGGCGGTGGGCGAAGACGGGAGCGTCGTGGGCTTCGTGGGCGTGGAGGTCGAGGACGGCGAGGTCGGCATCGCCGAGATCGACGTGCTGCCCAGCCACGGCCGGCGCGGCATCGGCGCGGCGCTGCTGGAGCATGCCTGTGCCTGGGCAGCCGAGTCGGGCTACCCGTCCGTGGTGCTGGGCACGCTCGCCGACGTGCCGTGGAACGCGCCGTTCTACGCGCGCCACGGCTTCGCGCCCATCGACCCGAAGCACTACACGCCGGCGCTGGCGGCGCATGCCGAGAGCGATCGCGAACGCGGGTTCCCGATGCACCTGCGGGTTTTCATGCGGCGCCGGCTGCAGCCGGCGCCTTCCGGCTGGACGCGCTGGCCGGCGCCGGCCAAGTTGAACCTGTTCCTGCGCATCACCGGCCGTCGCGCCGACGGCTACCACGAGCTGCAGACCGTGTTCCGCCTGCTGGACTGGGGCGACGAACTGCGCCTGCGCGTGCGCGAAGACGGTGCGATCCACCGTCTCACCGAGGTGCCCGGCGTGCCCGCGCAGGACGATCTGGCGGTGCGCGCCGCGCGGTTGTTGCAGGAGCGTTCGGGCACCGCGCTGGGCGCGGAGATCGAAATCGCGAAGCACATCCCGATGGGCGGCGGCCTCGGCGGCGGCAGCTCCGACGCCGCCACCGTGCTGGTGGCACTGAATCATCTGTGGCGCTGCGGGCTGGACGAGGACGCACTGGCGGAGCTGGGCCGGCGGCTGGGGGCCGACGTGCCGGTGTTCGTGCGTGGCCGCTCGGCCTGGGCCGAGGGCGTGGGCGAGCGGCTCAGCCCGCTGAAGCTGCCGCGGCGGCATTACGTGGTGCTCGATCCGCACGAACACGTGCCTACCGCGGCGCTGTTTCAAGCGCCTGAATTGACACGAAATGCGCCCCCGGCGACAATTTCGTCCTTTGTTTCGGGCGAAACGACGGAAAACGCCTTCACGCCGGTGGTGCGCGAGCGCCATCCCCGCGTGGCGGCGGCATTGGACTGGCTGGGTCGCCACGGGGCGGCGCGGCTTTCCGGCAGCGGCGGTTGCGTGTTCCTTGAGCTGCGTACGCTGGAGCAGGCGCAGGCCGTCGCGGCCCGGTGCCCGCCCGCGTTCACGGCCCACGTGGCTGGTGGTGTCACTGTTTCGCCCCTGCACGAGGCACTGGGCCGCCATTCCGGCGGCCCGAACCGACCCTGAGGGTCGGGGAGCCAAAGGCGAACCCTGGATGGTTCGCGCGTCGCGGACCGCACAGGCGGTCCGCGACGGAGCCTTGTCCGGACTTGTCCGGGCACGGCGACCCGGAGGCCGCCATGGAATGGCGGCTCTCCGGGATCAACGATGGCGGTCCGGATTTTGCCATCGTGACGGAAAGGACTGCCGGGCGATTCGGGATGCTTCGCCAACGGTCGCGCAGTGAATGAATTTTGGGGCGTCGCCAAGCTGGTTAAGGCACGGGATTTTGATTCCCGCATGCGCAGGTTCGAATCCTGCCGCCCCAGCCATCCAGCAGCAGTTGCAGGTTACCGAGGAACACAAGCGTGGACAGGTCCAGCCCGATGATGCTGTTTACCGGCAAGGCGCACCCCGCATTGGCGGAGGACGTCGCCCATCGCCTCGGCGTGCCGCTGGGCAAGGCGCTGGTCAGCACCTTCAGCGACGGCGAGGTGCAGATCGAGATCGAGGAGAACGTGCGCAACCAGGACGTGTTCGTGCTGCAGCCCACGGGCGCGCCGAGCGCGAAGAACCTGGTCGAGCTGCTGGCGCTGGCCGACGCGTTGAAGCGCGCCTCGGCCGCCAGCGTCACCGCGGTGATCCCGTATTTCGGCTACGCCCGGCAGGACCGCCGCCCGCGCTCGGCGCGCGTGCCGATCACCGCGAAGCTGGTGGCCAAGCTGATCAGCACCGCCGGCGTCGATCGCGTGCTGACGGTGGACCTGCATGCCGAGCAGATCCAGGGCTTCTTCGACATCCCGGTGGACAACGTCTACGCCTCGCCGGTGCTGCTGGCCGACATCTGGCGCCACTTCAGCATGGACGACATGATCGTGGTGAGCCCGGACGTGGGCGGCGTGGTGCGCGCCCGCGCGCTGGCCAAGCGGCTGGACGACGCGGACCTCGCGATCATCGACAAGCGCCGCCCGAAGGCGAACGTGGCCACGGTGATGAACATCATCGGCGACGTGGCAGGCAAGACCTGCGTGATGGTGGACGACATCGTCGATACCGCCGGCACGCTGTGCGCCGCGGCCGCGGCGCTGAAGGAGCGTGGCGCCCGCAAGGTGGTGGCCTACTGCGTGCACCCGGTGCTGTCCGGCGCGGCGATGCGCAACCTGGAGAACTCCCAGCTCGACCAGCTGGTGGTCACCAACACCTTGCCGCTCAGCCCCGAGGCGCAGGCCTGTGCGAAGATCCGCCAGCTCTCGGTGGCTGAGCTGCTGGCCGAGACGATCCGCCGCATCGCCTTCGGCGAGTCGGTGAGTTCGCTGTACATCGATTGAAAATTTGACGGTCCGCCCAGGATGGGCCGATTTTGACGTTCGTTTTTTCGCGGCCCGGATGCCGCGTCAAAGCAACCGGCTTTTCTGGTCGCGGAAAAGTCGAACAGCCGCCGCGAGGCGGTTTACCAACCCAAGGTAGTACCGAAATGGCACAGACTCATGAAATCAAGGCCGAGAGCCGCAAGGACGAGGGGAAGGGTGCGAGCCGCCGCCTGCGTCGCGCGAGCTACGTCCCGGCCGTCGTCTATGGTGCGGGCCAGCCCGCGCAGAGCATCCAGATCGAACACAACACCATCCTGCTCGCCGCCAAGAACGAGTGGTTCTTCTCTTCCGTGCTCGACCTGAACGTCGACGGCAAGGTGCAGAAGGTGCTGGTGCGCGACTGGCAGAAGCATCCGTTCAAGCAGCAGATGATGCACATGGACTTCCTGCGCATCGACGAGAACGCCAAGCTGCGCGTGAACGTGCCGCTGCACTTCCTGAACCAGGAGAAGTCCGACGCCGCCAAGACCTCCGGCGTGGTGATCTCGCACAACCTGACGGAAGTGGAAGTTTCCTGCCTGCCGAAGGACCTGCCCGAGTTCATCGAGCTGGACCTTGCCCACCTCAAGCCCGGCGACATCGTGCACCTTTCGCAGGTGAAGCTGCCGAAGGGCGTGGAGAGCGTGGCGCTGCACCTGGGCGCCGACCACGACATGGCCGTGGTCACCGCGAACACGGTGAAGGAAGAGGTCGAGGAAGTGCCGGCCTATGCCGCCGCGACCGAGGCTGCGCCGGCCGCCGCTGCGCCTGCCAAGGACGCCAAGAAGTAAGCCGCTGCGGCCCGCGCCCTGGCGCGGGCCGCACGCTTGCTGGCCGTCATGGCGTGTCTGCGACTCATCGTCGGGCTGGGCAACCCCGGCGCCGAATACCTCCGAACCCGGCACAACGCCGGGTTCTGGTTTGTTGACGCCCTGGCGGCGGGTCAGGAAGGGCGCTGGAGCTTCGACGGCAAGCTGCACGGCGAAAGCTGCAAGCTGCGCGTCGGCGGCGAGGCGGTGTGGCTGCTCAAGCCCGCCACCTTCATGAACAAGAGCGGCATCGCGGTCGCCTCCGCGCTGCGCTACTACAAGATTTCGCCGGAGGAGTGCCTGGTGGCGCACGACGACCTGGACCTTCCCGCCGGCACCGTGCGCCTGAAGTTCGACGGTGGCCATGGCGGCCAGAACGGACTGCGTGACATCGTGGCCCACCTGGGCCACGGCAGGTTTCACCGTCTGCGTCTCGGCATCGGCCATCCCGGCCATCGCGACCAGGTCACCCCATGGGTGCTGGGCCGTCCGTCGGCGCAGGACGAGGACGCGATCGTGGACGGCATCGCCCGCGCACTGGACGTGCTGCCGCTGGCCGTGGACGGCCAGTTCGACAAGGCGATGCAGCGGCTGCACACCGCCGGTGGCAATTAGGTTTTTTTGACGCCGTTTCCGCGTTCGCGGCGACGGCGTCCGGAACGGCACATATCCCGGAGTACCCATGGGCATCAAATGCGGCATCGTCGGCTTGCCCAACGTCGGCAAGTCCACCCTGTTCAACGCGCTGACCAAGGCGGGCATCGCCGCGGCGAATTTCCCGTTCTGCACGATCGAGCCGAACGTGGGCGTGGTGCCGGTGCCCGATCCGCGGCTCAATGCGCTGGCGGCCATCGTCAATCCGCAGAAGGTCATTCCCACCGCGGTGGAGTTCGTCGACATCGCGGGTCTGGTGGCCGGCGCCTCCAAAGGCGAGGGGCTGGGCAACAAGTTCCTTGCGCATATCCGCGAGGTGGACGCCATCGCCCACGTGGTGCGTTGCTTCGAGCACGGGGACATCGTGCACGTGGCCGGCAAGGTCGATCCGATCGCCGACATCGAAACCATCGACACCGAGCTGGCGCTGGCCGACCTGGAGTCGGTGGAAAAGGCCTTGAACCGCGCCGAGCGTGCGGCCAAGGCCAATGACAAGGAAGCGCTGGCGAAGAAGCCGGTGCTGCAGAAACTCGCCGCCACGCTCAACGAGGGCAGGTCGGCGCGCAGCGCGAAGCTGGACGACGAGGAAAAGGCGCTGGTGCGGGATCTTTTCCTGCTCACCCTGAAGCCGCTGATGTACATCGCCAACGTGCTGGAGGACGGTTTCGAGAACAATCCGCATCTCGACGCCGTGCGTGCCCGCGCCGCCGCCGAGGGGGCCGAGGTGGTGCCGGTATGCGCCGCCATCGAGGAAGAGCTCTCGCAGCTCGACGATGCCGACCGCGACGAGTTCCTCAAGGACCTGGGCCTGGACGAACCGGGTCTCAACCGCGTGATCCGCGCCGGCTACAAGCTGCTCGACCTGCAGACCTATTTCACCGCCGGCGTGAAGGAAGTGCGCGCCTGGACGATCAGGCGCGGTTTCACCGCGCCGCAGGCGGCGGGCGTGATCCATACGGATTTCGAGCGCGGCTTCATCCGCGCCGAGACCGTCGGCTACGACGACTTCATCCAGTACAAGGGCGAGCAGGGCGCGGCCCAGGCCGGCCGACTGCGCAAGGAAGGCAAGGACTACGTGGTCAAGGACGGTGACGTGCTGCACTTCCTGTTCAACGTCTGAGCCAGCCGCCCGCGTCGCTCCGGCGGCCCCCATTCCGTGCAAGGATGCGCGCCGTCCACAAGGCGCGGGGTGGGGCATGGCGAAGGCGGCACTGCGGATCCGGCTCGGGCGCCCCGACGATGCCCGTGCCGTGGCCGTGCTGGTGCGTCGGGTGACGCGGCGCTGGATCCTGCCCGACCAGCCGGGCGAGGCGGGCCGGATGCTGCTGTCGCGGCAGGGCGCGGCGGCCCAGCGCCAGTGCATGCGGGAAGGCCATCGCTTCCACCTTGCCTGGCTGGGCAACACCCTGGTGGGCGTGGCGGCGCTGCGCGACGACAGCCATCTCACCCAGCTTTTCGTCAGCACCCGTTACCATGGCCGCGGCATCGCACGGCAGTTGTGGCGTCGCGCGATGGCCGATGCGGTACGCCGCGCCGGGACCTGCCGCTTCACGCTCAACGCCTCGCGCTGCGCGGTGCCGGCCTATCAACGGCTTGGTTTCACGGCCACCGGGCCGGAACGGTTTTCGCCGAACGGCGCGCTCACGACGCCCATGCAGCTGGAGCGCGTCCCGGCGCGCGGCAAGCGGGCATAATGCCCGCCTTCCCGACGCAGCGACAGGAGCCCGCATGCCAGGCCAGCAGCACGAGGTGACCTTCCGCTTCCTCGCCCAGCCCACCGACGTCAACTTCGGCGGCAAGGTGCACGGCGGCATGGCGATGAAGTGGATCGACCAGGCCGGCTACGCCTGTGCGG